>Ga0209212_1004574_pt1 | contig 17009 bp, 14 predicted proteins | sample RifGroC2_FD_183996 | JGI IMG/M metagenome (GOLD analysis project Ga0209212, IMG submission 183996) | Groundwater microbial communities from Rifle, Colorado, USA - Groundwater C2 (SPAdes) (version 2) | ecosystem: Environmental > Aquatic > Deep subsurface > Groundwater | place: Rifle, Colorado...
CTGCCATTGTTTCAACCGACTGGCTGGAACAGAACCTTGGCAATCCTGACCTCCGTATCGTCGATATCAGAGATCTGGGAGAGTACAAGGCCGGGCACATTCCCGGTGCTGTCAGTGCTGCTTACGGCAGCTGGGCAATCAACGTCAAGCCGCTGGACAACGAAGTCCCGGATATCGAAGATCTGCAGGATGTCATTCGCAGTGCCGGGATCAGCGAGAAAACCATGGTTGTGGTGGTAGGAAAAACTGACACCGTACCTAACCAGGTCAATTCTCCCCGAGTCGCCTGGACCCTCCAGTATGCCGGAATCAAGCAGGCAGCATTTCTTGATGGCGGCATAAGCAAGTGGCTTGCCGATAAAAAACCGATGTCAACCGACATGGTCAAGGTTGCACCCACAACGGTATCCATTAAATTCCAGAAAAATATGATGGCCAACAAGGCCGATGTCACCGCAGGCAAAGCACTGCTGGTCGATTCAAGGCTTCCTGAATTCTATTTCGGCGCAAGCAAGGTTCCCCACGTAAAAAGACCGGGCAAAATTGCCGGTGCCGTGTTGTTGCCGTCAGCCTGGCTTTTCAAGAAAGACGGCACCCTCCGGGACGTCAGTGTGATTGAAGCAATGGCCGTAGGTGTTGTGGGAAAAGACAAGTCAAAGGATATGATCCTTTACTGTGACAGCGGCCGTCTGTCATCCGGATTTGCCTATGTTCTCACCAATGTCCTGGGCTACAAGAACGTCCGCATGTATGATGCTTCCCTGCAGGATTGGGTCGAAGATCCAAAGGCGCCGCTGGTCATGTACAACTGGAACTGATTATTTGCTGTCAACAGAAAAGGCCGGGAAATTCCCGGCCTTTTCTATCACGCAGTTAAGTCATCGCAATTTCCGCTGGAAATCCTCAGTGCTTCATCCAGGCAAAACTCGCGACAAAGCCCGCAGCCCGTACAAAGAAGTTGCTCAAAAGCCGGTGGACCATCAATATCCTCGGTTTTCAGGGCTCCAGTAGGACAGATGGCAACACAACCTTGGCATCTTGTGCAGGTCTCGACAAATGAGACAGACGAATCGAAATGCTTCCCTGCCTGTATTTTCAGCAATTCAGGCAGCTTGTCTACGGTACTGTTCAGCAGTAATCGCCGGTACGGCAATCGCTTTACAGCGTACCCGGTGTGACGTTCTGTCTGTTCATTGTTGCTGGCGAGTATGACGGCGGCGCTCGTAAACAGTGACGTACTGAAAGATCTGAAGAAGCTCCGGCGGCCTACTGTTTCATCGCAATAATGGATGTCCTGTGCTGATTCTGCCATGACTACACAACAGTTGCCATAAGACAATCTTGCCTCGGAAATGGCGTCCAGCCGCTGCTTGAGACCGGCAACCATGGGACTGTTGGGGCAGTCATGACACAAGGACAGGTTGAGGGTCAATCTTCCTGCCAGCGTATGGTAGAGTGCCAGCAGATTTTCTTCGGAAAGACCGCCCAGACAGGCCATTGCCGCATTGGAGCGTTCTTTCGTCCGGATGCAGCCCAGAACCGGTTCCGGCACTCGGGCCAGTTGAGCCAGGCAGGCGGAAAAATCGCTGCTCTGTTCCAATGCCCCTGTCGGGCAGACAGCAGTGCAGAGCGTACAGCCAAGACACTTTTCCGTATCGATGGAGAGTCTGCCATCAATGACAACGGCCCCGTGCGGACAGATATCAATACAACGCCGGCAACTGCTTGCGCTGAAACGCATCCGCAGGCAGCGGGAAGCATCCACCACAAGATCATCTCTGTTGCCGGTTACATCATTGCTGTCAGCCATTGTTCGCACACGTCAATGCCGTATAATCAATATTGACAAAAGCAGCCGTACATCGCGCAATTGCCTGGTAGAAAGGTGCTTCGCCGTCATTGATGATGGCATATGTAAACGGCTCCAGCCACGGCATCAGGAACCTGTCGAGAAACTCCTTTTGCAGATCCAAGAAACGAGCGGCTTCGTCTTTATGACCTGAGGCCTCTGCCTCACGCTGCTTGAAGGCCAGGTAGGACATGAACTCCAGCTCAACCGCAAAATGGTCCGGCAATTCGTGGAAGTCATCAGCCAGATGCAGGCCGCAGGAATGGTAGAAAGACGCTGCCCTGGCAGTGGAATCTCCCATGACGGTTTTGGCATCGTCAAGATAGATCGAACCATAGGGGGGCGCAACAAGCTGGAAGGGACCGATGAAAAGACGGGCATGTTCCACTGCCAGAGCGTCAAGCGAACTGCTGCCAACAGCAACGGAGGCATCAGCGGCATACCGGGCGGCATCAGGCGCCACACCTTCCATCAGGGATGCCATGGTGGCACAGCAATTCTCTTCCAGCAGTGCAGGTGCAGGTGGATAATAGCAGGCCGCCAGCAGGCGGTAGATATCTTCACGGGTCGCAGTGATACGGAGTGTTTCGGTCATGGCAGATGGTTCCTTATGAAAAAGACCTCCGGGGTTTTGAAAACCCCGGAGGTCTGCTGTGGCTGACCAACGGATCTGCTACACCTTATTCCCGCCCTTGAAAGCGCGGATGTAAGCCACGTTCGGCTTGGTTCCCTTTTCTTCCTTGAGACGCATCGGCTTGTACTTCTTCAGCAGCTTGGACGCTTCACTGGCAGGATCATTCAGGTCCCCGAAGATACGGGCCTGGGCCGGGCAGGCCTCTGCACAGTAAGGCATTACCCCCTGCTTGACGCGATGCTCGCAGAAGATGCACTTCTCAACCACACCTTTTTTACGGATGTTTTCATAATCCGGGTGGCTGTACTTGTTCTGATAAGGCGGTGCAGCACCGGCGAGTTTGGCAACCTCCGCGCCGGAGGCGGTGCAGCCCTTGATCATCTCGCTGCTGTCGCGGGAAGCCGCATGGGGGGCTTCAGTACCGATGTTGGCGCTTATGACCGAGTAGTCCGCCTTCTCCTTGTTCACATCCGTGGCGCTGTAGGGACAGGCCTTCTGGCAGCGGCGACAGCCGATGCAGCGCTCATCGTTGTGCATGGTGATGCCATCGGCGGTTTTGAACATCGCCTTGGGCTGCACCGGACAGGCCTTAACGCAAGGAGCATCGGTGCAATGATTGCACAGCACCGGGACGACCGTATAAGACGCCTTGGGAAACTTCCCCCCTTCCTTGAAAATGAAGTCGGCCCAGTTATAGGTCTGCCCGTTGGCGCGGGCCTGGGTATTGTTTTCGGTCTTGCAGGCCAGGGCGCAGGCGCCGCAGCCGACACATTTCTGAAGGTCAATGACCATTCCGTATTGTTTAGACATAGTATAGTATCCCCCCTTTCCTAGGCTTTCTCGATTTTTACGCCGGTGAAACCGCCGTTGCGGGCGGTGGAGCCGCTCAGACGATCATAATCATCAACCAGAAGATCATTGTTGCTTCCGCCCCGCGGTTTTGCCTTGGCAAAATCCTTGGCAGCAACACGGCCATAGGCCCAATGCCCCTGGCCGAAACACTTGGCAACCGTGCCGGGTCGGACACCTTCCCACAGTTTGGCAGTGGTGACAATGGAACCGGTGGTTGAGGAAATCTTTACCGTGTCGCCGGTCTTGATGCCCAGCTTCCTGCCGTCAGCCGGGTTGATCTTGACCACGTCAGCCCAACTGTCATCGCCCACATCCACCTTTTTAAACTCCTGATACCAAGGCAAGTTGGCACTGCGGCCCTCGCGGTTAAGGCGGGATTTGTAATCGATGAAAGTGAACGGGTATTCCTTGTCGCTGCCGTGACGCTTGGGTGATTCGTAGTGCGGCACAAAGGCCAGATCCCCCTGAGCCTCGTATTCGCTGGCTTTCAGGATTTCGTCAGGAGTGGTCTTGAGTTTTGCCGCCAGCAGACCGAGGGTTTTCTTCAGGGTTTCACTATAGAATTCAAACTTGCCGGTTACAGTTTTGAACTTGCCTTCAAACTTGCCTGTTGCCGGGTCGACTTTGCCCCAGTTCTTTTTGTATTTGTACGTTTCCGAGTTGTAGATCCCTTTTTTCTTGAATTCTGCCCAGCCGGCGATCTGGTCACCCTTCATCTTCTCCTTGCCGTTCCAGACCTTCTGGCTGGAAATCCTGGCGGCAATCTCGCAGAATTCAGCGGCGTTAGCCGGTTTTTTCCTGGTTTCAGGGTCTTCAAATGAAGCGTAGTAGTCATAAAGGTTGGCAAAACCCTTTGCCTTCAGCTTTTCAGCCAATAGCCACATGACTTCCGTCTCTTCGGCCTTGACATCCCATAACGGCTTGGCCACCGCTTGCTGGATGGACATATGACCGTGCAGGTTGGCCATGTTGGTGATGATGGTGAGTTTTTCCGTGGGGGCAAAGGTGGCCGGCAGCACCACGTCGGCAAACTGGGTCATTTCCGAGGCGTTGGTGACCATATGCACAAAGAACGGCACTTGAGACAACGCTTTGTCCCAGCGCTGGGCTCCGGTGGCAGAGAAATTGAAGTTGCTCCAGGAACTGATGAACACCTTGACCGCATCGGGATGTTTGAGCATGCCGTTGGCGACATTATTAGTGACAACACCGGCCTTGGCGCTTTCGATAACCTTGCCGTCCTTGTCTTTCTTGGAATCAATGCCCCCCATGATGGCAGGCATATCCTTGGAACCGCGGCCATCGAGCTTTTTCCCCTTGCTCGATTTCCTGGCGAGTTCGTCCACGAACACATCCTTGATCTCGGGGAATTTATCAGTCGGGGCGCTGGAGCTTTGAAAAACCCCGCCCTCGGTTTCGATGGATCCGAGAATACCGTTTAACGCATACACTGCCATGGAAGCATAGGTGCCACGCGGGGTCATGCCTACGCCAGGTCCCATCCAAACGGCACAGGCGGTGCCGGCCTTACCCATGGCGCGGGCCACGCGAATGATCTGTTCAGCCGGGATCAGGGTCTTTTTGGCCGCCCAGGCCGGGGTCTTGTCTTTGAGTTCAAGATTCCAGTATTTGACGATGCCGTGGGTCTGCTTCTCGACAAATGCGGCCTCATCAACCGTGGCGCCGGTTTTGAAGAGGTTCTTACCATCCTTGAAATCTCCGACAAACTCTTTGCTCCAGAACCCTTCGGTCAACAGCACATGGCCTAAAGCAGCGGCCAGGGCGCCGTCCTCGCCCGGCTTGATGGGGAGCCACTCATTGGCCTTGGCCACCGAGGCGCTCATGCGGGGATCAACGGCAATCAACGTCCCGCGGTCCAGGACACCGCTGATTTTAGCGATGGCGTTGGGGACCTGGCGATTGGACGAAAGCGGATCACAGCCCCAGACCACCAGGCACTTGGTCTTGGCAAGATCGTAGTCGCGGTAGCCGAAGAATCCTTGGGTGTAGCCGGGTCCCATTTTTTCAGCTTCGGCACAGATGGCGCTGTGGGAAAAGTAGTTGGGGGTGCCGTAAATTTTGGGCAATGTGCCGTAGAGCAATTCCGTTGCCGTGGAAGAGTAGCGGCCACGCATGTATACCAGTTTTTCCGGAGTTCCGGCTGTTCGCAGTTCGATCATCTTGTCCGCAACAGTATCCAGTGCTTCATCCCAGGAGATGGGTACGAATTTGGGATCGATGCCGCGTCCTTTCTGGGGGTTGGTGCGTTTCATCGGCACCTTGATCCGGTCCGGGTCATAGGTCTGCTGAACCATCAGGTGTCCGCGCGGGCAGCAGTAGCCGCCATTTGCTTTGGAAAGCTGGTTGCCGCGCACCTTGACGATGCGCCCCTCCTGCACCATGAACTCCACCGGGCACCAGGCTGTACACCCCTGGCAGGTAGAGGGTATCCATTCGCTTTTAGGGGCATCACCGGACTTCGGCATATGGTTTGAAGCAAAGGCATTAAGCTTGGGCAGGCCGATGGTTGCCACGGCTCCGGCAGCTGCGGTAATCTTGAGAAAATCTCGACGTTTGATTTCCATTTATGTTCCTCCTATTTTTTGTGACACTTGGCGCACTCGCCTTTTACCGAAAACGCTTTCTTGCCGTTGTGACAGGCGCCGCAGGATTTACCTTTCTGCATCTGCTTCATGGTGACCTTGCTGTGCTGCTTTGAGCTGGTGTAGAGCTTGTCATGGCACTCGGTGCAGGCCTGAGCCATTCCGTCCACGTGGGCGTCATGGCTGAACAGGACATCGCCTCCCTTATTTTTCAGGGTGATGTCACCGCCGCCGACGTCAGCCAGAGCACTGCCAATCACCATCAGTACGATACAGGCCGCAACTGCTGCGATTCTTTTCATTCGTCAGATCCTCCTCTCATGATTGATTGGTCAAAAATATTTTACCAAAATCCAATTTGTTGCTGGCCCGGAAGCGCTCACAAGCTGCCGGCAAAATGTAAAATGTAACTTTCCGGTAACGTTATGGCTATTACACCGGTGTTAATCCGGCTGATTATCTTCCCGGAGTTTTTCCCACAAAGACTTGCGGGACAGGCCGAGAATTTCTGCTGCCCTGGATTTACGGCCACCAGTGGCATGAAGAACCCGCTCTATATAGCGCTTCTCGAATTCGGCCATAGCCTCCTTGAGCGGCATCCCTACTGTTATCTTCTCAAAGATCGTGCCAAGCTGGTGGCTGTTGCTGGAAACATGGGGGATGTGCCGTTGAAGAATCTGTTGACCGGGATACAGCAACGAAAACTGTTCCATAAGATTGGCAAGTTCGCGGACATTGCCGGGCCATGGGAGCCGCAGCAAGCTTTCAAGCGCCTCCGGTGTCAATCGGATTCGCTTTTGCGGATCTTTTGTAGATTGCTCAATGAAGTGTGCTGCCAGCAGAGGGATATCTTCGCTGCGATCACGCAGGGCAGGGATTTTAAGGGAGATTACGTTGATGCGGAAATAAAGGTCTTCTCGGAATTCCTGCGCAGTGACCATGGCGCGCAGATCCCGGTTTGTGGCGCAGACCAGACGAAAGTCCAGTTTGTACAATGACGTTCCGCCCACCCTGGATGCAGTTCGTTCCCCGAGGACGCGCAAAAGTTTTGCCTGAACAGCAGGACTCAGCTCACCGATTTCATCCAGAAACAGTGTGCCGCCGTAGGCGAATTCCAGGTATCCCGGCCTGCTCTTGTCCGCCCCGGTGTAGGCCCCCTTTTCGACACCGAACAGCTCCGCTTCTATCAGTGACTCGGGAATGGCTGCGCAGTTGACCCGCACCAGCGGTCCTTGATTGCGGGGGCTCATGGCGTGGAGCGCCTCGGCCAGCAGCTCCTTGCCGGTTCCGCTTTCACCGAGAAGCAGAACAGTGGCTTCGCTGGCCGCCACTATCATCAGGGTATCAAGAACACCCAGCATGGCCGGCGAACGGGTGATTATACGTGAACGAGGGCCGGATGCCCCGGTCAGCTCGGCAATCTGTTTTTCCAGGCTGCGGAACTCCAGCAGCCGCTCCAGCTTCATCAGCAGCACATCCACGGGAAATGGTTTGGTGATGAAATCGAAAGCCCCCAGCTTCATGGCCCTGACCGCCATCTCCACAGTGGCCTGTCCGGTCATGACCAGGGCGTGGCACCGCGGCTGGGCCTGCAATATTTCGCCAAGCACATCCAGGCCGTCGGCATCCGGCAGCCTGACATCCTGCAGGACAAGATCGAAGTATTCGTCACTGCAGACAGAAAGCGCATCAGCCCCGCAGACGGCCAGACGCGTCTGATATCCTTTTTTTTCAAGCGCCTCAAGCAGGGCCTCGCCGAGAAGAGGGTCGTCCTCTACCAGAAGCAATTTAACAGCAGCCATTTTTCCCCTCCGAAGGGCAAAGCGGTATCCTGACCGTGAAGGTGGTTTCGCCTGACCTGCTCTCAAACTTCATATCGCCGCCATGCATCTCGACTATGTTCTTACAGATGGCCAAGCCGACGCCGGTCCCTTCACCAGCCGGTTTGGTGGTGTAGAATATTTCAAAGACGGACTCCCGGACATCGTCCGGTATGCCGCTCCCATGATCCCGCACCTGAATGCAGTAATATCCCTCACTACAGAATACGCTGAATTGCACCATCCCCTGTGGCGGCGAAGCATCGGCAGCGTTGATCAACAGGTTGAGAATTACCTGCTGTATCTTCCCCTTGTCCAGGCAGAGCAGGGACGGCGGCTGACAACGATCCTCCGCTGAAAAGTGCACATTGTACCTCTTGAGCGCCATACGGCCGAATTCCGAGCTCTCGATGAAGAACCGGTCACTGGCATGCGCCTGGAGCTCCAGGGTGGCGGCCCGGCTAAAATCGCTCAGCTGACGCACGATCCGTTCGATCCGCTCGCTGCCCTGTTTGATGAACTCCAGATTGCGGTTTGGGCCGGAATTGTCCTGTTCAAGGTTGTAGATGCAGGTGTTGATGGTGGCCAGCGGGTTATTGACCTCATGCGCCACCCCGGCCACGATCTTGCCGATGGAGGCCAGTTTCTCGCTTTGGATGAGCTGGGCAACGGCTCGCTCACGTTCTGCTTCGCTGCGGCGCAGGCGCTCGAGCATCTCGCTGAAACTGTCCTGGAGCACGCCGATCTCGTCGGGACGGCGGGCCGGCAGTTCTACGGCCAGATTGTCCGTTGACACCGCTGACATAAGGGCGGTCAGGCGCTGCAGCGGGCGAGCCATACTGCGGCCGATCAGCCAGGAGAGCAGCGCGCCGAACAGAAAAAATGCCAGAGAGACCGAAACGATACGCCGGGCAAGCGCTGCAAGTTCCTGCTGCAGCGGCGCCGTTGAAATCCCCACCCTGAGCGCTCCCCAGCTCTTGCCGTAGATGCGGAGCGGCATGGCCATGTCCAGGATTTCCGGACTGCCTTGCTTGCCGGGCTGCAGTATGTTGACGAATTTCCCTTCAGTCAGGGCGCTGCGGGTAAGGGGATCGCTATAAACCTTGCCGTATTCAGCATAGCGATTGTGTGCCAGAACCTTGCCGGTATGATCGGTGACAAAGGCATGAACCACCGGAAAACCGGTGTTGTTCATGATCTCTTCGATAAAGTTGTCCAGCAGCCCCCCCTCCTCGATCACCCCCATCTCCTCGTAGAGCAGGGCATTGATGATCGGTGATGCCAGAGAGGTAACCATCTGCCTGCCCTCACCCTCCAGGCTTTCATAGAGCAGATGGCGTTCATTCTTCCAGGCCCACCATCCCCACAGGGCGGAGGAGGCGGCCACCAGCAGGAGCGTCAGCAGCACGAATTGGGCCTTGATACTTATGATGACCCTGGACTTCATTGGTGGCATCCGACGCCGCAGCCCAGCGGAATCTCCCGGATCATGCGGAATATGGCGGCATAATCTTCCCTGCGCGCCGGGGCAAAGCCGTTACAGAATTCGTCGTCCCACGTCTTCATGATGGCCTGGTGTTCCGGATTATTGCGATTCAGCTTCAGCAGCGCCTCGGTAATAGCTTTCACGACACCGGGAGGGGTATTGTTTCTCACCACCAGCGGCACCGCAGGTATCGGTGCCGACCAGGCCAGTATACGCAGCCCGTGGGATTTGTACTTTTCAGCCACAACATCCTTGACGGCGCCGGCATCGTACTGCCCCTTGAGGATGGCCTTGGCCACTGCATCATGGTGCTGCAGATTGGTGAATGACTTCAGGTCGCGCATGCCGACCCCATTGTCCCAAAGGAGATAACGGGGGATCAGATTACCGGAAGTGGAGTGTGTTGAACCAAAGGCCATGCTCCTGCCGCGTAAACTCTTAATATCCTTCAGTGGCGAATCCGAACGCACGATAATGGCGCTGCGGTAGTAGGGATTTCCGTCCCTGTTGAGCGGTTTGAGGATCGGAATGGCGTTGTACATGGCGTTGGCCTCGGCAAAGGTGACGTCCCCCAGGGAGCTGATCTGGGTGATGCCCTGTTGCAGAAAACGGACCGCCTCCGGGTAGTCCCTGCTGATCTTGAGTTCGAAGCGATAGGGGGTCTCGGCGCTCAGATAATCCATGATCGGCTGGTAGCGTTTGTACATGACCAGTGGATTGTAGCGGGGGATCACGCCGAAACGGATGACAGGTTTGTCGACCGCGAAAGACGGAAGCACAATCGACAGGAGCAGCAGGCATATTCCGATAGTTACTGGCTTCATTGCATAACAACCTTGGGTATAGAATAATAATTATCACGACTATATCCGCTTTCGCGGATAATTCAAGTATGAATAAAACCTTGCCGGTTAAATCGTATCCCACTGTTTTATCTCTGAATTTAACAGTTTCTAACCATTCATCCATAATACATCCAGCTCGGGCAATCGACACTGAAACTTCTCTTCGGGATGACCTTGTTCTCTGTATGCGGTTGATGTTTATGAAATTTAATGTTATTAATAATACCTGAATTCCTGTCATGTTGTGCTTGCTAAACCCTAACCAATCCCAAGGAGGTAACACCAATGATTAAACGTATCTCCGTACTGACAGCCGCAGTTCTTGCACTTTCCGTTTCACTGGCAGCCGCCGATGAGGTCAGGATCGCCACCGGCCCGACCTTTATCAACGCGATCTTCGACCCGATCAAAGCCCCGTTCAAAGCCAAGACCGGCCTTGACATCAAGATCCTGGTCGGTGGGCCGGCACCCTCCATTGGCGAGCTGGAAAAAGGGACTGCCGATGCCGCCGGGGCGAGCCTGCCGTTGGCGGCATGGCTGGAACTGGCCAAAAAAGCGAATGTGCCGGTGAAGGAGATCGGGGCATACACAACATATGTTCCCATGACGGAAAAGGCGCTGTTGATGGTGCATTCGGGAAACAAGGTCAATTCACTTTCCAAGGAGCAGCTCAAGGGAATATTCACCGGAAAGCTTCAGAACTGGAAAGAGGTCGGTGGTGATGATGCGCCGGTACTGGTAGTATGGCCATCACTCTCTTCCGGCGCTCTGGCGCTGTTCCAAGCCAAAATACTGGACAATGAGCCTGTGACGAAAAACGTCTACGACGTTGCAACGATCTCCGATTCCCCCGGCGCCATTGCCGGCACGGTTGAAGCAATTGGTATCGTGAACGGCGCCACAACGGAAAAGGGTCTCAAGGAAGTTGCCCCGGCAATTGAACGGCCGCTTACCCTTGCCTACAAAGGCACCCCTTCTGCAAATCTTCAGAAACTGCTGGACTTTTTGAAACAGGACGGCAAGCAATATTTCAAACATTGAACTGAGAATACAGCATCTTTAAATCAGGGGCGAAGCAGGTTTTTTAACTGCTTCGCCCCTTTCTGTTCAGGTCGACGGTCGGAACCGGCTTATGAAAACATGATGGCGCCGCAGGACTGCGCCATCTTTCTTATCAGCGATTGTCTGGTACACTTCCCATAAAGCAATGGATTTCATTTAGGGGAGATGGAGTTGCCCGAGCAGATTTTTTCAGCACAAGGGCGTCCGGCTATCCATGAGCTATCACACAATATTTACCGTTATCAACGAGCACACCGCCTCCACCGTGACCGCCCGTTATGCCATGGCGCTGGCCATGGCATGCAAAGCCAGACTGGTGCTGTATGCCGTCCATGAAGCGGACTGTGACGAAAAAAATCTCCGTCATACTGAGCGCCATCTGGAACACCTGCTCACAGTCGCCCTTGAACTTCATATCGCCGTCACCGGCATAACCGAGTCCGGCAGGATGGCCACCCTCCTGCCAAAACGGGTCATCGCTGAAAGCGCCGACCTTGTCTTCTACCCCCTGACACCGAATGAGAGGAGGGTGGCCATCCTTAAGAGGCATGCGGTCCACGGCCTGCTGCGCAAGATCAGGGCCGACCTTGCCATCATGCGGATCGTCCATATGGGCAAACCCCACCCCAGGGGCATCCTGGTGCCGCTCGGAGATGCAGTCGCCGACAGTGAGCGTCGAGTGGGTTTTATTGCCGCTTTGACAAAAAGTTTCCACTCAAGGGTCACGCTGTTTCATCGTCCCGGCATGCAGTCAGCAAAGGGGATGCCTGACGACATCAACACGTTTCGGGAAGGGCTGCTGCGACATCAGGTCGCTGTTCACGAACGCAGCGGCACAGGCCACATCGGCAGGTCGATCACTGTTGAGGCCATCACCCGCCACAATGATCTGATCGTGATTGGTGCCAGTGAGCGCGGAGCGCTGCGCCGGCTGTTTTTCGGCGATCCTGCCGGCGACGTTATGCAGCAGCCCCCCTGCAACGCCATCCTGTTCCGCGCAGCGAGCTAGATCACCATGAGGATTCATGCCCTTTCCCACGATGAAGTATTTTCGAGCCTGCTCAGCGGGCCGGGAGGAATCACCGTCGAGGAAGCGGCCCGCCGGCTGGGGGAGTACGGTCCCAACGAGATTCGCGAGGCGCAAGCCCGCTCCCTGCTCTCCCGTTTATTGGCACAGTTCACCCATTTTCTGGCACTGCTGCTCTGGTTCGCAGCCGCTCTCTGCTTCCTGTCCGAATACCTGCACCCTGGCGAAGGGCTTTTCCGGCTCGGCATCGCCATCCTGGCGGTAATATTCATCAATGCCCTGTTCACCTTCATCCAGGAATACCGCACCGAGAAGGCCATCGAGGAACTGCGCAAGCTGCTCCCCTTCCGGGTTGTCGTAGTCAGAAACGGAAACGAGCATGAAATCGATGCCGTGGAGATCGTGCCGGGCGACCTTATCATCCTGCGGGAGGGGGACAAGGTGCCGGCAGATGCACGGGTCGTTCAATCGAACCGGCTGACCGTCAACAATGCCCCCCTGACAGGTGAATCTGATTCCCGCGTGCTTTCCGCCGAGCCGTGCGAGGGCGAACTGATCGACAGCCCGAATCTTGTGTTCGCCGGAACACTGGTGGTCAGCGGCAGCGGCTGCGTCGTTGCCTACGCAACCGGCATGGCGACGGAGTTCGGCAGGATCGCCCACATCACCGGCAGGGTGGTAGAGGAGATTAGCCCTCTCCATGTCGAGATAACCAGGGTCACGCGCATTGTCGCCGCCATTGCTGTTGCCAGTGGCAGCGTTTTTTTCGTTATCGGCGGCATGGTCGGGAGGAGCTTCTGGGACAATTTCCTGTTCGCCATCGGCATCATCATCGCCATGGTTCCCGAAGGACTGCTGCCGACGGTGACCCTGTCCCTGGCCATGGGGAGCCAGCGCATGGCGCGCCGCAACGCGCTGGTGAAAAACCTGAATGCGGTCGAGGCTCTGGGCTCGGTCGATCTGATCTGTACCGACAAGACCGGCACGCTTACGCAAAACATCATGACCGTCAAAGAGCTGTGGAGTCCCGACGACAAAACCATGGCCTGCAAGGTCGCCCTGCTCTGCAACAACGCCACGGTGTCGGCGGAGGGGGTCAGGGGCGATCCGACCGAAACGGCACTCTACACCTACGCGACGGGTCAGGTGGAAGTAACCGGGGAACGGCTCAACGAAGCTCCTTTTGATGCCGCCAGAAAAAGGATGGCTACTGTCCATCGGATAGACGGACAGCTGTTCGTACTCCTTAAAGGGGCCGGAGAAAATGTGCTGCCGCTCTGCACGTCACTGCTCCGGGCAGGCGCTGCCACGCCCATAGATGCCGCCATTGCAGACGAACTGCTAAAGAGGCATAACACCATGGCGGCTGAGGGGCTGCGGGTTATCACCCTGGCCTACAGAAAGCTGGATGGACCTCCTGACAACGAGATCCCCGAACAGGGGCTGACCTTTGCCGGGTTCATGGGCTTGGTGGACCCGCCCCGGCCGGAAGTGCCGGCGGCCCTTGCAAACTGCCGCAGCGCAGGCATCAGGGTCATCATGATTACGGGTGATGCCGGACCGACTGCAACGGCAATTGCCAGGGACATCGGTCTGATCTCCGCTGATCCGGTCATTATCGAGGGGCGGGAATGTGCGGGAATGCCGGACGAACAGCTGCGGCAGGAGTTACAGAAGGAGAACCTGATCTTTGCCCGCATGTCGCCTCAGAACAAGATGCATGTCGTCAGCCTGCTGATCGAGGGAGGCCACCGGGTAGCTGTGACCGGCGATGGGGTCAACGATGCCCCGGCGCTGAAAAAAGCCCACGTGGGAATCGCCATGGGCCTCTCGGGCACGAGCGTTGCCCGCGAGGCAGCCGACATCGTGCTTCTGGACGACAACTTTGCTTCCATCGTACACGCCATCGAGGAGGGGCGCGCCGTCTTCGAGAACATCCGCAACTTCATCACCTACATCTTCGCATCGAACATTCCGGAACTGATCCCCTACATCGGCTACATAATGTTCGGCATCCCGCTGCCGCTGACCATCATGCAGATCCTGGCCGTCGATCTCGGCACCGACATGTTTCCGGCCCTGGCACTCGGTTCGGAGAGGCCTTCACCAGAGATCATGCAGCGCCCGCCGCGGCCAAGGTCGGAACATCTGCTCACCAGAGGTGTCCTTGCAAGGGCCTATGTTTTTCTGGGCATGTTCGAGGCGCTGGCATGCATGAGCGCCTACTTCTACGTCATGCATAGCGGGGGGTGGGTCTGGCCGCAGGCAAACGCTCCCAATGCAACGATCTACCTGCAGGCAACTACGGCCTGCCTGGCCGGCATCATTGCGACTCAGATTGCCAACGTCTTTACCTGCCGTTCCCCCAGCGTCTCCATCATTACCCTGGGGCTGTTTTCAAACCCGCTCGTGCTGGCCGGTATCGGATCAGAACTGCTCCTGGCGATCTTTATCATCTATACCCCGATCGGCAATGACATCTTCGGCTGTGCACCCATCAACCTCGCTGTCTGGCTGCTGCTGATCCCCTTTGCCTTTCTGCTGCTCGCAGCAGACGAGACCCGCAAATATGTTGTGAGGCGCAATGCCGCTCAACTGTAAGCTGATCGGCACCTTCACGGCCTTGATTTGAAATTGGAATAAATTGCTGTTGACAATACCCCTGCTGCTTGTCTATAGTATCAATTCAATAAAGGGGAGTAGCTATCAGCCGGAGACATGGCTGATCCCACGTCCGTCAACACAGTCGCAAGACTCGGGCCGGGAACGATATATCGCAAGCAAGACCTTTATCCAAAGCGTAATACGCCGTGGGTAAAGGTCTTTTTTATTTACCCCGGTTCAACACACCGCCGGAGGTAATAAAATGAACAACACGCTGAAAACAACCTTTCTCCTGTCTCTGCTTACCATGCTGCTGGTTTTCATGGGCGGCGCCATTGGGGGCCAGGGCGGCATGATCGTCGCCTTCCTGATGGCGGCTGTCATGAATTTCGGGTCCTACTGGTTTTCCGATAAAATCGTCCTCAGGATGTACAACGCCCAGGAAATAACCCGCGAGGTTCATCCCACCTTTTACGGCATGGTAGAGCGCCTTGCCGGCCGGGCCGGACTCCCGATGCCCAAGGTCTACATTATCCCTGACGACTCCCCAAATGCCTTTGCCACCGGCCGCAATCCGGAACACGCAGCAGTTGCCGCTACCGACGGGATTCTGCGGGTTCTTACCATGGATGAGCTGGAAGGGGTCATGGCACATGAACTGGCCCACGTAAAAAATCGCGATATACTGATCTCCAGCATTGCCGCAACCTTTGCCGGCGCCATATCCATGTTGGGCAACATGCTACAGTGGGGCGCCATGTTCGGCGCCGGGCGAAGCGACGACGAAGACAGTGGCGGTGGCGGCCTGATCGGCTCGCTGGCCATGGCAATTATCGCTCCCATCGCCGCCATGCTGATCCAGATGGCGGTTTCCCGCTCCCGGGAATATCTGGCTGATGCCTCCGGCGCTCAGATCTGCGGCCGGCCGCTCGCTCTGGCGGGTGCCCTGCGCAAGCTGCACAATGCCTCCCAGAGCATACCGATGCTGGATGCCCGGCCTGCCACGGCCCACATGTTCATCGTCAACCCGCTGACCGGCGGCGGCATGATGTCGCTCTTCTCGACCCATCCGCCAATGGAGGAACGTATCGCGCGACTGGAATCCATGGCAACCCGGAAGTACTGACAAACCATCAACGCGGGACAGCACGCTGTCCCGCACACCACACAGGAGGAATATATGCCGCACATCAAACATCATGTTTCCCGGGAAACTAAATCTTTCAAAAAGAAAAAAAACAGAAAAGAGCAGTTGCAGAATGTCATTTCCCTGCGTATCAATGATGATGAAAAAAGGACGCTGGAAAAACTGACAAAGTCCACATCAAAAAGCATCTCCGACATCATGAGAGAGGCTATTGATCTCTGGACGGCCAAACGACGCAATCTGTGCATGGATTAATATTCTGAATTGAAGTTACTACAGGAGGTTTAATAAATGGAATGGCTGACGGATCCGCAGGTCTGGATGGCGCTGGTGACACTGACCGCTCTGGAAATCGTACTCGGAATTGACAATATTATCTTTATCTCCATCCAGGCCAGCAAGCTCCCTGTCCACCAGCAGGAAAAGGCCCGGCTGGTCGGCCTCGGACTGGCGATGTTTATCCGCATTGCACTGCTGTTTTCGCTGACCTGGCTGATGGGACTCACCGCACCGCTTTTTACAGTGATGGGCAACGAGATTTCCGGCCGCGACCTGATCCTAATCTCCGGCGGTCTGTTTCTGCTCTGGAAGAGCACCATGGAGATCCACGAAAAACTTGAAGGTGAAGAGGAGATCTCAGCCGCTCGCGTAGGGGCAACCTTCGGCGCTGTTATTGTGCAAATACTGCTGTTGGATATCGTATTTTCACTGGATTCGATCATTACCGCCCTGGGAATGGCCAGCCAGCTCGCCATAATGATTACCGCAGTGGTCATCGCAGTCGGATTCATGATGCTCTTTTCGGGAAAGATCAGCACCTTTGTAGAGAAACATCCGACCATCAAGATGCTGGCGCTCAGTTTTCTGCTGCTGATCGGCGTAGCACTTATCGGCGACGGCTTCGATATGCACATACCCAAGGGATATATCTATTTCGCCATGGCCTTCTCGGTGATGGTTGAGATGCTTAATCTGCGACTGCGCCAAGGTACGCCGGTCAAACTGCATCAACCACATCTGGAAGATTCCCCCGAATAGATCCATCATTTTCAATATGCAGCAGATATACACACCTCAAGG
>Ga0209212_1004576_pt1 | contig 17006 bp, 13 predicted proteins | sample RifGroC2_FD_183996 | JGI IMG/M metagenome (GOLD analysis project Ga0209212, IMG submission 183996) | Groundwater microbial communities from Rifle, Colorado, USA - Groundwater C2 (SPAdes) (version 2) | ecosystem: Environmental > Aquatic > Deep subsurface > Groundwater | place: Rifle, Colorado...
CCTGCGCCGCCCCGTCCCTGGAGGGGCTGAAGAAAGCCGACATCGCTTTCTTCGTTTCCACCGACGAGGTGGCCGAAGAATTCGCGCCGCGCCTGGCCGCGGCCGGGACCTGGTGCATAGACGATTCAGCCTTCTTCCGGCTGGCGCCCGGCGTGCCGCTCGTCATCCCCGAGGTGAACGGCGCCGAGCTGAAAGCGGCTAAAAAACTTGTCGCCGGGCCCAACTGCACCCTGACCGGCGCGGCGGTGGCCCTGGCCGGGATACACCGGAAATTCCGCGTCACCGAGCTCAGGCTCGCCACCTACCAGGCCGTTTCAGGGGCGGGCAAAGCCGCAATGGGCGAGCTGGAAGAGGAATTGAAGGGCTATTTTAAAAAAGGCACTGTGACGAGGCCCGGGGACGGGAAATTCCCGCGCCCGATCGCTTTCAACCTTTTCCCCCAGGTGGGGGGCTTCGACGCCGAGGGCAATTCCGGCGAGGAGAACAAGGTGGAGGCGGAGCTGAAGAAGATCTGGGGAGACAAAAGGGTGAAGATCAGCTGCACGGCCGTCCGCGTGCCGGTGCTGCGCGGCCACTCCCTGGCCGCCTGGTTCAAGCTGGCGAAACCCTGCACCGTGGCGGCGCTGGAAAAAGAGCTGCTGCGCACGCCGGGCCTGAAATTTTTCGCCAAGCCGGAAGCCTATCCCACGCCGCTCGAGAACGGCCAGCGCACGGAGATAGTTTACGCCGGGCGCCTGCGCCGGGCGAAGACCGCGGCCAAGGAGTTCCAGCTCTGGATAGTTTCGGATAACCTTTACAAGGGCGCCGCCCTTAATTCAGTGCAGATAGCCGAACGCATAGCCCGGCTTTAATCCGCTCTTCGGAGCGGGGTTATGACGGAAGGGGGAATTAATGAAGACCTATATCGCTTTCGCCGTCCTGGCCGTCTCTTTCTGCTTCTTTTCCTGCAAAAAGAAGCAGCCGGAGAGCGTTCCCGTGCCCAAAGCCGGGCCGCCGGCGCAAGCCTATGGCGGTGCCGTCACAAAGGCCTCTGGCCCTCAAAACGGCCAAGCCGCCGCCGTCTCGACCTCTCCGGTCTTCAGCCAGAACCCGCTTGCCGCGCCCGGCAATTACCTTAAAACCACCGTCGGGCATGTGAAAGAGGCCAGGGACGCCGGGGCCCTCTACGAGAAAACGGCCAAGGACGGCTTAAAGAGCCTGGACCTGAACAATACCGGCGGGAACTGAAGTTTTTCGCTCTGGCGGGGCCCGGGCGGCCCGCCGAGTTTCGGGGTTTGAAAAAAAGGGGGAGTTATGAACGTCTATCTATTGCTGGCTGCGGCCGTAGCCGCCGTAATTATAGTCAACCGGGTCCTGAAACACCTGAAAGGGCGGCGCGGGCGCGCAATGGCCGAGGTGGCAGCCATGGCTTCGGTGGAGCTGGAGGAATACGGGCCCGAGCTCAAGCTGCTGGAAAGCACGGGGCTGCCTTTTTTTATCGACGGGCAGAAAGGCGTGGGGAAATTCCTCCTGAGATTCCCCGAAGAGGACGGGGCGAAGTCTTATTATTTCGACTATTCCTGCCTGCTCGGCAGCGGGGAAGGCCAGCGCGGGAGGGAGTCGACCGTGGCGCTTTTCGATTTCAACAAGGGCGCCTTCCCGGACTTCCACCTTTCGCCCGAGGGGAATTTCGAGAAAGAGACCTCCGGGCTGGAGCCCCTGGATATGGCGCTGTTCAAAGGGTTCCCGGAGGGGGCCAGGCTCTACGGGCGCGACCAGGCGGCGCTCCTGAAACTTTTCACGCCGGAGATAGCGGCCTGTTTCTGCGAGCATCCCGGCTGGAGCGCCCAGGGCTCGGGGCGCTACCTTGTCATGTACAAGGGCAACGAGCTGCGGAACCCCGGGAAATACCGGGCGTTCATGGCGGAGGCCGCGAAACTAGCTTTCAACCTGGCGTGAAAACATTTCCTTAAGGAGGAAAAATGGAGCTCTTTCACTCTAACCCGGTCTTTATCTTTATCGGCATAGCGGCGGCCTTCCTCAGCCTGGTTTTTTATTTCAAATGGAAGCGCAGGAAGGACCTGGAGGAGCTGGCCTCTTCCATGGGCCTGGCCTTCGACCCGGGGGGGCCGGACCTGGCCCTCCTGGAGGGCACGGGGATAGAACTCTTCAGGCTGGGGCATTCCCGCAAGGCCTTTAACCTGGTGCGGATCCAGTCGGGCCGCGGCAATATAAGCGTTTTCGATTACTCTTTAGTCACCGGCAGCGGCAGGAACAGCCATACAGCCAGCTTCACCCTGGCGCTGATCGAGTGTTCCGGCTGCTCTATCCCCGTTTTCGACCTGAAGCCTGAGTCCTTCATCTACAAGCTCGGCGAGGCCATAGGTTTCAAGGATATCGACCTGCCCGCTTTCCCCCTGTTTTCGGACAAATACCGCCTGACCGCGCCGGACGAGACTTCCGTCCACCTGTTCTTCACGCCGCAGCGCGCCGCCTGGTTCGAGCGCAATCTGGGCCTGCGGGTGCAGGGCGCTCCCGGGCATCTGGTCGTTTTCAAGCGGGCGGGGCAGCTGCCGGTGAATTCCTGGCAGGGCTTTATGGAAGAAATGAAAGCTTTCGCCGCTGAAGTCCTGCGTTGAATCCTGAAAAAACCGGGAACGGAGCCCTTTGGCCCGTTCCCGGTTTCGACGGCCTCCCGGGGCCGGTTTATTTCAGTTCTTTGCTTATATGCTCCCAGGCGCCTTTCAGCTCCTGCGTCAAATGCTTCAGTTCGTCGGAGCTGACGCGCTCCAGGCGCTCATAGCGCGCCGCGGCCTCGTCCACTATCCTGTAATAGTCGTCTTTGTCCAGGTTTTTCAGGTCCTCCACTTTCTCCAGGACTTCGCCCTTCATCTTCAGCGTCCAGCCGCGTATGGCCTTGCGGTTGTCTGCGCCTTTTTTCCCGGTGAGGAAATAAGTGCCTATGGCCGCCAGCGCCGCGAGGCCTATGCCCGTGCCTATAACCTTCTCCGTTGTTTTCATGTGACCCCCCTTGAATTTCCCGTCAGCCTGGCGGCGGCAGCGCCGTCCCGGCCCCGGTTCTAACCCTGAGGCCATTCTACAATAGAGACCCGCGGAATTCAAGGCCTGCTCCTCCCGGCAGAAAAACCCGGGGGAACGGGGTCAAGTTTGATATAATTTTCCCAATCACGGCCCGCGGAAAAGAGCCGGATAAGGACAGGGAGGGGATATGGAAAATAACGCCCAGCAGCAGGTTAAAACGGACGACGTGCTGAACAAGCAGGTGGTCTACGACGGGGAAGGCTACACCCGCGAGGTCGTGGAGAAAATGCTCACCTCCTACCAGACCAAGAACACGGCCGACCTGCGCAAGTTCGAGGACCTCTCCAAGGCCTACGAGCGCCTCTCCCGCGAGATGAGCGAGGAGATAGGCGACCAGAAAAGCGTCTTCAACTACCTCGGGAATATTTTTACCTTTAAAGACGTGGGCACCAACCTCAAGGGCCTCGGCTACAAGCTCCCTATTTTGAAAGAGCTCATCCCGGCGCGCGATATGAAGGAGCTGCTCAACGAGAAGGTGGAAGTGGCCCAGCGCAAGGTGCAGGAGGTCGGGAACTATCTCGACGTGATGCAGACCGACATCAAGAACCTGCAGGACGACATGAAGCGCCTCTCCGCCAAGATGGTGACGGCCGCGAAGAACGAGGAGACCGCCGCCGGCTACGTGCTGGCGCTGGAGGAGCACCGCAAGAAGCTCGACGCCGAGCTGAAGGCCCTGCCGGACCAGAAAAGCGTGCAGGCCCGCGAGCTGGAGGCCAAGATCGGCGACGTCAGCCGCCTGATCTACGAGCACGGCGCCCAGCTGCGCTTCTTCTCCACCGCCGAGGACCGCATCTCGGCCATCATCACGATGAACAATCATTTCCTGGAGATCATGACCAGCCTGCACGGCAACATGAACACGCTCTACACCACGGGCAACGAGATGCTCAACGAGCTGCACGGCAACATGGCCGGGCTGGCGTCCATCTCCAAGGCCGGCGAACTGACCATAGAGATGAACAGGTCCATGGAGTCTCTGAAGAAGAGCGTAAACAAGCTGGCCAGGCTCGCTTCCGAGACCTCCCTCTACCTGACGCAGAACGTGACCAAGCTGACCGCCGAGATGAAGATCTACGACACCGAGACGGAAAAGCTGGTGAGCGACAACCTGGCCGCCGAGCGCTCCATAAAAGAGCAGCGCATCGGCGAGACCATAGAGCTGGCGAAAAAAGAATACGCCAAGACCGCCGGCGGCCCCAAGGCGGGTTAAGCCTTGAACGCGCTGGCCGGGGAGGGGCGGCTTGTTTGTCTTTCCGGGGACGCCCTGGAGGCTTACTGCCGCTCCCTTTCCGCGCTGATCCTGGCCGGCCGCCTGAATTCCTCCTACCCCGACCCCTTCGTCTGCTCCGGTTATCTCTCCTGCCTGGCCCCTTCCTTCCGGCGCGGCGTCTGCGAGGAGATGAACGCGGACAGGCAGAGCGGGCTGCCTTTCCTGAAGGATATCCTCGCCGTGAAGATAGACGGGGACCTTGCGCCGGACTATATAGCCGGCCAGGAAGAAAGGCGGGCGGCGGGGCGCGCCCTGCCAGCGCGGGCCGAGGCGAAGCTGGCCTATTTGCGCCGCCTGCGGGAAGCGGCCCTCAAGCCGCTCAACCGCCTGGAAGTGAAGCTCCGCCGGGTGGACAGGGAGCGCGGCAGCGCTTTCTTCGAGGTGGTTTACGACGTGTACGCGGTCGCGCCGGCCGGTTTCACGCGTTACACCCTGCAGCTGGAACAGAAAGACTCGGCCTGGTCCAGCGCTTTCCTCGCGCGCAGCGGGGATTACAGCGAGCCCACCGCCGACTTCAGGGCGAGCCTGGAAAAATACGCGCAGGACGAGAGCGAGCTGATGTTCCTTATCATGGGCGGCATCAAGGGGGTGCGCGTGGAGGAAGTCTGCCGCGCGCGCCTGGGGCCCTTCTGGAACGCCGCCACCGGCTTCCCGCCGGGCTGGCCCTCCGGCGGCGCGAAGGACCAGGCCGTGCTGCATTTCCCGCTGGACCGGGCTTCGATAGAGCTGAAAGCCGATATCAATAACGACCCTTTCGCCGGGATGTACAGGGAATTCCTGTCGGGGGAAAGCAAAGACCTTATAGAGGAGCGCGTGAAAAGCCTGGGCTACCGCGTGCACAAGGACAGGAAATTCGCCTGTACCAAAAGCGCGGAGCCGGCTTTAAGGAAACTGCTTTCCGCCTCGGCCGCGAGGAACATAGTCTACGCCATATGAACATAACCCTTAAAGCGCAGTCGCTGGAAAAAGAAATAGAGGGAGCCAGGGCTTTAGTGGCCGCCTCGGGCCTGCCGGCCGCTTTGGCGGCCGTGGACGACGGGGCCTTCGGAACCACCCAGCTGAACCTGCAGGCCCTCGAGGCCGTCTCCGGCGCGCTCGCCTGCGCGCGCGCGGCCTCCGCCGCCGGCGCCGTGCCGCCGGTCTACGCCGCCTATATCCTGGCCAGGGAGGCCGACGAGCGCCTCTCTTCGGTCTCGGGGCTCTCCCCGCTGCCCGAAACGGCCGGCCTGCCCGGCGAGCAGTACAAGACCTGGGCCGCCCTGGGGCCGGACGCGCTGTCCCGGGAAATACTTTCCGACTGCGCCGCCTTCCTTAAATTTTACGCCGGGCACAGCGACGGCGCCAAGCGCCCCGCGCGGGACAGCGAAGCCGTGCGCTGCCTGAACTCCTATTTCTCCCTGCTCGCCAGGGCGCTGAAGGCCCTGGATAAAGAGCCGGAACTGTCGGTGAGCGGCGGCAAGCTCACTTTCAGCGGCTGGAAGACCTCCCGCGCCGGCGCCGACGAGCCCGGCCAGCTGCTGCCGGTCGGCTTCGACGATATCGTCGGGAACGCCGACTTCATGGCCGCGGGCAGGCGGCTCGCCCGCGACGTGGCCGGCTTCGACCTGAAGGCGGGGAAGAACCCGAAAAAGGTCCGCAACCAGATCCTGTTCGTGCTCGGCAAGCCGGGCTGCGGCAAGACCGTGACCGCCCACGCCATCGGCAACTACTTCCTGGACCTCTGCAAAAAAAGCGGCCTGCCGTCGAGGATGCGCGTGATCCGCCGCACCGACTGGGCCTCTTCTTTCCAGAACCAGTCCTCCAAAAGCCTGCTGGATATCTTCAAGAACGAGGTCTTCGATTTCGAGGGCGTCTGCGGGGTATACTGGCCGGATATAGACACGGCCTTCGCCGCACGGTCCGACTCGGACATCCGCCAGGAGGAGAAGAACATCCTGGGCACGGTCTTCGGCATCCTCGACGGGACCATAGGGCCCAAGAACGGGAAATGGTTCCTGGTCTGCGACGCCAACACCATCCATATGGACGAGGCCACGCTCTCCCGCATCTCGCAGAACCCGATCACGGCGGCGGGGCCGGAGACGGCCGCCGATTTCGTGCGGCTGCTGCGGGATATCAAGCTGAAGGGGAAGGGCGCCTGGCTGCCCCTGACTCCGGAGCAGTGGGAAAAGATAGGCGCGCGCTGCGTGGCGGAGGGGCTTTCAGGCAGGGCCGCGGAGCACCTAGCGGGGCGCGTGATCACCTGCATAGAGGATTTCGAGGAGCCGGACTCCTATTTCGGACTGCCTTTCGCCGAGAAGGAAAAGCTGATAGCCGAGCTTTCCAGGCCGGTCCCTTTCGAGAAGATAATGGAGATGCTGGAAGCCTACTGCAAGTTCGAGAAGGAAGCGCAGCGCCGCTCCGAAGAGGAGAAGTTCCTGGACCGGGTCAAAGAGATCCGCTTCAACCTCTCGGCGCAGCAGGCGGCGCTGGGGCTCGGGTCGAAAGAAAATGGCAAATAACGTGCTCGCGCAGGGGATGGTGCTGGACCTGGTCAACCAGTTCTCGGACACCCTCGCCTTTTACCGCGAGCTGATACAGAACGCCATCGACGCGGGGTCCAACCGCATCGACGTCAGCCTGGAATACGTGCTGGAGCCGGGCGGGAAAGGTACGGCCATCATGCGCGTCGAGGACGACGGCGGCGGGATGGACGAGGACATCATCGACAACTTCCTGCTGGTGCTGTTCAAGTCCAGCAAGGAGGACGACCTGACCAAGATCGGGAAATTCGGAGTGGGTTTCCTTTCCGTCTTCGCGCCGAAGCCTTTCCTGGTGCGCGTCTATACCTCCAGGAACATGGAGAGCTGGCGGCTGGACTTCCCCGACTACCGCTCCTATAACAAATATAAAATGCCGAACCCGCGCGACGGCACGCTGGTGGAGATACATAAAAAAGTGACGCCGCAGGAATACGCCGAGCTGTCGGAGAAGTCCCTCTCCACGGTACGCTACTGGTGCCGCCACGCGGACACCCGGATCTATTTCAGGGACCGCAGCCGCGGCGTGCCGGAGCTGCAGGTGAACGAGCCCTTCCGCCTGCCCGGCGGCGAGAGCCTGCGCTACGCGGAAGAGGGGACCGAGGTGGTCATGGCCTTCTCCGCGCCGGAGGCGGAGCGCGGCGGGGACAGGGTGGCCTATACCGGCGAGGACAAACCCTTTTACGGCTTCTATAACCGCGGCCTGACGCTCAAAGAGGGCCGCAAGGTCTTCATCCCCGGCGTGGAATTCAAGATAAAGTCCCGCTACCTCGAGCATACCATCACCCGCGACAATGTGATGGAGGACGACAATTACCGGAAGGCGATGGAGATCATAAAGCGCCTGGCCTCCAAGGAACTGCCGGCCAAACTGCGCGCGGAGCTGGAAGCGGTGGCCCTGCGGCTTTCAAAAGCCGCGGCGGCCGGCGACGAGCCCGGCGTAAAAGAACTGGAATATGAATGGGAGCGCCGCAAGACCTTCCTTAGGGCCCTGTCGGGTTCCTTCCTTTCGCGCTTCAGGCACGATCCGGAGGAATGGAAGATCCTCCCGACGGTAACCGGGGTCCCGGTTTCGATAGCGGACCTTAAAGCGGTCCCTAAAAAACTTTTTTCAGCCGGGGTACTGTGCCCGGCCCTCGACCGCAACAAAGTTTTGGACGGGTATTTGACCGCGAAAAAAGCCGGCCCCGTCACCGGCGCGCTCGGCGCGCTGGGCGCCCACGTGGTCCTGGAAAGCGAAACCTGCCGCTTCGCGGATTTTATAGGCTGGACCGGGGAAGAGCTGGTCCCGGCCCAGGTATCCGACCTGGTCCTTAGCGAGCCCGCCGGCGCGGAAGATCCGGGGCTGGCTTCCTTCCTTAAAACCCTGGCCCTGCTCGGCGAGACCTGCGGCAGGGACTATGCCTGCGTCTATCCGGCCCGGTTCTCCGGCGTCGCGCCCGGGCGCGAAAGCCAGCCCTTCGTTTTCAGGAGGGTCCCGTACGGGGTGGGCCACTGGGAGGGCGAGGGGATGGCCCTGAAAAGGAAAGCCAGGCTGAACCCGGTAATTAATTCCGAACACCCTTTCATCAAAGAGCTCGCCGCGCTGCACGCCTCCAGGCCCGGCTTCTCGGCCTTCCTGCTCCTGAAATCAATGCTGCTGTATTACGAGGAAATGAACCGCCCCGGCGGCACCGGCCGCAACCTGACGGAGAAAATGGAGCTGCGCCTGCTCAAAGCCGCCTTGAAGCTGGACGCGGAGAGGGGGAAAAATGGCTGAAGCCGCCCCCGAAAAGATACAGGTGACGGACTGGCACGCCCTGCGCCGCGTGACTTTCTTCGACCCCGCTTTCAGGTGCTCGTGGGTCCATAACAGCGCCGAGCTGGCCCGCTATTTCGCCGACAACGGCGGCTATGTGCCGCTCACCGCTTTCCAGCTGCGCGAATGGATGAAGGCCCAGGTGGCCGGCGGCGCCGAGGGCTCCGTCTGCTTTTTCACCCAGGACATAGCGCCCGACCAGGTGGCCGAGACCGAGGACGCCTGGGACCCGGGCTCCGTTTCTTTCTCGCAGGACATAGTGACCAGGAAAGGGATTCCCAAGCCTTCTCAGTCCTGCCTGCTGATGGCGTACCTGCGCGCCGGCGGGCGGCTGGCCTGGGTGGGCGATGTGCCGTTCTATTACCTTGGGCGGAGAGGCGGCGACGTCGAGACCTGGGGGCTCAAGGGGCAGAAAAAAGTGCTGGGGCTGGATTCTATCTGGGACGTCAAGGACGAACCGCGCCTGACCGAGGCCGGGCGCGAGTGGGGCCTCACCAGCCCGGGCAACGCCTCCCGCTGCGTGCCCGCCGCCGACGTTACCGCCGCCCTGACCATGGCCGGCGAGTACGCCATGGCCTTCTTCAAGAATTTCAATCCCGAGCTGCCGGCGAGCGGCTTCCTGCGCCTGCGCGAATTCATGCCGCTCAAGGACCTGCTGCTCGCGGCGCAGCATGGCCTGGAGGAGGAAGAGGCGGCGGAGGAAGAGGCCGCGCCGGAAACTAAGGCCGAACCGGCGCCCTCCGACGACGGGGCGGTGCTGGCCGGCTCCGGCACCTTCGTGGTGGACAAACGGCGCGCGCTGGACAAGCTGATGCGCTTCCAGCTGCCCGACCCGGAGACCTGCCTGCTGCCCATCATACGCTGCGCCATGGCCGGGAAAGCCTCCGGCGTCTCCATAACGGAACTGCCGCAGGGCGGGCTGGAGATAAGATTCGACGGCGAGCCCCTCGGCCAGGGCAGGCTGGAAGACCCCTATTCCGCCCTCTTCGAAACGAGGACGGCCGCCAACGCCGCCGCCCGGCACCTGGCCACCGGCCTGCTCTGCGCGCTCAGGCTCAACCCGAAAATGATAACCGTGAGCGCCGGAGCCGCCGGCGCCCGCTTCAGGCTGAGGATAGACGCGCTCGGCGCGGAGCGGACCCTGCCCAGCGAGGACCCCGGGACCGGCACGGTAGTGAAGCTGCTCTGGCGCGGGGTAGTGTCCCCTTTCAGGAACAGGAACCTGCTTTCTCACGCGCGCTGGCGCTGCTTCTCCAGCCCGGTGCCGGTGCTGATAAACAACGCCGACATCCCCCGCGGCCGGACCGAAACGGGGAAGCAGGTGGTGTATTTCGACGAGGGCCCGCTGCACGGCTCCATCGCGGTGCCTAAATGGCCCGAGCAAGCCAGCACCCTGGTCACGGCCGTCAACAACGTGATGCTGGACCTGCCCCTCCAGGCGAAACTCCGCCACCTCCAGGTCTCCGGCTACCTGAACAACGACGATTTCACCATGAACATCTCGCAGACCGGGGTGGTGAACAATTCCCGCTGCTCCAAAGCCCTGGCCGTGGTCGCGAAACAGGTCCCCGTGCTTTTGGAACACGTGCTGCGCTGCCAGGAAAAAGACCTCCCGGCCGCGGGCAGGGCGATGGCCTACGGCGGGATGAGCGAATACTGGAAGAACTGCGTGGAGAGCGGGCGGCCCCTGGAGCCGGGGCTGCTGGGCGGGCTGCTGAAAGGCCTGAAGAGCCTGGTCCTGGCGGGCCTGGGCGCCGACGAGGGTAAATGGGCCGGCTCCGAGCAGTTCATACGCGAAACGGCCCGGGTCACTTTATGGCTGAGGGAAGCCTGCGGGCGCCTGCTGAATTTTTACGAAAAAGACCGCTATGACCCGCTGCTGAAATCGCTCTGGCAGGCGCCGCTCTTCCTGACCGTCAACGCCGAGGCCCGCAGCCTGCTGCAGGTGGAGGAGCAGGCGAAGAAGATAGGGTTCGTGCCTTATTCCAGGCTGCAGTACCCCGACAGCGCCCTTCCTTTCGACGTGCTCTGGTGTCCCGGCGAGAAGGACCTGGAACTGCTCGGCCGCTGGGACACCTCCGACCTGACCGTAAAAATACCCCATTACGGCGCCAACCCGGCCGCCGCCGAGGAATTCATGGGCGGTGGCGGGCTGCGCTTTCTCGCGGCCCGGCACAGCCTGTACATCGCCCCGTCGGCGAGGAAGACCGTCCGCGACACGAGCCCGGTGGAGATCTCTCTTTCAGATATTAAGGCTCCGCCGCCGGAGCCGGTGAAACCGGCCCCCGCGCCCCGGCCCCTCCCGCCTCCTCCGCCTCCGCCCCCTCCGCCGCCGGCCGCCGCGGCCGCGCCGGAGAAAAAGCCGGCCCGCCCGCCGCGGCGCCCGCTCCCTCCCGTTCCGACAGTGGAACAGCTGGCGGAGGACCCTTCCGGGAATTTCCCGGAATACCTTTATCGCCGGGCCTCGCGGATCAAGGCCGTCGGGGCCAGGCTGGTGGCCAAATTCATCAGGGAGCAGTCAGCCTACGGTAAATGGGCGAAAAACCCGCTGGCGGCGGAGGTTCTGGCCTCGCGGCTGCCGCCCCTGCACAAGGCCGACTACCTCCTTTCCGTCTTCTATAGCGAGTACAACAGGCGCGAGGTGAAGCTTACGGATACCGACGACGTGAATTTCCAGATGGCTTTAGCGGAGCTTAGCGGGAACGGAGGAAAAGAAAATGAAGAAAAAAACGAAGACTGAGACCCTCTCCATAGAACTGGGGAAACTCGGCGCCAAGGTGCACGAGGCGCTGGAGGCCGCGGCCACGAGCGCGGAGATGAAGGCCGTGAAGGCGGAGCTCGGCGACAGTTTCGCGCGGATAGGCGAGAAGATAGCGGCCGCCGCCAAGAAAGCCGAAGAGACGGCGAAGAACGAGGACTTGAAAGCCCAGGCCCGCAAAGTGGCGCAGGCCGGCATAAAAGCCACCTCCGGGATACAGAAGAACCTGGCCGGCGGCCTGCGTGAAGTCAGCGCCAGCCTGGCCGAACTGGCGAAGAAGCTGGACGGGAAAAAATGACCGAGCAGGAGCCGGCGGAAATAGGCGGGCGCTACCGGCTGACGGCGGCGCAGGCCGCCCCTCCGCCGCTTCAGCCGCTGGAAGCCGTCGACGCCAGGACCGGCAGGCCCTGCGAGGCCTGGCTGGTCCCCAAGGGCCTGCCGGACCTGGACTACGGCGCCCTGGGACGCGCCGCGGCCGTCTTTACCGGGGCGGGACACCCTTCGCTGCAGGACCTGCTGGGGATATTCGCCGGCCCAGGCGGCGATTACTGGCTCTACGAGGTCCCGCCGGGGCCGTCTTTCGAAGCCCTTGCCGGAGAGGGCCGGCCTTTCACCGAGGCCCAGGCCGTAGATATGGCGGCTTCGCTGGCCGGCTCCCTGAAAAAGATCCACGGCCTTCATCCCCGGGCCTGCCACGGCGGCGTCTCGCCGCGGAATATTTACCTGGCCGGGGACGGGCGGGCCGTGCTCGGCGGCATAAAACCTTTTTTTCCGGCGGAGGAAGGAAACCCTTTCGCCGCCCCTCCCGGGGAAGCCGGGACCCAGGGCGCGGACATTAACTCGCTGGGCGCATCGCTTATTTTCCTTCTTACCGGGAAGAAGCCGGGGCCGGTCGAAGCCGGCCCGGCTTCCGTGGACCTGGCCAAAGGCCTGCCTTTCTCTCCGGGCTTCGCGCGCGTGATAAAAAAGATGACCGCCGCTGCTCCGGAGCGCTATCAAAGCGCGGCGGAGCTGGAGGCGGACCTGGCCGCGCTTTTGACCGGCCGCAAAGCTTCCAGACTAAAGCCGCTGCTCCTTGCCGCCGCCCTTTGCGTCCTGCTTGCTGCGGCTGCCCTGTTCGCTCTCGCCTATTTCTTCGGCAACGGGGCCGAGGCTGTCCTGAAAGCGGGTTCGGTCGGCCTGGAGGCGGCCGGCGGCCTGGCCTTCAGCCGCGACGGAGGAAGGCTGGCGCTGGCCGGGGACAGGGACCTTTATATCTGGGACACGAAGAACTGGGAACCGGAAAAGAACGGCGCTTTCACGGAGTCCATGAAGTTCACTCGCTCCGTCGGTTTTCTGCCGGACGGCGGGGTCCTTGCCGGCTATATTTCCGGCACCGGCGTCTCGGGCCCCGAGGAAGGGATCTCGGAATTGCGGCTTTTTTCCTCCACGCCCGGGGAGCGCTCCCTGCTTTTGAAGATACCCCTCTGGAAAAACCTGGATTCGGCCGCGGTAAGCCCGGACGGGACCCTGATAGCCGCGGCGGCGAACGAATATAATAAACTGGAACAGCGCTACATGGGCGGGGAGATCACGGTGTTCGATACGGCCGGGCGGGTGGTCTATAAGCCGGCCCTTTCCGGCGGGCCGGTGCATTCCCTGGTCTTCACTCCCGACGGGACCGGCCTGGTCTATAAAACTTATTTCTGGGACCAGGCCGGGAAGGCTCATAATTTAGGCGCCATAGTGCTCAGGGACCTGGCCTCCGATTCGGAGCGGATCCTGCTCCGTGAAAAAACCGGGCCCCGCTCCGGGCTTTTTTCCTACGGGCCTGCCGGGCTGCTGGCTACGCCAGAGGGCAGGGAGGAAGTCCTGAACATTACGGACGCCTCAGGCCGGCGGCTGGCCACGCTTAACCAGGAGGCCTTCCAGGAGGAATACCGCTACCTGTTCCTGGCCGAAGGGGCTTTCAGCGCCGACGGGAAACTTTTCGCGGCCCATTTCACCAGCAGGAATACCGTTCATCTCCGGCTGTTCGAGACCGCCGGCTGGAAACTTGTGAAAACTTTCCGCCTGGGCAGCCTGGACAGGGGCGCGGTCGCCGGCATCGCTTTTTCGCCGGATGGAAAAAACCTGGCCGCGGCGCAGGGGAACGCTTTCGCCTCCAGGATCTATATTTTTGGCCTTGAAGGGGCCGGAAAATAAATGGAACCCGCCGAAAAATACTCCAAGCTCTCTCCCGCCGCTCCCTGGCCCGGCGGCGCTGTTTTTACCGCCGAAGGGCCCGGGGGGAAAAGATACTTTCTCCGCGAGGCTTCCAAAGCCGAGGCCGGCGCCGCGCCTTTTCTTTCCCATCCCGGTCTTCCCGTTTACGTGGAAACGGTAAAGCTCCTGAAGGACGGGAAGGGAAATAAATTCCTGGTATATGAATATTTCGAAGGCGAGAGCGCGGCCTCCCTGATAGACGGAGGCTGGACCTTCACCGAGGTCGAGGCCCTTAACCTCGGTTATGAAACGGCCCGGGCCCTGAAATACCTGCATGGCCTCTCCCCGCGCGTCGCCCACGGGGCGGTCTCTACGGCCTCCGTTTTCCGCGCCGGCGCCCGGGTCCTTCTTTGCGGCTGCTCGGTTTCCAGGGATACGCGCGCGGACCTGGAGGGCCTGGCCGGGCTTATGCGCGCTTTGGCCGCCGTCCCCAGGGGCGGCGGTTTCTCCGCGGGCTACTCCGACCTGCTTGAAGCTCTGGCGCGGCCGGATACCGATGCCGGCAAAGCGCTCAAGCTTATAGAATCTCTCGGCACCCAGCCCCTGTTCCGGATAAAAGCGCCCCCGCCCAGGCCGCAAAAAGGGAAATTGCCGCTTTACGCCTGGCCCCTGGCCGCCGCCGTCCTCTTCCTGGCTTTTTTCCTGGCTTTCAAGTTCCGCATGGACTACTGGCCCCAGCTCCGCGCCAGGCGCAATATAAGGCTGGCTACGGAACTGGCCAGGTCCTATCCCTGCTCCTACATGCCCGCCCCGGCGAAGAGCGGCGGCTATTTCGAGAACCTGGTCTTTAACCCCGGCCTGGAGGGACCCTGCGGCTGGCAGGTATACGGCGGCTTCTCGCGGGATATGATAAAAAAAGGCGGCGCCAATATCGCCGGCCACTATTTTGCGGTCAAAAGCGGCGACGAAGGGATCTACCAGGACGTGGATATTTCACAATATTCGTCCAGGATAGCGGGCGGGGGCTGCAACGCTAAAGTTTCCGGCTATATGAAGGCCGGCGGCGACGGCGGCGACGGGGAGCCTTATATTTACGGCTATGCAATGCGCAGCGCTGACGATTATGTCTACCTGAGCGGTTTCAGGCCTGTTTCCTCCAGGACCTGGGTTTCCGCTTCCCACGAATGGCAGCTGCCTGTCGGCGCAAATAAGGTCAGGGTCTTCCTGAATTCTTCCTACCGCAAGCGCGGCTTCCTGTCAAAAAAAGCTTATTTCGACGACATCTCCCTGGAAATATATTGTCCCTGAAAAGGAGGCGTCTTTTTGGCCTTCCGGGGCTTAAAAGCATCGAAAAGGCGCCAGTCTCCTTTAGTCCGGGGGTTGACAAGTCAATATATTCGCCTATAATATAGATAGCGCCGTCGATGGCAATCTTAATCTTTGTGGTGTAGGACTAAAGGCCTATAGGCCCTTGGGGCTTAGGACCTTTGATTAAAATCAAGTAATGAGCGAAAATATTGATATGAAACGGGCTTTCCTTACTTTAGCGGTGCTGGCCGCAATGACCCTGGGCTTAAATGCCGGGGCCGCTTCTTTCGACACTTTGATGTCGGACCTGCCCCGCCCTTCCGCCGCCGAAGTGTCCGCGCCGGCGCCGGTGGACGCGGCGCCCCAGGCCTCCCCCGCGGCCGAACGCGAATGGCTCGTGCTCGTTTTCATCAATGGCGTAAACGATCTGGGCATACTCGGTTTCGCCAATGCCGATATCAACGAGATGGAGGCCGTGGGCTCCTCCGACCGCCTGGCCGTGGTAGTGGAATACGGCATACTCGGCATAGACGATAATTTGGGCCGCAACCTCCAATTCCAGCGCGGCTCCAAAACTATCTTCGTGACACGGGACGCTGACCTTTCTAAAATAACTTCCCCGGTCATCTTCAATTCCAACGAGGCCGATATGGGCAGCGAGGCGAACCTGGTGCGCTTCGTGAAGCGCGGCCTCCGCAGGTATCCCGCTAAAAAAGTGGCCGTGATACTCTGGAACCACGGCGCCGGCCGCCTTGGCATCTCCTATGACGATGTGAGCAAGAACTATATGGAAGTGGACAAGCTGGGCGCGGCTCTGTCCCTGGTAAAGAAGACCCTGGGCCGGAAGATAGACGTTTTCGCCACCGACGCCTGCCTGATGCAGATGGCCGGCGTGGCTTATGAGTTCAAAGACTATGCCGAAGTCATAGTGGGCTCGGAAGAGGAGATCCCCGGCAACGGCTACCCCTATACCGAACTGCTGGGCCGGCTTTCAAATAATACCGGCATGGACGCCGAGGCCCTCGGCAGCGCTATGGTGGAGACCTATGGCGCAAGCTATAACAGCGCCGCCACTCTTTCAGCTATCCGGACCGCCGCCCTGCCCGGTTTCGCCGGGGCCCTGGACGCCTGGGTCGAAGCCGTAAAAGCCGACCCGGCCGCTTTCGCCGCCGCCACTGACGCCGGCCTGGTGGCTTCCACCTCCCGCTTCTCCCAGAGGGAATCAAAAGACCTTTTTGATTATCTTGAAAGGGTAGAGGCCCGACTGCCGGCCAGCCAGCCGGTCAAGGAAGCCGGCGCGGCCCTGAAGGCCTACCTTTCGAACGACCTTATCATCAAGAACGTGGCTAAACCGGCCGGCCGCAAGCCTTATACCCAGGCCAAAGGCCTGGCCATCTATATACCCGATTCGCAGTATAATTCGGCCAACTATGAGAAACTGGTCTTCACCCGCGATTCGCTCTGGGACGATTTCCTGCTGGACATGATGAGGGAGAGGCTTAAATAATATGACTTCCGTTGCCGCCAGAATAATGCGCCTGTCCGCTATAGCGGCTGGGCTCCTTATTTGCGGCCTGAACGCAAGCGCCGGGATGACCGCCCCCGAAAGGCTGGCCGCTTATGAAACCGCCCTCTCCAGCGGGGACCCCTTAGCCGCGGCCGCTTTCCTTAAAGACGGGGAGGCCCGCGAACTGGCCGAGGCCGAGCCGCAGAAAGCTGCGGCCCTGCTCGCCAAAGCTGAGGCGCTCAAGGACCTGAAAGAACTCCTGGCCATGCCCTGGGACGATTCCAAAGCCAACCAGCTCAACCAGGCCCTTTCTATAAGGATAGATACCGACAGACCCCTGCCCAAAATGGGAATAGGCCCCGAGCCTGAAAAACTTTTAACCTGGCTGGGCAAATACCAGCCCTCTTACCCGGCCACAAAGAAAACCGTGCTTAAGAAAGCCATAAGGCAGTGGGAAGTGGTTTTCGGGACCATGACGGACACCCGCTCTTTAAGCTGGGGCCAGGCCAGCATGCGCTCCGGCCAGGCCGTGACCGTGACCAAGCCGGCCTGGGAAGGCATGGTGATACGCGAGAGGAATT
>Ga0209212_1004582_pt1 | contig 16987 bp, 15 predicted proteins | sample RifGroC2_FD_183996 | JGI IMG/M metagenome (GOLD analysis project Ga0209212, IMG submission 183996) | Groundwater microbial communities from Rifle, Colorado, USA - Groundwater C2 (SPAdes) (version 2) | ecosystem: Environmental > Aquatic > Deep subsurface > Groundwater | place: Rifle, Colorado...
AGCGCGGCCGCCCATGCTTGCCGCTAAGAAGGGCGTTCGCAGGGCTCCGGCACTACGCGCCGTCGCACCTGCTCCCAAGGAGGCCCGCACTTATTAACAACCTCCTATGCGCGGCCGGCCGGTACCCAACTGGGCCTTACCGGGCCGCACTGCGGTGTCGCTGCGCTCCACCCCGTCCGCCTTCGGCGGCCGTACAACGCAGAAAATTATTTCCCGCGCCCACTGCAAAGAGATTGAACCAATATCTATAAAGACTTTGCCCGCGCTAGCCAGCGGTGCGCGGCGCACCGCTCGCGGCGCGGGCTTGTTGTTGTTATCTATCTCAGGCTGACCGGTGGCCGCAGTAATTAAGAAAAACCACCCCGGCGTCCGCTGCTGCGGCCGCCGCGGTGGTATTTCCTGTGAATGTTTTGCAGCCACCGGGAGAGAGCTGCGGGGAAATAAGGTAGCAGAGGGCCAGGCCGGTAGCGTCTTGCGCACGGGAGCGCCGCCGCCCCCGGCCTGGCCCGCCTTAGGCTGTCCCCGCCCATTCATGATACGGCGTAATGACCCACCCTCAAGATATATTTCCTGCTTCCCTGTTGTGGTTGCCGCGTATTTTATAAACTTACCATCCTAGGGTTTAGGACATGAAAAACAGTAACCGTATATCTTCAGGAACAACTCTCGGCCTAAAAAAAGGGAGTGTAACTCTCTCATGCTATTGCAAAGAATGGCCGGGGCTTTTTCGCGGCGAGCGGAAGTTGCTTAAAGCTAAACTCGGCAAATTGCCAATAAGAATTACACACGTCGGCAGCACTGCTGTTCCAGGACTATGCGCCAAACCGATATTGGACATAATGCTTGAGGTAATTTCACTTCGTAAAGCGGAAAAAGCCGTCTCTCGTTTTGAAAGTTGTGGATACCGGGTAAAACCAAGAGAGGAAGACCCTGTTCCTGGCAGACTGTTTTGTTCAAAAGATATAGACGGCCTGCGGTGTTTTCATCTGCATGTAACCGAGGCTGGCAGTGCATTTAGCAAAGAGCATTTGCGGTTCCGTAATATTTTGCGGAAAGATCCTAAAGCCGCCCAGGCTTATGCCCGTCTCAAACTCCTCTTATCAAAAAGGTTCCCGAATGACAGGACTGCGTATATAGAGGGCAAGGCAAAGTTTATCTCCACTATCCTTTGTAAAACTGCATATGCCGGAATTTGAGGAATTTAAAAACGCGCTCGGTTCCGAGAATTATCCGGCGCTGAAAACAGTCAGAAAAACTGACCTCCACGCACACGCCTTTTTGTCGGCAGGGCTGGAGGTATATCGTGAACTTTCCCCTGATATGCCGGAGCCGCCAAACCGGTTTAACGGCTTTGCCGAATTCGGTTCCTGGCTGAATAAATATTGCGCCCCCGTGACCCTCAAAAGTTATGAGAAAGTTGTACCGGCCGTTTTCAGCAGGCTCGTTGATGATGGCATAGTTTACGCCGAGATTTCCTTCGACTATCATGACGCCTTGTCTATGGGGCTTTCAATTGAAAAATGGAGCAGCCTGATACAATCCCTGTATGCCCCATTCAGCGGACGGGTGAAATTGTGCCCGGAATTCGGCGTAAGTCGTGAGGAAGACCCTGACCTATCACAGCGCTATCTGGAAGCGGCAGTTAAGACCGGCGTCTTCCACGCAATAGACCTCTATGGGGATGAACTTTCCCGTCCCGTGAGCGAGTTTAAGCGCATTTATCAAATCGCCACTCAGGCGAAAATGAAACGGAAGGCTCACTTGGGTGAGTTCGGCACTGCCGCGGACGTAAAAGAGGGCGTAGAGATTTTGGGGCTAAATGCCGTCCAGCACGGCATTGCGGCAGCTGATAGCCCCGAAGTAATGACTTTCCTGCGGGAACGCGGAACAACTTTGAACATCTGCCCTTCCAGCAATCTGGCCCTAGGTCGTTGCCGGTCATTGGCGGAGCATCCGATACGCCGCCTGTTCGACCATAAAGTGCGGGTAACGCTTAATAGTGACGATTATATGCTCTTCAGGGCCGGGGTGACCGATGAGATTGCTTCGCTATACAATAGCGGTCTATTCGGCGCTGAGGAACTTTGGCAGATGATTCAATCTGGCCTTGCTGAAGAATTCTTGCCCCTCCATCATTAAAAACAGCAAAAATACCCATTTCCAACGCGACAGGCCGTTGTCGGGTTGATATCGTATACTCTTTTCATGGTTGCCCGGTTTAACAGCAAAAGAACAGAAATTTAATAGCAATTATACCCCCAAAGCAATATAATAATTTTAGGGGCGCGAGATTTATGCCGTGTGGTTGACCGTCCCCTATTTTTACGACTTAATAATTTTATGGCAAATACAAAATTGCATTTAGCGAAAACTGCGAAAAACGATGAGTTTTACACGCAGTATAACGATATTGAGAAGGAAATCGCTGCCTACATTGAATACGACTCTAAAGTATTTCGGGGTAAAACCATTCTCTTGCCTTGCGATGACCCGGAGTGGAGCAACTTTACCAAGTTTTTCGCACAAAACTTTAAGAGGTTCGGATTGAAGAAGCTTATCAGCACTAGTTTTGCGGCAAATAGCAAAAACTTTAAAAGTGCTTACCAGCCAACGCTCTTTGAGATGCGCGATCCGCAATTCGATAAAACCAAAACCATTAAGAACGGCAAAATCTTTACCTTGAAGCGGGACAAAAGTGGTGATGGAAAAATAGATATAAATGATCTGGAGTGGCGCTATTTGGCTGGGGATGGTGATTTTAGGAGCGATGAAATTACACAGTTGCGCGACGAGGCGGACATCATCATTACTAATCCACCCTTCTCATTATTTAGGGAGTTTTTAACATGGATTATTGAAGGAAAGAAACAATTCGTAATGATTGGGAATAAGAATTGTGTCACCTATAAAGAGGTGTTCCCGTTAATAAAAGAAAATAAGTTGTGGTCCGGGCGTACCGGGTGGTCAGGTGGCATGTGGTTTGAAACAAAAGATCCAGACGATGTCGACAAGGTTATTGATAATGTGAACATGAAAAATGTGTCCTCTGTTTGGTTTACAAACGTAGACCACGGTAGACGCCACGAGCATTTACCATTAATGACGATGGCGGATAATTTAAAATACAGTAAGCACAAAGAGATTAAGGGTAAAAAATCATATCTGAAATACGATAACTATAACGCTATAGAAGTGCCGTTTACTGATGCCATTCCGAGTGATTATCGCGGTGTGATGGGAGTGCCGATTAGCTTTCTTGATAAGTATTCCCCTGAGCAATTTGAGATTGTTGGTCTGACTAAAACCTGGTTCGGCACAGCGACAAAAACATATCCGCCACAAATACAGGTTAACCCGAATGGTAAAAGGAGCGAGGTGACAAAACTTAATGATGGGGCAACCCTGAAATTAAGTTCGCCTCCAACTGATCAGCCGTATTATATCGTCGGTAATTCTTCCTACATTCAACTCTATGCTCGCGTGCTTATAAAACATAGGAATCTCAAAGTATGAAAACAACCTTAAAAATAGAAATTAGCGTAAAAGATGTCTGCGATGGATTTGTTTATAACGAGCTTGAAGGGAAGGGTTTATTCGGCTTGTCTGGTTCGTTGACCATCCAACCGGAGTACCAGCGCAATTATATATATGCTCAAGACGGCGGGAAAAAAGAGGTAGCCGTCATTGAATCTGTTCTAAAAGGCTATCCGATAGGGTTGATATATTTTAACAAGGTTAGTGAAAACAATTTGGAGGTTTTAGACGGCCAGCAGCGCATTACAAGTCTTGGACGGTTTGTGACTGACAAGTTCGCCATTAAAGATGAGAATGGGATGGAGCAGTATTTTACAGGCATTGCGGCAGACAAGCAGGCTAGGATTTTGAAAACAAAGTTGCTTATTTACGAATGCGAAGGGACTGAAAGCGAAATAAAAGAGTGGTTCAAAACAATCAATATTGCTGGGGTCCCTCTCAACAACCAGGAGTTACTCAACGCCGTGTATTCTGGCCCATTTGTTACGCTCGGCAAGTCAGAGTTCAGCAATAGCCAAAACGCCAACATCCAAAAATGGAGTGCGTATGTGTCCGGTAGCGCCCATCGGCAGCAGTTTTTGGAATGTGCGCTGGATTGGGTAAGCAAAAGCAATATTGGCGATTACATGAGCCGTCATCGCTTTGATAAAAACATCAACGAGTTGAAAACTTATTTCAACAGTGTGATAGATTGGGTTTCTAGTGTCTTTACTGATGTTGAAAGCGAGATGTGCGGGCTGGAATGGGGCCGGCTTTACGAAGAGTATCACAAGAAAGCTTATAGCCCTGCAAAAGTGTCGGCCGAAGTGCAAAAGCTCTACGCTGATCCTTATGTGAAAAACCGCAAAGGAATCTTTGAGTATATCCTCGGCGGTGCTGTTGACACAAAATTGCTTGAAGTTCGTGTTTTTGATGATGCTACTAAAAAAGCGGTTTATGCGACCCAAACCGCTAAAGCTGAGAAGAAAGGCGAATCAAATTGCCCGCATTGCGCCATTGGGCACGACGCAAACAAGCGCAAGATCTGGAAACTCGGAGAAATGGATGCCGACCATGTAGCAGCTTGGAGCAAGGGTGGCGAGACATCTCCCAAGAACTGCCAGATGCTCTGTAAGACACATAACCGGGCAAAGGGCAATCGTTAAACTGGCTTGGTTTTAGACGACTTGCGTTTGAAGGATTTTGGACGAGAAACTTTAAGGGAAGAAGTAGCAGAAGCCTTTTATGTTTTGGTGTTAATAGTAAACAGAAAGTGGGTAAAAATAATATATGGCAAGAACATGCAATATTGATAATGCCAAGCAAGATTTCCTTGCTGCATTGCGTAAGGCGATTCAGTCTGCAAACCTTAACTTTTTGATTGGCTCAGGTTGCAGTGTCCCTGCAATTCCAGTTCTTGGCAATATTGAGAAAATAGTGGAAGAATATAATAAGGCTGGTAAAACAACTGAAGCCGATAAACAGATCTTTGAGTTCTTAAGTCCCTTTTTAAAAGTATCGAATCAGATACTGAATACTCCAGAAGAAAATGTTGCTAAAACTCTTGAAAGTTATAAATCCTTCCTTACTGTTCTGTCCCAGGTACTGTTTGAGCGTAAAAACAATCTTCTGCCTCGACAAGCCTCTATCTTTACAACAAATTATGAATTATTTTTTGAAAAGGCCTTTGAAGGCATAAAGACTTTGGCAAAGCTTAATGATGGTTTTGTGAGATTGCCTTCTTTAACCGGTTCTTTCCAGTTTTCATCCTCGGAGTTCTTTAACTCCACATATAACAATGGCAACTTGTACAGTTACCAGGTTCCAATTCCCGCAATTAACCTGGTAAAGCTTCATGGTTCATTAAGCTGGAAAACTGACAGCAATCAGATCATCTTTCATGTCGATAATTATCAGGAACTGATTTCCAAATATGAAAAATTATCAAAAGAAGGTAGCCCGGAAGATATCTCTAAATTTAACACGCAGTTCTCTTTTATTCTGCCGACAAAAGACAAATTCCGCGACACTATTTTAAATCAAACGTATTATGATCTTTTACGGCTTTATGCCAATGAATTAGATAAAGAGAACACACTGCTCCTTGTCGATGGATTTTCCTTTGAAGATGAGCATATCTTCGAAATTACAAAGCGGGGGTTAAAAAATCCGACTTTAAAAATAATTATATTTTGCCATACGGCGGCAGACCTTGCGGGATATAATCAAAAGTTTTCATCGTACAACAATGTGGACATTGTGTATTCCGCTTCCAAAGAAATAGATTTTCAGCTATTTAGCACGATAATAAAAGAAGTCTTACCGGCCGATTACAAGGCTGACCCCGTAGCACAGCCGGGTGAAACACATGAATAGCGCACTATTAAAAGATGCAATTCTTCGTGTCGGTGAAGTTTCTGGAATTGAGGGGAGAAAGGTCTATGTGCGGGTTGATAAAAACAAAAATTCATCAGATCTTCTTTTTGATGGCGATATTATTAAAAACATTGCAGTAGGCAGCTATGTTGAGGTGAAAAAAGGTTTTCTTAGTATTATCGGCAAGGTTGATGGCGAAAAATTAACAGAGGAGTCTCATTTTAAAAAGGACGAAGAAAGTCAGTATGGCGAAGTGGATAAAAACAATAGACTTCTCACTTTGAGTCTCGTTGGGTATATCGGGACTGACGGCCGATTTGCTGGTGGGATAAAAGAATTGCCGTTAATCGGTAATGAAGCATTTATTTTGACCGAGCAGAAGATTCATGCCATACATAATCTAAGAAAAGACAATACTCCATTATATGTTCGGATAGCGAAAACAGATGTCGAAGACGTCTGGGTCGATCTGCCAGTAGACGGAATATTTAACAGTCATATTGCAATATTCGGAAACACTGGAAGCGGGAAGTCTAATACATTGGCGGCATTATACCAGTCATTATTCGAAATCTGCGGCAATGATGCGAGTTTTATAAAAAATAGCAAGTTTTTATTCTTTGATTTTAATGGCGAGTACATTAAGACTGATTGTTTAACAGTAAAAAAGAAGGTTTACAACCTAAAGACCTTGGATAATACTGGCGATAAAATCCCAATGTCTTATGATGAGTTGTTTGGTGCTGAAACTCTATCTGTTTTACTTGAAGCCACAGACAAAACACAGAAGCCGTTCCTAAAACGTGCCCTTCGCTTTTATCAGACCTCAAAAGCGAAAGACAACTTCGCCGCCTATCTAAAAGGTATAGTTCAGAATAAAATTAAAAGTATATTGCAGATGGCTAATAAAGACATTGCTTTTAAGATTCTGGATTACATGGAAGAGGTGCTGGAAAAGTTTGCAGATGAATCTGTGGAAATGGATCTTAGAGGGGATATTGAGTTTCAGGGGAAGTACGAAACCTTTAAGAAACGGGGGCAAGAAGTATATTTCAATAATCAGCCAGGTGAAATAGTAAACACAAATCTTTACAAAGCCGCAGAGCGAATTGATAGTGCTAAATTAAACACCATTACTCCTTTGGACCAATTCTTTATTTTTCTCCACTTGCAGCTCATAGAGGATTTATTTAAGTACAAAGTGCAGAATGACCATATCTACCCGGTTATAAACCGCATGAGAGCAAAGCAAAACAGTATTGATAGAACTTTTGTGGTTCAGGATTCCCCCAATTTCTGGGGAGATTGTAACTGCGCTGTGATAAATTTCCATGATGTGAATCTGGAAATGAAGAAAACTATCCCATTGCTGCTTGTTAGAAAGATTTACAACTCACATAAAAATGAAGCCAATACAAAGTCATTAAACATAATCATTGATGAGGCTCATAATATCCTATCGAAGACATCTTTTAGAGAAACTGAGGATTGGAAGGATTATCGCCTAGAAACCTTTGAGGAAATAATTAAAGAAGGTCGGAAATTTGGCGTGTTTGTGACTATCTCAAGTCAAAGACCGAATGACATTTCTGACACTATAATCTCACAGGCGCATAATTATTTCATTCATCAACTTATTAATCAGAAAGATCTTGCAACAATTGGGAATGCCGTTTCTTATATAGACAGGATTACGGAGGAGTCTATCCCGACTTTATCGGTAGGAACTTGCGTCTTCAGTGGTATTGCGACCCCTATGCCACTAAAAATTAAAATTACTGAGCTGGATGAAAGTAAGAAACCTGATAGCCGCACTCTGAAGTTTAAAGACCTGATGGGAAACCAAGCATGAAAACTAAAGTGAGCAGGGCCTTTAGGGTGAGTCAATGTCCTATCGCTTTAATGGATTGGAGATAAACCATGTCAATTCTTAATACAGAAACAATTAACGCAATCGCTGGCCTCTGGAAACTTGTCGCTGTGCTTGGGACTTTGACTTTGATGATTGTCTTCCGAAGGCCATTACACGAGTTAATATCAACGTTACGGATTTTTAAAATAAAGCGCGGTGCAACTGAGTTCTCAGCAGAAAGGCCCGAAGGTGCAGCTTCAAAAGTTGTCGGTGATCCAATGAAAGAGGCCGCACCGCCACCAGAGAAATCAGAATCTGCGAATCAGGAAGAGGCCGCAGATTCACATTTCTCGCAAATGTATGGGGCTTTAATAGATAAAAAATCCAAAGAGGCCGATGAGGGGTTTGCAAAACTCCAGGCTGCCGAAACGGATTCGGAAAAGAGACTGGCAAACGAGGCTATCTATTTATTTTTTCGATATCAGCATCTGGCAGATGTGAATTCTATCGGAAAACTTGAGGAGTTATCAAACGACCCAAGAATTGCAGGTGAAGCGTGTTTTTGGTTGGCTAAGTGCTACGAGTATTCTGGCAACTACGTGAAAGCCATTGAAACTTTAAAGAAATCACTTGCAGGGGAGCCGAAATATAAGGGTTATCATTTCGCTCTGGGAGCAAGATGTTATGTTAAACTTGGACAATTCCAAGACGCCATTAATTTTCTGACTACTGCCCTTCCCACAATCAAGACAGATGAGGTTCTCTCAAAAATATATGAGAGCCTTGCGGAGACACATGCTGCAGCTGGTGATAAAGTGATGCGAGCAATAGCACTACAAAAAGCGCTGCAATATGCCCCAGAAAACACTGAGGTCTTATTTTCCGCAGCGTATGCCCAATCCGATGCCGGAATGCCTCATCTCTCTTTTGTGAATTACAATACGTTGTTGAAGTTTCAGCCAAAACATGCTTTTGCATTAAATAATCTTGGGGTTGAATGCGTACGGATGAAAATGCCGATAAAAGCTGTATCGCTATACACCAAGGCAGCTGAACAAAAAGAAACATTGGCGATGTCAAACCTCGCCAATAAATATTTGGATGAAGGGTTTGAAAAGGAAGCAACAGATATTCTTGAGCTCGCAATGAAGGAGAAGTCGCCGAATAAAAATGTGGGGCAGAGTTGGATGATTTTAGAGGATAAGCGTGAAGCGGAAAAGGAATTGTGGAAAGACTCTATAAATACCGGGACGCATGACCAGCAGTTCTTTTGGAATTATGCAGCGGCCAGATACGATACTTCCGCAAACCCCAACGCGTTTGCTGGGAATTGGGTTTCACCCAGAGGGAATACTATCGCTTTCGTGCAGAGCGGATCTGCGCTTAATGGGAAATATGAGTCTGAGTCGAACGGCGAGGAGATTAGCGGTCAGATTGATAACCGTTCTGTAATCCTGAAATATCGGACTAAAACTAAATTTGCGCAGTTCCCCTTATGGAGCGATTTTCAAGAGGGTTATGCTTTTTTGGATGTTACTAGTCGGACAATTACTGTTCTGTTTACAGCAGAAAAACAATCTCGTTCCATGTCATTTTCACGAAAAAATGATTAGAGTTAAGATTAAATAAGTTCAAGGCTCCATTATGGCAAATAAAAGCAAATATAACCCGGAAGTGGAGCTTGCAAAGGGCGCCAAGTTTGAGGCGGCTACCTTCGATAAAACCCAGTCAATAAAAGTTATCGCCGCCAAAGTAACTGTTGGCGGTACGCCTGGGATTGCTGAAATCTCCGGCACCGCCACCGGGCGCTTGGATGCAAGCATAAACGGTTGTATCGGTCTTTGGCTGTCTATCTTCCGCTTTGTGCGGCCGGATGGCACAATTAACCATGTAGCAGGCTGGAACATCATGCTGCCACTTAAGGCCAAGCAGACCGCCGCAGCCACGGCAAAAGCGTTCGCCAAGATAATCAATACTGGCCCCAGGCCGTACAAAGCGACATCAACCGGCGCCAAACTGAAAATAGTCTATACAGAAAAATAATCATGAAAAAGACCATATTCATAGGAATACTCTTTCTTCTCCCGCAATTTAGTTTTGCAGCCGACCCCAAACCTGTTTATAAATGGGTTTCCGCCAATGAGTATTACATGATAATGCCTACCGGGCAGAGCCTGGACATTTCCGGCGGCGGCAGCGAGAGCGTAAAGCCTTGGGGCTTTGGCTTCCGCGCTGTTGGCAATGAAACTATCTCTAAGACGGGCGGGTTGCAGTTCCAAAGCATAAAGGTTGATAATCCTGCCACCGGCAAGGACACGTTCTATCTTTTTGATCTGCTGCTCGGTATGCAGTATATCGCGCCAAAGGTGCAGGGTAAACCATTGCGGCTGACTGCTTCGGCCTTTGCCGACCTGGGGTTGTCTGATACTACGCTTTACGCGGCGCCCATGATATCCGCCGGGTTGCTCTATACAACCGACGAATACGCGGATACGCCCACCGGCTTCACTTTTGACGTTTTCTACCGGCTTATAGACCTCGACCTGGACAACGTCGGTGGCGGCAGGGCCGGTACGCTTAAACCCGCGCTCGGGTTTAAGATTGGTTATATTTTTGAAGGCTTTTGGACCATAAAAGAAAAATCGCAGATATAGAAGAAGGATAAAGCCGAGGGCTCATTTTAAACACATGACTGCAATTAACGTTCATAACGGCAATAAATACACGACTGCGAATCGCAAATCTGTATTTACGAATTATGCTGGGCGCTGTAACGCCCTTCAAGTCTTTTATTGTTTTTCTGTTTACTTCCTTTTAGCCTTAACACCATCAGCGGCATATGCCGACTCACAGTCCCAAGAACAAATCAACACCTTAACACTCAAACTGATTGAAACTTATCAAGCCAAATCAGTTCACACGGGAATGAAAAAGGTAGCCATTTTGCCTCTGGATGACTTGACTCCCAGATTACAGCAGGTGCAGATTGGACGCGCGGTTTCCGAGATGCTGATCCAGAGTTTTTCCAAGTCCTCCCTTTTCCAAGTAATCGAACGCGACAAGCTCGGCTCTATCTTCAAAGAACTTGCCCTGAATGCCAGCGGCGGCATTGCCCCCGAGGATGCTAAACGGATAGGGCGTATTTCCGGCGCGGATTTTCTCCTTTTAGGAAGCGTATCGGAAGCTGAACAACAGCTCTTAACGCAAGCGCGCTTAGTGGATGTGGAGACCGGGGAAATTATCGCAGCCGAAAGTATTTATGTGGATAAAAGCGCACTCATCAAGGAAGCCGAAGGATTTTCTTATAAAAAGATCTGGGGTGGGGTATATGCTCTTGGCGGGGTTGCCGGCTTTCCAGATATAAAATTTAACTCTAGTGGGATTGGGGCGGAAATCTATTACATTCTGTCTCCTGGGCGAGTTCTTTCCTTGGAGTTTTTCAAAGCCTTAACAGCAAACTCCAATTCTTTTCGCGACAGCCAAACTCAAGTCGTCAGCCCCACCGCTTTCTCTTTTCCTTTGGGGATAAAGGAAACCATAAATTCCGTTTTTTTAGCATCGCTTCAATATAAAATTCTAGCCCCGCTGACTGATAGGACCCGTTTGTACCTGGGAGTCGGTCCGGGGCTTTATGTACTTAACTCAGAACAGGAATTCTTCTATGCGCCCAACCCCGGGGCCCAACTTGGCGGATTAGCCCTTCCTGCCAAGGCGTCCAGAAGCTATGTGGTACCGGGATTAAATATTACATTGGGAGTGCAGAAATATTTTACCCCTTCTATGCGGTGCGGCCTTTTCTATTCCCGCGGCTATTTCTCGTTCAAACGCAAGCTCGATCCTGGTACTGGGAACCAAACGCTCGTTTCTCAGATTGACCATCTCAACACCAACGTGAATGTTTCAGGCCAAGTGATTGGAGGACGCATAGCGATTAATTTCGGTGGCAATCCATAGTCGGTTGAAAGTTCTGCCAGAGCGTTGATCGCTGGAGATCCTTCTTATGAAAACACTTCGCAAAGATGGCTACAAGGAAGAGCTTGAGATAGAGTTTGTGTTTGGTGATTACCTGAAGCGGCTGGCTTTTTCAAATTTTACCCTGGAGCACATCGAGAAGAACAGCGTTTGTGATCTCTCGGCATACCGCGGTGAACTGCTGCGTCTTTTGCTGCCCGCTGAGGGCGTGCAGGGCGACCTGGAGTTGATGAAATCTGTTCTGGTGACTTATCCTGCGCTGGCGGCCGACCCGGCGCTCGGAACGGCGCTGGTGATGAAAATCCTTCAGTTCCTTGGCGTGGCGCGGCCAGGAACGCCAGAAAGCCGGATAAGCGCGGACGCCAAACAATACCTGCGGGGTTATCTGTTCATCGGGTATTACCTGGCTAAGGCGTTTGAGCCGCAACTCTCCAAGAAAGGCGCAATCGAGACTTTTCAAAAAATACGCGACGAATATACGCGCACTGTGCCTTTTGAAAAAGCGGAGCATGTCTCGGAGTTTGTGTTCGGCGGTGAAGGGGCGGGCGCTTTTAAGAACGCCTTTATAATGACCGAATTCACTATAGACGAGGGGCGCAGCGGCGCCAAGGTTTCTAAATGTAAATGGGCAGAGGTGATGAAAGAATTGAATGACCCTGACTTCGCTTATGCGGTGGCCTGCCACTACGATTTTGAAGCTGCAAAGATGCACAACCCGGCTTTTCACCTGACCAGGAGAGGGACGCTTATACAGGGCCGGCCCTGTTGCGACTTCGTATGGCACGACACCCGTATGGATACGGACCTTTCGCATCCCGGTGAAGAATTCTGGGACGCGCTGCCTTGACTGTACGACTTTGGCTGTGGCGGCATAAGACAAGTAAAATGAAAAAAACAAATATTTGGAGCCCCGCTTATAAAATAAGCCCGAGGATAGCACGTGCGCTAATGGACATTGAGTCCGCAAAGACCATTGTGGAGCGCACGGCTTTGCCGCCTGCTGTTGAGGCGGAACTGCGGCGCGCGGCCATGGTGCGGTCCACGCATTTCTCTACCCGCATTGAGGGCAACCGGCTTACCCTGAAGGAAGCGCAGGACGTAATAGAGCGCAAGAAGACTTCTTTTCATGGCCGCGAGCGCGACATCAGCGAAGTGCGCAACTACTGGAACGCTATTTTGAAGGTAGAGGAATGGGCCGCAAAGCGGGCTGATTTCACCGAGGAACTAATAAAGAAGCTGCACGCCATTGTAGAGAAGGGTAAACGCTCAAAGGCCACACCCTACCGCACAGGGCAGAATGTGATTAAGGACTCGGCCACCGGCGCTATTGTCTACATGCCCCCGGAAGCCAAAGACGTGCACAAGCTTATGGCCGAAATGGCGGCCTGGGTGCGCCAGGCCGAGCGCAACGGCATCCCCGGCCCCATAATAGCGGCGCTGGCGCATTATCAGTTCGTCACCATCCATCCTTATTACGACGGCAACGGGCGCACCGCCCGTCTGCTGGCCACTTTCCTGCTGCACAGGGACGGTTACGGTATGCGCGGGTTCTTCTCTATGGAAGAGCACCATGCCCGCGATATAGAGGCGTATTACAACTCGCTGGCGGTGCACAAACACCATAACTACTATGAGGGCCGCGCCGATTCCGACCTGACCGGCTGGGTTGAGTATTTTGTGGTGTTGCTTGCCGATGTCTTTAAACGCGCCAAGGACGAGGCCCTGAAGTGCGCCAAGGAAGGCTTGCCGGTGGAGCCCGAGCCTTTGCGCAAGCTGGACCGCAGGGCGCGTGTGATCCTGGGCCTTTTTGCCGGGAAAGACGTGGTCTCTACGCAGGAGATGGCCGCCGCTTTGGGGCTTTCCGACAGGATGGTTTTATACCTGCTTACCGAATGGGTAAAAGACGGGTGGATCGTGCTGGCTAACCCCTCAAGACGCTCCAGGTCCTACAAGTTATCAGAAATTTATCAGAAATACATCAGAAATAATCCCCCAAAATAAGTTATAATAAAAACAGGCAGAAGAATGTGTTCTGCCTTGCAACAAATGGGTTCTCCTCACCCTGCCGGATATCGTTGCCAAGGTGCTGGCAACGCCCGGTGAACTGGGCACGGAGGGGGCGCAACCCTGAGCGGCCGCCAATCGGGGGCCTTGCCACCTCTGCGCGCAACCTTCAGCCTCCTTGACACTGGAAGAACGATTTAAATAGACTAGCCTTGGATATAGAATTGTCGGGGGGGGGCGTGAGATTAGATAGAAAACCGAGTAGTTCCGCGAAAAGCTCCGGGGCGAGCCAGGCTGAATCGCCGGCTGCCGATAAGGGCGTTCTTCGCGACTCGGGCAGCGCGCTTCTTGGCGCGCTCCCCTGGGGAACGCATGTCTGCCAGTTCTATGAAACCAGGGCCGACCTCCTTGATATCCTGGTCCCCTATTTTTCCGCCGGACTTAAGAACAATGAGTTTTGTCTTTGGATCACCGCCGCCCCTTTGACCCCCGAGGCCGCCGAACACGCTTTGCACAGGGCTGTTCCCGGACTGGCGGAGTATAAACGCAGGGGGCAGATAGAGATAATCCCTTACACCAAGTGGTATGCCAGAGAGGGGCGTTTTAATGTCGACGCGGTGCTCCGGCAAAGCGTGCAGAAAGAGGAATGGGCCCTGGCTAACGGCTATGCGGGGCTCCGGGCCTCGGGCAACGCGCCCCTGCCGGATGGCTCCGACCTGCGGGCTCTATTGGGTTATGAGCAGGCGATAGACAGTGTAATAGGCGCGCGGCGGGCCCTGGCTGTCTGCTCCTACCCGCTCGGCAAGTGCGCCCTGCCGGACCTTATAGAAGTGCTTGATACTCATGAGTTCGCCATTATCAAGAGCCAAGGCGGCTGGCATAAGGTCGCCGGTGGCCGCAGGCGGTCGGCGGCGGCGCTCAGCGAAAGCGAGGCTAAGTACCGGGTGTTTTTTGAGCAGTCCCACGATTCCATCCTCCTGCTTGAAATGCCGCCCGGCGGGGAGCCGGTCATAAGGGAGATAAACCCGGTCGCTCTAAAAGCATTCGGCTATTCGCGCGAGGAAATAATCGGGAAGCCGGTGTCGATATTGAACGCGGATCCCGGCGCCTCGCGGGCGATAACGGCGAGGAACAGGGGGAAGTCAGGGGTCAATTTCGTGGTGCGGCATAAGCGCAAGGACGGTTCGGTTTTTACCGCCGAGGCGACCGGGCGGGAGATAATGGTGGGCGGGAAGCTTATGGCCATTTCGGTCGAGCGCGACATAACGGAGCGCATGAAGGCGGAGGAAGAACTTAAGCGTACCTGCGCCGACCTGGGAACGGAAAAGAGACTGCTTGAAGAGAAGAACATCGCTTTTCGGGAGGCCCTGGGCGCTATAGAGGCCGAAAAGAACAAGATGAAAGATGAGATCATCGTGAACGTGCATAAGATAGTCCTGCCGATCCTGAAAAGGATGAGACTTGAGGGCGGGGCCCCGCGCGTGCACCTGGACCTGCTGGAAAAAAGCCTGCAGACGCTTATCTCCTCATTCGGACGCAAGCTAACGGAAAAGAACCTTAGGCTTACGCCTAAAGAAATTGAGATCTCCAACATGGTCAGGGCCGGCCTTACCACCAAGGAGATAGCCGGCCTTTTAAGCGCTTCGGCGCAGACGGTGGACAAGCACCGTAACAATATCCGCAGAAAACTCGGCCTTGCCAACAAGGACGTTAACCTGGTTTCTTTCCTCCAAAACCTTTAGCGGCTATGCTCTGGTAGGTATTCTGCATACCTATTCCATACCTGCTTTTGCCCTATAGGCAGCCCTGCCGGAAACAATATATATTCATTGCTGAGGGTAGATAATCTTTTCGGTTCCTTTGTAACTTAAACAGCGGCCTGGCATCTTCCGGCCCGCGGTACGCTTTCACCGCCGTTGCGGCGCTGAAGTGGTACAGCTTTATGGAGCAAGGCGTCATAGGGAGGGGTATGCCGTCATCCGGATCATTAGACGATAAAGATAAACAGCCTGATACCGGCCACGGCGCGCTTCCGCGCGAATATGGGGAGACCATGGCGGCTGCGCTGTCCAGGGACCCCAATTGGATGTTCGTGTACTGGGAGATAACTCCCGCTTCCCGCGCAGGGGTTGCCCGCGCGCACGGGGCGGATGTTTTTGAAAAATCGCGGCAAGTGCTGCGCGTTCATGACGCTGGCGCCGCTCCGGGGGGCGGTCCGGCATATTTTGATATCCCGGTCATGCTTGAGGAGGGGAGTTGGTATGTGCATGTGCAGGAGGCGGGGCGCTCTTATTGCTGCGAACTCGGCCTTGTATCGCCGTCAGGGGATTTCATAGGCATTGTTAAGAGCAACACCGTGGTTCTGCCTCCGGGCCGGGTTTCCGAAGTAATGGACGAAAAGTGGATGGCCGTCTCCGGGGATTTTGAGAAGCTGTTGCAGCTATCCGGAGTGGAATACATCGGCAAAGGCTCGGGCGAGGTGGCAAAATCACTGGCCCAGCGCTGGGAAATGTTGCGGTCAGTGTTTTCGCGGGGCGCTTCGTGGGGTGTCAGCTCCTTGGCTTCCCAGGCCCCGCAGGCGGCCGGAAAGAAATTCTGGCTGGTGGCGGACTGCGAACTGATACTATACGGCGCTACCCAGCCGGACGCCTTTGTGACGGTATCCGGACGCAAGGTAAATTTGAACCCGGACGGAACTTTCTCCATGCGCTTCGCCCTGCCCGAAGGAACGATGTACCTGCCGATCAAGGCGATGCCCAAGGATGAGTCTGATTCCCGGAGCATAGATATAAGCGTGGCGCGAAAGACCGCGGCCGGTATGGACGGCGCGAATAAGGCGGGCGATCATGAGTAACGAGGGAAACTCCTCTGCGGCCGGCAACCCCGAAGACATGCGCATACTCATCGTTGACGACGATGAATCTGTCTGGGATGTGCTTTACTACATTGTCAGAAAGGAAGGGTTCCGGGTGGAAAAAGCCTCCGACGGAACCGAGGCCATGGAAAAGGCCAGGCTGCTGCATCCGGCGCTGATAATCCTTGACCTGATGCTGCCTGGCTCCGGCGGCTTCGAGGTTTTGCGCGAGCTGCAGGCGGAAGACACGCTGGATATCCCCATAATTCTGGTTTCCGGGCGCCGTATGGATTTGTCCACGCTGGAAATGCTGAAGCATGAGAGCAACGTGAAAGAGTTTTTGGAAAAACCGGTAAAGCCGCAGGTCCTTGCGGCCCTGCTGCATTCGCTTCTTAAAACTCGGCCGCGAGGCAAAG
>Ga0209212_1004584_pt1 | contig 16982 bp, 7 predicted proteins | sample RifGroC2_FD_183996 | JGI IMG/M metagenome (GOLD analysis project Ga0209212, IMG submission 183996) | Groundwater microbial communities from Rifle, Colorado, USA - Groundwater C2 (SPAdes) (version 2) | ecosystem: Environmental > Aquatic > Deep subsurface > Groundwater | place: Rifle, Colorado...
CGCTCATCTTTTCATCCTTTGCACTCAACTATGCTCCGAAATCATCTTTCCAAAGCGAAATTCCTTGTCCTCAAGTGCATTTTTCAGCAGCCTGCTAGTCGATATAACTCACGTAACCATCTAGCCAGCTCGGTCCAGGCGATCTGAACTCCTTCTAAAGTGAGACCAAGATTGTTGGGATCGAGCGCGATTGGTTGACCGGATCGTGGCGGGTGCTTTTTTAATCGCTCGTCCATATGTGAGATCGCATGTCGGAGCCGACGAATTCTATTCCTCGCGCCCGGCGTTAGGATGTCAAGCTGGTTAGATCTCGGTACCAGCGGCTTCCTGTCAAGAGCAGTCCCAAATCTCCGAAGGGCGGCCAGGAACTCGAGAGCACGGTGCATGCTCATAATACAGTTCTCGAAATGGCCTTGGGCACGAAGAAACGCTCCGATGTCCTTTCTTCTGATATGGCGGCGTATTTCAACCGTACCGGTTTGATACTCAGCAACCGCTTGATCTATTAGCCGAAGCGCATTTCTAGTAAAAAAGGCCGCAGGCTTTTGAGACAGTTGGCCAACCAGGATGCGAAGCAGTGACCGCATGACCAAGTCTGGCTTCAAGTCGCGAAGATCATCCTCGGGTGGTTGCGTGATAGCCATGAGGAGCAATATGCAGTCTAACCATTGAGCATGTTGGTCAGCGTAGCACGGTCGCAGCACTTCAAACGACACCGACAATTCTCTTCAGCGTCTAAGGACTTGTCAACACTTCTGTAAAAAGAATGGTTTCTACTTCGATCCATTATCGGTCTCGACAATCTTAATCTCTTCCTCCGTCAACCCATAAAGTTCGTAGACGAACCGGTCGATCTCGCGGTCGGTGGTTTCGATCTCGCGCTGGAAGTTCGTTTTGTCGTTGGGGTTCTTCGCGGCTGCTAGTTGCTTGTGTAGGGTAAGCATCTGCTCTACAAAGCTGACCATCTTGTTGTGGTGGGCTTTGTCGGCAGGGTCAGAAAAGTCGATACTGCGAATTGGTAGCTCTCCAAAATATTGCTTGGTGCAAGTAATCCAGCCCCCTCGGAACAGATTGCTCGCCTGCTTTAACTTCCAGAAGAGAAGTCGCGAATTCAGAAGGCCAAGTACATACGCCGGTTGGATCAGACAATGGGGAGAAAGTGTAATAGTGAAACCGCCGCTTGCCATTGGGCAGAGTTTTCCGCGTGTATTTTCGGGAATCAACGCGAACAATCCACGGTCCGCCAACAAAGGGACTACGATTTGGGCACGATCATGAAGTTCAAGGTTACGAGGAGCACTGTAGCCGTACCATTTGGTATACTGTTTCCGCTTCTTTAATATGGCTTGATGCGACAGAAGATAACGGAGCGCTTTTGGGAACTTCTTCCTTAACTCTTCTTCGGTATAAAGCCGAAGTGCCCCTTTGTCTGAACTGTATGGAAAAATGATTCGCCACTTGTTTGACGGAGAAAAGCTGTAACGATGGAAGTCAGTGGCAAAGATTGGTCGCCTCAAAATCTCATCTTCGATAGGGAAGCTTCCCGTGTCAATGACAAATACTTCATCGTCTCCGGTACTGCTTCCTCGACTCATGTCTGCAGGAAGATCCAAAAGCCGCTTTGTCTTGTTTGATAGTTTCCCTAATAATATTGCGGTTTTTTCGCTCACAAACATCCAAGGGGTCTTGCCCAGGGTATTAATGTCCTTTGCAAGACCCCTTGGATGTTTGTGGGCTTCGGGCTTTGCTCGAGCCTCAGCATAGCGGAAGGTTTGGTTAGGTCGCTTGCATAAGAAAAGCAAACATGTGTACGTCGTTGCATCAAAAACCTGGCTGGCTCCAAAATCAACGATTTCAGTTACGGCCTTGTTCTCCGACAAAAACTCCCGCAAGCCTTCTCCGTAATCTGTTTTGAAGAACTTGTTGGGTACAATTTTTCCCAATCTCCCATATGGTTTTAGTAAACTAAAGCCCTTCTCAACAAAGCTAACATACAAATCAAAGTTGCCTTTTGCGCCTCGGTAGTTTTTGGCGAAATAATCAATCTGATCCCGAGGGAAGCCCTGAATCCTGACATACGGTGGATTTCCGATCACGGCGTCAAAACCACCTGCCTTCATGATTACTGGAAATTCCGAATGCCAGTCAAAGACGTTAATGCGGTAGCGCTCCTCATCATCCAGCAGGCTCATCTGCTGGTCTTTGTAGAAATCCGGGCCGATGAGGGAGTTGCCGCATTTAATGTTGTTGCCGAGGTCGGGCAGGGCGCGTTCGCGGAAGAGCTTGAGATTTTTGCCTATGGTCTCTTCCGACTCGCCTTCGAGGACTCTAAGAAGGAGACTGAGCTTGGTTACCTCGACTGCCTGGCTATCGATGTCCACGCCATAGATGTTGTTAAGAAGAATGCGTTTCTTTTCCTGTGTGGTTAGGAGCCACTGGCCACCTGAACCTTGGTAGATTTCCTTGGTGTGTTTTTGTAGGCCATCCTTAACGTACCATTCGCAGTGGTAGTTGAGGAGATAGGTATAGGCGCCGATCAGAAATGAGCCTGAACCGCAGGCCGGGTCCAGGATCTTAAGCTTTTCGATCTGCTTCGGCGTTTTGCTCTCGCAGAACTTTCCCACAGTGTTCTTGACGATGTACTCCACAATATAGGCCGGGGTATAATAAACCCCTCCAGCTTTCTTGACCTCGGGTTTGTCCTCGACCACAGCATGATGTCCAGCAGTGAGGCGGATGACCTTGCCAAGAAACTGCTCGTAGACGTTGCCCAGGATGTCAGCGCCAAGGACGGAGAATTCATAAGGGCTGTCAGGATAGTAGAGGCGGCGGATTATTTCTTTTAAGACCTTGTCGTCGATTTTGAGCTTAAGGGTCAGTTCGTCGGGAGCTTCAGCCCTGTCTTTTTCTGGTCTAAAGTGAAAGAGACCCGAATTGTACTTGTCGTCGGCAAGACCGTAATGGTATTGGAGCCGCTTGTAAGTATTTTCGCCGTTAAGCAGGGCCAGAAGCTGGCCGTAGTGTTCGACGCCCCGGTCCTCGCACATGCGAAGGAAGATGATCCGGTCGATGGTACGCTGGACGGAAAAGTTAAGGTCGCGCACGGTAAGCTTGGGGTTGCGCAAAGCGATATTCTTAGCCAGGGCTTCGCGCCAGCCCTCGATCTCCGTTAAAAACTCGGCATCAACCTGTGAAGTCCCTTTCTTGCCCTTCCCGGCCTCGGCGAACTTGTCGAAGGAGCCCTGTAGGACAGCCTGTTTCGAAAAGATCGAGGCGATTTGCTCCCAATGAGCCGCGTAGTCTTTGTAGGTGAAATAAAGGACTCTCCCTATGCTCGCCTTATCCGACTCCTTGGGAGGCAGGCGGCAATCGTAGACGGCGAACTCGGCAAAGTTGGTTAGGATAGAAAGCGGCAGCTTGGCGCTCCAGGCATAGCGGCGCAGTTGGTAAGCGGGGCTGGTGTCGTCTTTGATACTAATGGCGGGCTTTTTTGCTTCAAGGAAGAACTTGCGGCTGCCGCCGATGCGGAAGGAGTAGTCCGGCGCCTTGGTCGCGCCGCCGACCTTTACGGCATCCTCGTGGATGACATCTTTGTAGGGCTCGGCATAGCCGGCCTTGTTGGTCACGTCCCAACCCAGGGCCTCGAAGAAGGGGTTGATGAATTCCAGCCGGACTTGAGTCTCGTTATACGCTTGGCTCTGGTAGGAGTCGATGTTCTGCTCGAAGCGCGCTATCAGCTCCGAAACATCTTTCGGGATATCCACCACAGGCGCTTAGTCTAACCGAGGCGGGACTTTTCAAGCAAGGGCAATTTTTGGCGCGGCTTGACAAGCAACTCGTAAGTCTTGGCCCCGTTCACGTGTAGATTGCTCGGCGCCGCTTTCAACATCCTGACGTATTCCGGCTCCAGCCGTATTCCTCCAAGCTCTTCGGCAAGCTCCATGGTCTTCGCGGCATAGCGCATGACCTGAACGGTCTCGATCCCCGATATGTCGTCGAAGAACCAGCCGCAACTGGTGTATATCAGCATGGCGTTTTTCTCCATCTCAAGGAGCTTGATCGCCCGTTCTCGCTCCTTGCTGGCGAGCTTCCTGTGGGCATGCGTTTCAAGAAACTTCTCAACGCGCTCTGAGGAGGGATCGAGCATCACCTCGATATAGTTGTTCCTCGTTTCCCGTGGGTCACTGAGATAAGTTGCGGCTTCCTCATCATAAATGGAGTCGATCTGGTCCCTTAGCCAATCCATCGCCTTGCGCAGCGGTCTTCTCCAGGCCTGGCTCCATCCCGGGTGCATTCCAGTATGGCAGCCACAGTTGTCGCGCCACCGCTCAACGCCATGAGCGCAGCTCCAGGAGGAGTTCTCGATAATCTCAACCGTATGCGATGGAGGATAATTTTCCAGGTACTCCCCGTAATTGGTGAGCCTGACCGAGTCGTTAAAGTCGATGGAGTGGAGGCAATAGGCAAGCGCCATGTCGCCAAACCGGCGGTAATGGCCGTAGGTTTCCCCGTCCGTAGCGATATGAACGATTTGGGGCCGGTTTCTTTGGTCGCTAAAGCCGCTCAGCAATTTTTTGGCGAAGAGCTCGCCGTTGTTCAGGAGATCGTCGAAGGCCACCTCCCGAGAAATCGCTCCATCGTAGAAAAAGATGTTGATGGATCGCCCGGATGGAAGACAGCAGAGATAAGCCATCATGGGGTCGATGCGCCCGCCGCTTACGTCGCGCCATTCTCCATGCCCCATTTCTTTGACTCTTCGCGCCTGGTACGGGGCAAGAATCGTGAACTTGATGCCAAGCGCGGCCAGGATCTCCAGGGTCTCGACATCAACGGCGGCCTCCGGGAGCCACATGCCCTCCGGGAATCGAGCAAATCTTTTTTGGAAGTCCTTAATCCCCCAGATGGCTTGTGTCTCTTTGTCACGACTGTTGGCCAGCGGCATGATCATGTGATTGTAAACTTGCGCGAGGGCCGATCCGTGTCCGGAAAAGCGCTCGCCGCTAAGTTGGTCGGCCGCAAGAATGGCCTGATAAACATCGGCTCTATGCCTTTCCATCCAGGAGAGGAGCGTCGGGCCGAAGTTAAAGCTGATCTTGGTGTAATTGTTGACGGTTTGAATGACCTGCTGGTCGCCGTTCAGGATGGGGGATGCGGTGTTAGGCGCGTAACATTCGGCGGTGATTCTCTCGTTCCAGTCATGATACGGCGCGGCCGACTCCTGCTGCTCGACAATCCCCAGCCAGGGATTCTCCCTCGGTGGTTGATAAAAATGGCCGTGAATGCAGATGTACCGTTCCATTATTTGCGGATCTTTCCGCTGCCGATAAAAAGCGGCTAGGGAGTCTGGCTCTTAAAAAACATTGTGGCCAGGGGCGGCAGGGTAAGATTGAGCGAATAAGGCCGGCCGTGGAAGGGAAACGAATCTGCTTCAACACCGCCCGTGTTGCCCTGCCCGCTGCCGCCGTAATCCCTGGCGTCGCTGTTGAGCAATTCCCGCCAAAAACCCCCGCGCGGAGCGCCTACCCTGTAATAGCGCCGGGAGACCGGCGTGAAGTTGCAGACCGCGAGGACGATTTCATCCCCGGACCTGACCTTGCGGATAAAGCTCAAAACGCTCGCCGAGTTGTCGCTGCAGTCGATCCATTCGAATCCCTCTGCCTGGCAATCCAGCTCGTGGAGCGCTGCTTCGTTGCGGTACAAATGATTCAGGTCCTCGACCCATCGCCGGATCCCTTGGTGCTCTGCGTATTCGAGCAAATGCCAGTCCAGGCTCTCATCGTGGTCCCACTCTTTCCATTGTCCGAACTCGCCGCCCATAAACAGGAGTTTTTTCCCGGGCTGGCCATACATATAACCGAGCAGAAGTCTCAGATTGGCGAACTTCCGCCAGTTATCGCCGGGCATCTTGCCGAGCAGCGACCGCTTCCCGTGGACGACCTCGTCGTGAGAAAGAGAGAGGACGAAATTCTCATGAAAGGCGTAGAGCATGCGGAAGGTCAGCTTGTCGTGATGGTACTGCCTGTGGATGGGATCGAGGCTCATGTACTCCAACATGTCGTGCATCCAGCCCATGTCCCATTTCAGTCCGAAACCCAACCCTCCCACATGGATTGGGCGCGAAACCATGGGCCATGCGGTGGATTCCTCGGCGATCGTTTGCGCATCGGGATGCCTCCCGTAGACTTCCTCGTTGAAGCGCCGAAAAAGCGTGATGGCCTCGAGGTTCTCCCGTCCTCCATACCGGTTGGGTATCCATTCCCCTTCCTTGCGCGCATAGTCCAGGTAGAGCATCGATGCGACGGCATCCACGCGCAGGCCGTCTGCGTGGTACCTGTCGAGCCAGAAGAGGGCGTTGCTGATCAAAAAGCTCCTGACCTCATGACGCCCGTAGTTGAAGATGAAGCTGTCCCACTCGCGGTGAAGACCCTGATTAGGATCGGCATGCTCGTAAAGATGGGTGCCATCGAAGAAGCCCAGCCCGTGCTCGTCAGCCGGAAAGTGGGAAGGCACCCAGTCCAGGATGACGCCGATGCCGTGCCCATGCAGGCAATCGATAAGATACATGAAGTCCTGGGGCGTTCCGTAGCGGCTTGTAGGGGCGAAGTAACCGGTGACCTGGTAGCCCCAGGAGCCATAGAAAGGGTGCTCCATCAGCGGCAAAAACTCCACATGGGTAAATCCTGTTTGTGAGACGTATTCTGCCAACTGAGGCGCGATCTCACGGTATGTCAGGGAGCGGTTGCCCTCCTCCGGGACGCGCCTCCAGGAGCCCAGGTGAACTTCGTAGATGGAGATAGGGGAATCCAGGGCGTTGCGGCTGCGCCGCCGCGCCATCCATTCCTCGTCACCCCATTTGTAATCCAGATCCCAGACGACGGAGGCTGTCTGGGGAGAAACTTCGTTGTGAAACGATAGCGGGTCGGTCTTATCTACCCGGTAGCCGCTATGCCGGGAGACAATGTGGTACTTGTAGTGGGCGCCCTTGCCCACGCCGGAGACAAAGCCCTCCCATATTCCCGACTGTCCCCTGGGGCGCAGAAGATGGCGCTCTCTATCCCAGCCGTTGAAATCGCCGATGACGGAGACCTGCCCGGCGCTGGGCGCCCACACGGCAAAATAGGTCCCGGCCGCACCTGCCGTGGTTATGAGATGAGCCCCCAGCTTTTCATGGAGCTGAAAGTGGCTGCCCTCGTTGAAGAGGTAAAGATCCTCTTTGGTGAGAAGCGTTGTCGCGCCGGGGACTTTCGGCGTCCGCGCTTTTGCGCTTTCTTCCTTCGGCATGATTCCAGACCCTATTCCTTACTTTACCAACCTGTTAAACCGCGCACAGCGTCCTTCTTTGGCAAGGCGGCGGCGAATCTTCTCAAGAGCATCTAATGTCGCTTCAACCACTTTTCCAATTCCACAGCCCAAAAGACAATGGTACTCAAGATCAGGCAGAGAATTAAATCTCCCGGCGGCAAAGGCTTGGTTTTGAAGATCTCTTGCAAAAAAGGAGTATATACCACGGCGAGCTGCAACAGTATAGTCAGGGCTACGGCCCCCAACAGAGGTTTATTCGAGAGCAAGCCGATGTTCCATAGCGAATCTCGCTCGGAGCGGATGGCCAGAACGTTACCCATCTGGGAAAGCGCCAGAGTGGTAAGAATCATGGTCTGCCAGGTAGCATGGGCAATATGCCAGAACCAGTAACCTATGCCGAGTGACAGAAAACCCATCAGAAGCCCTACCCAGACGATGTGCGGGCCCATTCCGCGACCCAGGATATTTTCGACCGGGCGATATGGGGGACGGCGCATGACATCCCGCTCGGCCGGTTCCACGCTTAGCGCCAGTGCCGGCAGGCCGTCAGTGACCAGGTTGATCCAAAGGATCTGCAGCGGCAGCAAGGGGAGAGGCATGCCCATAAACGGAGCGAGCAGCATCACCCAAAGTTCGCCGGAATTCGTGGTGAGCAGGTACTTGATAAATTTGCGGATGTTATCGTAAATGACGCGGCCCTCCTCCACTGCGGCTACGATGGTGGCGAAGTTGTCGTCCAACAGGACCATGTCGGCTGCCTCCTTGGCCACGTCGGTTCCTGTCACGCCCATGGCTACGCCGATATCTGCTTTTTTCAGAGCCGGCGCGTCGTTGACTCCGTCGCCGGTCATGGCCACAATATGCCCGCGCTCTTGCAAGGACTGAACAATCCTGAGCTTGTGCTCGGGCGAAACTCGCGCGTAGACGGAGACTTCTTCAACATGCTCCTCCAATTCCTTGTCAGGGAGTCGTGCCAGATCCTGGCCGGATAGAAATCGACCGTTGGAAGCGATACCGAGTTCGCGTGCGATGAAGCGAGCGGTTAAAGGGTGATCGCCCGTGATCATGACAGGACGGATACCGGCGCTCTTGCATCTTTGCACTGCCTCCTTCACTTCGGGCCGCGCCGGGTCGATCATGCCTACCATCCCGACGAAGGTCATGTCCCGCTCCACAGTTTCAGCGGGTTCATCCACCGGCGGTGTTTCCACACGGCGGAGGGCGACGCCCAGAACTCGCATGCCGTCCCGGGCCAGCCGTTCGTTGGCAGCTACTATCTGCTGACGCCAGCTTTCGTTTAGCGGCTCGACCTTATTCTCGATCCAAACCTTGGTCGAGAGGTCCAACAAGCTGTCCACGGCGCCCTTTGTGAAGGCGATGTAGGGCGCAGCTCCAGCCCCAAGGCCTAAAAGCCGAAGCGGTGCGAAAGAATCCGGCAGTTGAGAATCCGAATCCGGAAGCTCATGCACGGTGGTCATCCTTTTACGTTCGGGATCGAAGGGCGCTTCAGCCACGCGGGGAAAGACCCGCTCCAGTTCTGCCTTCCCCAGGCCTAGACTAGCGGCTGCGACGACAAGGGCGCCCTCGGTAGGATCTCCCAAGGTATCAAAGCGCCTGGAGTCCTCCCCTGCAGGCTCCAGCAAGGCGTCATTACATAAAGCAGCTCCCGCCAGCAGCAAGACGAGAGCGGGGTGCTCAGGCGGCGGGAGTGTTCCGTCCCCAGCCGGTTCCAATACCGGGCCAGCCCGTTTTAAGCGCTCGCTCAGATCCACTCGATGGCCGGCCACGTCAAGAACCGTGACAGTCATGCGATTCTCGGTCAGCGTCCCGGTCTTATCCGAGCAGATGACCGTGACTGATCCCAGCGTCTCCACAGCCGGGAGCTTGCGGATGAGGGCCTGACGTTTGAACATTCTCTGCGATCCCAGAGCCAAAGCGATGGTGACCACCGCAGGCAATCCTTCAGGCACTGCTGCCACGGCCAGGCTGATGGCAGTCAAGAGCATCAGCTTCGCATTCTCGCCGCGCAGCAGGCCCAAGACAAAGACCACGCCTACGATAACCAGGGCAATCACGGCGAGACTGCGACCCAACCTGTCTATGCGGCGTTGCAGGGGGGTAGATTCTCGCTTTACGGTCTGAATCATCTTGGCGATCGCTCCGAGCTCCGTATTCATTCCGGTTTCAGTGACCGCAACCAGGCCGCGGCCGTAACTGACGAGCGTGCCCATATAGGCCATATTGCGGCGGTCGCCCAGCGGCAGATCCGCTCCGGCCAGCGCTTGTGAGTTTTTTTCAACCGGTTCCGATTCGCCGGTAAGCGCAGCCTCCTGAATGCGCAGGTTGTTCGTTTCGATCAGACGACAGTCAGCCGGGACCAGGTTCCCCGCTTCCAGCAGGACGATGTCGCCAGGCACAAGCTCGCGCGCTGAGATCTCTTCGACGCGACCGCTGCGCCGCATCTTGACGGTAGGTACTGCCAACTTCTTCAGCGCGGCCATGGCCCTCTCGGCCTTGCACTCTTGGGCAAAGCCCAGGATGGTGTTCAGTCCAACGATAGCCATGATGGCAACGGCATCCCTGTAATCGCTTAATGCAAGAGAGACGACCGCAGCTAGGATCAGGATCAGTACCATAGTGGCCGCCAGTTGGTCCCACAGAATCAACCAGGGGCTTTGACGGCCTCGATCGACGAGATCATTGGTACCGTAGCGGCTGAGTCGCCGCTTTGCCTCTGCTTCGTTCAGACCGTGGGCCGCATCGGTTTGGAGCTGTCGCAACACTTCGAGCGCGTCCAGTTGGTGCCAATTGTTTGCTGCCATCTTTCCCTTCACATCTGCGGCGGTACGGGAAAATCTGTTTCCTCTGATGCGCCTCTCCGGGCGGGGTCTAAGATTTGCCGTTACTGAGACAACATGAAAATTCAAGCGCGATCGATCCGTACCGCTGTGACTTTGTATTCCGGGGAGTCTACATGGCGGTCGCGGTGAGGGCCGGTGACAAAGTTCAAAAAGATCTCTGCCGTATGAAAAGTGGCAAAGAGTTCGCCCGGTTTCACTGCCGGGTTGATTTTTACGGGCAGGACCGCCTCCCCGTGGCGGCTGCGAATCCTCACGATCATTCCCTCGCGAAGCTCCAGACACACCGCGTCTTGAGGGGAGACATCCAGGAAATCCGTGGGACGAATCTTCGTGTTGTTAGTGCGCATGGTCATCGTCCCGGCATTGAATTGGTAGAGGCTTCTGCCGGTTGTCAGGAGGAAGGGAAATTCCGCCGAGGTCGTCTCGCCGGTTGCCCGATAGGGAACTCGCCTCAATTTGGCCCGCTCCCCGATGGGAAAAGTCCCGGTGTGAAGGATCTTTGTCCCCGGATGGTCCTCCGAAGGGCAGGGCCACTGGAGGCCGCCTTTCTCGATGCGCGGGTAGGTGATGCCGCTGCCGGCCTTCCACACCCGGCGTATTTCGTTCCAGATCTCTTCCGGCGAGTTGAAATCAAAAAACTCCTTTTTCCCCATAGCGCGCGCCACGGCGCAGATGATCTCCCAATCGGCTTGCGAGTGTCCCCTCGGCTCGATCACTTTCCGCACGCGCTGCACGCGCCGCTCCGCGTTCATGAACGTGCCGTCCTTTTCGAAGCTTGAAGCGGCGGGAAAAAATACCGACCCGAACTTTTTTGCGGTCTCGTTGAGAAACATATCCTGGACGATGACGAGCTCCAGAGATTCGAGCGCCCGTTTCGTCGTGCGCGCGTCGGCGTTCGTTAAGAAGACGTCGTAGCCTATGGCCCACAGCGCCTTGAATGTCCCGGCGCCGGCGGCGTCCATCATCTGCAAGAGATTCAAGCCCTTCTCTACGGGGACGGGCGCGCGCCACACGCTTTCGAACAGCCCTTTTCCTTCGCGCACGGAGACAGACCCCGTGAGGTTGCCGGGATCGCAGCCCATGTGCGCCGCGCCCTGCACGTTGTTCTGGCCGCGCAGCGGGTTGATGCCGGTCCCCGGCTTGCCGATGTTTCCCGTAAGCAGGGCGAGATTCAAAAGGCACATAACGCCTTCCGTGCCCTGAACGTGCTCGGTCATGCCCAGGCCGTGAACGCTCAGCGCGGGCTTCGCGCCGGCATAGAGCCGCGCCGCTTTGCGGATCAGCTCCGCTTCGACGCCGCAGATGGAAGCAGAGCGTTCCGGCGTCCACTGCTGAATGAAATTTCGGAACTCTTCAAACTCTAAAAGCCGCGTCGCGAGAAACTGCCGGTCATAGAGCCGCTCTTCGACAATGGCGCATGCCATGGCGTTGAGCAGGGGGATGTTGGTCCCCGGCCGCGGCGCGAGGTGCACGTCGGCGTGCTTTGCCAACTCGATCTTGCGCGGGTCTATTACGATAAGGTTGGCCCCCCGCAGTTTCCGCTGCTTGATGCGCGCGCCGACGATCGGGTGATTCTCCGTGGGGTTGGCCCCGCAAACGAGGATAGTGGCGGCCTTTTCAATATCATCGAATGAATTTGTCGCCGCGCCGGTGCCGATCATCAATTTCATCGCCGCCGCCGAGGGCGTATGACAAACCCGGGCGCAGCAGTCGACGTTGTTTGTGCCTAAGACTACCCGGGTGAATTTTTGCGCGAGATAATTCTCTTCATTGGTGGCCCGCGCCGAGCCCAGGACGCCGATGCTGCGCGCGCCGTATTTCTCGATGACGCGCCGGAGCCCGGCGGCGCCAAAAGCTATCGCCTCATCCCACAAGACGCTCTTCCACTTTTCTCCTTCCCGGATCAGGGGTTGGGTGATTCGATCTTCGGCATCAACGAAAGTGAAGGCGTAGCGTCCTTTTATGCACAGGTGCCCTTTACTCACAGGGGCATCGAGCGCAGGCACGACCGAAACGATTCGGCCATCACGGGCGCCCACATTCATTTCGCATCCGGTCCCACAGTAGGCGCAGGTGGTCCTGGTCCATGAAGCGGGGTGACCGTGGGCCAGAAGGGTTTTGTCTTCCAATGCCCCGGTCGGGCAGGTATCGACGCAGGCGCCGCAGCCGACGCAGGAGCTCTCCATAAGCGTTGTCCCGGAATCGGGACGAATCAACGTCGCTGCCCCGCGATTCCAGATCTGCCAGACGAATTGTCCTTGGAGCTCTTCGCAAATGCGCACACAGCGGTAACAGGAGACACACTGAGACATATCCACCCCGATATACGGATGGGAATCGTCGGCAAGGTCCGGGTCGGGCTTGCCGAGGAGGTCATTCTCCAGCCCATATGCGCGGATGGCGCGGTGAAACTCTTTGTCCGGGAACTGACGCACCGGAGCTGCCGGATACCGCTGGGCCAACAGTCTCAGCACCGTTCTCCGCCTGACTTCCAACTCCGGCGTGTGTGTTTCGATCACCATCCCATCGGTAAGCAACGTGTTGCAGGCCGTTGCCGGATGGGACCATCCTTGCACGTTCACCACGCACAACCGGCAGCCGCCGATGGGCTTTAGCCGCTTATCGTGGCAGAGTGTCGGCACTTCGATCCCCATGGCGCCGAGGGCGTCTAAAATGGATATTCCTTCCCCGAATTCCCGGCTCTTCCCGTTGATGTTTGTTTGCAACATGCCTGCCTTTATTCGATGTCCGCTATCTTGCGGACCCCATCGCCCCAATCCTCCACCCTGAAGTCACTGAAGGCAATGACGATGCGGTCTTTTTCTTCGACCGAGATCATCCGTTTCCGGTATTCCAGCAGAAAGGAAATTTTAAGGATGAGATGATCCCCCTCTATGTCTAAGAGGGAAATCTTTTCCGCAAGGAAGGAGTATTCCTTGTTGCGCAGGATTTCCTTGACTCGCTCCCGGGTCAGCAGCTCTTTTTCTCCTAAAAAACCTGTCATAGGGCCTCCTTCATCGCTGCGATCATAAAGTCATCCTAAAAACTCCAAGGCATAACCTCGGCGGCGGTAGTGCTTTTTTGTCTCCTCAAATACCAGGAGGAGCGCGGTGCCGTGGAAGGCGAAAAGGTAAACGTGCCAGGGGACCGGCGCAAAGTAATAAATCCCGGAGAGGGGGGTGTAGAAGAAGAGGGTGCTGAGGAGTAGCTCAAAGAGGATGCCGAGATCAACCAGAGGGTTGGAGAGCAGGTTCAGGACGATGGTGTGCCGGTCGAGAAAATGTGACAGCCGGATTGCGAGGGGAATAAGCACGGGCCGTTCCAGTAGAACCGCGCCTTTGGACAGGAGCATCGCCAGGAACTTAAAGGGGAAGAGAAGGAGCCCGGTGAGGAGAGCCAGAAAAGCTTTTGTGGCCTCGATTTGGGTAATACCGCTGACATGATAATCAATTTTTACCCTGGCGATGTAACGGGGAGGAGTCCAGCCGGCAACAGCCTGGAGCAGTTCACGCCGATACCAAGGGTTTAAGAAGTCTTTGCCGAACAGAGAGGTTTTTGCAGAGCGCTTCGTCAGCACATTGGCGATTTGCGTTGTGACTGTCGGAAAAAAATACGCAGTCAGGCTTTGGAGATAAGGTTGTGATGCTTCATTAAATTTCAGTCCCGGCGGCGAGGGAGGCATGGAAGCAAGACTAAGGCCCGGATGCCAGTAGCCCGAGATCCAACCCATGTAGTAATAGGTGGCATAGCAGCTGAATGCCAGTAAACTGCCCTGAACAAAGTAAGAGCGCAGGATAAACTTCAGCGAGAGAAGTTTTTCGTCCTGACGACGCGGGGGTCGCTCCATGATGCCTTTTTCCGGCGGCTCTATTCCCAAGCCCATCGCCGGAATCAGGTCTGTGCCGACGTCCACCGCCAGGACTCCCATCACGGTCATAGCCAGTGGCATACCAGGGAAGAGCATCCAAACAATATAGGGATACATCTCCTGCGGGTTGCTGTTCAAGACATAGGCCGCGAAGCGTTTGATGTTGTCGAAGATAGCGCGCCCCTCCTCGATGGCAGCGACGATGGAGCCGAAGTTGTCATCGGTGAGGATCATATGCGCCGCCTCCTTGGCCACGTCGTTGCCGCGCACGCCCATGGCGATGCCGATATCCGCCTTTTTCAATGCCGGCGCGTCGTTGACCCCGTCGCCGGTAACCGCGACGATCTCTCCCATTTCCTTGAGCAGCGAAACAATACGGAGCTTATGCTCCGGGGCGACGCGGGCAAAGATGTTCTCTCCTTCAGCCAGCATGGCGCGCAGCTTCTCGTCGGTCATCTCGGCAATCTCGGCTCCGGTCATAATCTTTAATGGACCGCCGTCTCCTAAGCCGATCTGCTGCCCGATGCTGGCCGCAGTCAGGGGGTAATCCCCGGTGATCATGATGACCCGGATGCCCGCGGTATGGCAGGCCCGGATCGCCTCCGGCACCTCGAGCCGGATCGGATCGGTCATGGCCGCAAGACCCAAAAAGACCAACCTGGTCTCCATTTCATCTGCCGAGTAGCTGCTCAACTCCTGTAATTCCGGATCGTCCCGATAGGCCAGGGCCAGCACCCGGAGACCGCGGCCGGCCATAGCATCGTTCTCTTCGACAATGCGCTTACGCTCGGGGTCGTCAAGAGAACGCACCTCTCCGTGCCGGAGAATGCGGTCGCAGCGCTGGAGCGTTTCCAGGGGCGCCCCCTTGACATAGACGGTCTTCCTATTTTGTCCCTCGAGCTTGATCACAACGCTCATCCTCTTACGTACGGACTCGAAGGGGTTCACGTGGAGGCGCTGGTGGGATCCACGGAGACCGGCCTTCCCGGCCAGACAGACGAGGGCCCCCTCGGTAGGGTCACCCAAGACCCTATAGTCGGAACCGCTCTTTTCCAGATGGGCGTTGTTGCAAATAAAGGAGCATTCCAGGAGGCGCCGCAAGGAAACCCAACGCGAGATCTCGTCAAGCGAAAGCGCGCGGCCATCCACGGAGAATTCCCCGCGCGGCTGATAACCGATGCCGGAAACCTCCACTAGCCGTCCGTCTACGTAGAGCCGCTGGACCATCATCAGGTTCTGAGTCAAAGTTCCGGTTTTGTCACAGCAGATGACTGTGGTGCAGCCCAGAGTTTCGACAGCCGGGAGATTTTTCACCAAGGCATGTCTTTTGGCCATCCGGGTTACCCCCATTGCCAGGGAGAGGGTGACGGTGGGAAGCAGACCCTCAGGTACATTGGCGACAAACAGCCCGATAAAAAAGACCAAGGCCTCGACGAAAGAAAGACCGGCCACCAGCCAGCCCAGAAGGAGAAAGAGCAGGCCCAGGCCGCCGGCTAGTCCGGCAATGGACCGGACGGTGGCATGTAACTGTTTCTGGAGCGGGCTCTCCTCGGCCCGGATCGCCTGGGTCAGACCGGCGATTTTACCGATCTCTGAGTGCATTCCGGTGCCGAAAACCACCGCCCGGGCATGACCCCTTAAGAGGGCCGTGGCTGCAAAAACGATGTTGGGCAGCTCGATCCAGAGAAACTTGCCGGGGATCAGGATGGGTTGATCGGACTTGTAGCGTCGCGCCGGATTCGATTCTCCGGTGAGAGAGGAATTGTCGACCTCAACCTCGTAGGCTTCAATCAGTCGGGCATCCGCCGGCACGAGATCGCCTTCTTCGAGTAGGACGAGGTCCCCGGGAACCAGAGTTCCGGCATCGATCTCGCGGGTATGTCCCTCGCGTACCACGCGGCATGTTTGCGCGATCAGCTTCTGGAGCATCTCAAGGGCCCGGTCGGATCTCTGCTCCTGCAAGAAGGCAAAAAGACCATTTACGAAGATCACGGTCAAGACCGCCAGGCCCAGTTGGGGCATATCCACGCCGGGGACGAAGCAAAGGATGGCCGCGATCCAGAGGAGTATTGCGAAGAAGCTAAAGAAGTTCCTTAACAGCTTGAGATACCAGGGTGTCCTCCGGGCTCTCTTGAGTATGTTAGGCCCGTAGTGATCAAGGCGGTGCTGGGCCTCCGCCATTGTCAGTCCCTGTTCCAGATCTGTTTGGAGCTCATAGGCGACCTGCTCCTGCGTAAGATTGAAGTAGGTGGCTTTTCCCGCCTGCTGCTCCCCTTTAGCGATGATCTTCAGCGCGCTCGTAGTATCCCGTTGTGCGAGAAGCTCGTCTTTGATCGCCGGCAGCAGCGAAGTGAGCCGCTGTAAGAGCTGAAGGTGTTCCTCGGTCTGCTCGGCAGGAGTGGCGAAGAACAGGAGGATCTTGACGACATTGCCGTTCAGGCGCATCCCGGCGCGGGAAAGGCCCAGGATCATTTCCGGACGGCTGAGACCTTCCAGGCGGACATGAGGGACCGCGATATCATTGCCGATGTAGCTGTACGGGTTACTGTTTCCTTTAACCAGTGCGGAGCGAAATTCTTCAACCCGGTCCGGGAAAGAGGAGCGGTTGAATAGCCTATCCAAGACCTGGGGAAGTTCGCCTTTGAGACCGATGACGATTTTTTCCGGCTTGAGGAGTTCTAAGATCACGTACGCCCACCCTGCAGCACGGCCTTACGTGAAAGGCGATCCTGAAGAACTCGCCCCACGGAATGGAGTAGAGACGAGGCAACTATCAAACCCAGGATCAAGATCTGGCTAACCTGATAACTGCCCGATGCCCGCCCTAGTGTGGTGTCTCAATAACGGCTTTACAATAATTAACCTTCTCCAAGATCTCCTCAACTTTCTTGGTCCATACAAAAGGTTTAGCGTTCTGATTGTTTAAGCGAATGAAATCTTGAATAGCGGCA
>Ga0209212_1004588_pt1 | contig 16968 bp, 18 predicted proteins | sample RifGroC2_FD_183996 | JGI IMG/M metagenome (GOLD analysis project Ga0209212, IMG submission 183996) | Groundwater microbial communities from Rifle, Colorado, USA - Groundwater C2 (SPAdes) (version 2) | ecosystem: Environmental > Aquatic > Deep subsurface > Groundwater | place: Rifle, Colorado...
GGGAGCCGTTTGCTGCGCTGCGGCGGGCGGCGGCGGGGCACTTGGGCGAGGTGCGACGGGTCGCCGGCTCTCCTGGGACGGTCGCCCTCAGGGGTGGACGTGCTCCTTGCCGTCGGGGTGCACGTGGACCTTCTTCTCCGCCGCTGCCGTCGCTGGAGAGAGGGCGGCTTCCGGCTCGTGGCCGTGGTGGGACGCAGCTGCTGGCTGCGGGTTTTGCGCCGCCCCGGGGCTGCCGTGCTGGCGGCTGTGGTCGTGCATGGTGCTTTCCCCGCCGCCGTGGGAGTGGCCGTCGCTCGCGGTCACCAGCGCACGATACTGGGAGGCGTCCAGGCTCGGCAGTTGCTGCAGGAAGGCCACCATCCCCCAGATATGCTCGTCGCCCATGCTCTTGCCCCAGGCCGGCATGCCGGAGGCCTTGATGCCGTGCTTGACGATCCAGAAAGCGACGGCCGGATCGCCATTCGCCCCGATCTTGGTCAGGTCCGGCGGTGCCGGATAGAGGTTCTGGCTCAGTTCGGTTGCATCCACGCCGGGCGCCAGGTGGCAGCCGATGCACATGGAGTGGTAGTTGCCGGCGCCAGCGCGGATCAGCACGGCATCGTTGAGGTCGGGTACCGGGATATCCCGCGCCCGCACGGCGATCGAACGTTCGCGCGCGGTGCTCAGCAGGGCATGCACAGCGTCCAGGTGCGGATCGTCCGCGCCCACGTTGATCAGGCCGGAATACACGACGCCGGCACCGATGGCAGCGGCCGCAAGGCCGGCCAGCGTCAGGGTTTTTATCGTTCTTTTCATTCGGCAGGTCTCAGAACCAGAAGCGGATACCGGCGACCAGCCGCGCTTCGCTGACGTCGTCGCCGTCCTCGCGCAGCAGGTCGGCGCTGTTGCCGTAGGCGCGGGTCCAGTTCACCCCGATGTAGGGCGCGAATTCGCGGCGGATCTCGTAGCGCAGGCGCAGGCCCAGCTGGGCGTCGCCGAGGCCCGAGCCGACGCCGCGCTCCTCGTCGTTGCGCCCGTACAGGTTGACCTCGGCGGCCGGCTGCAGGATCAGCCGGTTGGTCAGCAGGATGTCGTACTCGGCATTCAGGCGCAGGGCGCTCTGCCCGGCTTCGCCGAGGAAGGCGGTGGCCTCGGTTTCCAGGCCGTACAGCGGCATGCCCTGCACGCCGAAGGCGGCCCAGGTCTGCGGCGAGCCGGGTTTGAAGTCCTGACGCACGCCGGCCACGGTTTCCCACCAGGGGCCGATGGCGTGGCTCCACAGCAGTTGCAGCTCGGCTTCCTCGGTATGGCCGTCGAGGCGCTCGCCTTCGGAGCGGAAGGCCAGTCGGTCGACATTGCCGCCGACCCAGCCGCTGATGTCCCAGGCCAGCGCACTGCCGTCGTCGGCGTCCTGCCATTCCAGCCGGTCGGCGAGGAACAGGTAGTTGATCCCGCCGGCGTGCATCGCATGGGGCGGCAGATCGGGGAAGGCCGCGGCGCGGTCGGCGTCGGTAATGGACGGCAGCGGCGCGCCCGGGTAGGCGGCCGGCTGGTGGGCCTGATGGTCGGCGCCGGAAGCGGTCCGCGGCTGGGCCTGCATGTCCCTGTGCTGCCGATGCATCTGCAGCATTTGCTCGTGGCTCATGCGGCCATGGTCCATCTGGCTGTGATCCGTCTGGCCTGCGGCTGCCGGAGCCGGAGCGGCGGGTTGCGGGTGATGGGCGCCGTGCCCGGCGCTCGGCGGCGCAGCGGCCTCGCCATGGCCCTGGTGGGCCGCGTGGTCCTCCGGCGCGGCGGCCTGGGCGGTAGCGATCACCCCCAGGCTCAGGGCGATGGCGAGGGGAAACTTACTGGCCATTGTTCCGATCCTTGGTCTCGGGTGCCGCCTTGGCCGGCGGCAGGCTGCCGTGGTTCATCTGCCCCTGGCCCATGTTGCCGTGGTCCATCTGGCCATGGTTCATGTGCTGGTCGTGCATCTGCTGCATCTGGTCATGGTCCATGGCGCCATGATCCATCATCTTGCCGTGATCCATCATGCCGCCCTGCTGGGCCTGCGGGGCGACCGGCTTGCTGGCCGGGGCGCTCTGCGGGTGGTGCCCGGCGTGCTCGTTCTGCGCCAGTGCCGGCGGCAGTTGCAGGGCGGCGAACAGGCCGAGGGCCAGGGAAGTGGCGAGCAGGGTGGTGCGCTTGTGGATAGTGGTCATCTGAAAGTTCCTCATCATTCTTCGACGCGGACTTCGCGGAACATGCCGAGGTCCATGTGCATCATCAGGTGGCAGTGGTAGGCCCAGCGGCCGAGGGCGTCGGCGGTGACGCGGTAGCTGCGTTTGGCGCCCGGCGGGATGTCGACGGTGTGCTTGCGCACCTGGAAATTGCCGTCCTCGTCCTCCAGATCGCTCCACATGCCGTGCAGGTGGATGGGGTGGTGCATCATGGTGTCGTTGACCAGCACGATGCGCAGGCGCTCGCCGTAGTGGAAGCGCAGCGGCGCGGCATCGGCGAACTCCACCCCGTCGATCGACCAGGAGTAGCGCTCCATGTGGCCGGTCAGGTGCAGCTCGAGGGTGCGCGTCGGCGCGCGGCCGTCCGGATCGGCGAAGCGGCTGCGCAGGTCGGCGTAGGTCAGCACGCGGCGGCCGTTGTCGCGTAGGCCGAGGCCCGGGTCGTCGAGCTTGGCGGTCGGCAGCATGGTCTGCATGTCGATCAGCGGATTGCCGGCCTCGCTGGCCGGGTGGCCCTGCATGGCGATGGCCGTGGCGGCGGTCGTGCCGTGGTCCATACCGGCCATACTGCCATGGCCCATGCCCGCCATCTGGCTGTGATCCATCCCGGCCATGGCCGCGTGATCTGTCGGCGTAGACGCTACGCTGCCGTGGTTCATGCTGCCGTGCTGCATGGCGGAATGATCCGTGGCGGCGGCAACCGCTGCTGCGTCGCCATGGCCGGCATGGGCACTCGCGGCGGCGTGGCCGCCATGGTTGCCGTGGCCCATGTCGGCCATGTTCAGCACCGGGCGCGGATCGGGCTGCGGCACGGGGGCGCTCAGGCCCGCGCTCAGCGCCAGGGTGCCGCGGGCGTAGCCGCTGCGATCCATGGCCTGGGCGAACAGGGTGTAGGCCGGCTGGCTGCCGTCCGGCTCGACGATCACGTCGTAGGTTTCCGCCACCGCCAGGCGCAGCTCGTCGACCGCCACCGGCTCGACGTTCTGCCCGTCGACGGCGACCACGGTGAGCTTGAGGCCGGGGATGCGGAAGTCGAAGTAGGTCATCGCCGAGGCGTTGATCAGCCGCAGGCGCACGCGCTCGCCGGGCTGGAAGAGGCCGGTCCAGTTGCCGTCCGGTGCCTGGCCGTTGAGCAGGTAGGTGTAGGTGGCGCCGGTCACGTCGGCCAGGTCGGTGGGCGTCATGCGCATGCGCGCCCAGGCCCAGCGCTCGCTCAGGGTGTCGCTCCAGCCGTTGGCGCCGACATCGGCGATGAAGTCGCCGACCGTGCGGCGGTGCTGGTTGTAGTAGTCGGCCTGCTTCTTCAGCTTGGCCTGCACCTTGGCCGGGTTCTCGTCGGTCCAGTCGGAGAGCATCACCACGTAGTCGCGCTCGTACTGGAACGGCTCCGGCTGCAGCGGGTCGATCACCAGCGGGCCGTAGACGCCGAGCTGCTCCTGGAAGCCGGAATGGCTGTGGTACCAGTAGGTGCCGCTTTGCTTCACCTTGAACCGGTACTCGTACAGGCCGTCCGGGGCGATGCCGGCGAAGCTGAAGCCGGGCACGCCGTCCATGTTGGCCGGCAGCAGGATGCCGTGCCAGTGGATCGAGGTGTCTTCGCGCAGGCGGTTGCGCACCCGCAGGGTCACGGTATCGCCCTCGCGCCAGCGCAGCAGCGGCGCCGGCAGGCTGCCGTTGACTACCATTGCACGGCGCGTCTGGCCGGTGAAGTTGACCGCCAGCTCGTCGATGCTCAGATCGAACTGGCTGCCGGCCAGCACGGTCGGCTGGCCGGGGCTGGTCAGCGCCCACACCGGCTGGCGCCACAGGCCGAGCCCGGCGAGCACGCCGCCGGCGGCCAGGCCCTTGATGAAGGTTCGTCGCGAAGTAGGAGCTTGCATGCCTGTCATATCCCTTCAGCCACAGGCAACTCCGCGGAGCTGCCCTGATGTTCGCCTGCCCGCAGGCGAAGCGCATTTGCCATAGCTATCACCATAACCGAGGCGAGCTGTCGGGAAGCTGAGGCGAAGATTACGCTTTTGTCAGGTTGCGGCGGGGCGGTTGGGCGCAGGCTGGCGCTCGGGCTGAGCGCAGCAGGGGGGATGGGGGAGCACGCATGAACGCAGCTTTCGATCTGTTGCTGGTCGGCGCGGGCCATGCCCATCTGGGCGTGCTGCGCCAGTGGGGCGTCGGCCCGCGCCCGCGCGGGCGCATCGCGCTGGTCTGTCCCGAGCCGTATGTCTGGTATTCCGGCATGCTGCCGGGGCTGTTGGCCGGACGCTACCGAGCCGAGCAATGCCGCATTCCCCTGCCGCCGCTCTGCGCCGCAGCGGGCGTCGAGTGGTGGCCGGCGGCGGTGACGGCGCTGGCGGCGGAGACGCGCACGCTGCGCTTGAGCTCCGGCGAGTCGCTGCAGGGGCGCTGGCTGTCGCTGAATCCCGGATCGTTGCCCGGCGCGCCCGCGCAGACTGGCGCGGGCATGGAGCTGCTGGCGGTCAAGCCGTTTCCCGGTTTCATTGCCCGCTGGCAGGCCTGGCAGCAACGGCCCGAGCCGCTGGCGATCCTCGGCGGCGGCGCGGCGGGCGTCGAGCTGGCCCTGGCTCTGGCCCGGCAGGTACCGGCGCTGGCGCTGTTCAGTGCGGCGCGGCTGCTGGCCGGCCATCCGCCCGGACTGCGCGAGCGGGCGCTGCGCCATCTGCAGGCGGCCGGCGTGCGGGTCCATGAGCATTGCCCGGTCGAGCGGGTTGGCGGGGATGTGCTGCTGGTCGCCGGCCGGCCGGTGTGGCGCGGCCGGCGCCTGATCCTGGCTACCGGCGCCAGCCCGCTGCCCTGGGTGCGCGAGTCGGGGCTGGCCTGCGACGGTCGCGGCTTCGTCGCGATTGCCACCACCCTGCAGAGCCTTTCCCACCCGCAAATCCTCGCTGCCGGCGACTGCGCCAGTCTGGCCGCTACCCCGCGCAACGGGGTACATGCGGTGCGCCAGGGGCCGGTGCTGGCGCGCAACCTGGCCGCCGCGCTCAGCGGCGAGCCGTTGGCCGCTTACCGACCGCAGCGGCGCACCCTGGCGCTGCTGGCAGACGGGAAGGGCGGGGCGCTGCTGGGCTGGGGCGGGCTGACCGCGGAGGGCGCGCTGTTCGGGCGCTGGAAGGACTTCATCGACCGGCGCTTCATGCGCCGGCACGGCGTGATGAGCGAGAGCTGAGCCGGACTGCAGGACGCGCCGCGATCAGGCCGCGCTCCGGTCGCCCGGCGGGCATCGTGCAACAGGTGCGCGGCGGATTTTTCTGGCGCCTGCTCCGGCCCGGCGGTCAGAGCAGTTCGATGCCGAAGCGGCGCAGGACCACGGCGAACAGGCCGAAGCAGACGACGGTGATCACGGCGCTCGCCAGCATGGTCGGCCAGAAGCCCAGGCGCGGCAGCAGCACGGGGAAGGCGAGGAACATCGGCAGGGTCGGCAGCACATACCAGAAGGTGTACCAGGCATGATTGGCGATCTTCTCCGCCGGTTGCCGCTCGATGTACAGCCAGGTCAGGGTAATCAGGGTGATCAGCGGCAGGGCGGCGATGAAGCCGCCGAGGCGGTCGCTGCGCTTGGCCGCCTCCGAGATCAGCACCACAACGGCGGCGGTCAGGGCGTACTTGGCGATAATCCAGCTCATGAAGATATCCAGTGGGACGGCGGGTAATAAGAAAGCAGACGCGTCGAGTGGTCCGACATTTTTAAGCAAGCGCTGAAAAGTTCGTGATTCCCACGCAGGCGGGAATCACGAAGGGCCGCAGCACCTGCGCTCCCGCCTTCGTGAGAGCGACGGTAAGTGGCTTTTCCAGAGCTTTTTTAATTCTATCGAGTTTGTTGGGTGAGATAAATATGTCGGCTCGCCGAAAGGGTATGGCTCGTGTGGCGGTGCAAATGCCTTGTATTGGGTTTTTAGACTGTTAGGTGGATTAATTTATTTTTGACAAGTCGTCATTCCCGCGCAGGCGAGAATCCAGAAGGCCCGCAGCCCCCGGGATCCCGCCTGCGCGGGAATGGCGGGAAGTGGCTTTTTCAGAGTTTACTTAGTGGAAATAATTTTCCTGGCCTTGAGTTGGTTCGGGTTGTTTTGGCTGTAGCGCTGTATTGAATTGGCGTGTTTTGTTTGTGGGTTTATCCGATTGATTCTGGCTGGGGGCTTGTCGGCTTGGGGATGATATTCCGGAGTTGTCCCGCCGGCCTGCTGTTCCGAGCGTTAGCTCTGCGGTTTTCTCGGGCAGGGGCGCGGCACTGGGGCATGGGCGGCTTTTGTGAGGGCTCCGCCTCCTGGCCCGATTAGCGGATTGGGCGATTTGCCCGCCGTTGCCTTCGCTAGCGGATTGACCGCCAGCACCTATGATGAAGTGTGGTCCTGGCTAGCCGGCACCGGCATTGACGCTTGCGGCAGCATGGCTCAATCAATCCGTGATCCTCCCGGGAGGATAAATCGATGAAACACCAAGCACTCAAGCTGGTCCGGGATCTATGCCTCGTCCCGGCTACGGCGCTTTTCCTGATGTCAGCGGCGGCCCAGGCGCAGACCGCACCCACAGCGGCACCCGCCGCCGGCATGCATGGAGCCGTCACGGCGAGCGCCGCCGTCGAAGTGAAAATGGCGATGAGAAAACTGTGGGAAGAGCACATCACCTATACCCGCAACTACATCATCAGTGAATTGGCGGATCTCCCCGACCGGGATGCCGTTGCGCAAAGGCTGCTGCGCAATCAGGACGATATAGGCAATGCGATCAAGCCCTATTATGGCGATGCGGCCGGGGCGAAATTGTCCGCACTGCTGCGCGACCATATCGTGGTGGCGACAGAGGTCGTCAAGGCCGCCAAGGCCGGTGACAAGATGCAGCTGGCGAGCGCGCAAACCAAATGGAGCGCCAACGGTAAAGAGATCGCTGCATTTCTGAGTGGCGCAAACCCGAACTGGTCGCAAAAGACGCTGGAGGACATGCTCCAGAAACATCTGGATCTGACCAGCGGAGAGGTCGTCGGCCGGCTCAACAAAGACTGGGTGGCGGACATCAAGGCGTATGACGATGGCCACGCGCATATGCTGATGTTCGCCGACACCCTTACCGACGGCATTGCGGCGCAATTCCCGGCCAAGTTCAAGTAACGGCGGCGAGAGAGGTTGCAACCAGGGTGGCGTACCGGGCGGGTCCGCCACCTGCGCGGGCCTGGTTCTTCGCGCCCCGGGCGCCTGAAGCCGGGGCTCCTGCTATACCTGCAAGCGGCACCCATCCATTTGCGGAGAACGCTCATGCACACGCTGCGGAACCTGCTGCTCGCCGTGCTGGCCCTGAGCCTTTGCGGCTGTGGTTACAACAACTTGCAGTCCAGCGACGAGCAGACCAAGGCGAGCTGGTCCGAGGTGCTGAACCAGTACCAGCGCCGCGCCGACCTGGTGCCCAATCTGGTCAGCACGGTCAAGGGCTATGCCGCCCACGAGCGGGAAGTGCTGACCCAGGTCACCGAAGCCCGCTCGCGCGTCGGCAGCCTGCAGATCACCCCCGAGCTGGTCAACGATCCCGAGGCCTTCGCCCAGTTCCAGGCGGCCCAGGCGCAGTTGAGTGGCGCATTGTCGCGGCTGCTGGTGGTGGCGGAGAACTACCCGCAGCTCAAGGCCGACGCCGCCTTCCGCGACCTGCAGGCGCAGCTGGAGGGCACCGAGAACCGCATCACCGTGGCGCGTAACCGCTACATCAAGGCGGTGGAGGCGTACAACGTCACGGTGCGCAGCTTCCCCTCCAACCTGACGGCGATGGTGTTCGGCTTCAAGGTCAAGCCCAACTTCAGCGTCGAGAACGAGCGCGCCATTGCTACCCCGCCGCAGGTCGATTTCGGCACCCCGCCGGCCCAGCCGCAGGGCAGCAAGCCGCAGCCGGGTTACTGATGAGCCGCGTCGCTGCCGCGAGAGCCGGGCTGCTGGCGCTGCTGCTCGGCTGGTGGCTGAACGCGGCTGCCGAGCCGCTGGCGGTGCCGCCGCTGACTGCGCGGGTCACCGACCAGACCGCAACGCTCACCGCCGCCCAGGTCGCGGCGCTGGAAGGGAAGCTGCAAAGATTCGAGGCGGACAAGGGCAGCCAGCTGGCGGTGCTGATCGTCCCGAGCACCGGCGACGAGCCGATCGAGCAGTACGCCCTGCGGGTGGTCGAGCAATGGAAGCTGGGGCGCAAGAACGTCGACGACGGCGCGCTGCTGATCGTGGCCAAGGAGGATCGTACGTTGCGCATCGAGGTGGGCTATGGCCTGGAAGGCGCGCTGAACGATGCCACGGCCAAGCGCATCATCAGCGAGATCATCGTGCCGCGCTTTCAGCAGGACGACTTTTATGGCGGCATCGATGCCGGTATCGAGCGCATGATTGGCGTGATCGGCGGCGAGCCACTGCCCGCGCCCGAGCGCACGGCGGGCGAAATGGCGGGCGAATTCTCGCAGCTCATCCCGATTGTCCTGATGCTGGTGTTCGTGCTTGGCGGGGTGTTGCGCGCGGTCCTCGGGCGCCTGCCGGCGGCGCTGCTGACCGGCGCTGGCGTGGCGGTGGTTTCCTGGCTGCTCATCGGGCTGATCTCGGCCGCGCTGGGTGCGGGGCTGGTGGCCTTCGTGTTCACCCTGCTCGGTGGCGGCGCCGGCCGGCTCGCTGGCCTGGGCGGCGGCAGGGGCGGATTGGGTGGGGGCTTCGGCGGCGGTGGCGGCGGCTTTGGCGGTGGAGGCGCATCGGGACGATGGTGATCAGCGACTGCAAGCGCCTGGCCCGGCATCTGCTGATGACGCCCTGGCAACTGAGACGGGACTTTGCCCCCCGTACGCTGGAGGCGATCCAGGCGGAGATCGCGGCGAGCGAACGTCGCCATGCCGGGCAGATCCGCTTCGCGGTGGAGGGGGCGTTGCCGGGGAGCGCGCGGCTGCGCCTGCCATCGGCCCGGGAGCGGGCGCTGGAGGTGTTCTCGTTGCTGCGGGTGTGGGACACCGAGCAGAACAACGGCGTGCTGGTCTACCTGCTGCTGGCCGATCGCGACGTCGAGATCGTCGCCGACCGGGGCATTCATGCCCGGGTCGGCGCGGGCGAGTGGGAGCGCATCTGCCACGCCATGGAAGAGGCCTTCCGCCACGGGCGCTTCGAGCAGGGCGCGCTGGAGGGCATTCGCGCGGTGACCCGGCTCATGGTCGAGCATTTCCCGGCGAGCGCCGGGCGGGACAACGAGCTGCCGGATCGCCCCGTGGTGTTGTGACGCGGCCTTGAGCGACTGGCCCTCCGCGCAGACCGCCACCGGCGCGCCGCGCTCATCCGGCAAGGGGGCCTGACGTCATGCGGGAAGTCATGTACAGCCAAAGCGGCATCCTGGTCGTGGCCGGCCTCTTCCTGGTCATGCTGCTGGCCATGGAAACCGGCTTTCGCCGTGGTCGGCGCAAGCAGGCGAGCGCAGCCGAGGCCATTACTCAGGCCAATGCCGTGCTGACTTCGATGCTCGGCCTGCTGGCGCTGTTGCTGGCGTTCACCTTCTCCGCGGCGCTGCAACGTCATGATGATCGCAGCCTGACGGTCGTGGCCGAAGCCAATGCCATCGGCACCACCTATCTGCGGGCGCGGCTGCTGCCGCGCGAGATGCGCGACGAGGTGCAGGCGCTGCTGCGCCACTATCTGGATGTGCGCATCCGGGAAGGCCGCGTCGATGCCACGGACCCCGAGTTGCACCAGTCGCTGCTGGACGAGGCGAAACTGCTGGAGGCACAACTCTGGAACCATGCGCTCAGGGCGGCAGAGTTGGACGACAGGCCGGTCACCAGCGGACTGTTCATCCAGACGCTGAACGAACTCATCGACACCTCCAGCGCCAGGAATGCGGCCTTGAATCGCCATGTCCCGGAAGTGGTGCTGTTCCTGATGTTCACCACCATCGTGATGACCACGGCGACGCTCGGCTATGCCTCGAGCGTTGCCGGACATCGGGTAACCCTCGCCGCCTTCGTGCTGGTGATGCTCATCGCCCTGGTCGTCTATCTGATCATCGACCTGGACAGGCCTCGCCGCGGCTTTATCCGGGTGAGCCAGGAAGGCATGCTGAGTCTTCAGCAAAGCATTGGCCGCATGCCAGAGCCCGGTGCCCGACCCGCCAGCCCGGCGGGTGCGGCGCAAGGGCCGCGCCGCTGACGCTCGGCGTCAGGCGCCAGGGCCTTCGTTACAGTTCCGCGGCGAGGCACCCTACGGCCGCGACACCGCCGAGGTGCCGGCCTACTGCGAGGTGGAACCTCAGTTGCCCGGATACTCGGCCACCACCTCGTCGCGGCCGGCCTTGGTCAGGCCGATCACCTGATAGGCGTCCTTGGCGTCGCCATATTCCATGCCCGGCGAGCCGGCCGGCATGCCGGGCACGGCGAGGCCGAGCAGTTCCGGGCGCTGACGCAGTTCGAGGATCTGCGCCGCCGGCACGTGGCCTTCGACGAACTTGCCGTCGATCACGCCCGTGTGGCACGAGGCCAGACGCGGCGCCACGCCGAGGCGTTGCTTGACCGCGCTCATGTCGGGTTCGACGTGGTCGTGCACGGTGAAGCCGTTGGCTTCCAGGTGCTTGATCCAGGCCTTGCAGCAGCCGCAGTTGGCGTCGCGGTGGACGTCGATGGTCAGGGCGTCGGCGGCCTGGGCGGCGCCGCTCATCAGCAGGGCGGCGAGGGCCGCGATGCGCAGTCGGGTATTCATCAAGGACTCCTGGTGGAAAGGGATCAGCGGCAGCCGCAACCGCCACTGCCGCCGCAGCCGGTTTTGCTGGTGGCTGGCGCAGCGGCCTGGCTGGCCAGTTGGGCAGGGTAGCCGGCTTCATCCAGCGCGGCGATCAGCGCCGCGCCGTCCGGGCTGCCACTGACGCGCACGCGGCCGGCCTGCAGATCGACCTCCACCGCCTCGACACCAGGCAGCGGGCTCAGGGCGTGGGTGACGTGCTTGACGCAGGCGCCGCAGGTCATGTCCTGGACGTTCAGTTCGATGGTGCTCATCGTGGAACTCCTCTCATGGTGGCCGCTGTTTCCGGCCTCATAATCATCTTCGACCTTTACCTTGTGGCAAGGTCAAGTGTTTTTCCTTCAGTCGATCCGCGTCCGGCGCAGGCGCAGCGCGTTGAACACCACCGAGGCCGAGCTCACGCTCATCGCCAGTGCGGCGATCAGCGGCGACAGCAGGTGGCCGGTCAGCGGATAGAACAGGCCGGCCGCCAGCGGGATGCCCATGGCGTTGTAGAGCAGGGCGAAGGTCAGATTCTGGTGCATGTTGCGCACCGTGGCCACCGACAGGCTGCGCGCGCGCAGGATGCCGAGCAGGTCGCCCTTGACCAGAGTGACCTGGGCGCTGTTCATCGCCACGTCGGTGCCGGTGCCCATGGCGATGCCGATATCGGCGCGGGCCAGCGCCGGGGCGTCGTTGATGCCGTCGCCGGCCATGGCCACGCGGTGGCCTTCCTGCTGCAGGCGCGCGGCCAGGCGCTCCTTGTCTTGCGGCTTGACCTCGCCATGCACCTCCTCGATGCCCAGCTGGCGCGCCACCGAGCGCGCGGTGGTCAGGCCGTCGCCGGTGGCCATGATGACCCTGACGCCGTCCGCCTGCAGACGCTCGACCGCCAGCTTCGAGGTCGGCTTGATCGGATCGGCCACCGCCAGCAGGCCGGCCAGTACACCGTCCACCGCCAGGTACATGATGCTGGCGCCCTCGCTGCGCAGCGCTTCGGCGCGCGCTTGCACGGCATCGGTGGCGACACCGGCGTCCTGCAGCAGCGCGGTGTTGCCCAGCAGCAGGCGGCGACCGTCGACCTGGCCGCGCACGCCGATGCCGGAGGCGGATTCGAAGGTTTCCGCTGTGCTCAGCGCCAGGCCCTGGGCGCGGGCGTGATCGACGATGGCATGGGCCAGCGGATGCTCGCTGCCCTGGTCGAGGCTGGCGGCCAGGCGCAGCACCTCGTCCGACTCGAAGCCGGGGGCGGCCTCGACGCTGTGGAAGGCCGGGTGGCCTTCGGTGAGGGTACCGGTCTTGTCGACGATCAGGGTGTCGATCTTGCGCAGGTTCTCGATGGCGGCCGCGTCGCGAAACAGCACGCCGCTGGTGGCGGCCTTGCCGGTGGCGACCATCACCGACATCGGCGTGGCCAGGCCGAGGGCGCAGGGGCAGGCGATGATCAGCACCGCCACCGCATTGATCAGGCCGAACACCCAGCTCGGCTCCGGTCCCCACAGGCCCCAGCCGAGGAAGGTCAGTGCGGCGATGGCAATCACCACCATGACGAACCAGCCGGCGATCACGTCGGCGAGGCGCTGCATCGGCGCCTTGGAGCGCTGGGCCTGGACGACCATCTGCACGATCTGCGCGAGCATGGTGGCGGCGCCGACCTTCTGCGCCTCCATCACCAGGCTGCCGTGGCTGTTGAGGGTGGCGCCGATCAGCGTATCGCCGGCTTTCTTCATCACCGGCACGGGCTCGCCGGTGAGCATCGACTCGTCCACCGCGCTTTCGCCTTCCAGCACCCGACCGTCGACCGGCACCTTCTCGCCGGGTCGCACGCGCAGCGTGTCGCCGCTGTGCACGTGGCTCAGCGGGATGTCTTCTTCCGTGCCGTCGGCGTTGATGCGGCGCGCGGTCTTCGGCGCCAGGCCGAGCAGCGACTTGATCGCCGCCGAGGTCTGCGAGCGCGCCTTGAGTTCGAGGATCTGGCCGAGCAGGGTCAGCGAGATGATCACCGCCGCGGCCTCGAAGTACACGCCGATGCGCCCATCCATCATGAAGGTGGCCGGGAACACGCCGGGCGCCAGGGTGGCGACCACGCTGTACAGGTAGGCGGCGGCGGTGCCGAGGCCGATCAGCGTCCACATGTTCGGGTGGCGGTGGACGATGGACTGCACGCCGCGCACGTAGAACGGCCAGCCGGCCCACAGCACCACCGGGGTGGCCAGGGCCAGTTCGACCCAGTTCTGGGTGGCGCCGTGGAACAGCGACAGGGCGTGCCCGCCCATGGCCAGCACGGTGACGATCACGCTCAGCGGCAGGGTCCACCAGAAGCGCCGGGTGAAGTCGCGCAGCTCCGGGTTCTCCTGCTCCTCCAGCTCGGGCAGCAGCGGCTCCAGGGCCATGCCGCACTTGGGGCAGGTGCCGGGGCCGGTCTGGCGAACTTCGGGGTGCATCGGGCAGGTGTATTCGGTGCTGGTGTCGGCAGCGAGCGGCGCGGCAGCTGCTGGCGAGTGTGCGTGCTCGGCATGCCCGGCAGGTTCGCCGTGGGCCGCGTGCTCGTGCCCGGCATGGGCGCAGTGCTCGGCCTCCGCGGGCTGCAGGTAGCGCTGTGGCTCGGCGCTGAACTTGTCCAGGCAGTGCTGGCTGCAGAAGTGGAAATGCTGCCCCTGATGCAGCGCGTGGAAGGTGCTTTGCGGGCTGACGGTCATGCCGCACACCGGGTCGCGCGCTGGTGTTGCGGCGGGCTGGGCGTCGGGGTGCGACTGATGATCCGGCGGGGTGGTGGGCATGCGCTAAACCTCCAGTGTCATCCTGCATCCTAGCTGGGCAAGGCTTACTGCAAGCTGAGCGGCACATTACATTCCTGTCAGCTGGCTAGCGGCAGGCGCACTTGGGTCTAGAGTGAAATTCCCACTCAGCCTTTCCGAGGGCTTGCAGATGAACAGATCGACTCTTTTCGGCGGCATGTTGCTGCTGGTTGCCGCCGGCAGCGCCTGGGCTGAGACGAAAGCCACCGCGGAGCAGCAATGGCAGCAGCACATGACCGAAATGCGCCAGTTGCATCAGAACTGGATGGCCGGCAAGACGCCCGAAGAACGGCAGAAGCTGATGCAGGAGCACCAGCAGGCCATGGGCCGTGGCATGCAGAGCATGGGCGGCTGCATGGCCGACGGCAACTGGATGGGCAAAGGGATGGGCATGGGCGGCGGGATGGGGCAGGGCGGGATGAGGCTGGATACGGTCGAGCAGGTGGACCAGCGCATCCAGCACATGGAGCAGATGCTCGAGCAGTTGCGCGCCCACCGCGAGATGCTGGCCAAGCCCTGATCTGCCGTTGACGCCATCCAGACGGCAGCGGCGGCAACCACGCCCAGCGAGCGGTGTTTCAAGGTTGCGCCAGAGTGCCTGTTATCCGACCGGGAGCACTTGAAATGACCCGAATCCAGAAGTTGCTGATCTCTTTCGGCGCGACCATCGCAATCCCCGTTGTCGCGGGTCTCGCCCAGGCCGCCGATCCGCAGATCAAGCCCCTCTCGCCGGCCAAAGACCCAACCAAGGAAACCGTGCTGATCGGTACCGCCGTCAGCGACGGCCTGACTTTCGAGTTGGAGCTTGAGGGCGCCGAACCGATGTGGATGCCGATGGGGACGCCCGCGCAATGGCGTGAGCATGTTCCCACAAGGGACGAGCGCTACCACATCGAACTCAAGTTGACGGACAACGCCAGCAAGACGCGCCTCCCGTACTCGACGGTCACCTTCGAGGCGACGAACCGGGACAACGGAAAGCGGGTGGAAACGATCCTTCCGCCAATGTGGGGCCGCAGTGGCTTGCATTACTCCGAAAATAGCGCCTTGGCCGGTGATGGCGTGTATGCCGCCACGGTCACCGCCGGTGTCCCAACATTCGCCCGTGAAATGAAGGACAAAGACCTGCTGTCGAAGCCGGTAAGCGCCCGCTTCCATTTCAGGCTCAAGAATGGGGTGCTGGTGGAGGTATCGGAGCCTGCGCCGACAGGACAGTAGCTGGCGCCGGCCTCGCCGCATCGGGGCATCAGCGGCCCCTGCGTTGGCGCCACTGGCCGGGGCAGAGCGGGAGACTCCTGTGCGGCCGGTTTTGCGCCATGAGCCTTCGCGCCCGCGGGCACACCGCTTGGCGCATTACATTTCCGTCAGCTGCTGGCTGCCGGCGCTGCTGGACTGCACAATCCAGTCTGCCTAGACGGAGAGTGCAGTCATGAAAATCCTGGTGGCCGAGGACGAGCCGAAGATCGGCGTCTATCTGCAGCAGGGCCTGAGCGAGGCCGGCTTCAGCGTCGATCGGGTGGCGAGCGGCAGCGAGGCGCTGCAGTGCGCGCTGGCCGAGTCCTACGACCTGTTGATCCTCGACGTGATGATGCCCGGGCTGGACGGCTGGGAGGTGTTGCGCCGGCTGCGCGGCGCCGGGCAGGCGGTGCCGGTGCTGTTCCTGACCGCGCGCGACCGCATCGAGGATCGGGTCAAGGGGCTCGAGCTGGGCGCCGACGACTATCTGGTCAAACCGTTCGCCTTCGCCGAACTACTGGCGCGGGTGCGCACCCTGCTGCGCCGTGGCCAGGCCAGTGCGGCGCCGACCCGCCTGCAGGTCGCCGATCTGGAAGTGGACCTGCTCAAGCGCCGCGCCAGCCGCGGCGGCCAGCGCATCGACCTGACCGCCAAGGAGTTCGCCCTGCTCGAACTGCTGCTGCGCCGCCAGGGCGAGGTGCTGCCCAAGTCGCTGATCGCCTCGCAGGTGTGGGACATGAACTTCGACAGCGACACCAACGTCATCGAGGTGGCGATCCGCCGCCTGCGCGCCAAGATCGACGACGGTTTCGAGCCCAAGCTGATCCATACCGTGCGCGGCATGGGCTACCTGCTGGATGCGCCGGAGTGATCCGCCGCCTGTCGCTGACCACCCGCCTGAGCCTGCTGTTCATGCTGGCGCTGACCGGCGTGCTGCTGGCGGTCGGCCTGACCTTCAACCTGCTCAGCCGCGAGCACTTCGTCGACCTCGACCGCCACGCCCTGCACGAGAAGCTGCAGGCCAGCCAGCGCCTGCTCGGCAGTCTGCGGCGCGCCGACGAGTTGCCCGCGCTGCGCCCGCAGTTGCATACCCTGCTCGGTGCGCACCAGGACCTGCGCGCGCAGATCCTCGCGGCCGATGGCCGGGTGCTGTTCGCCGAGCCTTCCGAGGCCGCCATTCCCGCGCGCTTTCGCAGCCAGACCCACGCGTTGTGGGAATGGTGGGAGGAGGGGCGCCTGCTGCGCGGGATGACCGCCGAGGTGGCGCTGGCCGAGCCGGGGCAGTCGCTGACCCTGCTGCTGGCGCTGGACGTGACCCACCATGCCGATTTCTTCAGCGCACTGCAGCGCTGGCTGTGGATCGCCTTGGTCGTCTGCGCGCTGCTCAGCGCCGGGCTCGGCTGGCTGGTGGCGCGCAGCGGGTTGCGTCCGCTGCGCGAGGTGACCCAGGTGGCGGCCACGGTGTCGGCCCGTTCGCTGAAGGAGCGCATTCCCCAGGCGGCGCTGCCGGTGGAGTTGCAGCCGCTGGTGTCCTCGTTCAACGGAATGCTCGAGCGCCTCGATGACGCCTTCGTGCGGCTGTCCAACTTTTCCGCCGACATCGCCCACGAACTGCGCACGCCGCTGACCCAGCTGATGACCCACACCGAGGTGGTGCTGAGCCGGGCGCGCAGCCTGGAGGAGTACCAGGACGCGCTCTACGGCAACCTGGAGGACCTCAAGCGCATGGCGCGGATGATCGACGACATGCTGTTCCTGGCCAAGGCCGACAACGGCCTGATCGTCCCCGAACGCAAGCCGGTGGCGCTGCACGAGCTGGTGGAGCAGTTGCTCGACTATTACCGCTGGCTGGCCGAGGAGGCCGGGGTCGAGCTGGAGCAGGAGGGCTCCGGCCTGATCGCGGGCGATGCCGGGATGCTGCGGCGGGCGCTGTCCAACCTTCTGTCCAACGCCCTGCGTTATACCCCGGCCGGCGGCTGCATCCGCGTGCGCATCGGCGCCGGGGTATAACGC
>Ga0209212_1004589_pt1 | contig 16966 bp, 15 predicted proteins | sample RifGroC2_FD_183996 | JGI IMG/M metagenome (GOLD analysis project Ga0209212, IMG submission 183996) | Groundwater microbial communities from Rifle, Colorado, USA - Groundwater C2 (SPAdes) (version 2) | ecosystem: Environmental > Aquatic > Deep subsurface > Groundwater | place: Rifle, Colorado...
CCGAATCAGCAATCACATCTCCACGCTTAATTTTTTGTCCGGGCAAGACATTTGGACGCTGGTTCAAACACGTTGAAGCATTACTGCGGAGAAATTTATTGAGATAATACGTAAAGACATTCTTTTTTGCATCTGTCACTTCAATGCGAGCTCCATCTACCGCAGAAACAACTCCATCTTGTTCTGCCACAATGACATGTCCTGAATCACGAGCCGCACGAAGTTCTGCTCCCGTTCCAATGATAGGTGCTTGAGGTTTAATCGTCGGAACTGCCTGACGTTGCATATTTGTTCCCATCAATGCACGTGTGGCATCATCATGTTCCAAAAATGGAATAAGCGCTGTTCCAATAGAAACGATTTGTGTTGATGAAACATCAACATAGTCTACTTCGACTGCCGGAACGATTTGCGGTTCTCCAAATTTACGAGCACTCACAAATTCTTGAAGAATATATCCGTCTTTGTCCATAGAAACAGTTGCAGGAACTGTCACACTCTTCTCTTCAATAAATGCGTTCAAATATTCAATTTCGTCTGTGACATGAACACGGACTTTTCCTTTTGCATCTTTTATCTTTTCAACCTTACGATAGGGAGTTTCAATAAACCCATATTTATTGATAATGGCATAACTGGCTAAATGACCAACCAATCCGATGTTTGGTCCTTCTGGGGTCGCAATCGGACAGATACGACCATAATGGGTTGGATGCACATCACGAACTTCAAAACCGGCACGTTCACGTGACAACCCACCTGGACCCATCGCAGAAAGACGACGTTTGTGTTCAAGTTCTGCAAGTGGGTTCGTTTGATCCATGAATTGAGAAAGCTGTGAAGACATGAAAAACTCACGCACGGCTCCAATCACAGGTCGTGCGTTAATAAGACGCGCAGGACTGAGTGTTTCCAAATCCTGTGTTGACATGCGATCCTTAATGATTCGTTCCATACGTGCCAATCCAACGCGAAAACGACTCTGGATCAATTCACCAACCGCGCGCACGCGTCGATTTCCCAAATGATCAACATCATCCGGGTCTTCTTGGGTAATATTCAAACGAATAATCTCACGAATGATGGATACGAGATCTTCTTTATGCAAAATACGATTTTCTTCCGGACCAACGGCTTCATCGGATGCATCAAAACCAAAACGAAGATTAAACTTATATCGACCAACCTTTCCCAAATCATACCGGTCGAAATTAAAAAACATGGAGTGGATGAGTTGACGAGCATTGTCCGGAGTCGCTAAATCACCAGGCCGAATACGTTTATATACTTCGATCAATCCACTGTCTTCATCTTTGGATGAATCCTTGTTCAAAGTTGCTTCAATATATCGATTCAATGGATGTGTATCTACATCTTCAAAAAGTTTCACAATTTCTTCGTCTGTTGGATATCCAAATGCACGCAAAAGCGCTGTAATGGCAACTTTGCGTTTTCGATCAATTTTTACCCAAATGACATTTTTCGGATCTGTTTCAAATTCCAACCAAGCACCACGATTCGGAATAATCTTTGCTCCATAATATCGGCGACCACGCTGAATTTCAGCAGTAAAAAAAGCTCCTGCAGAACGGACAAGCTGACTGACAATGACACGTTCAATACCATTGATCACAAATGTTCCACGTGGAGTCATAACCGGAAGGTCTCCCAAATAAATTTCCTGTTCCTTCACGGTATTATCGCGCTTATTTTGCAAACGAGTTTTAACCCGAAGTGGAGCTTCAAACGTAATATTTTTTACCCGTGAAGTCATTTCATCAAATTTTGGCTCATCCAAATAATATTCCCCGAAAGATAATTCAAGATCACGACCAATAAAATCCTTAATGGGAGTAATTTCATCAAACAGTTCTCGTAGACCTTCTTGTAAAAACCAACGATAGGAACGCAGCTGAACTTCGGTAAGGTCAGGAAGTTCAATGGCATCTCGAGCCGCCGTAAATAAGCGACGTTCGTTTTCTTTAGGAGGAGTAAGCCGATAAATCATAGAAAAGCTGTAAAATGTCGAAGTTTGCAATTTTCAAATAAAATGGTCACGAAAACAAAAAATCTCATCCCTTGAACAGGGATGATGTTCTTTTATTGCCCATTGTGCCACAACTCCATGACGTCGAACAAATCGACCGTCAGAGTGGTTGTAGGATAGATCATCGCCACCATGTAAAACGTTATCGTTTTTAGCGCTGTTTTTTAAAAAAACAGTGACTGGTGGAGACAATACCCGGTAGACCATTCGGCCGGAAGCGGGGTATCGAAATTTTCTCCGTTGCGGAGTTGATGATATCAGATTTTGTGTATAAGTGTCAATACACAAAATAAACCGATGTCAAGACAAGACATTTTTTGCTTATCTCAAATAAATTTTAAGATAAACATGTTCCTCTTCCAAAGGCTGTAAAGCGATCAAACAATCGTGCACGAACATCAAATCGATACCAAAAGAACACAAGGAGAGAGATTGCCCCACGAGTGTGTGGGAAAGAGCGTTCAAAACATCGATTTAACGAGATAGTTGACGCTTTACAGCTTCTGAAAGAGGAAAACATTCTTCATGGTATCATAACATTCTTGAATAGAAAAAATTCTGCTAAAATAAGGGCATCTCTTATGACCCGAAAAAAAAATTTTGAAGAAAGACATCTAAACCCCGAAACAAAACGCGGCATTGGCATTATTCTCCTCTTCGCATTTTCTACTTTTCTTCTCCTTGCTTTTTTTCATATTGCAGGTACAGCAGGAAATACTCTGGATAATGTCATGAGTTTTATCCTTGGTTGGGATCGTTTTCTTTTTCCTCTTCTCCTTCTTTTGTTTGGTTTTATTATTCTTTTTCCTGATCGAAATGCGTTTGGACGATGGAATTATCTCGGTCTTTTATTCTTTTTTCTTTCTTTCAACGGACTCATTCATCTTTTTACTGTTCACACCTCGGAGGTATCGACAGAAATAATTCATAAAGCTGGAGGTATTGTAGGAAAATTTTCTGCAATGTTTCTCTTACAAAAAACCGGATTTTGGGCATCTGTCATTATTCTCACTGCCTGGCTTCTTATTGCTGTCCTTCTTCTTTTTAATACTTCATTACGAAATGTTCTTGCAGTCCATTCACATTTCACAGGTTGGTTTGGAAATTTTCTCCACCACGGTTTTTTTCAACGTCACCATTTTGAAAATCAAACCTTTTCTCCTACACAAAACGAAATAAGCGATAAAGAAAAAATAGAACAAGAGGAAGAAAATGATACCGTTCTATCCCCTTTTCAATCCTCTCTTGTAAAATCTTCCTCTGTCTCTCCTGTAAAACCTCCAACAGAAATCGAAAAAATTCTTACCACTCGTACACACAGACAAGTTGCCCTTCCATTAGACCTCCTTGAATATCGAACGAATCGTGCAAACTCAGGGGATATTGATCATCATAGAGAGATGATTAGACGAACATTTGAACAATTTCACATTCAAGTTGAAATGGCAGAGGTTTGTGTTGGTCCAACGGTCACTCAATACAGCCTTCGTCCGGCAGAAGGAGTCAAACTTTCCCGCATTGTTGCTCTCCAAAACGATATTGCCCTTGCCTTGGCTGCACATCCTATCCGTATTGAAGCCCCTATTCCGGGAAAATCTCTTGTTGGAATTGAAGTTCCAAACGAAAGTGTTGCAACGGTTTCTTTGCGCGAACTTCTTGAATCCAAATCGTTTAAAAATCAAACGAATCAACTCGGACTTGCTCTTGGAAAAGATGTCACAGGAAAAGTTTGGACAACTCCTCTTGAAAAAATGCCTCACTTGTTAGTTGCTGGAGCCACTGGATCCGGAAAAAGTGTCTGTTTAAATACAATTATTGTTACTCTTCTTTACGAAAATGGACCTGATGATCTTCGTCTTATTCTCATTGACCCAAAACGAGTTGAATTGACAGCATACGATGGCATTCCACATCTCCTCATCCCTCCAATCACCAAAGTCGACGATACAGTCAATGCTCTCAAGTGGACCGTTCGAGAAATGGAACGACGTTTGGATGTTCTTTCTAAATTCGGTGTACGTGATATCACTTCTTATAATGCAAAAACGCAAGAAAAAATGCCACGCATTGTTGTCGTTCTTGATGAACTTGCTGACCTCATGGTTGCAAGCAAACATGAGGTTGAATCAACAATCGTTCGCATTGCACAAATGGCTCGTGCCGTTGGTATTCATTTGATTATCGCCACTCAGCGTCCATCGGTTGATGTTATTACCGGAATTATCAAAGCAAACTTTCCAGCAAGAATTGCATTTGCAGTTACTTCTCAAACTGACTCAAGAACCATCCTCGATTGTTCAGGCGCAGAAAAACTTCTTGGCCGCGGAGATATGTTGTATACCTGTGCAGAATTATCAAAACCCGTTCGACTGCAAGGAGCATTTATTGCAGAAAATGAAGTTTCACACGTTGTGAACTTTCTGCGACAAAAAGGGACACCAGATTATAATTATGCGATTACAGAAAAAGAACGGGGAACAACCATATTGGATGATGATGATTCTGATCCTTTTTTGAATGAAGCTGCTCAAATTGTCATTCGAGATAGTCGTGCTTCTACTTCTCTCTTGCAACGCAGATTAAAAATTGGATATGGGAGAGCCGCACGTATTCTTGATATCCTTGAGGATAGAGGCGTGATTGGTCCACCGGACGGATCAAGACCACGAGAAGTTTTGATGAAAGAATGGCCGACAGAATCCGTGGACGACCGCTTAGGATTCAAAGAACGAGAAGAAATGTTGGAAGAAGAAGAAAATATCGAAGAGGAAAAAGACTTAAATATTGATGAAGATACATTTCTAGCTGCCCAGGAAGGCGAATATCCGCAAGAAGACGAAAATACGCATGAGAAAAAACCCAATTAACATCCTCTTGTCCGGAGAGATCTTTTTACGTACAATACCCCCGTCTACTTATGGGATTTGTTGTAAAAAATCTTAAAAATATTGAAACGTTTGGAGACCGCCTGCGAAGCTTGCGGCATGATTCAAATTACACATTGGATCAAGTGGCTGAGGAAACAAAAATACAACGTCGTTATCTCCAAGCATTTGAATCAAATCGTTTTTGTGATCTCCCCGAACCAGTCTATGCTCGTCATTTTTTAAAAACATATGTGAAACAATTAGGAGGAGATCCTTCTTACTTTTTAGCTCGTTTTGAAAAAGAACGCGGAACATGTGATCTTGTTCATTCTCTTCGTCTTCCGCGTAAAAAAATTCGAGCAAGACAATTTTTGGTTTCCTATCATGTTTGGCAAGCAGGAATTGGACTTCTCCTTTTCACAGCATTCATGGGATATATCGGATCTCATATTCGAACACTTCTTGAACCTCCTGCGATTACTATTTTTGAACCAAACGATAATCTGTCCACAGAAGAAGCTATTGTTACGGTCCGTGGAAAAACGGAACCAGGTGTTGAACTAGCCGTAAATGGAAAAAAAATTCTTCCTGAACCAGATGGATCATTTGCAACAGAAATTGCTCTAGAACGAGGGATGAATATGGTTACAGTCGAAGGAGTAACAAAACATTCTCGAAAAACAGCTGTATATAGACGCGTCGTTCTCGAACAAGAGACACCACAAAAATATAGTAGTGCGTTATCCACTTCACGACTCTAAAATGTTATCCACATCCTTGCAAGAAAAAATCAAAAAAAGAACAAACGTTTGAAAGAGAAAACAAAACAATGATCAAAAAAAGAGGAGGAGTTCGATAAAAAATCGGTCTTCTTTTTTTCTCCAATAAATTTTGTTTATTTTTTCAAACAACCGCGTTGCTTTTTTCTCCAAATTCACTAACATAGGTGCGTATGGCAAAACATGTTACCGAAGAACCAACAGGAAAAATACAGGCTGCTTTTGAAGCAATCTCCCAAATTAAACAACGATTTGGAGAAGGTTCCATTATGCGTCTAGGAGAAGCAAAAGCGATGAAAGTCGATGCGGTCACAACTGGATGTCTCTCCTTGGATCTTGCTCTTGGAGTTGGTGGTGTTCCGCGCGGACGTATCATCGAAATTTTTGGACCAGAATCTTCTGGAAAAACAACGTTAGCACAACACATTGTTGCTGAAGTTCAAAAAATAGGAGGGGTAGCCGCTTATATTGATGCAGAACATGCACTTGATCCAGACTATGCCTCAAAAATCGGAGTTAATATTAATGAGCTATTTATTTCTCAACCAGATACAGGAGAACAAGCTTTAGAAATTGTTGAAACCCTTGTCCGTTCAAATGCGGTTGATGTCATTGTAATAGACTCTGTCGCAGCTTTGACTCCAAAAGCAGAAATTGAAGGAGAAATGGGAGATCAACACATGGGACTTCAAGCACGTCTCATGAGTCAAGCTCTTCGAAAACTTGCAGCTGTTATCAGCAAATCAAAAACAATTGTCATCTTTATCAATCAAATTCGTCACAAAATTGGAGTGATGTTTGGCAATCCAGAGACGACACCTGGAGGAAATGCCTTAAAATTTTATAGTTCGATTCGAATCGAAATTCGTCGTTCTGCACAAATCAAACAAGCAGAAGATATTATTGGAAACCGTACACGAGTCAAAATTGTAAAAAATAAAGTTGCTCCTCCTTTCCGCGCTTGTGAATTTGATATTCTTTATAATGAAGGCATTTCCATCGCTGGTGACCTCTTGGATGTCGGAGTTCCTGCAAATATTATCAAAAAGAATGGAAATAGCTACACGTTTGGAGAAACAAAACTCGGAGTTGGACGAGAAAATGCTCGACAATTTCTCAAAAATAATCCAGACGTGCTTGCAACGATTCGTAAAGAAGTTCAAACAAAAGTAGAAACGGGAGAATTGGAAGAGAACGCTTAAATTTCGACAAAAAAAATACGCTGGACAACAGCGTATTTTTTTATATTCTTTTCTATTCACTCACGCGTTCTGAATATTCTCCTGTATCCGTATTCACAAGCACTTTTTCCCCTTCTTTTACAAAAATGGGGGTACGAATTTTCAATCCATTATCAAGTTCAACCTCTTTTGTCACATTTCCAGAGCTTGTATCACCTTTCACTGCAGGAGGAGCAGAGATAATTGTATATTGAATTTTTTTTGGAAGTTCAACCGTCAAAGGAGTTTCTCCATGCATGACAATCGTTGCCTCCAACCCTTCTTTAAAAAATTTTACATCATCTCCGATATCTGCCCCAGAAATCTGTACTTGTTCATAGGTTTGGTTATCCATGAATGTATATAGCTGTCCATCCGTAAACAGATATTGCATTTTTTTATATTGAACATCTTCAAATTCCAATGTTTCTGCAGATTTAAAATTTTGTTCCACGATTTTTCCTGAACGAAGATTTTTTACACGAGTACGGACAAACGAACTTCCCTTACCTGGACTCACACGCTGAAAATCCACAACAAGCCAAAGTTCTCCATTCAAACGGATAACGGTTCCTTTCTTAATTTCATTTGGAGACGGCATAGGGAGAAAACATTAAAGGAATGACCTCTTCAATCTTTCGACGTCCAGTGATCGCCATATGCAAGCGGTCAATGCCGATAGCATTCCCAAACGTCGGATGACGCACGGATGGTAGCAAATCTAGAAATTGTTCGTCAATTGGAAACACTGTTTTCCCAAGTTTTTGACGCTCGTCAGCCTCTTCTTGAAAACGCTTCCGTTGTTCTTCCGCGTCTGTTAATTCAGTAAACCCATTACATAATTCCAATCCATCTATATACAACTCAAAACGCTGACCATAATGACCATCTGGTGTGAGACAAGACAATGCTGCTTGATATACAGGATAATCATAGATAAAAACTGGGTCAGAACCAAGAAATGGCTCAACAAGCGTAAGAAATAATCGATAAAAAAGATCACTTTCTGTGTCTGTTTCATCGCGATGAATATCATGTTGATCACAAGCATGAGCCAAATCTGTAGAAATTGCATGGTCAAGATCCATACCTATTTTTTCTTGAAAAAGATCTCGCAAACACAGACGACGAAACACGGGCAAAATTTTACCAAATATTTTTGCAATAGCACGTACAAGTAATTCTGTTTCATCCATTCCATTTTTATAATTCATTCCTTGACTATACCACTCAAGCATGGAAAATTCTGGTTCATGGGTTCCACCTAATTCTTCTCCATTTCGAAACACTTTCGTGATGGTAAAAATACGTTCCAATCCAGACCCAAGTATTTTTTTCATGGAATATTCAGGACTCGTAATAAACGCACCTGGATATTTTTTTCCCTGATCGTCAATGACTATTGTCTCAAACGGCATTAAATTTGACTCCATACCAGGACTTGAGACAAGTAAAGGTGTTTCGACTTCGACATAATTCCGTTCCCGAAAAAAAGAACGAATTGCATCATTTATTTTTTGCCTTTCAAGAAGAATTGTTTTGATCGAATCCATACACATACCAAAAGAGACACGTAATTCGTGTCTCTTTTTTAATCATTTTTGAATGAATGGAAGGAGAGCCATGATTCGTGCACGTTTGATTGCAGTTGCAAGTTTGCGTTGATGTCCGGCACACACCCCACTGCGTTTGCGTGGAACAATTTTTGCAAATGAAGAAGTGAATCGACGCAAGAGTCGCATGTCTTTGTAATCAATTCCCTGTTCTTTGTTCACACAAAAGAAACAGTGACGTTGTTTTGGTTGAGTTTTGTTATTCATAAAATAAAACGAGGAGTGAAGAACTTTCTCTCATGTAAGAAAGTTTAAAATGGAATATCTTCTACTTTTATTTCGGGTTCTTGACTGATTCCCGGATCATCTGCAAGCGGAGGAATATTTGGAGATGAAACAGAATTGCCTCCAAACGGAGAACCGGAACCTGTTCCGGGACGATCTAAAAGAATAATTTCTGTTCGATAACGTTTAACTCCATCCTGTCCTTCCCAGTCGCGTGTTTGCAGACGACCTTCGACATACACCTTTTTTCCTTTGGTCATGTATTGGCTACAAATTTCTGCTAATTTTCCCCACGCAACCACATTATGAAATTCAACCTGTTCTTGACGCTGACCTGACCCATCAGTCCAAGAACGATTTGTTGCAATACTAAACGTACACACGGATTGACCGGAAGGAATTTGTCGTGTCTCCGGATCACGTGTCACATTTCCAAGAATGGTGGCACGGTTCAAACTGTACATAAAAAAATGAAAAATGAAGATTAGACATTTTCTGTTATGTCTCCTGCATCCAAAATTTCATCCAATTTTTTATTCAGTTCTTCCATGGAAATAGGAGTTTCTTCTTTTGGAATGATTGCTTCTTCATTTGAAACTACAGATTCAACTATAGGTGCGGCAGCACGTGGAGCAGAAGAACGGGAAGATCGGGAAACAATATCTTCTTCAGAAAGAGGAGCAATATATGCTTCAATATGGTATTCTTTCTTTTCAGAACCTGGCTCAGCTTGAAGAATGGTATATCGCAAAATTTCCTCAGTCAGATGGAATTGTGCATCTAATTTTGGAATAACAGATGGTTCTGTAGTGAAATAGATAAGAACGTATGTTCCATGCCTCGTTTGACCGATTGGATACGCCATGCGAATCTTTCCGAGGATTTCCTCTCGCACAATCGTTCCGCTCGCTTGTCCTTGAATAAGCGCATCGATCTTTTTTTGGATCTCTTCCACTTCGGTGTCTGTATATCGAGAAGGAAGGATATAAAGAAGTTCGTACATCATAAAATAGCCGCCCCTTTTGAAAAAGGGGGATTCCATCTAGAGAATGAAAAAATCCTAAAGAATTCTAACATTTCCTAAATAGATCGTGGACGACTTAATAATAATGAGGATATCCTACGGAACTGGATGGAAAAAAGCAAGTAAACTATATTCAAATTATTATGTTTCATTCTGAATTTCCTTCTTTTTCTCCAGACAAAACAGGAAATAAAAAACAAATTCGTCAAGAACGTGCAAAAAATCGACAACAACAAAAAGAAGAATCAAAACAAGAAAAAGAATACGAGGAACGTATTTTGGCAGATCTGCGTAAACGATATCCAGAAGCATTCGAAGCTGGAATAAATGAACGTGAACAACATTGGGCAGATGTTGCTCGAAGAGAACGTTTTCTTTCAAGTAAGACATTTCGAGAAGCTGTCCAAAAATATAAGATAGATGTTTCAATATTTGAAATAGATTCTGATGGTTTTATTCATTTTCCTGTAAAGAAACATTTTACAGGAGAAAGACTTCCAAAAGGGTATGGATATAAAGGAGGGGCAGCAAGAGCTCTTCTTCTCAAAAATTTAGGAATTGATCCAACCTACACACCACGAGACATGGATATTATCCGTCTCGATCCAAATGAACCTGCACCGGGGGTAGATATAAAAATCGCAAAAAAATTCATGCCAGAAGATTTTTCACACAAAAATGGAGTCGAAGTGATACAAAAAAAGGATTATTTTAAAACTCGAGATCTCACCATAAACGAAGTACTTGCAACAAATGAAGAAATCATTGCAACACCAGAATGTATTCTCGATAGTATCCGTCGAATTATTCGTCTGACTCCTTTTGAAAGGAAATCTTATGGTCCAAAAATGCTAGCAAAAATGTTAAGATTCTATGCGGAAGCTATTTATCGTTGGGATTCAGCAACTATAGAAGATATGAATGAATGGGAATTTGAAAAAAATTTTATTTCTCCATTCTGGTTAGCTCTCCAAATGGATCGTGCATTTGAAGTAGGAATACCTATTGCAGAACAATATACAAAAGAATTACAAAAACGCGGACAAATACCAACTTTTTTAAACAATGCAAAAAAAGCAGCCGATTATCTAGGAGACCTTTTAAAACACAAAAATTTTTACTATAGACACGCTCCATCTGAACAGTTTGATATGGAAGAAGAATGGATACAAAAAAAATTTGAACACTTACCAAAACAAAGTGGTTTTGGAAAACGTCGTTAATTACTATTTTCATGACTTTCTTTATTCTCGGTTCACACCCAACTCTTTCTCTTGCCGAAATCGGTGCGGTTTTTGGTTTTTCCCCTCATTTCTCAAATGCTTCAAAAGAAGTATTAGTCCTTTCAGATAGAGAAAATATTTCTTTGGACATCTGGCAAGATCGATTAGCTGGAGTCACAAAAATAGGAGAAATTATTGGAGAAGTACCACATGGAAACACAACCGAAATTGCAGAACTTATTTTTCAAACCATTCAAAAACGATACGAAACACTTTCCTCTGAAGAAATCACAAAAAATAAATGTTCTTTCGGGTTAAGTATTTACGATAATGGAAATCCAGGACTCACAAAAACACTAAAAAAAGAATTGTTGCGTATAGGTCTTGAAACAAAAAAACGATTAAAAACACTGGAAAGACCAGTCCGTTTTGTTTCATCTAAAGAACCAGCCCTTTCAAGTGTTGCTATTACAACGAATGGACTTCTTGAATCAGGAGGAGAATTTGTTCTCCTTGCTTCAAAACAAGGATTATTGATTGGCCGTACAGCTGCGGTTCAAAATTTTGCCGCATGGTCTGGACGAGATTATGGTCGTCCAGCCAGAGATGCAAAATCTGGTATGCTTCCACCAAAATTAGCACGCATGATGATCAATCTCTCTCAAGCAAATCCAGAATCAAGTACAATTTTAGATCCATTTTGCGGATCAGGAACCATTCTTATGGAAGCTGCTTTAATGGGATTTCAAAGTATTTGTGGAAATGATGTTTCTGTAAAAGCTGTTGAAGACACGCAAACAAATATGGATTGGCTCCAACAACAAGTTGATTTTCCTCTACCACCTATTCATCTTTCTACAGGATCCGCTGAACGATTTGCCGCTTCTGTTCAAACCTCTTTTGATGCGATTGTGACAGAACCATATCTTGGTCCTCCGTTTAGCGGACGAGAAACAATCACACAAGTTCAACGTTTAGTTGATGAATTAACCTTTTTGTATCAGACATCTTTTCAGTCTCTGTGTGAACGCTTAAAACCAGGAGGACGTCTTGTGGTTGCCTTTCCTTATTTCCGTCTTGCACAAGAAGATATCTCTGTTCCTATTCCTCGCATCTTTGCTTCCCTTCCTGTAAAACTTTGTTCTCCTATTCCTCTTTCTGTCCCTGGTATTTTAAAACAAATGACTCCAGACGGAGGGCTTTTGTATGCTCGACCTGATCAACATGTTGCCAGAGCCATTTTTGTTTTTGAAAAAACGTAATTTCGACCCTTATGGGTTTACCCATTGATCGTGCTATCACAGAATTTCTGGAATACCTCGAAGTTGAACGTGGTCGATCGCCACGTACAATCCGAAATTATGATTTTTATTTGCGACGATTCGCAACCTGGGCTAAACATCCTGACCCATCTGATATTACTGATGCACTCGTTCGTCGTTTCAGATTATGGCTTAATCGTTCTCTTCCCGGACGAAGAGATGAGACATTAAAAAAGAATACCCAAAATTATCATCTCATTGCCTTGCGTGCATTTTTAAAATTTCTTGCAAGACGAGATATAAAAACACTGGCTCCAGAAAAAATTGAACTTGCTAAACAAAGCACTCGAACAGTTGAATTTTTGGAAGCAGATGAACTTGATCGACTACTGAAAGCACCATTTGTAAAAAAAGATTCGTTAATTCGTCGTCGTGATAAAGCGATTCTCGAATTATTTTTTTCTACAGGATTGCGTGTTTCTGAATTGGCAAATTTACACATTGATCAAATTAATGCCGCACGTGACGAATTCACCGTTCGTGGAAAAGGAGACAAGCCGCGTATTGTTTTTCTCACTCCCGAAGCAAAATCCTGGATGAAACAATATCTTGATTTGCGTCTAGATACACAACCTTATTTATTTGTTTCTCATGATCGAGCTCGCGAAGGACGTGAAACCGTTGGCCCACTTACTCCACGTTCCATTGAACGAATGATTCAGCAATATGCAAAAGCGGTTGGTATTACAAAACGCATTACTCCACACACGATGCGCCACACCTTTGCAACAGATCTTTTACTCTCTGGCGCAGACATTCGTTCTGTTCAAGCTCTTTTAGGACATGTTTCTATTACAACGACACAGGTTTATACACACATCACGAACAAACAATTGAAAGAAATTCATCATCAATTTCATGGAAAAACTCGCAAAGGAAAAACAAAAAATTCCTAACGTGTTAAAAGATATGCGATGGCCAATCCGCAAGCAAGAAACGGAATAGCTGGAATACCTGACTTGCGTTTTGTGGCAAAAAAAAGATTTACAAAACCTCCAAAAATGGCACCAAATAAACACCACAAAGCACGCAGAATTCCAAACTGAACAGAAACAGCTGTAAGAAAAAGCAGGGGAAGAAAAATATCACCGGACCCCATCGCTGACGCAATGGATTCAGGTTCAGGAGTATCGCGCCAACGAAATATTTTTTTTGGAACGTATAAAAGAAGCGGCGCACCGATATTCATAAATCCGCGCGCAACTTTAGGAATTACATTTGTAAACAAAACACCAAAAATGTCGTAAACTGCAAAAATTCCAAGAAGGGTCAGAAAAAAATCTGCCTGATAAAAAACAGCAAATGACATCGCAGCCGCGAACACACCAGAAAGAACTAAAAGATTGTTTGTGATAAACGATCGATAGGCACGTTCCACATAAACAAGAAGAACACACACCAAAAATGCAACAAGTGGTTCAATAAAGACAGATAACGTTCCATACACCATGAATCCAAGCAGAATCGAAACAGCAGGAGCAACCAGACGTTTTCGACGAACCAAATACATAAGACCTAATGCAAAGAGAACGGAAAAAAGAAGCACAGGAGCATTTTCCAAAAAAGTTGGACGATTTCCAAATGATTGAGTAATAGTTTTTTGTGCATGCGGAAGCGGAAGATAAAAAAAGATAATCCCTGCAAGCCAAGTAAAAATCGAAAAACATTCCAATATAAAAAAACCGCGCAATCGTTCCAATGAGTCTTGAACCTTTTGATCCATATGCGTACAGTGTAACCCAGCGCGCCTTGGTAGCTCAATGGATAGAGCAAGGGTCTTCTAAGCCCAAGATGAAGGTCCGATTCCTTCCCAAGGCACCAAAAATCCGCCGATATATTTCGGCGGATTTTTGTTTGAACAAAAAAAAGACAGCGAAGAACTGTCAAAAAAGATCAATTTAATTTTGTTTCATCCAAATCAGAAATGGTGAGATTTTCTAAACTCAAACCCTGAAAAGGATCCAGAAGTCTCCGAAATATCTCATGAGCAATAAGTTCGTTTGTCCATGTACTCAATGATGCCTTTGTACGACATCCTGGTACAGTAATAGACACGTTTCCATCCTTTTTGAATGAAAGAGACACAACTCCGTGTAATTCCTCATACCTATGTGCAACTGGACTCACATTCACAAAAACATGTCCTTCAGCCACAAAAAATCGACTTCGCTCATCCATTTGATCGAATACTTGTTTTACATACCGATCAAACGGATAGGCTTGTAATCGATAATGAACAGCACTCATATCCAAGAGTCCAACGAATGCCCAAGACTGAAATAACTTCTGAACAGCAAAATTGTTTCTAAATATTTCTCTTGGTTGAACGTCATTTCCCTCCTCATCATGCAAACGAAAAACAACTTCGCTCACACGCATGGATGAGTCGTGCGCTGAACACTCAAGAAAAATCGTCTGTGGAGAATTCGAGATCGATAATATCTGTATATATCGATTGATCCTTTGTGTAATTTCCTCGTGATGTGGTGAGGTAAATGACTGTATTTCCAAAAGACCCTTATTTATCACCCCACGAATTCCAATCGTGAATGTGAACATCTTTCACCTTCCTTTCTGTTTAAAAGGCTCTTGAACTTAACAGAGGAATGGAATGAGGTCAAATAAGAGACAATCTATGTGCGCAAAATAGTAGATAAAATCATCCCAAGTGTTGCCCAATCAATTTCATTTTGATGAGGAGAAAGAAGATCAGAAATTTTCCAGAGTTCAATATAGGTTCGTTCTGAGTCGTTTATGACCCCGTGTACCTTTTGTTCGCGTGCCTGTTCCTGTAAACAGAAAAATTCATCATCTGATAACTTAACGGAAAATAGATGAGCCTTATGTGCAGATAATGTTCCAGACGTTTGTCTGCTTTCGTGACAACAGACACGGCTTGGATCAAGAGATAATCCAATTTCTTCCTTTACTTCCTCCAATGCTAAAGACAAAAAATCTTGAGGAATAAAAGAAGATCCTCCTGGAATTTCATGAATACATCCATCAGACGTACTTGCAGGACTTCGAAATTCTCGGATAAAAACAACATCCGTATCTAAAAATGATTCAGTCTGATGATACAAAACAACAACGGAAATATCCGGACGTGCAATGACTACTTCATTTGTTTTATGTCTATCCTCACTTGCAATGTAAATATCAACATGAAGAACCCAAAAAAATAAAGTATGTCGTTCATCTCCAGCAAAAAATGCCCATTCCTGTTTTGCTCCATCCAGTCGATTTCCTACTTTTTTCTGTGTTTGATACCACTGTTGAAAAGAAGGAGCCTGCCAAATATGAAAAGGGATGTTGCATTCTCCCCCGGATCGAAGAGTCCCTTCACCGATTTTAGCGACTGCGGTTGCAATCGTTTCAGACAATGTATGATTTTGTGGAATAAATAACCGATCTGCATAAAAACTCAGATATCGATTATGGTCAGATTCCGGAGGAAATCCCAAAACGACTTTTCCAGATCTTTCCCAACGACCGAATTCAATATTGGTTGTGAGACCAGGAAGCGTTTTCATGTTACGCGGGATCCAAAACAGAATGATGTCGGAACGATTGAGGGCTTCATCTTCCCAGCGAACCTGATCCTCAAAAGAAGGCCATTTTTCATCACGTGGTTCTGGAACAAAAACAACTCCTTCATATCCTTGCTCTTCCAAAATACGAAGTGCTTCCAAACGCCAAGAAACAACATCCGATGTTCTTGATGTTGGACCTGCTAAAAAAAGAGATTGTTTGAATGCGGTTGGAAGAGGATCAGTCGAATAAACAGGAATCATAAAATATTTCAAAACCTTAGCTCAAATGTATCTTAATATACTTTCTCCATTTTTTACACTTTCTATCTTTATAAATACTCATAATTGTCACATACTATTGACAAAATATTTTAATTGTGATATTCTTAACCGTTCGTTCTTTGGTCGTTATTTCAAAAAAATGGGTCCAAATGACCCACACAGGAGGTTTTCATGTTTCACGCGACTGCCCCACGCCACGAAACCACCAATTTTGTCGCTCTCGTCAGCGACCTCGAAGGGTTTCTTTTCAACGGAATCCTCGGTAGGTCACTAACCAAACGACAATATCCCGCGATCGACAGCGAGTTGATCGCGGCGCGACGAGCCTTCCGCAACGATCCGACCGGTCTCGAGGCGTTCAACAATGCCCGATTCTCGGCCGGCGAGGATGAACTCGAAATCTACCAGGTTTCGAGCGATATCGTTCTTGCCTGGTACGCCGAGTATCAGGCCGAGCAGGCTCACAAAGCCGCGGAGCTGGCCGAGATCGAGGCAGCCAAGCAGCTTGCTGCTGAAACCGCTCGAATCGAGGCCGAAAAGCTCGAGGCTGAGCAGAAGGCTGCTGAAGCCAAGGTTGAGCAGGAACGGCAGGCGAAGATGCGTCGCAACGCCCTGCTCCAGGCCGGAGCCGTCTGTACGTGTGGCAACTGTCACACGCAGATGGTTGTCCGATATGGACGTTTGCCGTCCGTCGGATTCATGCGGCAAGAGCTCGGTCGCGAGCCGACTGTGGCGGATCTGACGAAGTTCGTCCGGTTCGCAGGTCACGCTGGTTCGCGAGGATATCCGTTCGAAGATATCCTCGACGAGGTTCTCTCAAGTGAGAATCAG
>Ga0209212_1004590_pt1 | contig 16964 bp, 10 predicted proteins | sample RifGroC2_FD_183996 | JGI IMG/M metagenome (GOLD analysis project Ga0209212, IMG submission 183996) | Groundwater microbial communities from Rifle, Colorado, USA - Groundwater C2 (SPAdes) (version 2) | ecosystem: Environmental > Aquatic > Deep subsurface > Groundwater | place: Rifle, Colorado...
GCTGGCCTGGCTCAAGGTGGGGGAGAGCGGCAATTTCTTCCTGTTCAACAACCGGCGCCAGATGATCGTGCACAAGAACCCGGAGAGCCTCCCCCGGAATCCCCTGGCCCGGGGACAAAGCGAGCTTTTGGACCTGGCGGTCGCCGGTTACGAGGGGAGCGGCGAGGCGCCCAGCCCGGCCGGTTCCCCGGCACTCTGCTCCTTCAAGAGGCTGCAGTCGACCGGCTGGATCCTGGCGACCCACCTTCCTCTCGCGGAGGCCTACGCCGCCATCGATCAGGCCCGGCGCCTGACCGGCTACAGCCTGGCACTGCTGCTACCGCTGGCCCTGGCGGGGGTCTGGATCTTGGTAGGGCATTTCACCGAGCCGCTGCTGCTCTTCGCCCGACGGGTGCGCGAGATGGGGACCGGCGGGGCGGGGGGGATGGAGATCCCGGTCAGCACTAGCGACGAGATCGGGGTTCTGGCCCAGGCCTTCAACTCCATGATGCAGGAGCTGGGTCGGCAGAGGCAGCTTTTGGAAAACGAGAAGGGTTTTGCCGAGCAGTTGCTGCAGCAGTCTGCGGTCCCCTGCTACGTTCTGGACGCCGAGCACCGCGTCATCATCTGGAACCGGGCCTGCGAAGAGCTGACCGGCATCCCCGCCTCCGAGCTGCTGGGCGGGAAGGAGCCGTGGCGCGCCTTTTACCACGAGCCGCGCCGGGTGCTGGCGGACGTGGTACTGGACGGCGCCCTGTACGAGATGGCCGACCTCTATTCCTGCTACGCCGATTCCCCCCTGATACCGGAGGGGCTCAGGGCGGAGGGGTGGTTCAGGCTCAAGGGGAAGCAGAGATTCCTCTGTTTCGATGCGGCCCCGATCCGCAACGCGGACGACCAGGTCATCGCAGCCATCGAGACCCTGCAGGACGTCACGCTGCGCGCCAACACCGAGGAGCAGTTAAGGGGCGCCTTTGGGGCGATCAAGGAAAGCGAGGAGAGGTTCCGGCGCCTGGTGGAACTCTCCCTGGACGGTATAGCCATCCTGGTAAAGCGACGCTTCGTCTTCACCAATCCTGCTGGCTGTGAAATGCTGGGCTTCCAGGTCCCGGAAGAGGCACTGGGGAGGAGGATGCGCGACTTCATTCAGCGAGAGTCGGAGGAACTGTTCGACGAGCAGGTGGACCACGCTGAGAAGAGCAGCTGCAGCGCACCCTGGTTCGAGCAGCGGCTGTTGAGAAAGGACGGCACGGCGCTGGAGGTGGAACTGGGGGTGAGCCGCTTCGTGTACCGGGGGGAGGAGGCGCTGCAGGTCATCTTCCGCGACATCACCGAACGCAAGCTGGCCAAGGCAAGGCTGGAGAGCCTGGCACACTACGATTCGCTCACCTCGCTCCCGAACCGGGTACTGTTCTTCGACCGGCTGAACCATGCGGTCACCGAGGCCAAGCGCTACCAGCACGCGCTGGCCCTGATGTACCTCGATCTGGACCGCTTCAAGCAGGTCAACGACACGCTGGGGCACGCCGCCGGGGACGCGGTGCTGGTCGAGGCGGGGCACAGGCTCAAGGAATGCGTGCGCGGCTGCGACATGGTGGCGCGCATGGGAGGGGACGAGTTCACCGTGATCCTGAGCAAGCTAGCGGAAGAGGGGGACGCGGCGCTGGTGGCGGAGCGCATTATCGCGGCCTTCCAGCTCCCCTTCGCCGTCGACGGCGCCTTGGCGAGCGTTGGGGTCAGCATTGGCATCTGCGTCTATCCCAGCTATGAGCTCGATCTGGACGGCATGGTGCGGCGTGCGGATCTGGCGCTGTACCGGGTCAAGGAGGAAGGGAGGAACGGTTACCTTTTTTACAGCGAGGAACTGAAGCTGCGGGCGGCGGGGTGAGTCGAAAAGGGGCGAAAAAGGGCGAAAAAGGGCGAATACAAGATTCGCCCCTACAAGTCGTGTCGACGATGGCAGAAGCCGGGGACCCGCCCACGATGGCAGAAGCCGGGGACCCACCCACGATGGCAGAAGCCGGGGACCCACCTACGACAAGTGACATCCCCCTCCTGGCCTCGCCTTTAAGGGGGAGGCCCGCTTACCCCATCCCCACCCCGGCCCTCCCCTTGAAGGGGAGGGAGGTTTTGCCGCGCGAATCGGGGGTCGTGGATCGTAGATCGTGTAGGGGCGAACCTTGTGTTCGCCCTGCTTTCGTTACGGCTACAGCCTGAGTGCCTCTACCGCCGCCTCGTCCAGGCAGTTCACGGTGCTGATTTCCCGCTGGGCTCCGTCCCCGAACAGGTCAAGCTTGGCCTCGGCCCCGGCCTCGGCCTTGGTGTAGCGCAAGAGGATCTGGGCGGCGCGCTCGATCAGCTCTTCGGAGCTTGCGCCCAGCACGGCTGCCAGCGGGCTCGAGCCGCCGCTCCAGCGCAGCGTCGCCTCGCCCGGCTGGACCGCGTGCTCCAGGAGGGCGTTCTCGGCCTCGTTCCTGCCGATGATCACCTTGGTGCGCTCGCCGATGCGGAAGTGCCTGCCCAGCTTCAGGAGCCGGAAGTCCCTCATGTTCAGCTCGTCGCTGTGGTCGAAGACGTCGCGGATCTTGCCCACGAAGGTGAGCTCGGTCAAGAGGCACCCCCCCGCCGGGCAGGGGTAGTTCTTGACGTCGAGCTCCTCCGCCAGCTGGAACTGCTCCTTCCTGGAGCGCCCCTGGATGGACAGGAGCTTCTCCCGGTCCACCCACCCCTCCAGCTCGGGGATGGTCGGCTTGAAGTGCTTGGCCGAGAGCGGGCGCAGCAAAAGCCCCTCCAGACCGCTCTCCTTCTCGATCACGCGCAGGGTGTCGCGGCGCTGACTCATCGGGCGCTGCCCCAGCACCTCGCCGGTGAAGCAGAAATCGGCCCCGATCTCCAGCATGTACTCCTTGGCCTTCTTCAGCAGGAAGATGCGGCAGTCGACGCAGGGGTTGAGCCCCTTGCCGTAGCCATGTTTCGGATTCCTCACGATCTCCAGGTAGTCGGCCCCCTTGTTCATCACCTTGATGGGTATGCCGAATTCCTCCGCCACCCGGACCGCCTCGGACTTGCAGCCGGCGTTCTTGCCGGTGCAGGTGCAGAAGGGGGAGGTGAAATTGAGGGCCTCTACCGCGATCCCCTGGTCCAGGAGCACTTTTACTGCTAGTGTGGAATCGAGTCCCCCCGACAGGAGGGCGATCGCCTTTCGTTGCATCTGGTGTTCTCCTTCTTAGCTCTATTTGTGGCGCCGGCGTCTCCCACAGCCGGGGCAATACGAGAAACGCCCCTGCTTGCGGCTCCGCGCAGGGGCGAACCTTGTCTAAGGCCGTGCCGCCTGGCCCTCTTCAGGCCGTAGCAGCCGGGCTTTTTTTCCACAGCCAGCTAAGCTAACACGAAGGACGAAGGAAAGTAAAGGTTGTCCATGCCGCCTTTTTCGGGTACATTTCCGGGAATGCACGGCCGTCTGCAATTCATGGAGGTGAAGGAGATGAACGGGCTTGTCAAGGAAGGGTCGATCGGTTCGATCCTCTTCAAATCTCAGATCATCACGGAGCACGAGCTCAGGGCGGCCCTGGAGGCCCAGAAGGTCTCGGGATGCCGGGTCGGGGAAGCGCTGGTCAAACTCGGGGTGGTGACCCAGGAGGATATCGACTGGGCGCTGGCCAACCAGCTGAACATCCCTTACGTGCGCCTCAAGAAGGAGAACGTCGACCCGGTGGCCGTGGCCCTGGTGCCGGGGCAACTGGCCCGGCGTTACAACCTGTTCCCACTCTTTCTCTCGGGCAACGAGCTCTCGGTCGCCATGGCCGACCCGCTGAACCGGGAGGCGATCGACGCCCTGGTCAAGCAGACCGGGTGCCAGATCACCATCTCGGTCGGGCTGATCCGGGAGATCCGGGAGATGCACGAGCTGATCTACGGCCCGGACCAGACCCTTCCCGAGCTCGGTTTCACCTCCCCCCTTTTCCCCTCCCACATGCTGGAGTCGATGAACCGGGACCTGACCGGGGGAACCCTTTTGAACCATCTGCTGTTGCGCATGGTGAAGCAGAAGTTCGCCAGCCTCGCCCTGCAGCCTGTGGGGGAGACGGTCTGCGTGCTGGCCCGGGGCCAAGGCAAGAGCGCCGAGATCGGCCGCATGCCGCTGGGCCATTACGGCGCCCTGACCGACAGGATCCGGAAGCTGGCGCGGGTGGTCCCGGCCGCCGGCCTCTCCGCCAGCGGCCTGCTCACCTTCCTGTGGCAGGGGAAGCGGATACCGTTCCAGACCTTGGTGGTCGGCGGCGCCGGCGGCGACTACGTGACGCTGAAGCGGCAGATTTCCCCGCCGCCTTTGGCGGTGCTGGACGACCTGGGACTTCCCTCCTCCAAGGGGGGCGACCTGCGTGCCCTGGCCGCCGAGCGTGAGGGGATGATCCTCTTCTCCGGCCGTGATCCGGAGGAGAGATCGCGGCTCATGGATCTGTTTCTGGACTCCTGTGACACCTCGGGCAAGACCGTGCTCCTGCTGGGCGAGCGGCTGGGTCGCGCCAGGCGCTTCCCCAGGTTGCCGGTGTGCCGAGACGGCCTGGACCACACCGCCTCCATGATCCCGGCCGCGCTGGAGCACGATCCCGATGTCCTGGTGGTCGAGGACGCGACCGAGGTCGCCTCGTTCATCGCCGCCGACAAGGCGGTGCTGCGCGGCAAGCTCGTGGTGGCGGGGCTGTCGCACGGCAGCAAGGCCGCGGTCCTGAAGCAGCTCCTCTATCTCAAGCAGAAGAACTTCCTGATCCCCACCCAGGTCAAGGGGGTGGTCTCCTGGAAGACCGTGCTGATCCTTTGCCCGGCCTGCAAGGAGCGCTATACCCCGGCACCGGAGGAGCTCGCGGCACTGAGGCTCCCCAGCAGCCAGAGGGAGTACTTCCGTCCCGGCGGCTGCCCCGCCTGCGACCATTCGGGCTACAGCGGCAGGCGTTACCTTCTGGACGTGATACGCTTCGACAAGGTGATGCTGGAGGCGTTCGAGATGATCGGCAGGAGCTCGGAGATCATCAGTTTCATGAAAGACAACGGTTACCGCGGTATCACCGAGGAGGGGACGGAGCTGCTGGAACGTGGCGAGATCTCCCCGGGCGAGTACGTGGCCTCTATAATACTGTGATGGAGAGAACACATGGCAAGGATTGATGCGCTGTTCAAGCTGATGAGCGACAAGGGGGCCTCGGACCTGCACCTGTCCACGGGTGCGCCCCCGATCTTCCGATTGCGCGGCGAGATGGAGCGGCAGAATTTCAAGGTGCTGGTGCACGAGGAACTGAAGGCGATACTGTACGAGATACTGACCCAGAAGCAGCGCGATACCTTCGAGCAGAAGCACGACCTGGACTTCGCCTACTCGGTCCCCGGGCTGGCCCGCTTCCGCGGCAACATGATGATGCAGCACCGGGGCATCTCGGCGGTGTTCCGGATCATCCCGACCAAAATCCTGTCGGCGGACGACCTGGGGCTTCCGGAAGGGGTGAGAAAGCTCACCCAGCTGAAGAAAGGGCTGGTGCTGGTCACCGGTCCCACCGGCAGCGGCAAGTCGACCACGCTGGCCGCCATGATCGACCTGATCAACAGCACGCGCAACGACCACATCCTCACCCTTGAGGACCCGCTGGAATTCATCCACGAGAACAAGATGTCGCTTTTCAACCAGCGCCAGATCGGCGAGCACACCGACAGCTTCGCCTCGGCCCTGCGCGCCGCGCTGCGCGAGGACCCGGACGTGATCCTGGTGGGGGAGATGCGCGACCTGGAGACCATCGAGCTCGCCATCAGCGCCGCCGAGACCGGGCACCTGGTGTTCGGCACCCTGCACACCGCCTCCGCCGCCAAAACCGTGGACCGCATCGTCGACGTCTTCCCGACCAGCTCACAGGAGCAGGTGCGCGCCGGGCTGTCCGAGGCGCTCAAGGGGGTAATCTGCCAGCAGCTTCTGAAGACCGCTGACGGCAAGGGGAGGGTGGCGGCGCTGGAGATCATGGTGGGGACCCCGGCCATCGGCAACCTGATCCGCGAGGCCAAGACCTTCCAGATCCCCTCCATCATGCAGACCGGCAGGAAGGACGGCATGCAGCTCATGGACCAGCACATCCTCGACCTCTTGAAGACCAAGCGCATCGCGCCGGAGGAGGCGTACCGCTGCTGCTCCGACAAGAGGCAGTTCGAGCAGTACCTGCCCCCTCCCGAGGGGTAGCTTTTTCCGACAGGTAGAACAGAAAAAGGCCCTTCTTTGGAGGGCCTTTTCCTGTTTCATGTCAGCACAGCTCGGCGATCCGATTTATCCCAGGAAATCCAGCAGCTCCCGGTTCACCTCCTCGGCGTGGGTCCAGTTCAGCCCGTGCGGCGCCCCCGCTACCACCATGAGCCGGCTCCCCTTGACCGCCTCATGGGTCCGGCTCCCGGTTGCGGCGAAGGGAAGGATCCTGTCGTCGTCGCCATGGATGACCAGGGTGGGGAGCTCGATTCGGATCAGATCCTCCCGGAAGTCGGTAAGCCACGCCTTGACGCAGTCCAAGGTCCCCTTGGGGGAGGCCGCCGCCGCGATGTTCCAACTGAGCCTTACCACCTCGTCGCTCACCTTCTTGCCGCCGAAGACGTGCAGATTGTAGAAATTGGAGAGGAAACTGGTCAGGAAGGCGGGGCGGTCCGCGATAATGGCCTGCCTGATCCCCTCAAAGACGCTCCCCTCGACCCCGTGCGAGTTGTCGGCCCCCTTCAGCAGGTACGGGGTGATGGCTGCCATGAACACCGCCTTCTCCACCCGTTCGGTGCCGTAACGCCCGAGGTAGCGCGCCACCTCCCCTCCACCCATGGAAAATCCCACCAAGGTCGCCTCGCGCAGATGCAGTTTGGTCATGATCCTGTGCAGATCGTCGGCCAAGGTGTCGTAATCGTAGCCGGTGAACGGCCTGCTCGAGTTGCCGAACCCCCTCCGGTCGTAGGTGATCACCCGATAGCCGGCGTGCAGCAGAGCCGGGATCTGCCTTTCCCAGGAGGCGGAACTGAGCGGCCAGCCGTGGATCAGCACCACCGGCTTGCCGGAGCCGTGATCCTCGTAGTAGAGATTGATGTCACATGAGTTTTCCTTGCCGACGTTTATGTAATTCATGGCGACCCCCCTTTGCTAGAGCAAGCGTTGGCGCTGGAATTAAAGCGCAGATAATCAGATACAGCATTTTCCGGGCAAGTCAATGCGAGGGGAGGGTGACGATTTCCGCCTCTCCATTCTTGCGCCAGTTCTCCTCCCCTCAGAGGGGGGAGGTCGGGAGGGGGGACGGCTGCAGAAGCGGGCCGGGCCTTCCCCCTCCCTAACCCTCCCTAACCCTCCCCCTCCGGGGGAGGGGACTTGAACCGGGAGAGGTCACACGAACATGAAATTTTGTTTGCCGCCTGCCGCGAAGCGTTGTATTTAGGAGACGCTGGTGCAAAAGGCGCGTGCAGTGATGTCTGCCTCCCTCCCACCAAAAGGGAAGGACGGGGCGGGGATCGCTTGCATGCGGTCACAAAGGAGGTGCCGGTGCAGTTCCCCATTTCAGAACATATAGCCCGAGTCCACCCGCCACCCATATCCGAGGTCAAGAGCTGGCTCGCCGAGGCGCAGCAAAAGGGCGAACACGAGGTTCGCCCCTACCACTCCCTTGTCGACCTGTGCCAGGCTGTGCCCGATTATCCTCCGCCCCGGGAGCTCGTGGACCATCTGGCTCTGGTGCTGGCGGACCCACTGACCTCCCGCTACACCCCCGATGAGGGGCTGCCGGAGGTGCGGGAGGCGATCTGCGCCGGTTACGGCCGTCTTTACGGCGCCCGCATCAACCCCGGGCAGATCTGTCTCACGGTCGGCGCCAGCCAGGCGTTTTGGCTCGCCATGGTGACCCTGTGCCGGGCCGGCGACGAGGTGATCGTGCAACTGCCGGCTTACTTCGACCACCCCATGGCCCTGGAGATGCTCGGCATTCGCTGCGTCTATGCTCCCTTTGACGAGTCCAGCCGCGGCCTCCCCAGCGTCGCCACCCTTTCCGGCCTGATAACCGACAAGACCAGGGCCATCCTCCTGGTCACCCCCAGCAACCCCACCGGTGCGGTGATTGCGCCGGAAACCATAAGGGAACTGTACCAGTTGGCGGCAGGGCGCAACATCGCCCTGGTGCTGGACGAAACCTACAACAGCTTCATCACCGGAGGGGCGCGTCCCCACGACCTCTTTACCGACCCCGAGTGGAGCCGGCACTTGGTGCAGATCGCCTCCTTCGGCAAGACCTTCGCTTTGACCGGCTACCGCGCCGGGATGCTTTTGGCCTCCGAGGAGTTCGTGGGGCATGCGCTGAAGGCGCAGGACACCATGGCGGTGTGCCAGCCGCGCATCACACAGCACGCGGTCAGGTACGGCATGGAACATCTGGATGAGTGGGTGGCGGGGAACCGGCTCATGATGGAGCATCGGCACGAGGTGTTCAGGGAGGAATTCAGCCGGCCCGGCAATCCTTTCACCCTGGTGACCAGCGGGCCATTTTTCGGTTGGGTGCGGCACCCGTTTCCGGGGGCGACCGGCCGCGAGGTCGCCAAGCGCCTGGTTCGCGAGGCAGGCATACTGCTCCTGCCCGGCGAGGTGTTCGGTCCCGGTCTGGAGGGATATCTGAGGCTCGCCTTCGGCAATATCCGAGCTGAAACCATTCCCGAGGCTGTGGCGCGTTTCAGGGCGTTTCGCTAGCCAGCCGGGCTGCAAGCATCGCCTTTTCAGGGGGGAGGGTACCGCTGGCGCGGGAAGTGAATGCGTGGCATTTACCAGGCAAAGTATTTTGTGTCCGAAGATCAGCCGCCTCAGACGGGGTGCGGATGGAGCCAGGAGGGGCCGAACTTGTTTATCTGACTGCCGATGTGCTAACCTGAATCAAAAGGAGGCGGTTATATGACAACATTAGTGCTCACATGCCTGGTGATCGTATCTCTTGTACTGACCTTGTGGATGGTAATAATTCCTGTCGGCGTACTGGTAGGTGCCTACGCTGCATTGCGTCGTGGCGGCCACGATTGGAACTGGTGGAGCAGGTATCAACACCCTCATCCGTCCTGACCCTCACAGCCTGGAAAAAGGATAAGACTGAAACAAAAAGCCCTTGGCATCGCCAAGGGCTTTTTTGTGCAGGGATGTCGAAGTGGAGCCTTTAGCAAATCTGCGGTAAATTTCGAAGGCTTAAACTCGCTCTTGCTTTTTCGTCTCCCCAATCGCTGCGCGTTAGCCTCAGGCGTCGGCGCTTTGCCGGACGAACTCCGCGAAGGACTGAGGAGCCTGACCGGTGACCTGCTGCACATCGCTAGTCACCCCGGCGGCCCAGCCGTTGCGCACCACGCTGTAAAGCATCGCCATGAATTCTGCCGAGGACCTGGATAGCCCGTTCTGGAGCGCCCCTTGGATCATCTCCTCCTCCGAAATGGCGTGATAGGCGATCTCTCTGCCTGAGGCCTGGCTCAGGAGCCGGACCACCTCGTAGTGATCCAGGGCCTCGGGGCCGGTCAGGTTGTACTCCTTCCCCTGGTGTCCGCCGGCAAAGGCAGCGGCGGCAACAGCGGCGATGTCCCGCACCGAGATGAAGCTGGTCTTGCCATCCCCGGCCGCCAGGTATATCGCCCCCTGGCGCACCATGGGAGCCAGGAACCCGGTGGTGAAGTTTTCCATGAAGAAATTGGGGCGCAGTATGGTGTACCCCGCAACGGAAGTCGCCAGGTGCCGCTCGATCTTGCGCAGGGGCGCGGCCTCGTTGGCGTCCACGCCGAGCGCTGAGTTGAGCACCATGTGCTCGACCCCCGACGCCTTGGCCTGATCGATGAAGGGAATGAGCTTGACGTGCGCCTCCACGTCCAGGGGAGGCGCGATCAGCAGGATGCCCTCCACCCCCTCCAGGGCCGCCTGGTGGCTGGCGCGATCGGAGTAGTCGAAGTGGACCGTCTCGACCCCGCTGCCCGCCAGGTACTGCGGATTTCTTGATGCGGCCCTGACGCTGAAGCCTTTGGCACTCAGCGCTGACACCGCCGCCCGTCCCAGACTGCCGCTTGCTCCTGTTACCAATATCGTTTTCATCTCTGTTCTCCTTTGTTTGTGCGTTGCAGTTGCGTGAATGCGACTCGGTGCCGTCGCGAATTTGGTTCGTGGCCGAACTATAAGGTCAAAAATTTTTAGCGCAGCAAATTTCCTCTGATCACGGCCAGCAATTCCATCAAGCGCTTACGGTCCTCCTCGGGCATCTCCCCGTACAGCCGCTCCAGCACCTGCTGCGAGATCTCCTCGAAGTCAGGTTTCAGAGCCCACCCCTTATCGGTCAGGCTGATGCGGATGGAGCGCGCGTCCCGGTCGCATCCCTGCTTCACCAGGTAACCATGCCTCTCCAGAGTGTAGACGATGCCGGTCACGGTGGACTTGACCCGGCCGATCTGCTGGACCAGGGCCTTGATCGGCACCGGTTCGGACTGCTGGAACAGGTAGTGGAGCACCGAGCCGTGGGCCGCAACGATGCCAGTCACCCCCCGTGCCTGCAGTTCCTTCTCGATCAGCAGCTGAGTCGCCTCACGTATCTCCGCTATTCTTGCGATGATGCCGCGCGGGTCAAGGTTTGGGTGGGATACGTTCTTTTTCATGACCGCAATATAGTTCGTGGGCGAACTTGTTGTCAAGGGGAAAATGTACCGCCGGGGGAGCTGATTGGGATGGCTTCAGGCCTCCTCGAGGGAGCTGAAGCTGACCAATGCTTTTCGCTTCTCATCGTACAGGTTCAGGCGAAGTGACTTGAGGCTGCTACGCAAGGTGAGGGGCTTTACGGTCTGCAGTTCCGGGGTCGCCTCGTAGCATTTCTGCAGGAAGTAGTTGGGGATCCCCGGTCGTACGTGATGCACGTGATGGAAGCCTATGTTGCCCGAAAGCCACTGGAGCATCTTCGGCAGTTGGTAAAAGGAGGCCCCCTCCAGCGCGGCCCGCCACGGGTCCCATTGGTCGTGGCGCGCCCAGTACACCCCTTCGAACTGGTGCTGCACGTAAAAGAGCCAGACACCGAAGGTGGCGGCGAAAAAGAGAATGGGCAATTGGACCAGGAGATAGGTCTTGAAGCCTATGATCAGGGCCGCTACGCCAACAAGGGCCGCAATTGCCAGGTCCGTGTAGATGACGCTATGGACGTCCTGCTTGTGCGCCCCTTTGCTGGGCCACCGGTTGCGCAGCACGAAGTAGTAGAAGGGGCCGATGGTGAACATGATGCCAGGGCTGCGGTACAACCGGTACGAGAGGCGCCGCCAGGGCGAAGCCGCCAGGTACTCGTCCACTGTCAGCGTGGTGATGTCCCCCATGCCGCGCCTGTCCAGGTCGCCGGCGCTGATGTGGTGCCCGGCGTGGCTGCGCCTCCAGTCATGAAACGCGGTGAAGGTGAGGATGCCGCACAGGTAGCCGATGTTCCTGTTCCAGTGCGGTGAGTGGACGAAGCATCCATGGGTGCAGTCGTGGAACAGGATGAAGATGCGGACAAAAACTCCGGAGGCCAGCACTGCCAGGGCGATGGTGATGCCATAGGAGTAGCCGGACTGGATGGTGAAAACCATCAGCGCGAAGAGAAGAAAGTACAGGCCCAGCGTGGTTACGAGCTGCCAGAGAGCTATGCCATTGTCCGGTGTCGCGTACTTCCCGGTGGACCCGTACCATGACGGTTTCTTCGGGTGGCTTGCGACTAAGACGGGATTGAAGGTCATGATGAGCACCCTCCGCAATATAGACTCATTCTGCCGTTCTAAAAAATACCAAAAAAATTCCGATCCGAAAGCTGCAACCAGCCGTTTAGCGGGAGAGGGGGGTGGCGGTCCCGGGAGCATGCGGTAAGGAAACTGGCCGTGTCAGGACGCACCCCCTGACGTTCCTTATGGTGCGTGGTCGCTCAAGCAGCCACTATCCATCGGAATGCGGATCACTCCCGGACTTTCTTTTCGCGATGCGACCTTGGCGGGGTCAGGCAGGATTCGAGGGTCTCTTGTTTGTTGCGCGGACGACATCGGTGAGTCTTACCCCTTGGGCAAACTGCCTCAACGCTTCATTCATCATCGTTTGATAATTTCCGCCTACCATTTCAGCCCGAGCTTTGAAAATAGCGAGGACATCGTTGTGTGCCAAGCTGCCTGGGCTGGGCGGGGTTAGGTAAATAAGGATATCGGATAAGGACCGGAGAGACCGGAGGCGGGATTGATTGTTTTCCTGCGGTCCCATGACCGGGTTTTTCTATGGAAGGCAGCGAGTTGGGGGATGTGAGGGTGCGTGCCCTCGCTGAAGTGTGCTCTAGTTGGAGTGTCAATGTCTAGACCAGACCCCTCGGCCTCTGTCTCGGTAGGCAGGTGGATTTTGGATGTCACTATCAGCCACAGAACCAGAGTGCTATAATCCAGTCATAAGCCACCTTAGGCCTTTGGCAAATAGGTGGTTCTACTTATCTTGCGGCGTTGAGATGCAGCGCATCCAACCCAAAGGAGGCAGCAATGAACCAAAAGACAATAGTAAAGAGGGCAATGAGAGCCATGGCATCGGTTATGGCAGTCCTCACAGTAATCTTGTGCAGCGCATCGCTTGCGGCTGCGGCGGTGCCGGCTGAGGAGGCCGGGGAGAACCCCCTGCTTGCCAGCGCCCTCGCTTTCGATCGGACAGCAGAAACGATAACGCTTCCCCTGTACCAGGGGATGCTCGGCAATGGCTCCATGACATGGTACGTGATAACGGATGCGTCCAACGAGGCCGTCGCTGAGAAACTGGGGGTGAACTTTGCGCCCAACCTCGCCAATGCCGTCGGCACGGCAGCGGTGCAACAAGTGAGCATCATGAACGGCGTGGTCTTCTTCGAGGGGAGCGTCGATTTCAGCCCTGAAAGAGTAGTCGTGCCGGGCCCGACGGTATTTCCACCCGCTGTGGCGCTTCCCGGGTCGATGGGCGGTGCCGGCTACTCACCGCTGATCACGGCGGGAGACGGGGTGGTCCTGAACGCGCCGCAGGTGGCGAACGGGTCGGGGCTCCACGAGAAGGTGGTGAGCATCAGCTTCGAAGAGATGAGGGTAACCCTACGGCTCACAGCCGGACTGTACCACGGCAGGGAGATACTCTATCTGAGCACCGATGCCTCGAATCCGGTTGCGGCGGCTCTGGAAGAGTCCACGCTGGCGCCTAGTCTGGACGCGGCGCCCGGCATCGCCTCGAACGACCCGGCCTTCTCTGCCCGTGCCGCCATCGTGGTGATCGTGAACGGGGCGACCGGTGCGGCTAATCCGGACCGGCAGGGGCTGGTCTCCGCCATCCTGGGCGAGGGTTCGCCCCTGAACGTCACCGAGATCCACCCCAGGAACAGGGGAGAGGTCCCGCTTTACAGCCCGCTTTGGGACGTGCATCCCGCCGTCTGGACCGATGCGGCGCTAGCAGCGGGAGAGCGGAGGCTGGTGGATCATCATGACGTCGTTGCCGGCCTGGCGGAAGTGGGTTTGCTGGCAAGCGGAGGGGAGGGGCCACCCAACCCCGGTCTTGGCGGGCTGCGGGCTGCGGGTTTCATCGTCAACTGCCCGGTGATGTTTGTGGAATGAAGAAACGAAAAAGGGGTTAGCTTTGAGAGCTAACCCCTTTCTCCAACGCTGATGCCGAGAGCAGCCAGCCGACCAGCGGTGCCGTCTGCCCCGCCTTGAGGTATGTCGCCTTGGCCTCCGGCATTACTACCGGGGCCGGGGTCGAAAGAAGCTAGGTGAGCAAAGGAAAGTTCTTCGTGGACCGGAAGCGGACCGGAGCCCTCACGAAAAAAGGCCCTTGGCATGTGCCAAGGGCCTTTTCTAATATGGTCGGAATGAGAGGATTCGAACCTCCGGCCCCCTGCTCCCGAAGCAGGTGCGCTACCAGGCTGCGCTACATTCCGAGGTTAAGTCATCTGACGGGCCAGTCAGATGGAAACATATAGCAACTTTCGCAGCCGATTGCAAGCAGAATGTCACGCACTCCCAAGGTCACCTCCAAATTTCCCCCCTCGAAACTGGCTCTGCTCTCATATGGGGGGCTCACAAAGAGGCGGGACAGGCACCTGCGGAGCCAGTTCCCTGTCATAGAAGAGGGGGGCAGGCACCTGCGGAGCCAGTCCCCTGTCATAGGGGTTTCAAAGTCGAACGTTCACCTGTCAGACACCAGTTAGAAGGGGTTTATTTATACTCATATCCCTTCCACAGTCCAGGCAATGAGATAAAATGTAGCTACTGCTACAGACAGTTTTCTTCGAACCCTCAAGCTTGCTAGCTTTATTCCGAAGAGTATAGTGCAGTCCACTTCGATCAGAGTCAGTACTTCCTAGGCAGGTGAAGCGCAGGGCTTGAACCGCAGCGTCAGAAGCAGCGGGGCGGTGTCGCTGATTCTGCTCCTGTTTTCAGGCGACACGGGGGGATTTGGGGGATATACAGTTTGCCAGATCCGTTATATGATTAGGAAAAACCGGCAGGGGCTGTCCCTCTAGCCCGATGGCGCCGACGCCACCGGGTTTCTGCATAGTCCGCAACGAAGAGGAGCCGGTCAAGGCGGCTTGAGGTCGGTATCAGGCTATTTCATGGTTGTAGAGTGCGCTATGTGTGATGACGCTACTGACGTGTTGGCGCGGGAAAGGGCCGAGCTGGCGGCCTTGCGCCTGGAAAAGGAGATGCTCTCGTCGCAGGTGAAGAGGCTGGTTCAGGCCGAGACCAAGCTCTATGCCTACCAGGAGCAACTCGACGACCAGCTCAAGCAGTACAAGGAACTCTACGAGCTCAATAAACGGCTCGCCACCACCCTGGAACTCCCCGCCATTTTCGAACACGCCACCTCCTACATCATCAACAGCCTGAGCTACGAAAGGGTCCTGTTCTTTCAACAGTCCGGCGGCGCGGGGGAGTTCGCGGTCTGCGCCAGCGGCGGCTACTACGATCCGGACGAACTCGGTGCGCTCTCCGGCCTCGCCCTTTCGGAGCGGGATCCCCTGCTGTCGCCGCTGCTCGCCGGGGAGGAATATCTGATCTGCACGCAAGGGTGCGATCGCCCCGAGCTCGCCGCCCTGCGGGCCCGGATCGGAATGCACGAGTACCTGCTCTGCCGCCTGGGGTCACACGAGCATCCGGTCGCTTTCCTTGCGGTGGGCAACTCAGAGTCGAGCGCCCAGTTCTACAGCAGGGTAAGGGGGAGCGAGGGGGAACTGGTCGGCATCGGCAACCTGGTGGGGCTCCTATCCTCTGCCATCGAAAACGTGATCCTCTACGGCGGCATGAGGACGGCGATGTACGAGAGCAAGCGGGTGGAGGAGTCGCTGATCAAGCTCTCCCAGGCGGTGCAGCAGAGCCCGGTCACCATCGTGATTACCGACACCTGCGGCACCATCGAGTTCGTCAACCCCAAGTTCTGCCAGCTTACCGGCTACTCCACCGAGGAGGTGCTGGGGCAGAACCCGAAGGTGCTGAAGTCGGAGCTAAACTCGCCGGAACTGTACCGGGATCTCTGGGACACCATCAGCGCGGGCCAGGTCTGGGAAGGGGAGTTCATCAACAAAAAGAAGACGGGCGAGCTCTTCACCGAACACGCCACTATCTCTCCGGTCAGGAACCGGGACGGGGTGATCACCCACTACCTGGCCATCAAGGAGGACATCACCGAGCGCCGGCAGTTGGAGGCCCAGCTGATGCAGTCGCAGAAGATGGAGTCCATCGGACGGCTGGCCGGCGGGGTGGCGCACGACTTCAACAACATGCTGAGCGTGATCCTGGGGTGCGTGCAGTTGGCGATGCTCAGGGTGCCGGAAGGGGACAAGCTCTGGCAGTACCTGGATCAGATCTCCAAGGCGGCCAAACGTTCCAGCGATATCACCCGTCAGCTTCTGGCCTTCTCGCGCAAGGAGATCATCTCGCCCAGGGAGGTGAATCTGAACGCCCAGATCATCGAGACCCAGGCCACGCTGGGGCGCCTGATCGGCGAGGACATCAAGCTCACTTTCAAGCCGGTCACCGATATCTGGACCATAAAGATGGACCCTTCCCAACTGGATCAGATCCTGGTCAACCTGGCGGTCAACGCCCGCGACGCCATGGCCAACGGCGGCCACCTGGCGATCGAGACCGAAAACGTCCGTATCGACCGGACCTACTGCCAGTATCACCTGGACGCCGCCCCCGGAGACTACGTCAGGCTTGTGGTGAGCGACAGCGGCAGCGGCATGAGCCGCGAGATCCTGTCGCACATCTTCGAGCCATTCTTCACCACCAAGGAGATCGGCAAGGGAACCGGGCTCGGGCTGGCGACCGTGTACGGCATCATCAAGCAGAACAACGGCTTCATCAACGTCTACAGCGAGCCGGGCCACGGCTCCAGCTTCCAGATTTATTTCCCGAGGTTCCTCGGCGAGGCGGAGTCGGTCGAGTACCTTTCGCAGCCCGAGGTTGGCGGCTCCGGGACCGTCCTCTTGGTTGAGGACGATCTATTAGTGCGCGAGATGTCGCTGCAGATGCTGGAGGAGATCGGTTATACGGTGATCGTGGCCGACAGTCCCGAGCAGGCCGTCGAGATCTGCGCTGACCCCGGGAGCAGGGTCGACATCGTGCTGACCGACGTGGTCATGCCGGGGATGAACGGCAAGGAGATGGTGGACCTGATCGAGTCGATGCGTCCCGGCATCAAGGTGGTCTTCATGTCCGGGTACACCTCGGATCTGGTGGCGCAGCGCGGCGTGGTCGACGAGGGGCGGCACTTCATCCAGAAGCCGTTCGACATGCATTCGCTGGCTATGAAGATGAAGGACGCCCAGTCCGACTAGAAGCTACAAGGGGACTGGCTCCGCAGGTGCCTGTCCCCTTTTTCCCGTAGCTCCAATATTCCTGCAAAACAGTCCCCCCTCCCCTTGTGGGAGGGGGTTAGGGGGTGGGGGTAGGTGCCACCTTTTCCGTCGTTGGCAGCTTCACCC
>Ga0209212_1004592_pt1 | contig 16962 bp, 15 predicted proteins | sample RifGroC2_FD_183996 | JGI IMG/M metagenome (GOLD analysis project Ga0209212, IMG submission 183996) | Groundwater microbial communities from Rifle, Colorado, USA - Groundwater C2 (SPAdes) (version 2) | ecosystem: Environmental > Aquatic > Deep subsurface > Groundwater | place: Rifle, Colorado...
CTTTGCCGCCATAAATTCGGCATGCCGTATAGAAACACAGAAGCCGATGCCTTTGGTGCGGGTCAGGTCGCCCAGCTGGTAGCGCTGCAAGGCGTTTAAAATGGCAGTTACACGCGTGCCGGCCTGGCCGGCGTCGTCCACATAGGCCTGCTCCAGCGCGCTGGTGCTGTATTTCCCCGCCTGCCAGAACCTGTCGTCTTCCACGCTTACAGGGTCGGAGGAGCTTTCCCCGTCCATGCGCTCGGGGGTGGCGGTTAAGCCAAGCAGGATCCCGGGCGAGAAGCCCTCAAAGATCCCCTTATAGCTGCCGGCGGGCGCATGGTGCGCTTCGTCCACAACTATATAGTCGTAGAAACCGGCGCCCAGCTCTTTCCAGAGCTCCTGTGAATTAGCCGTCTGGCCATGGTTATCCTCCAGCCAGAATCAGATATTTCCCCCGCGGTTCTTTTGCGGTAGAAGCTCCGCCGCCGCCAAAGCCCTCTTCAAGCAGCAGGGAGACCTGGGCCGGAGAAGGCAACTCTCCCTTTAAATTGTCCGGCACCGTTTTAAAGACTTTGTAGGTGGAAACGCCTATAGGCTTTTTAGATTCCCGCAGGGAATATTCAACTATCATCCTTTTCTTGCTCTTGCAGATAACTATCCCGATGGACGGGTTCTCCTCTGGCGTTTTAACCAGCGAGTCCAGCGCTGCCAAGTAGAACTGCATCTTGCCGATGTACTCCGGCATGAACTCGCCCACTTTAAGCTCTACCGCCACAAGGCATTTTAGATGCCGGTGATACAGGAGGATGTCGATGAAGTATTCCTGACCGTCCACCTCAAGCCGGTACTGGCTGCCGGCGTATGTGAAGACCCCGCCCATTTCCGTCAGAAACTTGTTCACCTTTGAGATCAGGGCTCTCTCCAACTCCTTTTCGCTGTGCTCTTCGCCCAGTTCCATCAAATCGAAGGTGTATTCGTCCTTTATCGCCAGTTTGGCCTGGCTGCGAACTTCCTCGGGCACAGTGGTGTCAAAATTGGTCTGGTTTGCCAGATACTTCCGGTAAGCGCCTGCTTCTAGATTAAGTGCAAGCACAGCTTTTGTCCATCCATATTTGCGGGTGGCACGCATATAGAACTCTCTCTCCAGATCGTCTTTACACTTTTCAAAGATCAGCATATTCTGGGTCCAGGCAATTTCTCGCACCAATGGTGCGAGTTTTACGTTTTTAGAGTAAATTGCATATAAAACACGCATTCTCCACAGATTGGAAGCGGAGAACCCGCGAACGCCCGGAAATTCTTTTTGCAGATCCACCGAGAGCTGTGCGACCACAGCCTTTCCCCATGTATCCCCCTCCTGTCGTGAAATTATCATCCGCCCTATATCCCAATACAGACTCACACTTTCTGTGTTTGCAGCCTTAAGCGCAGCGTATTGCGCCGCGCGGATGCGCTGCTTGATATCCGCCAGCAACGTGCCGTAACCTGGAACAATTTCTTTAGACATAAGCCTCCCCCCCTGCGATACAAATAGCATAGCAGACGAACCCGACAACGGCATGTCGGGTTGAAAATGACTATTTTAGGGAAAAGTTCATGTTTCTGCCACCATTGGTGACAGTTTTTGTATTTCTCGCACCAATGGTGCGAGTTTTGTGTTTTGGAGGGGCCAAAGCCGATTTCTCCAACCAGTGGTTGGAGTTTTTACGGGATTTTCAATCTAGGGATTATGTTTTACCAAATGAACCGGTTGCGATTTGCAACCAGTTTGTCTACTTCAGGCTAATTCTCGCACCAATGGTGCGAGTTTTATCCGCGCACGCGTTTCCCCCTGCTGGCCCCGCTATTCCTCTTCGAATTCTGCCCGCATGGAGGGCGGCATATACTTTAAATCTTTGGGGGCATTTGGCGACAAAGGCTCCTGGGTCTTCCCCACCTCGGGCGCGCCCGTCTCCCCGCTCTTCTTCGAAAGAAGCGCCTGCCTTTTCTCTTTTTCCTTATCCTCAAGCGCTTTGCGCATGGCGGGCGGCATGTATTTAACATCCTCGTGGGCTTTAAGCGGCGGCGGTTCGGTGGGGATCAACACCGCGCGGCTTTTTCCCGCCGCCTCGCCGAACCCCGCGCGCTCGGCATGCTGCAGCGTTTCACGCAAGAAAGCGCTGTTAAGCCGCTCAGCCGGGGCAAGCGCCGCACTGTGGGCGGCCGCCAGGGGCGGCGGCATGCTGGCCCTCAAGTATTCGCGGATATCGCGGATAGCAATGGGATCAAGCGCTTTCTCCTTGAACCAGAGCATATAGCCGTTCAGGCCGGCTATATTAGTTACCTTGGTAAAGGATTCCTCTGGCGGCGTGGGCAGGCTGCCCGCGCATACTATGACGTTGCGCACCATGACCCCGCCGAATTCCGCTTTAAGCAGGTTGAAGCAGACGTTGCCCGCGCGCTGAACCTGGTCGAAGGGATCGTGGTAGACGCCCTCCTGGGCGAACTTGCGGCTCCAGCGCTTGGTCTCCAGCACAAATACACCGGCCGGGGTGATAACCAGATGGTCCAGCTGTGCGCTTACCAACGCCGCCCCCCCATTGAACTTTCGGATCTTGCGGGCCCTCAGCCGGACATCGTTAAGCACTATGCAGTCGCCGGGTAATTCCTTTAGCTTCTCTATAACTTCCAACTCCGCCAAAGCACCGGCCAGTTCGGGCGACTGTAGTGCGGCCTCCACCTCGGCCAGGTTGTGTTAAGATTTCGGGTGTAAATTGAAGGAAGCATGGGCATCTAGTAGACTTAATGTATCGAGCAGAAAGACTACGGAGGATACCCATGCTTACCAATAGTGACAATATTGAAAAAATAGACTATCGTCAAGGTGCTTTCAGTCGTACCCCATCAGCAAACGAAATGATAGAGCGGCTGGCGTACCGCCAATTAAGGACCAGGGTCAAGTCCACCCTTCAGACAGGAACGATCAACCACATCGTCGGCCAGGAGATCAGCGCCATGATTTCCGAAGCCTTGAGCGCGCAGTTGGCCGCCGAGAGGGATGCTGCCTTAGGTAGCCAGCCCTATGAACGGGGCGGCGCCATTAAGCGCAATGGCTACAAGTTAAAGAGCCTGCCCGGCCTGTGGGGCCGCCTGACACTGCGCCGCCCTGTGGTGCGCGCCGGCAGCCTGTCCCTGCCGCTGCTGGAGGCGCTTAAGGCCGCAGGCACGGGCCTGCGCGACATGCTGGCCATGCGTTTCTGGCTGCGCGGTTGTTCCACCAGGGACGTCGCCCGCGAACTGAACGGCACGATAGGCGCGAAGATGTCCCATTCCACCGTCACCAAGGTGACCAACGCCATCGAGCCCGTCCTGCGGGAATGGGAAACGCGGACGATCCCCAAGGGGATCGTCTACCTGATGCTGGACGCCATCTACCTGCCGGTGCGCAGGCCCGGTTTCATCCGCAAGCAGGCGCTGCTGGTGGCGCTGGGCATAACGGCGGAAGGCCAGCGGCACATGCTGGGCTTCCTGCTGGGCGACAAGGAATCCGGGGATTCCTGGTCGGCGCTGGTAAAAGACCTGCTGGCGCGCGGCCTGGACAGGAACGCCCTGAAGCTGGTAGTTTCCGACGAGCATTCCGGAATAGAGCAGGCCGCAAAAGAGCTGTTGAACGTGCCGCACCAGCTTTGCGTGGTACACCTGATGCGCAATTGCACGGCGCGTGTGGCCGCGCCGCACAGGAAGCTGTTCCTGGAGCTGTTCAAGAACATCTTCTGGGCCAAGACCCGCGAAGCGGCGCTTACGGCGGCGGGCACCTTGCAGGGCCGCCTTGGCGCCGCTTATCCAAAAGCCGTAGGTCTTGTGATGCGGAGGCTGGACGACCATCTTCGCTTCCTCAACGAGCCCGAAGCATTTTGGACGCTGTTGATGACGTCGAATCTGATAGAGCGTTTCAACTATGAGCTGCGGCGAAGACTGAACAGCGCGGGAACGATGCATTCCGAGTTGGAGGTCCTGAAATTGATGTGGTCGATTTCACAGGCGCAGGAAGATCGCTGGGCGAAGCGCCCGTGGAAGGCGTATAAAGCTCGGGAAAGGGAGGTGGCGGCGGTTTGAACTAGACTACGCCCATGCTTCCCAATTTACACCCAGAAAGTTGACATGGCCCCTCGGCCATGTCTCCGGCCAGGAGTGCGGCATACCGCTGCTCCAGGGCGAAAAGGCGTGAGATATCGTATTTAGTTTTCAGAATGAGGAACCAATTTATCAAGGCGCTGAAAATGCCCGGCTCGGCGCGCAGCAGGGAGATCTGGGCGTTCTTATACCGCACACAGGCGGCTATCTCGGAGTGAAAACGGTCGATGGCCGGTTTGCATGCCGCGCGCATATTCTGCAGCAGCGGCTGCAGCTCCTCCGGCCGCACAACGTAAATATTCCGTGCCGCCAGCTTTTCCCTGAAAGTCCGCCAGGCGCCGCTTTCCCCCAGGATCAGGGCCTTACCTGAAACAGCCCGAGCCTCCGCAGCACCTGGCTGCGCGCCGGGGGACCTGCCCTGCCGCCGTTCTCCCATTTGCGCAGGCCCACACGGAACAACTCTTTCCCCATCTCCAGGCCGAAACGGGTGAGTGCGGATCTGGGCGAAGCATACCGGGCCAGCAGATTTAACCCAAGCGCAGATTTAATCAACTGCCAGAGCAATATAAGAACAGCTATTACAAAAAAGAATCCCGCGGCAAGCTTAAGTAACGGCGCGAAAGCCGGCAATAAAGAAAATGGGCCCAAGTTGCTGTTCTTGAAATAGCCCGATAGCAGATAGGCACCTATGCTTAAAATGGCGTAAAACCACCAGGGCAAATTTACTTGAGGATTTGATCTGTGCCGCCTATACATTATGTCTCCGCGGATACTATAGCTCGCTGAAACCTATTCGATGGCAGGCGGGTATGGTCTTCCTTGTCCCTCTCCGGCACCACCAGCTCTGAGGTCTGGTCCTCGGCAATATCCCGTATCTGCTCTGACAGGGATTGGCCGGGATAGCGCGTTCTGGGGTCTTTTAATGGGCTGTGCACTATAAATCTCCTATAAACCCAATCGAATTCGGACGTTAGGAAACAGCGTCTCCGGCTTCCCCCCCGAAGCGCTTCAAGGATATGCGCCTAGCAGGGGTGCGGCATAATGTTGAAAACTACGGCTCGGTTTGTCTGCACAGCTATCACTAGCAATAATAATTTTCCCCTCGATCAGATCCAGTGCGTACACCTTACCGGTTTCAATACATTTAATCTGGAATGTGAAAATATCGTAATGATCCTCTTTGTCACGCTCGCCGGCTTTAATTTCCGCATTCCAGTCATCAAATTCCTCCTGGAGCTCGGCAATGGCTTGCTCGATGGTTGCAAAGACATAAGTGTTTTTATTCTCGTCGTACAAATTATTGACCCAGCCTTCGCAGTGGGAGTACTGCAATATTTCATAAGCATTCTTTGCATGATACGTGTCTCGAATAATTAAGGCATGATGTGTCCGTCGTCGCATTCTTAAAGCCTGACATCCAGGCATGACACGAATACGCATCTCTGCATTCTCGGTAAAAACAATTTGTTTGGACATACCCCCCTCCTCGCCACACAAATAGGATAGCAGACGAACCCGACAACCGTCTGTCGGGATCGTTTTATGTCCTTTGATTATGTTTTCGACTGCTCCAGGGCTTAAAGCAGACTGGTGGCTACGGCCTAGGCTTCCAAGTTCACCACAGTAGCTTTATTATAGAGGGAACTAATATCTGCCGGGTGGATTCTGAATTGGCTTCTTCTTTTTGTTTTGGCGTCTTTTGTTGAGGCATTTTCAAGTTTGACTGCCGGATCATAGTACACGACGGACTCATTCATTGCTTTAAGCAGGAACATGAAATCTGTTCCCTCACAAACCTTAACATCCGCCCCGTAGCAATATTGCCTTATGGGTTCTGTTCTGCGCATGGCAGGGATATATACTGCCTTGGCGTGTTTTCTGTTCCAATGCCGCATAAGGTCAACGAGCATCCATTTGGCGGCAAGTTCCCCATTGTCATCTACTAGGCATAATCCGCCGTCGGTTTTGGTGATTTTGTTTTTGACCGCATCATAGCCATCGAGAATAAGCGTAAGCTTTGTCGATTCAACCCGTTGCCCAATACGGTACACACCACCAAAATTGATACGGTCCTCTCTGCCACATTTATCAGGATAGCCGAAGCGCCGAAGGAAAGCTTCCACGCCTTTCTCTTTATAAAGCCCGGCGCTAGGCTCCGGGGTCATTAGTGTCAAAGGGTTTCCGCTATTAAACCCACCCCAAGACTTAACCGTGTGTTGCTTTACTTCCCAGCCCAAGTAATCAGGTTCTGCTTTCCCATTCGGCGTTATGCCAAGCTCAGCTTCAAGGGTATACCCGCCACACTGTGGTGAGTTGCAGGGGGTAATATTGCGATTCCCATCAAGTCTCTTGGAATCAATCCAGCCTTTTTCATGGATAGACTTCAGTACTCGCAGAATCGCTTTTTTTGAATCCTCTTCTGCCGCCAAGGCAAGTTCGAGAAAGACTCCGGACTGTTCCAACGAACTTCTTTTTGATGCAAGCTCTCTTCCGAGAGTGGTTTCGAGTACTGTAGCGTACCCGTAGATATTTCCGGAAGGAGATACGCCCAACACAAGAATTCTATTGGGTCTTCGTGATGCCAGTAATTCTGAAGGCGCAGTTTTGCATCCTTTTAAAAATCCGGAAAGGCGTATCTCTGGGTACTTCGGATAGAGAACCATCTGCGCTGTGGGTGCGGGTTCACACCTGCCCTGGTCATTTAACCATGCGAAATCAAGCGCTGCCTTAAATCGCGCCCTTTTCCATCCGACAAGATCAGAATCAGTAACTACGCCCTTGTGGGGCAAAATATTCAGTGCAGAAAAATCTGGCCCGAGATAGATCTGGTTTTTAGAATTGTCGTTCGGAGACAGGAATTTAATATAAAGCCGATCCACACCATTACAGCGCATCATTCTCGAAAGACTATCGAGTGTTAGATCAGTTCCTGTCATTTTTATTTAGCATAACCAATCGAAAGTCTTTTATCATCAGAACCAGTGATCCATTTGCATAGGATGGAGGAAAGACGGGCACAATCTTGCTTCTTTTTCCCCTTAACCGCACATTCCCAAATATCGGCTATTCTCCAGCCATCCTTCTCAAGTTGTCTTCGGCATTTTCGGTCATTAACCTTGTTCCCTCTGATCTTGTCTTGCCAGAAAGAACGATTACTGGCTGGCAACTTAAAAAGATGGCATTTATGCCCGTGCCAGAAACAACCATTAACAAACACAACAGCTTTGTATTTCTTCAAAACGATATCTGGTTTCCCGGGCAAGGTTTTAACATTAACCCTGTAACGGAATCCACAGCCGTGCAATATTTTGCGAACCGTTATCTCTGGTTTGGTATCTTTTCCCTTGATACCACCCATCATAAGACTTCGTTTGGCTTTTGTGACTACGTCCATCCACTATGCCACAAGCTCGGGAGTTCGTTTAGGCTGCTTGGCAGGCTTTATGGCCGCCAATATGTGGGGCAGCATATGTCCTGCAACAGCTTTAACAACAGGAACGACAACAGCATTGCCGAATTGCCTGTATGCTTGTGTATCGGAGACAGGAATCTCGAAAGGTTTGCTGCCGGGCTGATCAAAACCCATAAGCCTGGCGCACTCGCGGGGAGTAAGACGGCGAGGCCTCTTGCCTTTCTGCTTAATTAGTATTTCCGAGCCGTCTTTATGGTACCTGGCCGACAGGGTGCGCGCTGTGCCATCGGGGCCAAAGAGACCAAAACCAAAACCATTCCCCAGGGCTTTATGCTTTTTGGAATAATTCTGGAGATATTCCCACAGATTAGGGGTCAAAGTGTATTTTGCAGCAACCTTGCTTTTCGCCCCTTCGGTATACGGTGGTTCGGGGTTCTCTGTTCCGTCTTCAGTGTGAAGTATTTTAGAAAGCGTGGGCCAGCCAGCCTTCGCAGGCAGCTGCAACTTCTCGAAATCGAAAGTATTTGCATCCCGAAATCCGACAATAAAAATGCGTTCCCTGTGCTGAGGAACAAAGCTGTTTCCATTAATAATGCGGTACTGCACACTATAGCCCAGCTCCTCTTTCAAAGTATGCATTATTGTTTTGAAGGTATTTCCACCGTCATGGCTTGCGAGATTCTTCACATTCTCCAGCATAAACGCCACTGGGCGCCGCTGCTCGATTATGCGTGCGACATCGAAAAACAATGTCCCCTGTGTCTTGCACCTGAAACCATGAGGCTTTCCCAGTGAGTTCTTTTTGGAAACTCCGGCAATTGAAAATGGCTGACAAGGAAAACCGGCAACCAGAACTTCGTGCTCAGGTATATCCTCTTTCTCGTGTAGTTTTGTGATATCCCCGGCAATTTCATGCCCCCCGGGGAAATTCTTCTGGTATGTCATCTGGGAGTATTTATTCCATTCGCTAGTGAACACGCATGTCCCGCCAACGCTTTCAAATCCTTTGCGCATGCCGCCAATTCCGGCAAACAGATCAATAAACCTGAACTTTGATTTGTCGGTGCTGGTTGTGGGCAACTTAGACGCGATATAGTTTTCCAAAAGCGTTATAACAGTCTTTCTTGGAAGAAGTTCGCCATTTTCCCAACGGTACACGTTGCGGAGGTTGTAACCGGTCATCTCACGGACCTCATCCAGGGTAAGCCCGGTTTTCGCACGGAGTTCAGCAAAAGTTGTATTCTTCATGGATTTCTCCTTCTGGGTCATATTTTGACATTATGGCAAACTTGTTCCCATCTTGGCAAATATCTGTAGGTATAGTGTAACAAAACAACCCGACAAGGGGCTGTCGGGTTGCAATACGCATTTTTCAGTCTTTTTATTCAGCTTGAGCGGAAGACTTCCCAAGTTTATTGCTCAAGGCTTTTTACTGAGCCGGCTCTTTTAATTGCGCATGCTTCACAATAAGATATGAAACATAACTACGAATTAAGTTGCAAAATAATCTGGCCTCTGCCGAATCGATTGGGACACCCTCATTTAAATCAAGTCCGTGCCGTACCCCTCCCCCAGTCGGTGAGGATAAATAGCCATGAACCGATTTTATCCATTCAAGCACTATTTTCATGGTGGAACCCCTGGAAATTATCTCCAGGTCACGGACGATTTCATTAAAGTATTTGCCTTTAACAATTCCGTTTTCGCCTTTAATGCCACGGAAGGTGGTGGAAAGTGACTCTAGCACCCAAAGGGTTTCCTGCACTGCTTCCCGGTAGTGGCCCTCAGATAGCAGTTTTTCAGACCGTTGCAGAGATTCCTGCAACTGTTCAGCCGCTTTTGCGGCTAAGGACTGATAATGCCCGGATACGGGCACTGCAACATCTCCAGCACTCTCCCGCAACAATAATTCGGGAGGTCGCAACACATATCCGATTTTATGCTTTCTGCATAAATCGTTAATCATTGCCGCATCTGGAGCAAAGAAATCGGGTGTGCGCAATTTCTCACACGCCTCGTAAAACGCATCCAGAAAGACCGGAGCATTTTCAGCCGCCTGTTTTACAACAAAGGACATATCACTCTCTGCCCAACTTTCACCGGTACTTCTCATGTAACTTTCACCACAGGCCGCACTGTAGACTATTTTAAATTGCTCAAATACATTCCACCGTTCACCATGCGCGGCAATCTTTTCAATCGCCGACAGGAACTCATCTAACGCTTTACGTGGTATTTTCGAATTTTTGTATTCCCCGTCTTGTGGCGGTGTGAAACGCCAGCGCGCGTCAAACTTAAGCATATTATTCTCCGACAACTTATCGTTGGCCAACCGGTCCAATACCAGTAAACTTTTCTAGTAAAGCTGTGCTATTTCCTCTTTTATTGATTGCAGAACGCCTTTACTGGAAAGTATCGTCGCCTTATTTTTAACAAGAAATGCATGCACGGTCTGAACATCTAGCTGTTTGGGAATACCAAGATGCCGCTGTATTTCTATAGCAGCGTATCTTGAAAATCCCAATGTGATAAGACTTATTGTTGTATAGTTACATGCCCCAAGTTCAAGTGCTAATGACATTGGATAGAATTTTTCTAGCAGCGCTTCTTGTCCAAGTGAAGCCAAAATATTCTTTAGCATGTCGGCGTAACACTTAAACCCTATCGACATAGTAAAACGGATGTCTTTTTCTATAGAGGTCATGGTGTCATGAATCACATTGTCAACATTCGTTTCCCCAACAGACTTCCGGTATTCAACTCGCTTTTCAATTATTTGAGAAAACGGCATTTCAGTAAGCCATTGCCGCATCAGCATCGTCAACAAACCCCGATATTTAGGGTCGAAACTGAACAGATGCTCGTAGAGGATCTCCATAACCAATGACAAGTTATTGTTCTGCTGAAGCGGATGACTCGGGATTAGACTTTCAATAAACTTTCGTTTTAATTGCGCATACAATGCTGACTGGGCTAAAGGACTAAAATTAGGATTCTTCTCAATAAGTTCCCACGGAATAGCAATTCCTGAATCCATCTTTGTTAAAGCGTCTCTAAGCCTCTCTTGTGTCACCAAAGGGATTGGTTGTGGCGCTCGCTCAAAAAGCTTAGAGAGGCGATCCGTTTTATACGCACAATAAAGTTTATTAATCGTTGATATTGGATAGTCTTTCTTCTCTGAGGAACGCATTCCCTCCAGAATGATTTCAAGATTGTTTTGAATTTCCTGGTAAATAGCTGGAATGACTTCAACTTGGGACTCATCTACTAACATTTCCAAGTCCTGTTTCTTTGGTTGTGTTAGGAAGATATTCCCCTCAAAGTCTTTAGTAAGTCTGCCGGCTCTGCCTGCAAGATTTCTAAAATCAGCACGAAAAGCTGTCATATTGTGAATGAAAATATTTTTCGCAGGTAGATTTACTCCCTCTAGTAGTGTAGAAGTGCATGCCAGAAAACGAATTTCTCCACTTTTAAACAGCCTTTCAATCTTAAGTCTTATCGGACTGGGCAGATATCCGCAATGATAGGCAATTCCAAACAACACGGTGTTTGCCAATGCACATTCTGGATGAAGGCTTTCTGCTATATATTTAGATAGCGCAATCAAACCAAGGATTTCTTTTTTAGTCCCGATTTGAGTAGCCATTTCCAGTGCAAGGTTCCGGCAGGTAGCCGGATTATGCGCATAAATAATATTCTGAGTGTCTTTGCCTATAGCAAGTGCCAAAGCTGAAGTTTTTTCAATCGCCCCTTCTGGTAATACGAACTTCTTATCCAGATTCCCTATCTCAACCAATTCGGAACCAATCTTTACTTTAATTTTAGCTCCCTTTACCGAGGGATTAATTGTGAAGTAATTCTGTCGTACAGGAGATTCTTCTTCATTTATTTCTTCAGCATTCTTTAAATCTAGTATTTGAGTTGTAAACAGCTTTGTGTTTTTCACGTTTGGCATTGAAAACAGAAATTGGACTTCAGGGTTGCGTTCCAAGATAGATTCAATAACATTATGAAAAATATTTCCTCTTCCCAAATCTGAGATCTTTTGCGCCTCATCAAGTATTACCAAGTCCATGGATACTTCAGGTGAAGTCTCCAGCAAAACCGTTGCGCGCTCTGGCGTTAAAACAAAGACAGGTGTTACATCTTCCTGGGTCCAAGAAAGCGGAGCGGTTAATACAGCAAAATTCCCGGGGCTTCGCTCTTTTAGCAACTCACTCAATTCGATAGAAACTTCGGTAATGAGCGCTCTTGTCGGAACGATATACACAACTCGAAGCTTCGGATTCTCAAGTAGTCGTTCAAGAAGATTGCGTTTAAGGATAAATGACTTTCCTGCAGACGTAGGGGCAGATAACGATATTGATTTATGCGTTTTTAAGGCATTCCAGAACTTTTTCTGAAAATCAGTAAGCACCAGTGTTCCAGACTGTATTGTTACCGTATTTTTCAGTTCTTTCGTGTCACACTCCAGACTCAGAAGCAATGGTTTTTCCAATATTTCGTCTTCCTCTATCTTTTTAAGCAACTCATTGGCCGGGAAGTTAGCTAGCCGATTAAAGATTAAACTCGTTATGCTTTTTGTTCCAGGATAGAGTCCTCGGTATTTAGCCCATACAACAACTGCAATACTATATGCAGTTTTTCTATGGCTTAGATTTTCCGATAATGCGCATATCACTGATGTATGCAATAGCCTACGAAGTTGAGGCACATGCAAGTCGGGCGTTAGGGAAACATAAAGCCCTTCAGGAAAAACGCGACCAGCGCCGCCTTTAAGCAGACAATTGAAATCCTCCTGGAATTGAGGTTCCTCAAAAATAGTACTCGCCAATTCTGAATAAAAACTACTCATTGAGTTTGTTAATAAACTTTGTTCTTAGTTCCTCAACCGAATGAAATGGAAGCAGTAACATAACAAGATTTATGTTGCCTAGCGCCTTCTCTTCTACTTTGGCCATAAATTTCTCTTCGGCTTCTTGGATATCTTCGCAATACTTCTTTGCGAAATATTCTCCGGCCTCCTCGGGACTCATCGCCAATAGTGCAGAATATATTTCAGTATCGAATGCGATAAATAGCGGATACACAAACTCTCTTCTAACCTCGGATTCTTTGTAGGGATTTAAGTACTCGGCAAATTCTTTTTTATGTTCCGTTAAGATGTGAGCGTGATCTTCTACCGTGAGGATATCATCGTCCATCGCACTATCATTTGTGATGTATTTCTTTAAAGAATCAAGCGCGGAACTGATTGCTGGCCCCAGTTTGGCATGCACCTTAGATTCTCCGAAGTAAATAATCAACTTTCCGCTTTCAGCCCTTACATGGATAGCATCCGCTCGCTTAACCATGTCGGGGGAAGCTGTTTTTAACCGAATTTTCGCAACAAGCTGAGGGGCCTGAAAGACGCATTCCAGGATGAGGTAAAGTATTAACTCCCCGACTTCACCGGACTTTGGATTTCTGGAAAATCTTTTCGCTGCCTTTCTAAATACCTGTTCCCGGGTCATATCTGGATCTTTCACTGGATAAACATATTGAGCCAAATGCTCAAGCAGTAGGTCCAAAAAATCATCAACCCTAGGCTTATTCCCATCCAGTGCAATATACAGAAACGACCCTTTATGCGGCGAAGGCAACTTGCATTTATATGAATGCTCTTTTATAACTTCAAAAAAACTGCCCTGCCTAGCAATTAAATGTATGTTTGTATCGCCGGTAAAATCTGCCATGGTTATTTATTGTCTTTAAGCCTTTCTGTTTATAGTCTTCAACACCGCTTAAAGGTTCCCCACTTACACTCGCTCCATTAGATCAACCATTAAAGCTTACGCGTCAGATCGACAATCATTGGAACATTCGACTTAACTGCTTTCCCCGCGATTATCGCATGATAGGGCTTTAAATTTGGTAAAACCTGTATCAATTTCTTGCCTATATAATTGCCCAGAAAGTTAAAACTTGTTTCATCAAAGGCCTGGAAACAGATTACCGTATTGCATTGAGTTAAAACTGTTTTGGAAACATTTGCCGTTCTTTGTGCAATTATTATAAAGCCGACTCCATACTTGCGGCCCTGAAGCGCTATCTGCCCGATTTTATTCACTAAGGCTTTATTACTGCCGTAATCACCCAAATCCCCCAAACTGCTAGTTTCTGGTATTACAGTATGTGCTTCCTCAATTACTATACAAACCCGCGTCCCCTCATTCTCTTTTGCATACTTAAATACTGAATCAAGGAATAATTGCGTGAATTCCAATATGAATGTTGTATTTGACAAATCCGGCAACTCGAAAAGGCCAAGATTGGATTCCTTGTTCTCGATAAACTCTTTTACATACTGGCCCAGCTTCTTTTGTATGGCGTCTCTAAACTCGATTGATTTAACCTTATCTCTAGCATCTGCCTTTTGCGCGATAAGCCGTTCTGTTTCAACTAATCCCCCTTCTTTTTTGGGAATAATTGGAATTGGATTTAAATCCTTTAACTCCGCCAGATACTCCCCTGTAAAATCAAGACATACTACTTTTGTTCCAGTCATCACCTGCTTAAGAATTTCACGCGCAATAAAAGACTTTCCCGCGCCGGTAATGCCCAGAATCGCCATGTGATGGGTAACCGCATCGTGTAGATTTAAAATTGAAGGCAGCAATGTCGATGGAATAACTCCTATTTGATATTCAGGATATTTCACCTCGGGAATCTTTATGCTGGAGGTTTCCGCTTTTAACACAATTGAGTTTATCGTTGGGACCCATCCATACTTTTCAAACCCACCTTTCTCCGCTCTCCATGCCCCGACTTGGATAGCCTCGCCTCTTATAAAACCTGTTTCATTCTTGTCTTCCAATACCTCTTTCGCAGTTACCCCGTTCACAACCTGATAAAACACTTTCTTACTATCGATTGCCACTTCTAACAAATCACCTTCGCTAATATCGCCACTTTGCTTTGAATATTCGAACTTAATTAAACCGATATCTGAATTCTCGACTATCACACCGACAAATCTATCTATAATTACCTTAATTTCATCCGATTCTTTTATGGACTTTTTATAAACGATGTTTTTTTCTAAATATGCTTCTGGACCATCCTTTTTAGGATACACCGGCAATTGAAGTATCTTTATCCATTTTTCCTGATTTAATAGATAACTATCGAATACGATTCCGTAGAAATACAATTCATCCCCATCTTGCATCGAATACTTAAAAGCGACCACATCAAACTTCTTTATGCTTGCTCTATCCTCGAACAACTTCGCCAAAAATATCTTTTTGGATTGAACCCCGAATATCTCCCCTACTGAACTTTCGTTCTTTTTAGTCTCGCTTTTTAGGTTTGCAAATAACTTTTGCGGTTCCGCAACTAACACAATCCACCAGAATAGCATCAAAATCAGCACTTTAACATCTTGCACGGAATAATTAGCAAGAATAAAATACAAAAAAACTGCAGAATATAATATTTTCCCTGAGCCGAACCGAACTGACACGTTTTTCAACAAATCACTTAAATGATTCTGCCAACTCTCTAAACTCTTTGTTTTATCTTTAAGCAATACTGCTATCATTGCGACACTAAGCATTGCCAATGTGTATCCTGCCCCGATCTTCCACCAAACACTAGCAGCGCCCGTGAATTCTTTTCTTATTGCCAGCAGTACTAATAGTATTGATATGGAATTCCCGATTACATTGGTTGGGGCAGAATAATAAGGCTCAATAAAAAACATCGAAAATAGAACCATGAATAAGCCAGAATAAAACCATAAATATTGCGTTTCAGCGCCAGGAAATACTGACCCGGTTATCCAATATGTCAGCAAAAGCAAAACCAGCAAGAATCCGGAAAATATTGCCAACTGAATTCTTTTTTGAGTTTTAAATATATTCATTAAGACCTCGTCTCATACTGGTGACCTGCCGTTAAGCTTCACCATCTTCCAGTTGTTAATGTCTTCGCACTTTCTTTTTAAACTTTGGCGGTTCTCCGCATAGAACAATGATTGCAGTGTTCTCTTTTATCTGAGATTGAGAAAATAACTGTTTCCAGTCTTTTTCCGACTTAAACCGATGCGTTTCATATATCACATACAGGAACCGCTTCCAGTCATTCGAAATATACCCGCGCGTGTCTGCGAGTAGCTGATCTGCTATTACAGGCACATCTTCTTTACGCGATAGAAACTTATACTCAATCAGTGTTTCAATAGATGGAATACCGGTATCAGGTTCAAAATTCTTAATTTGTTTAGTGAGTGTCGGTTTGTGTTTTAAATCCGAAAAAACACACTTAAGTATTCCTTCCATCCGCAGGTGCACGTCAGCTTCGTTGCCCGGCGTAGTGCCAAAAAGTCTTTTATCAGTTATTACGTATTGTGCATCACGTATTATTTGCATTAAATCTTTTGTTACTTTAGTCTGGCTTTCAGATGGGCAAAATGACTCTAGAATCTCTAAAAATCTCCTTATGTGGCTTAATACAGGGGAATAAGGGTCCCCATCTGGAGTAGCCTCTGTCGCACCGAACCCTTTCTTATTTTTAATATCAAGATATTCTAAATGAGCTATTTTGCGAAGTTCTTCAAGCCCGAAAGCTTCAGTAATAGCCAAAAGGCTAACAAAACATGATTCAATCGCCCAACTTGGGTCCATAAAGTCTTCACCAATCCGACACCAATCTTCTAATTGACTATCCGCTTGCGTAATCCTGTTTTTAAGCAATAAAATTGCTGATTCAATATTTTCCAAAGGATTCACACTTAACCTCCTAATATTTTGAGCATTTCCCCACCACTTCCGCTACTACCATGAACTCTTCGTCTTCCGCGTTCGGGATCACTATGGGGCTGTAGGCCGGGTTCAGCGGCTGCAGGCTTATTTCTTCGTGCTGCCAGGCGCCGTCGGGGGCGTATTTCTTTTTGCTGGTGTATTTCTTTACGGTGTAGCTGCCGCCGGTGTCGGGGTCGGCTATGGCGCTGTGCTGCACCAGCACCAGCTTGTTCTGGCGGGTGCCGCCCGGGTTGGCGCGGAATACGCAGTAGTCACCGTCCTGCAATCTGGGCTCCATGCTGCGCCCGGCCACTTGCGCGGCGAACATGTTGTGGTCGGGCTTCAGGCCGGGAGGGCATTTTATCCAGCCAAGCGGCTCTACGGCCATGCCGCGGCCGAAATTGCCGCAGGCGGCCTGCAGGCTGTACACGGGGAGGTAAGCCGTAAATTTCAGGGCGGCGGCCACTTCTTCTTCTATCCTGTAAAGCACCTTAAGCGCGGCAGCCGCGGGCGCGGCCTGGGCTGCCGGCGCTGGCGCGAGGAGGGCTTTAAAGTGCCGGGCGGTTTCTTGGTCCGTAAAGTGCACGTAGCAGCCCTTAAGGCCCCTGGTCATAAGGGTGCGGTAGGTGTTCTTTATTATGGCGTCCAGCCGGAGCTTTAAAGCCCTCCTCG
>Ga0209212_1004594_pt1 | contig 16952 bp, 18 predicted proteins | sample RifGroC2_FD_183996 | JGI IMG/M metagenome (GOLD analysis project Ga0209212, IMG submission 183996) | Groundwater microbial communities from Rifle, Colorado, USA - Groundwater C2 (SPAdes) (version 2) | ecosystem: Environmental > Aquatic > Deep subsurface > Groundwater | place: Rifle, Colorado...
GTCGAAAGCGACGGCCAAAAAATTATGAGTTAATGACCGCCCCGAGACATGAAATGAAGGTGATCCCTCACCGAAACAGATATTGTGCTAACAACTCTTAAACTAGCGCCATTCGGGACACAACACTGATATATCAGAAACTTTCGGCTGCCCCCGAAAAGGTGAACGAACTTTTTAAGGAGCTTCTTCTCACCGCACAACTGCTCGATATCGAATCTGATGCGCTTGAGCTGCAACAGGCCTATATTGCAGAGGGCATTCTGACCGAAAAATGGTATGATGATGCCCTGCATGTGGCGTTGGCAACCGTCGCCGAGTGCAACGTCATTGTGAGCTGGAATTTCAAGCACATCGTTAATTTCAGAAAAATACCGCTCTTCAACGCGGTCAACGTGCTGAAGGGATATCGTCAGATTGCCATACACTCGCCACTGGAGGTAATTAACTATGAAGAATAAATCGTTCGATTGTGTCGAAATGAAGCGCAAAGGCGCGGAAGCGGTTTACCAGAAGGTTGCATCTCTCTCTATTGAACAGCAGCTTGAATACTGGCGCAAAGGAAGCGCTTCCTTGCGGCAGCAAATGCAACCTGCAATCAACAAAAAAGCCGCTTGAAGGTGTCTCTTTCCTGGTCTGAACGCAGTTTATGACTCTTTAACCTCGCGCAGTGGGCTGCAAATTGGCATGTAATGTGCGGACGCTTCACGATCTTACCTCTTGACCAACTAGTCAAACAGTTCAACCTCTTTGCCCCCAACTTACGCCAAGTCACAAAAAATGGATGCTGCACAAGCAGAAAAAGGAATTAAAACAGCATGAAACGTGTCGCCGTTACTACCCTTGGATGCAAAACAAATCAGTTCGAATCAGCCTCGATGATTGAACAATTTCAAAAAGCCGGTTACTCGGTAGTCCCGTTCAGCGAATCAGCCGACATCTATGTAGTCAACTCCTGCACGGTCACAGCCAAAACCGACGCCGAGACCCGCCGCCTGATCCGCCGCGCCCGCCGCATGAATCCACAGGCCCGCATCATCGCTACAGGATGCTATGCACAAGTGGCCCCTGGTGATCTGGAACGGATGCCGGAAGTGGACAGCGTATTCGGCAACCGTGAAAAGCAGGATATCACTCAATTGGTTGAGGCTGGTGAAAGCCGAGTTTCGGATATCGCTGCCGAACGAACAAGCGGCCCGCTAAAGCTCGAGAGTTTTGCCGAGCACACCCGCGCCTTTCTCCAGGCGCAAAATGGCTGCAACTCCTTTTGTGCCTACTGTATCGTTCCCTATGCCCGCGGCAGAAGCCGCAGTGTACCACTGGAGGATGTACTGGAAGGGGTCAGAAACCTCGCAGCCAACGGCTACCAGGAAGTGGTGCTTACCGGCATTCATCTGGGTGCCTACGGGCTCGACCTGGCAACAAGAAGCTCTTTGACCGAACTTGTAAGAAGAATCGACAGCGAGCATCTCGTCCCCCGCCTGCGCATCGGATCGGTGGAACCCAACGAACTGAGCGACGAATTGCTCGCCGTGATGGCGCAGTCCAGGATCATCTGCCCGCACCTGCACCTGCCGCTGCAAAGCGGCAGCGATAGTGTCCTGGCACGCATGGGACGAAAATACACGACTGTTTTCTTCCAGGAATTGGTGAGCAGGATCAACGCCTCATTGCCGGATGCTTTCATCGGTGCCGATGTTATTGCCGGTTTTCCCGGTGAGAGTGAAGATGAGTTTAGCGAGACACTGCGTTTAGTGAAGGCATTGCCATTCTCGGACCTGCACGTCTTCCCCTTTTCGCGCCGCCCAGGTACCAAAGCGGCTGACCTGCCTGATCAGGTGCCTGCTTCCGTCATCAAGGAGCGGGCAGAAATGCTGCGTAACCTGGCCCGGAAGAAGAAGGAGTTGTTCTTGAAGCGGTTTGTGGGCAGTGAACTGCGGGTGCTGGTACAGGGATATGATGCAAAAAGCAGGCTCTGCCGCGGGCTTTCGCGAAATTACATTACAACAAGTTTTGCCGGGAATGCGCAGATGATAAACAGGGAAATTTCAGTCGTTGTCAGTGGCATTGGATCAGGAACCGACCTTGCCGCTGAGATCGCTAGCCCGTAACTAGCCTGTTACAACAGCAGCACCAATACCACCCCGCCCCCTAACACCACCAGGTTGCAGACAGCAGAGACAGCATGCAGTCTGGAAAACTCTTTGCGCAACGGGTGATCTTTGGTGGTGGTCTCGAATGAGCCGATTTCCCGTTTGATGGCTGCAGCTCGCGGCTCGACATAGTAGGACTGCACGGCCGTCAGGGCCAGCATCGCCATCAGGATGCCGGCAGCCAGGTCAATACCCCGCCCCCGCGACAACAGGCGACAGAACAGGGCGATCCCTCCGCAGGCCAGGCCCCAGCGAAAATATCCCGGAAAGAAGGTTCCCACAATGCGGGCGGCAGTATCACGGGCCTCGGTCTTGAACAGCAGCGGGGTCAATACAAGCGTAAACAGCGCATTGCCGCCCACCCACAGCGCAATTGCCAGGCGATAAATCATTTCCGCAATTTTCATGGTTTCTCCCAGAGAGGCCTACAATGGTCCCGCCTAAAGTTTATCGTTTCTGTTCCCTGATAAACGCCAGCTCAATATCAGTTGCCTTAACATCAAGACTGGTCATCGACAAGAAACGCAACCCACCTTCAATGGTATTTTCTATAATGCTGACCGGACCGTCTAACTGTTCCGCGATCTTTTCGTTGAGCGAACCGATGGACAACAGAGTATTATCATAAAGTATGCCTTTTACATTGACCTTCGGATTTGCCCGTATGTCAGTCTTGCTGCGAATCGCCATGATGGCATCCGAGAGTGCTGCCTTGGCGAAGCGCAACTCCTCGATTTCTTGAATAGACTGTGCCTGTTTTATCTGGCCCTGATTCTTCTCAAGCTCGGCAAACAAATGCTCCAACTCTTCGGCATCGCGATAATCTGCACCGACTGAAAGTGCAGTGTGGACCGAGGCGGGCGAACCGATCTTTTTGCCTTCAATCCCGCCAAGCGCAGTGTAACTACCGCCGGAAATAGCACCCTGATTAACAACAATCCGGCCCAGACTCCTGATGGTACTGTTATGAATCTCAACCTCGGCAATGACGTCTCCAGCAGACTTTACGACGCAGTTATGGATGAATTGCGCCCTGATTGTACCACCACACGCAATGGTGCCCTTATCCTGCCCATCCATGCCACAAAACGAAACATCCCCATCTGAAACAATATGACAAAGACCAATGTTGCCGGTAACACGGATCCCCTTGGTGGCTGAGATATTAAAGTCATCCAGGACATCCCCTCGCACCTCTACAACTCCATTGAACACGATGGATCCAACTCTGAAATTAACATCCCCCGAGACAATGAATTCCTCTTCAACCGATATCTCGCCAGATGCAACGCAAACCCTGCCGGCAGCGTCCGCAAGAAGGACAAAACCATCCTGCTCGGTACGAATATTTTTCCCGATTTTGAGATTAAGCGGCTTGCCAGGCTTGGGAGGAATGGATAAACCGGTTACACTCCTGCCGGAACGTCCCGGCTCGGGCGGAATAATACGACCGATTTCATCGCCGGGCACTACGTTGATAAATGTCTGCACATTGTGCATGTCAATGCTGGCCTTATCATCATCGTCCGCATGATGAACCAGCACCGATGACTGGATTGAGTATGAGAGCCAGCCATCAATACCGGCTACGGGAGGTGTGCCCGCGGCCAGAAGCACCATCGTTTGGGAACGTCCGGCAGCAGCATTGATTGCAAAATCGTTGAGTGCCGCTTCATCAATGCCCTCCTTGACCCCTGACTGGGCAAGATAACCGCGCAGTTCATCGCATGTCATCATGGAGCCTTGGTCATGGGGAACATAGCTGCACCTGCATTCCAGCTTGTCATCAGAGATAAAGAAATAAATACTGTAACCGAGTTTTTTATACTCTTTACCCGCAAGACCATCCGATGAAATTTTGTTCTGAGTATCATCCACGGTACTCTCATTCATCTGAACACTCCATTTGCTGACAGCTATGCACTAACTTTGTGTAATTGCAAACATAACACAAGAATATACCGCGAGCCATTCATTTCATTCAAGGAAACCAGTTTTCTCCTTACAAATCAGGTTGAAACAAGACTTAAAAGGAGTGTAAAGAAGAGCATGCGGAAAAATCATCTTGACTCAATCATCAATTTCAGGTTATGTAGAAAATCCATTTTATGGTGGCCATGGTGAAGCGGTTAACACTTACGACTGTGACTCGTACATACGAGGGTTCGATCCCCTCTGGCCACCCCAAAAATTCAAGCATTTAGGATATTTCCTAAGTGCTTTTTTGTATTAAATGCAATGAAAGATGCCTGAACCTATTTATTTGGTTTGCATAAAAATGAGAGAACGCATACTATTGGACATGATCAGATAGTTAGATGTCTGCAAATTGACTTATGAAGTTCCCCTAAAAAGGAGGTAAAACAAATGTCAATGGCTCAACTTTCTCCGAATAGCGTCGTAGCAAATCCTGCCCATATCAACCCACTGGCTCAAACTGATCAGCATGCACAGCTTGCAAAGGCGAATGAAGCGGCACAACAGACCATCCAGAAAACTAAAACTGATTCAGTCACCATTTCAAAGCAAGCCTTGATGATGTCAGCACAAACGAACCGCGCTGCCGAAGAAAAGCAAGAAAATGCAGCTCAAAAAACCTATGAGATGAATCAGGGCAAGCGCTAACAATCAACAGGCAACCTATCTATCCCGCAAACTAAAAAACCACGCAATCACGTGGTTTTTTAGTTTTTCAACAATGTTATTTTACATGCACCCTACCCCACCTCGGCATACTCCCTGACCCTGAACTCCACTCCGAGCGACTCTGCCAACCGCTGGCAGGCATCAATGTCTATACCCGGCACAGTCACTGCGCTTGCAACAACGACAGGAATGTGCTGCTTTGCTTCGAAAATAAAGTCGCATACAGCCGTGAATCCGGATTCACCAAAAGGTGTATTGCAGATCTGCATATAGGTTTGCGCATCCGGGGCATTGAGACTGACCGAGACAACATCCACCATGCCAACCAGTTCCGGCAGAATGTTGCGGCCATGGACCCGATTAGCCTGGCCATCAGTGTTGATGCGGATACGATAACCGCATCGCTTCAACTCGGCTGCCACCTGCTTGACCAGATCCAAGCGAATAAGTGGTTCGCCATAACCGCAAAAAACCACCTCATCGATCCCCTCCGGACTCCCGACTGCAGCCATGACCTCAGCAAAGGAAGGTTCGCCATCCAGGAGCAAGTTATGGCCCTTAACGGTAAAAACATCGAATTTTGCGCAAAAACTACATCTATTTGAACAACGATTGGTGATGTTAAGGTAGAGGGAATTTCTGATCTTGTAGGCGATCTTTGTGGACTGATCCCACAGGCGGATACCGAACAGGTCACGCACATTCTTGGTGGTGATCCGGGAAACATCCGCCAGGGCGAGCCCCTTGACTTCTGCCACCCGCTCGGCGGCCAGTCGCACGTAAGCGGGCTCGTTGCGCTTGCCGCGATGAGGGACCGGTGAAAGGTACGGACAATCCGTCTCCATCAGCATGCGATCAATACTCGTGGCCCGCACCACATCACGTAATGCCTCGTTGGAGGGATAGGTAATAGTGCCGGGGATGGATATGTAGAAGCCCATATCAACAGCCTCTTTGGCCATGGCACTATCTCCGGAAAAACAGTGCAGCACACCACGATGGACCTGTTCCTCACGCAAGCAGGTCAAAACCTGATCGTGGGCATCGCGGTCGTGAATAATCACCGGCTTATCCAGTTCGATTGCCATGCGCAGAAACCGGCGGAAGACAATCTCCTGTTCGTCACGGGGCGAGCGGTCGCGGTAGAAATCAAGGCCGATTTCGCCAATGGCAACCACTTTGGGGCTGGCAAGGGCCAGCTCGCGGATCACATCATAACAAGCCTCTGTAACGCGGCCCGCGTCATGGGGGTGAACGCCGACCGCGGCATACAGTTGGGGATATTTTTCGGCCAACTCCACGGATTGTCTGCTGGATTCGATGTCGGTGCCAACCACCAGCATGGCCCCCACACCGGCTTCTGCGGCTCGCCTGAGCATCTCATCGAAGTCATCGGCATAATCACGATAATAGATGTGGGCGTGTGAATCTATCAGAACAGGCTGTTTGAACATTACAAATCCTTATCGTTCAGATAATCAGAACGTCTTGGTAATCTCTCGCACCACCGAGGTAGCATAACTTCCCTTCGGCAAACTAAACTCCAGAACAAGGTTACCCGGATCAACCTTGAACAAAGGGTCGCCAAGCGGAACCCTCAACGGACGGCGTTCCCCTTCCATGCGCAACCCGTTGCCCAGGTCAAAGTCCTCCGGTTGGATACCTTCATGCGACAGAAGCTGCTGTTCCAGTTCCAACACCACCCCTGCGGGCATCTTCATCTTACTGCCAAACATGGGACCTGTGGCTGATATTTCAAACTGCTCGGCCCGCAGTGCATCAACCGTCACATCCTCAACCAGAAAGCAGGCACCGTTGACATGCTTGCAAGCCAGATCCCCAGGCAGGAGACAGTCTATCTCCGTCAGCCGCCGTTCCACAACCTTGTCAAACAGGTACGACTGATAAGCTGAAAGATACAGCTTCTTCAAGCGGGGATGAACTGCGCCAAAGGCCTTTTCCCATGCATCCGGGCGACCGACAAGCCGTTGAAGCACATCCCGCTCACTACAGCAATGACGCGGCATCAGCCGCAATGCCCCGACAAGGTCACCCAGTTGATAGTTTGAAATGGCTGCCTGCCATTGCTCGTCGCGCACTGTTTCCGGATCACCCATCAGTCGATCAACGACATCTTTCCAATTACGCCGCAGCATGGCTTCACCGATCAGGTGAGAGTTTCCATGTGCTCCGTAGCGCTGGTATCCGAAAAAATTGGGAACACCCCGCTTCTGAAGTATGGCGAGGACCGAAGAAACCGCTTCCGAAGAAGAAGCACATACATCCCGCACAACGATACGGAAGCGGTTGCCTTTGAGATGCCCGAGTTTGAGTTTATTAGTGTGACGAATGGCCGCAAGGACCCTGCCGCCATCAAACTCAAGCCCCTCAGCATCCTCGGGCCGAATGCGTTGCAAGGAGAGTGTTTGGCGGGTGACACCCACGCTGTCCTTCATCCCGGCATAACCGATGTCGCGCTCCAAGGCACCCAGCTTCTTCGCAATCCTGCGGATGGCCTCCAGGGTGGTAATGCCACGTTTTTCAACCGTAAGATAGACATGTTCGCCCGAACCGCACGGCAGATAGGCAGGAATTTCCTCAACTACAAAATCTTCCGCCACTGCCTTGATAATTCCACCCGTGCCAGGAACATCCGCCGTAAGATATGGTGGGAATGGACGCATCAGGTGATCCTCCCGACCTGACGCAAGGCTTCATACAGCACGATCCCGGCCGAGGTGGACAGATTGAGGCTGCGCACGGCATCAGCCGGCATGGGGATGGTAATGGCCATCTCGGGATTGGCGTGCAGGAGCGTCTCCGGAAGCCCTTTGGTCTCCTTACCGAAAACGATGAAATCTCCGGCCTGAAAGTCCGCTGTCAGATAACTATTGGTGGTCTTGGTAGTCAGATAAAAGAAACGCCCTGCCGGAAAAGCAGCCCAGATCTGATTGAGCGACGGCCACAGCCGTACCTCGACACTGTCCCAGTAATCCAGCCCAGCCCGTTTCAGCTGGCGGTCATCTATGGAAAAACCAAGCGGCTCCACCAGGTGCAGTACTGTTCCGGTTGCGGCACACAGCCGCGCAATGTTACCGGTGTTGGGCGGGATTTCAGGTTCCACAAGCACGATATTAAATTTTAATTCGTCACACACGCACTATTCCCTTGATCTGAAACTTTTATTTGAGAGTAATTCAAACATAGACCACTCCCCCCCCAAAATCAACCTATCGCAACGTATACCGTTCACCCTCTTGCATTTTTTCACTGTCAGGACTAATATAATTCTCTTTAAATCCCAATGAGACTGAGGGTCTACAATGAAGATTATCGTGACGGATGAAGTATCGGCGGATGGACTCGCCCTGCTTACACAGGAACCGCGTATCCAGCTCGACATCAGGCTGGGGCTGAGCAAAGCAGAGCTGCTCAGCGCCATTGGCGAATATGAGGTCATTATTACCCGTAGCGGCACAACCGTGGACAAAGATGTCCTGGACGCCGGCAAAAAACTGAAGATCGTTGCCCGGGCAGGGGTCGGCATCGACAACGTGGACGTGGACTACGCCAGTTCCAAAGGGGTAATCGTGGTCAATGCGCCCTTCGGCAATACCAACAGCGCGGCCGAACACACCATGGCGCTCCTGCTCTCGTTCTGCCGTAACGTTACCATTGCCAACAACAGCCTGAAATCGGGTGAGTGGAAGCGGGCTCCCTTCACCGGTCACGAACTAAAGGGAAAAATAGCCGGCGTAATCGGACTGGGCAAGGTAGGCGGCCGGGTGGCCACGCGTCTGAAGGCCTTCGAGTGCGAGGTAGTGGCCTGCGACCCGTACATCTCCGTTAAACGCGCCCATGACCTGGGAGTCAAGCTGGTCTCCCACGACGAGATCTATAAAAACTGCGACATCATTACCGTCCACACCCCCCTCAATAGCGAGACCCGCGGCATGGTCGGTCCCCGGGAATTCGGCCTGATGAAAAGCGGCGTGATCATACTCAACGTGGCCCGCGGCGGTATCATCGAAGAGCAGGCCCTGCTGGAAAACCTCCTCTCCGGCAAGGTAATCGGCGGCGCGGTGGATGTATGGAGTGAAGAACCGCCCACATCGGAGCATGTCAAACAGTTGATCGCCTGCGATCGGCTGGTGGTAACTCCGCATCTGGGGGCCAACACATTCGAGGCCCAGGTCAATGTAGCCATTGATGTCTCCAGGGAGATCATCAACTATCTGGACGACAAACCACTGGAAAATGCCGTCAACATTCCACGCTTTGACATGGCCTTGATGGACCAGATGCGACCATTCCTCAACCTGATGAGTGTCATGTGCGACTTCGGCATACAACTGCTGGACGGCAATCCGGAAAAACTGACCTTTTCATACGCCGGTTCCATTGCCCATTACGACTGTTCGCCGCTGACCGTCTGCGGCCTCTCGGCCCTGCTCAACCGCATGGTGGATCAGGATGTCAACATGGTGAATGCATCCTTGATCGCCGAGCAGATGGGCATCGTGGTGGAAGAAACCAAAAGCACCCATGCTGATGCCTTCTCCAACGTCCTTACTTTGGTCGCCGAAGCCGGTGGCAAACGACGCCTGATATCCGGAACCCTCTTTGAAGGTGCGCCGCGTATCGTAAGACTGCGCGATTACACCATGGATTTTGCCCCCGAGGAGCACATGCTGCTACTTCATTACGGCGACCGCCCCGGCATGATCGGCAAGATCGGCACCATCATGGGCCAGCACGATATCAACATCGCCTCCATGAACCTGGGACGCAGTGAAAAGAAGGGCGAAGCAATGGTTATCCTGTCCGTTGATTCGGCAGTGCCGGAACATGTTGTGCAAGAGATCCAGGCCGCCACCGAGGCAACCTTCATCAAGGCGTTGCATATGCGCACCGGGTCATGCTCACGCAGTTGCGGTTGCGGGGCGTAAGGTAAAGGTCCCCCATGCCGTTTCCTACAATCGATCCCGTTTTTTTCAGCATCGGCCCGCTCCAGTTTCGCTGGTACGGGCTGATGTACGTTCTGGCTTTTGTCGCCACCTACTTCATTCTCCGCTCAGAAATCCGCCGCAAGCAGCTTCCCCTGACCACAGACGATGTGTCTGATCTGGTTTTCTACGGTGCCATGGGGGTCGTTCTGGGAGGGCGATTCGGATACATCCTCTTTTACAACCCAGCCTTCTACCTGGCCAATCCGCTACAGCTTTTCGCTGTCTGGGAAGGAGGCATGTCCTTTCATGGCGGCTTCCTGGGCGTAATCCTGGCTTTTGCCCTTTACGCCCGCAAAAAGCGGATTTCTTTCTGGACCCTGATTGATATGGCCGCTCAGTGCGCACCGGTTGGGCTGGGACTGGGCAGAATCGGCAACTTCATCAATGGCGAGTTATACGGCCGTCAAACGGATGTACCTTGGGGAATCATCTTTCCGGGTGGAGGTGGGACACCGCGGCATCCTTCGCAGCTCTACGAGGCGTTTCTGGAGGGCTTGCTGCTGTTTCTGATCGTCCGTTTTGCCGCACGGCGATCAACCGCCACCGGTGTAGCCGGCTGGACTTTTGTGGCCGGTTACGGACTTTTTCGCTTCATCGTAGAATTCTTTCGCCAACCTGATGCCCAACTCGGCACCTTTCTGGGACTATTTTCCATGGGCCAGCTCCTTAGCCTGCCCATGTTCCTGCTGGGTTGTTTCATGGTGTTCACAATCTCACGTCGCAGGTTATAATTTAAAACTCTGCTTGATTACACCTTTTACACGAGACAGCTTACTCTTACCATCACACAGGAGGCCAAACCATGATCAGCAAAAAGATGTCAGATGCGCTTAACAAGCACATGAACCTCGAACTCTATTCAGCTCACCTTTACCTGTCCATGTCATCATACGCCAACATCCTGGGGCTGAAGGGTGCAGCGAACTGGTTCACTGTTCAATATCGTGAAGAGATGACACATTTTTTCAAATTATACGCCTACCTGATCGACCAGGGTGAGAACATTGCCTTGCTTGCAGGAAAAGCCGTGCCAAACAAATACAAGTCTCTGCTTGAAATGTTTGAAAAGACCTTGGCACACGAACAGCTGATAACGAAATGCATCAATGAATTGAGTGAGCAGGCCGTCCAGGAAAAGGATCATGCTACCCGGATATTCCTGCAGTGGTTCGTAACCGAGCAGATCGAAGAGGAGAACAACGACCGCGACCTGATTGCCAAACTCAAGCTGGTGGGGGACAACGGCCACGGTATCCTGATGATTGACGCAGAAATGGGGCAGCGCGTTTTCATGCCACCGCCCGGCACACCGGTGATGATCTGAAATGAAGATCCGCTTCTGCGAACATAATAAAGGCAAGGGCAAGGTATACCGTCGGCTGAAAGAAGAATTTCCTGACCTGGACATCAAAATCAAAGATTGCGTTAAACAGTGCGGCGTCTGCCGCGAGATGCCCTTGGCTACGGTTGACAAGAAAAAAGTAACTGTTCGTGATGGAGACGAGCTTTACGTCTTGATTGTTGCCCTGATCCAAAAAGAGGCGTACGGCCAGTAACTCCAGTTTAAATGCAAGAAATCAAAAACCGCCGCGAGTCCGAAGACTCACGGCGGTTTTTTTATTTGTGCTGACAGGCTTCAGGCAGGTTTATTTAAAAAGAGATACTATGCCGTCATCCAGGTCATACTTGGCAGCAACAATCTTGACCTTGCCCTGCTCGGCCATATGCTTAAGCACCGGCGATTTCTTGGTCAAACTCGCGGTAACGGATTTGAGGTTGGCATTAATGGCGCACTCCACATACTCGTCCTTCTTGGTTTCTTTGCACTTTGACTCACCCTTGCAGGCATCGCAATTCTTGGAAGCATTTTTGATGGCAGGAGCAATTGTTTTGAGAATGGCGCCGACATTTCCTTCCGGTTTTCCTGCGGCGCCTACAGTAGCGGTCACAGCGCCGCAACGCTCATGCCCCAACACCATAATCAGCGGAGAACCGAGGTGCTCTACGGCATACTCAATGCTGCCAAGCACAATTGGATCGGGAATATTGCCGGCTACGCGAACAACAAAAATTTCTCCCAGACCCTTGTCAAAGATGATTTCAGGCGGCACACGCGAATCAGAGCAGGACAGAATGATTGCATACGGCTTCTGCGACTTGGCCAAACCCGAACGGGTCGCCAGATCACAGAGTTTCGTACCGGTCATCTGGTTTTCACAATACCGCTTGTTGCCATCCATCAGTTTCTGCAACGCCTCATCCGAAGAGACCGAGGGACCGCCATGGGCGCCGGCAAAAGCCAATCCAGCGACAAGCACTGTAAGACCAAGAACTGCCGCACATCTTCCAACCAAACTCGTCTTAAACATTTCACAACCTCCTTGGTAAATTTTAACAATACTGCATCCATCCTGATACCACTGTCAACGATATTCTGTATACAGCATTGCCATTGCCTTGATTTCATGCTCACTGTATAAAGGTTGATCACACCGATTTAGCATGGAGGAACGTACCGATGAAAACGGAAAGCTATGACTTTGAGAGCTTGGTTGCCATAATGAAGCGATTGAGAGGGCCTGGAGGCTGTCCATGGGATGCCGAACAGACCCATGAGAGCCTCACTCGTTACCTGTTGGAAGAGACCTACGAGGTCATCGAAGCCATTGAGACAAAATCACCGGAACTGCTCAAGGAAGAACTGGGCGACCTGTTGCTGCAACCAGTGTTTCATGCCGCCATTGCCGAAGAGACAGGCACCTTTACCATGGCAGATGTCATACAGACCCTGTGTGACAAACTTATCCGGCGGCACCCGCATGTCTTTGGCGATCTTGAGATAGCCGACAGCAGTGCTCAGGTTGAAAACTGGGAACGAATCAAGAAGATTGAAATGGGGCACAAGCGAAAGTCGGCGCTTTCAGGAGTCCCTCCACAATTGCCGGCACTGCTCAAAGCCCAGAAGATCACCGAGAAAGCTGCTCGTGTCGGTTTCGATTGGGAGCATGTCGACCAGGTGGTCGCCAAGGTGATGGAAGAATTGCACGAATTTGAGGAGGCCATGCTCGGAGGGAGCAACGAACGTATGGAGGCAGAGTTGGGAGACCTGCTCTTCGCCATCGTCAATCTGGGCCGATTTCTCTCCATAAACCCGGAGGAGGCATTACGCAAAACCATCCATAGATTTGAAAGGCGCTTTCAGCATGTCGAGGACGCGCTTCACTCCCAAGGCAAACAAATGAATAACAGCACATTAGAGGAAATGGACATCCTCTGGGAGGAGGCAAAGCAACGGGAAACGCAGGCAAGATTGTGATAAGTTACAGGAATGCGACAACTTTTACAGATATGTGTCAGCTTATCCACAAAAACTGTGGATAAGTTGTTAACAACGGTGTTGATGAGTAACAAAAGTTGTATTTTTACAAGAGATTTTTACGGTTTGCCATTTTTTTATACAGACTAAATTCAATGCAATTTCAACATGTTGCAGCGTCGCCTTTATTTTAAGGCAGTTAGCTCATTGAAGACTATATGTATCCATTATTTTTTATAACAAACCAAATTTATCTTGTTTATAACTAGCATTTTTTGCACACAACCTCTCCTTTAAATTCAACACGTTCCATTCTTAATAATATTTCCTTCATTTTGATACCACCAGGTGCGCTGTAACCTGTCAGCTTGCCGCTGCCGGCAACTATGCGATGACAGGGAATTATTACCGGCACAGGGTTGGCGGCCAGTGCCCCGCCGATTGCCCTTGCTGCCCGGGGGGCGCCAGCCATGGCAACCCGCGTTTAACGTCCAACTTTTTTTCTGATTACGGCCACAGCCTCCAATACTTCCTCTGAGCGCAGCAAACGGGCACAGACAGCGTAGATGGCAATACCGGCGACTATTGCAACAGCAAGTACAAGCGCCTTGATGCTCTTGTTCCCTGTCAGCGACCAGTCTGTCAACCTGCATATATAATATACCACAATCGCCATGGGCAAGACTGCCATTACAGATTTCAGTGCCGAAGACAGGATCTTCCGCCCCCCAAATGGCCCAATCTTTCTCCGCAGAAACCATAGCAGCATAAACATGTTACAGCAGGCCGAAAGCGTCGTGGCCAACGCCAGACCACCATGCTTGAGTGGTCCCATCAATGCCAGACTGAAGCCAAGATTGAGCAGGAAGGCCACAAAAGCCGACCAGACAGGCGTTCTGGTGTCTTTAAGGGCATAGAAGGCTGGCGCCAGCACCCTGGTCAGAGCAACAAAGGAAAGCCCAAGGGAGTAGTAGAAGAGCGCCTGGGCAGAACTGACCGCCTTGGCATAATCGAACTCACCTCCCATGAAAAGCAGGCTGAATATGGGGGTAGCACAGACCATCAGCCCGGCCATGGCCGGTATCGTGATAAACAACGTCAAGCGCAGGCCAAAGGCCAGCGACTCCTTCATGCCGGCCAGATCACCCTCGGACGCCTGCCTGCTCATGGAGGGCAGCACAGCCTGGGCCACGGAGACCGTGAAAATCCCCTGTGGAAACTCGAACAAGCGCTGGGCGTAATACAGAAACGACACACTCCCCTGCGGCAACAGCGATGCCAGAATGGCGCTGACAGTAATATTCAGATAGTAAACGCCGACACCGAAGGCCGACGGCACCATCAGCATGGCGATGCGCCGTACATCGGGGTTGCCGAACGCAAAGCTTGGGCGGATGGGAAAGCCTTTCTTCCACAACACCGGCACTTGCAAAACCAGTTGTATGATACCGCCGATCAATACGCCGACAGCCAGGGCGGTAATGGGAACCTCCAAAAAACCGCGCAGCAGGAGCGCCGCCAGGATCATGGAGATATTCAGGAAGACGGTAGAAATAGCCGGGGTGAAGAAATGGCGCAGTGTATTGAGGATGCCCATGCAGAGTGCCACCAGGCTGATGAAGAAGATGTAGGGGAACATTATCCGGTTGAGCAGAACGGTCAGTTCGAACTTGCCCGGCACGGCACGGAAGCCGGGGAACATCAGGCTAACGATCCAGGGGGAGAAAAGGATGCCGGTCAGGGTGACAGCAGCCATGATAATTGTCAGCAAGGTGAAGCAGGTATTAGCCAACTCGCGGGCATCATCTTCGCCCCGCTGGGTCAGCGTCCCGGAAAAGGTCGGTACAAAAGCAGATGTCAGCGCCCCTTCGGCAAAAAAACGGCGCAGCATATTGGGGATCTGGAAAGCAGCGATAAAAGCGTCGCTGGCCAGGCCGGCCCCGAACAGGCGCGCGACAACCATATCCCGCACCATACCCATCACGCGGGACAGCATGGTGGCGCTGCCCAAAACTCCGGCAGCCCGGACTATGTTGCGTTTTTCAGACATGTAACCTCACGATCATGTTCATAGCAACTCATCTTCATCCACAAGAAGTTCAGTTTCCAGCAGGATCGCGGCTACATCCTGCGGCAATCCCTGAACGTCGCGCAGTTTGCGTTCAATCACTCGGGTGCGAGTGGTGGCCTGGTCAATATGATTGCCCGCCTCCTGGATTTTCTTGCGGGTTTTTTCCAGCACAACTCCAAATTTGGAGAACTCGGTACGTACCGCTCCGAGTAGATTCCAGACCTCTGATGAACGCTTTTCAATGGCCAGTGTTCTAAATCCAAGCTGAAGGCTGTTGAGCAGGGCTGCCAGGGTAGTCGGGCCGGTGATCACAACCTTATAGTCGCGCTGCAGCGCTTCAAACAGACCCGGTCGGCGCAACACCTCGGCATACAGCCCCTCGGTTGGGAGGAACATCACCCCGAAGTCCGTGGTATGGGGCGGATCAAGATACTTGTCGCGGATGGTTTTCGCCATCTCCCGCACGGCTCTGTCCAGCTGTTTGGAAGCATCGGCCGTTGCTTGGACATCCCCGGATTCCTGCGCCTCCACCAACCTCAGATAATCCTCCTGGGGAAATTTGGCATCCAACGGCAGCCAAACCAGCCCCTCCGCAGTCCCGTCACGACCGGGCAGCTTGAGGGCGAACTCTACCCGCTGACCACTACCGGTAATGGTTTCGACGTTGCTATCGTACTGCCCCGGGGCCAGAATCTGTTCCAGCAGGCTGCCCAGTTGGATCTCACCAAAGGTGCCGCGTGTCTTGACATTGATCAATACCTTTTTAAGATCACCGACCCCATTTGCCAAACTCTGCATCTCGCCCAACCCCTTCTGAACCTGCTCCAGCCGCTCGCTAACCAGCTTGAACGAATCCCCCAAGCGCTTCTCCAGCGTTTCGTGCAGCTTTTCATCAACCGTGGCACGCATCTGCTCCAGCTTGCGGGCATTATCCTCCTGAATCACCAGCAAGCGGGCCTCCACGGTCTCACGCAACTTATCCATCCTGCCTTCGTTGCTGATAGTCATGGCCTTGAGCTGACCAGCAAAAATATCCAGCTGATTCTTTTGCAGACCGGCGATCTCACTCATCCGCTTGAGTAGTGAATCACCAAATACCGTTACGGCTTTGCTGATTTCTTCGCGCCCCTGTCGGGCAGCCAACAGGGATTCCTCCCTGTTTCTGGACATTTCTTCACGCACCATGCGTTCCTGCCGCTCCAGCAATCGTTCTATAGCTTCAACACGGGTATCCAGCGAAGGTGTCGCACCAATGCGTACAAGCCGCATGAGAACAACTACCAACAGAACAGCGGAGACACACGATAACCCACCAGCAAGGTATATAAACACTTCCGGCATAACAAACAGCTCCTCGTTTTATATAAAGCAGCAGTTTTACATCTTTTGGCCAATAATTGGTGAGTTAGAAATCATTTTTTGTAATTTAACAGCAATCATTTAAAAAACGCACTATTCCGTTGATCAGGGATTGTACAATTTCAGCGTTAGCCAGGGCAAATCATACGTTCACACTACGGTTTACGCAAGCGCTTTGACAATAGCACTTCACTCGGACTATCGTGATTAAGATTGTTTTCGGATAACCGTCTCATACCTCTGAAACAATAAATGCAAGCATGAATTGCGACTACTAGGAGCCTGTCGGGCTTAATCCGACAATCTCCGGTTTAGTAATGCATTACTTAACTTGCTGATATTATTTGATTTACATGCTGTTTGTACTTGTATTCTTTCGTCCTGCTGTGCTATATTCCCTT
>Ga0209212_1004595_pt1 | contig 16952 bp, 15 predicted proteins | sample RifGroC2_FD_183996 | JGI IMG/M metagenome (GOLD analysis project Ga0209212, IMG submission 183996) | Groundwater microbial communities from Rifle, Colorado, USA - Groundwater C2 (SPAdes) (version 2) | ecosystem: Environmental > Aquatic > Deep subsurface > Groundwater | place: Rifle, Colorado...
AGTCTACCAGCAGAAACTGGGCACCTCCTTCGAAAAGATGGAGCGTTTCCAGACTTTGGCTACAGGACTGGCCGATCAGCTCAACCCCGAGGTCAAAGCTCAGACTGCACGGGCAGCCTGGCTGTGCAAGGCCGACCTTGTTTCCGGCATGGTGGGCGAGTTCCCCGAGGTGCAGGGCATCATGGGGCGTGAGTACGCGTTGCTGGAAGGCGAGGATGTGGCCATAGCCAACGCCATTGCCGAACATTATCTGCCGGTCCAGGCCGGTGGTGAGCTGCCGGCCTCCGATATCGGCGCCTTCGTCTCCATCGCCGACAAGCTGGACACCATTTGCGGCTGCTTCGGCGTGGGCCTGATTCCGACCGGGGCGGCCGACCCTTATGCCCTGCGGCGCGCCACCATCGGCATCATCGCCATCATCCTGAATAAGGGCTACCAGATCCCGTTGACGAGCCTTATCAACCAGTCGCTGGAATTGTTATCGGCCAAACTTAACCGGCCCAAGGAGCAGGTAGCTAACGATGTACTGGAGTTTTTCCGCGCCCGTTTTGTCAACCTGATGAGCAACGACTATCCCAATGATGCGGTTGATGCAGCTGTTGCGGCAGGCTTCAACGACCTGGTGGATGTCAAGGCACGTATCGCGGCCCTGGCCGAATTCAAAAACCATCCCGACTTTGAGCCGCTGGCTGTGGCCTTCAAGCGGGTCGGCAACATCATCAAGGACGGTACCGATGCGCCGGTGGATCCGACCCTGTTCCAGGACACAGCCGAAAGCGGGCTGTACGAAGCCTTCCAGGCCGTCAAGAGCTCTGTGGACGCAAAGGTTTCAGAGGGCGCCTGGCTGGAGGCACTGACAGCAATCGCCACCCTGCGTGGACCGGTAGACACCTTCTTCGACAAGGTCATGGTCATGGCCGAGGACGAGCGGGTCAAAACCAACCGCCTGGCCCTGCTGACAGCCATTGCCCGCATGTTCAACCGGATTGCCGATTTTTCACGGATCGCATAAGGCATCAAAACGGTGTTGATGCTGTTTTCGTGAGTCACCAAACCACTTGAAGGTAAAGGGAGACGGATTAATGTCATTTACCACCCGTATTTTATCAGGAAACGCAGTTGTCATCATGACAACTCTGGCTGTAATAACCGCTGTCAGCCCCAAAAGCCATGTATTCATGACCATTGCCGCCGGCTGCGGGCTTATTGCCGGTTCATCGATTATTCTGTGGCTACTATGCCGCAAAGCCTTTTCCCCGCTTGCAAACGTAGTCCTGGCCCTTGAAAAGGCCGCAGCCGGCGACCTTTCTGTCAGGGCCGATGTTATCGGTGGTGGCGAATTCGCTCGTTTGGCTAATGCTTTCAACACCATGATGACCGACATGAACAAGGCCATGCGACAGTTTTTCTCTGTGGCGGATCTGGTCCGCGACTCAGTCGTGATGGTGCGTTCCACTACCGATGCCATGGCCTCCGCCGCCGAGGATGTGGCCATGCAGGCCGGAACCATTGCCACCGCCAGCGAAGAGATGTCAGCCACCTCCGGAGACATCGCCCGCAATTGCCTGTATGCTGCCGAGAGCGCCCAGAAGGCTACCGAACAGACCCATGCCGGATCCGAGCTTGTCCAGAATGGCGCCCGCCTCATGGGAAATATCGCCAAAAGGGTCAACGACTCTGCTCAGACCGTAGAGGGGCTGGGACAGCGCTCCGATCAGATCGGCGCCATCGTCAATACGATCCAGGACATTGCTGACCAGACCAACCTGCTGGCACTGAATGCGGCCATCGAAGCAGCCCGGGCCGGTGAACAGGGTCGCGGCTTTGCCGTTGTAGCCGACGAGGTACGGGCCCTGGCCGAACGCACCACCAAGGCCACCAAAGAGATCAGCAGCATGATCAAGTCCATCCAGGGCGAGACCCGGAGCGCAGTAACCTCGATGGGAGAAGGGGTCGAAGAGGTAAAGCGCGGCACTGTCGAGACCACACGTTCCGGCGAGGCGCTGGAGGACATTCTCAACAAGATCAACGAACTGTCCATGCAGATCAGCCAGGTTGCAACCGCGGCCGAAGAACAGACTGCCACCACCCACGAAATCACCAACAATATCCAGATGATCACCGATGTGGTCAACCGCAACGTGGAAAATGCCCGCAGCACGACCCAGGCAACGGGCATGCTTTCCAAACAGGTGGATGGCCTGCATGAACTGGTCGGAAAATTCCGCCTGGCCAAGGCCCTGGAATGGGACAGCTCATTTGCAACCGGCATCCGCAGTATCGATGACCAGCACAGAAAACTGTTCGACATGGTCAATGACCTGCACGACGCCATGCAGCAGAAACGCACTAAAGAGGCCATCGGCCAGATTCTGAACCGTTTGATCGAGTACACCGGCTCCCACTTCGCCCATGAAGAGGATGCATTCCGCAAGACAAGCTACCCCGATGAGGCTGCTCACAAACAGGAACACACCAAGCTGGTCGGACAGGTGCTTGATCTGCAGGGCAAATTCAACGCCGGAGAGGCGGTTCTTACCCAAAGCGTAATCGAATTTCTGCAGGATTGGCTTATCAACCATATCAAGGGAACGGACAAGCGTTATGCCCCGCATCTCTCCAAGAACGGTATCCAATGATTGCAATTATTGACTACGGCATGGGCAATCTGCGTTCCGTGCAAAAAGGGTTCGAGAAGATCGGCGCTGAAGCCGTTATCACAGCGGATCCAGTTGTTGTACTGGAGGCGGAGAAGGTCGTACTGCCCGGCGTAGGAGCTTTCCGCGACTGCATGCGCAATCTGGAACAGGGTGATTTCGTCGAGCCGATCCTGCAGATCATCGCCGAGGGACGCCCCTTCCTCGGCATCTGCGTCGGCATGCAGCTTCTCTTTACCGATAGCGTTGAGTTCGGCTTGTATAAGGGGCTGAACGTGATCCCCGGCCATGTCCTCCGCTTTCCCGAGGGGATGCGGGAGGGCAACGAAGAACTCAAGGTTCCGCACATGGGCTGGAACCAGCTCGCTTTCAAACGCCGGCCACCAGCCTTTAACAGCATCGACAACGGCACAAACGTCTACTTTGTCCATTCCTACTATGTAAAACCGGATGACGAATCGGTGATCGCCACAACCAGCGACTACGGCATGGAATTCTGTTCCGCCATCTGGAAGGACAACATCGTCGCCACCCAGTTTCACCCGGAGAAGTCTCAGGATGTGGGGCTACGGATACTGAAAAGTTTCGCTGAAAACAAAGGATAATCAACCACAGAGACACGGAGACACAGAGTAGGCAAAAGACAAAATTATAACCAACAGTACTGACTGGTTTCATAGTCTGATTTTTAATTTTCTTTTGTTTCTTACTGTTCTCCGTGTCTTCGTGTCTCCGTGGTGAAAGATTATGAAAGGTTTACTATGCTTGTAATCCCCGCTATTGACCTGAAAGATGGAGCCTGTGTCCGCCTTGAACAGGGTCTGATGAACAAGGACACCGTCTTTAACGATAACCCGGCCGCCCAGGCGCTTGATTGGCAAAATCAGGGGGCTGAACTGCTGCACATAGTCGATCTGGACGGCGCCTTTGCCGGTGAGCCCAAGAACAAGGCCGCCATTGAAGCCATCCTGAAGGCCATCACCATACCGGCTCAACTGGGCGGCGGCATCCGCGACATCGCGACCATCGAGGCTTATCTCTCACTGGGCCTTTCCCGCGTCATCATCGGCACCGCTGCCCAGCGTAACCCGGAACTGGTGCGTGAAGCCTGTTCCAGGTTCCCCGGCCGGATAGTGGTCGGCATCGACGCCAAGGAGGGCATGGTGGCGGTACAAGGGTGGGCCGAGGTCACCGGCATCACGGCCGTGGAACTAGCCCGGAAATTTGAAGATTGCGGCGTAGCGGCCATCATCTACACCGACATCAGCCGCGACGGCATGCTGCAGGGACCTAATCTTGAGGCGACTCAGGCGCTGGCGGAAGCCGTTGCCATCCCGGTCATCGCCTCAGGTGGCGTTTCTTCTCTCAAGGATATCGCGAATCTGATGGCGATCGAATCGAGCGGCGTCACCGGCGTGATCACCGGCAAGGCGGTCTATACCGGGGCGATCAAGCTGGCTGAAGCCATTGCACTGACCAAGGGGCAGGCCTGATATGCTCACCAAACGCATCATACCCTGCCTGGATGTAAAGGGGGGCCGCGTCGTCAAAGGAGTGCAGTTCCTGGAGCTGCGCGATGCCGGCGACCCGGTGGAGATCGCCGAGATGTATGACCGCCAGGGAGCCGACGAGCTGACCTTCCTGGATATCACCGCCTCCAGTGACGAGCGGGATACCATCGTTGACGTGGTGCGACGCACTGCCGAGCGGGTCTTCATGCCGCTCACCGTGGGCGGCGGCATCCGCACCGTGGAGGATATCCGGCGCATGCTGAACGCCGGAGCCGACAAGACCTCCATCAACACGGCCGCCGTTCACCGTCCGGAGTTTGTCCGTGAGGCCGCCGAAAGATTTGGCTCCCAATGTACGGTGGTGGCCATTGATGCCCGCCGCGTACCGGGCGAACAACGTTGGGAGGTCTATACCCACGGAGGGCGCAAGCCAACCGGCATCGATGTTGTGGAGTGGGCCGCAAAGATGGAGGAGTTCGGCTCGGGCGAGATCCTCCTGACAAGTATGGATTGCGACGGCACCAAGGACGGCTATGATCTGGAATTGACCAGGGCTGTCGTGGACGCGGTCTCGATCCCGGTAATCGCCTCGGGCGGAGTCGGCAATCTGGAACATCTCTACGATGGCTTTACAAAGGCCGGAGCCAGTGCCTGTCTGGCAGCATCCATTTTCCACTACCGGGAATACACCATCGGCGAAGCCAAACAGTACCTGCGGGAAAAAGGCGTGGCAGTGAGAATATAATCTATTACGTGCTACGTACTGCGTGCTGCGTGCTGAAGTCTACTGCACCGCACGTCGCACGCCGCACGTCGCACGAGGTATAACATGAACGACCACATCCTTGACGCCGTCTACCAGGTTATCCTCGAACGCAAAGCTAATCCATCGGAGAGCTCCTACACCGCTTCACTGATGAAAAAGGGGCTCGACACAATTCTCAAAAAGGTGGGTGAAGAGGCCACCGAACTCGTAATAGCCGGCAAGGGGGGTACTCGCGAGGAGATCGTCTGTGAAACGGCAGATCTCATGTTCCATATCCTCGTCCTGCTGGGATACCACGACATTCAGCCGGAAGCTATCTACACCGAACTGCGCCGCCGCTTTGGCATTTCTGGAATTGAAGAAAAAAAATCCCGCATCCTTTAACCAGTTATATACAGGTAAGTGCCTTAACGAAAGACAACTGCCCCACCGCTAAACCCGCATTATTTTTATATTGACAATCGTGCATTACCTGCTATTGTACGTAACTCTCTAATTTCTTACGCCACGGCGCAGTACACATCATTTCTATGCAGCCATTTCACAATGAGGGGAGGGATACTGAATGCCGGGAGTAAAAATCAAAGAAAGCGAGCCGTTTGAGCTCGCACTGAAGAAATTCAAAAAACAGTGCGAAAAAGCGGGGATACTTTCTGAAGTTCGCAAACGCGAACACTACGAGAAACCAAGCATAAAACGCAAGAAAAAGGCCATTGCAGCCCGCAAACGCGCCCTCAAGAAGCAGCGCAAGATGCTGGATTAGCCGACTAAGGAAACACTGCATGTCACTAAAAGATCAACTAAACGATGCGATGAAGCAAGCCATGAAGGCGCGGGATGACCTGCGCCTTTCGGCTGTGCGCATGGTTCGTTCTACGGTGAAAAATCGTGAGATTGATCTAAAACATGAACTGGATGACCAGGGGGTTGTCGAGGTTATCTCAACCCTGGTCAAACAGCGCCGAGAATCCATCCGGCTCTATCAGGATGGCAATCGGCAGGATCTGGTTGACAAGGAAGAGGCAGAGATGGCCATCTTGCTCCAGTTCCTTCCCGCACAATTAAACCCAGACGAGATTACCGAACTTGTCTCACGGACCATCCGGGAGACCGGCGCACAGGGGATCAAGGACATGGGGAAGGTTATGAAAGTGCTCTCTCCCTTGACTACAGGACGCGCTGACGGTAAAATTGTCAGTGACATTGTCAGACAACAACTGGCCTGAGTTTGCTTCTGCTTGGACATGCGGCAGCTCACGCAGCACACATTAACCGGCGAAGGGGCTATCAAACTGATCGCCCCTTCTTTGTAGCAGCAACTTCAAGGCTCGTTGATGAACCTTTTTGACATCATCATCCTGGCGGTCCTGACTATCTTTGCGCTCAAAGGTCTGGCCCGCGGGTTTGTCAATGAGGCGTCGTCACTTGGAGGACTTATTCTTGGAGGATGGCTGGCGTATCGTTATTATCCGCCACTTTCAGTTCCGATACAGAGCATCCTTCATGTGCCTGCACATGTATCGGCCTTTTTGGCCTTCATGCTGCTTCTGATACTAACCGGTGTCATCGCCCACATCCTCGGCAACATCATCACCACCGCCGTACGTGTCGTTATGCTGGGCAGCATAAACCGTTTGGGAGGGCTGTTCATTGGAGCCGCCGAAGGGGCCTTGCTGTTGAGTATGCTCTTTTGCATCGCTACAGCGGGCTTTATGCCCGCACAACTGAAACAGAAGATTCGTTCAACGGAGTCTGCCAACATGTTTGCGCAAGTCGGCGACAGGATGCTTTCCGCCTTGCGGGCTAAATCCGGCGCACATCCATGATTCCTGAGGAGAAGGTACGCGAGATAGCAGAACGGCTCTCCATCTTGGAGGTCGTTTCCGACTACGTTCAGCTGAGACGCTCCGGGGCCAACTATTCCGGCCTCTGTCCGTTTCATGCCGAGAAAACGCCCTCCTTCAACGTAAACCCGGCAAGAGAGATCTTCCATTGCTTCGGTTGTGGTGCCGGAGGCAACGCCTTTTCCTTTATCATGAAGATAGAGGGACTCAGCTTCCCGGAAGCGGTCAAGATGCTGGCCAGGAAGGCAGGAGTCGAGATCGAGGACCGTCAGCTTACCCCTGCCGAAAAACAGGCTCAGAGTGAGCGCCAGACCTTCCAGCAGATCAACGACCTGGCGGCCAGCTACTTCCGGGCAGTACTGGAGCAGAAGCCAGAAGGGGCCATAGCCAGGGCATATCTGGAAAAACGCGCGGCAACAGGAGAAATCGCAGAAGCCTATCGGCTTGGATTTGCCCCGGATCGCCGCGATGGGCTTGTGCAGCATCTGAAGGCCAATCGCATTGATCTTGAGATTGCCCAAAAACTTGGCATTATCCGCAAGAATGAAGGCGGATGGTACGACCTGTTTCGCAACCGGCTGATTTTTCCCATCCGCGATGCCAAGGGAAACATAATCGCCTTTGCCGGACGGGTGCTTGACAGCTCACTGCCAAAATACATCAATTCACCCGAATCGCCGCTCTATCACAAAAGCGCGGTGCTGTTCGGGATGGACATGGCACTGCCTGCCATCAGGACCGAGAACAGCGTCATTATCGTGGAAGGCTACTTCGACCACCTGGCCTTGTTCCGAGCGGGCATACGCAATGTTGTGGCCACCTGCGGCACTGCCCTGACAGCTACTCACGGAGGACTCATCAAGCGTCACGCAAACAAGGTATACACCTTGTTTGACAGCGATGCCGCCGGCCGCAAGGCAACGATCCGCTCCATGGAGCTTTTTTTGGAACAACGCCTGCCGGCTTATGTCATCACCTTGCCGGCAGGTGATGATCCGGACAGTTTTTTAGCCAAAAACCCGGTAGAGCTATTCCGCAGCTCCCAGGAAAAGGCCCGACCGGCATTCGAATATTTCGTTCGTTTGGAGTTGGCCCAGACACCACCTGATAGCGTCGACAGCAAAGTGCGGATAATTGATGAAATTGCACCGCGTTTCCGCAAAATTGCCGACCCGGTGGAGCGGGACCTGTACGAAAAAGAGATTTGTCGTCTACTGGGGATTACTGTTCACGCCTTTCGCAAACGTCTGGGGGGAATGAACCTTGCGCCCCGCGATTTGCATATAGATTTGAAGTCAATGCCATCCACTGGAGACACCCATCAGGAGACGCTTCTGGCATTGATGGGCAGCTACCCTGAGGCACGAACAGAGGCCGAGAGGTTCGGTATTGAAAACCTGTTTAACGGCGCTTACCTGGAACTTGCGCGCCTGATGTTGAATGCCATGACCGACAATGATGATGCCCAGGCACTGAGCCGACTGACCGAGAAAATCAATGATCCGGAGCTCAGAATGCTTCTGTCGCGCATGTTGGTTTCTGATGATTATCTGGCAGACATCAACTGGCGAACAGTTTTCGACAACTGCATACATAGCAGGGAAAAACGATCATTATTATCCATAAGGGACATTGCTGCCCGTTTAGCGGTACTGGCCCCTGACAGTGAAGAATATACGGCCCTGTTGCAACAGGCAGATGCCCTGCGCACCCGAAAGTCCAAACTTTAACTAATGAAATGCGGTATTTGAGGTGAATTGAATGGCCAAGAAAAATCTGGATGAAGTCAAACAACTGATCGACCTCGGCAAAGAGAAAGGTTTCCTGACCTTTGACGATGTGAATGACATACTGCCACCTGACATCGCCACTGAACAGATCGATGACGTCATGGGCATGTTCGGTGACATGGACATTGAGATCGTCGACTCTTCCCAGAAGGTCAAGATTCCCAAAATGAAGACCGACCTGGAGGAAGATGAGGAAGCCGAAGGCGAGGCTGAGGAGGTCGAGTTTGAGCCTGGCTCCATCGGGCGGACAAGTGACCCTGTACGTATGTATCTGCGTGAGATGGGATCCGTTTCGCTCTTAACCCGTGAGGGTGAAGTCGAGATTGCCAAACGTATTGAGGACGGAGAGCGGGATGTAGCCAGCGTAATCCTCAACACTCCTATCACTGTCAGAGAAGTACTGCTGTTGGGAGAGAAACTGCGCAAGTTCCAGATTGGCGCTTCGGAAATCAGCAAAGAGGTGGAAGAAGAGCAACTGGAAGAGGATGAGGAAGATGTTCAAAAGATACGTATCCTGGAAGATATTGATGCCGTTGCGGCCCAAGAGCAGTTACTGACTGAGATCAGCGACGAGCTGGAAGCGGCCAGCTCCGCCTCTAAAAAGAAGGAGCTCGATAAAAAATATCGCCAGGCAAAGGATCGACAGGCAGAATTGCTTAAATCGCTACGCCTGAAAGATCGTCATATCAATAAAATTGCCGAACGCCTCAAGGAATTGTCGATCAGGGTTGAAAAACTTATGAAAGAGCTGGTCGATCTGGAGCCCCTGATCCCCACCGACAAACTCAAACCGCTCCTGGAGAAATTCCAGAAAGATGAGGAAAAAGCCGCTGCTGATCTCAAAAAATTAAAGCTGGGCGCCGAGGAGACTGATCAGCTTGACAAGAGGCTGCGCAACGCTGCCCGCAAATTGCAAAAAGTAGAGCAGGAATCCGGATTCAAGGCAAGCGAGTTATCCACGGCATTAAAAGCCATTGAAGAGGGTGAGTGCAAGGCGCGTATTGCCAAGTCGGAACTGATCGAAGCCAACCTGCGACTGGTTGTTTCCATTGCCAAAAAATATACCAACCGCGGACTGCAGTTCCTCGACCTGATCCAGGAAGGGAACATCGGTCTGATGAAGGCGGTGGACAAGTTCGAATACCAGCGTGGCTACAAATTTTCCACATATGCCACCTGGTGGATCCGTCAGGCCATAACCCGGGCCATTGCGGACCAAGCCCGCACCATCCGCATTCCGGTGCACATGATCGAAACCATCAACAAATTGATCCGTACCAGCCGTCAACTTGTTCAGGAAAATGGCCGCGAGCCTTCCCCCGAGGAAATCGCCGAACGGATGCAACTGCCTCTGGATAAGGTTCGCAAGGTGCTCAAGATTGCCAAGGAGCCCATCTCGCTGGAGACGCCCATTGGCGAGGAAGAAGATTCCCATCTGGGCGATTTTATCGAAGACAAGGCGGTCATCTCCCCCATTGATGCGGTCATCAAGGCCAACCTGTCCGAACAGACCGCTCGCGTCCTGTCCACCTTGACCCAGCGCGAGGAAAAGGTACTGCGGATGCGCTTCGGCATTGGCGAGAAGAGCGACCACACTCTGGAAGAGGTTGGCCAGGATTTCGAGGTTACCCGCGAGCGTATTCGTCAGATTGAGGCAAAGGCGTTGCGCAAGTTGCGGCACCCAAGCCGCAGCAAGAAACTCAAGAGCTTCGTGGAATAAACTCATCCATGCGGAGTCGCACAGTCACAGCATTTACCATGGCACTTCTGACAGGGTTTTTGGTGCTGTTTCCTGGGGCTCCGCCATCCCTGGCAACGGAACTGGACGACTCCAGCCTGTACGTTGAAGCATTCAACGCCTTCCAGAAGAAAGATTATCTGCTGACCATAGACAAGGTCAGCCAGCTCACCCAATTTTTCCCCGACTCACCTCTGCGGGATATCACGCTTTTGTTGCTGGCGCGGGCCGGTCTCAAGTCCGGCGACAACGCCTTGGCGGCCAAAACCATCACCCAATTTACAACAGAATTCAGCGAAAGTCCGCTCAAGACCAGCGTGGAAGATGAACTGCTGACTCTGGGGGCACGCCAGAACAAGGGCGAAAAAATGTCCCTCGACAAAACACTGCGAGCTGCGGCCCAAAAGGTGCGCAACGATCAGCTTGCCGTGGAGCGGGCAATCGCCTTGAAAGCAGAACAGGAACGCTTGGCAAGGGAACGGGCAGAGCGTGAGCGCATCGCTCGCGACAAAGCCGAGGCGGAGCGCAAGGAACGTGAGCGTGTAGCTGCAATAAAGGCTGCTAAAGAGGCTATCAAGCTGGTTATTGGAGTATCATCCGGCAACCGGCCGATTGAGGCAGGGGGAACTGGTCAAATACCGTTAGAGCTTATCAACAGGGGTACTAAACGCGAAGAGTTTTTGCTATCGGTACCGGTTTCAAAGGAATACGCCGCACTGTTGACGTCCCCTGAAAAATCAGCTGGGCAGATGGAGCGGCTAACCCTCGCCCCTGGTGAGAAACACAAAGTAAACTTGACGTTCAGAATGCCGTCAGACAGGGTTGATGGATTCAAGGCCCTGCTCCAGATCAAGGCCGTGTCTGCCACCTATAATGATGTGACATTTTCCAAAGAAGCCGCTGTCACGGCATCAGCCCCCCTGGTGCGTGTCGTCGCCAAACCTCAAACAGCACGAGTTGCCCGGGGTGAAACGGCCAAATACCGCATTAGCGTTCTCAATGCCGGTTCTCTGACCGCCCAGGGACTGTCTGTGCGGGTCATCATCCCGTCCGAGCTCGATTTTGTTGACGCGTCCGGCGCTGATTTTCGCCAGGCAGCAGGCATTGTGACTTTCAGGGTTGACGCCCTGGAGACAGGGCATTTGAAGGAACTCCGAATTAGTGCCACGGTGCGGGAAAGTGTTGTTGAAAAGCAGGAAATGCGCCTCCAGGTGGAGGTTATCAATGGCCAGCTCCAGCGGAAGGAAATCTTCACCTCAAGCCCGGCAGTGGTACATACAAAGTAACCGCTTATTCCAAGTTCAAATATAGTTCTGGGCTAATTACAGAACCACCAGGTTATCCCGGTGTACGATCACATCTGCATAGCGGTATCCCAGAATCTCCTCAATCTCACTGCTTTTATGACCTGCCAGCAGGGCAATCTCGCTGCTCGAATAATCAGACAAGCCGCGGGCAAACTCCTGCCCGTCGGAACCGCAGATGCGTACACAGGCACCCCGCTCAAAGCGACCCTCGACCCGCCCGACACCTGAAGGCAAAAGGCTTTTCCCCTTTTTAAGCAGCACATCCCGCGCCCCTTCATCGACAATCAGCCTACCAGCCGGCTTAAGGGTATAGGCGATCCAGTGCTTCCGTCGGTTTACGCCCGTATCCGCCGGCAGAAACAGGGTCCCCACGGCCTCGCCCTGCAAGGCAGCAGCAACAATCCCTTTCTGCTTGCCCGGCACCATGATGGTTGGCACACCGTTCTTGCCGGCCTTTTTTGCCGCCGCAACTTTGGTGGACATGCCACCGGTGCCGACGCTGGAGCGTGAACCACCTGCAGCCCGCTCCACCTCACGAGTAATGCCCTTGACCAAGGGGATCAACAGGGCATCGGGATTTTCGCGCGGGTCGGCGCTGAAGAGGCCCTGCACATCGGTCAGGATCAACAGCAGGTGCGCCTCACCCACATTGGTGACCAGTGCCGAAAGATTGTCGTTGTCCCCGAATTTTATTTCATCAACCACGACGGTATCATTTTCATTGATGATCGGGATAACACCGAAACCCAACAGTGTATCCAGGGTCGCGCGGGCATTCAGAAAACGCTGACGGCTTCCCAGGTCCTCGCTGGTCAACAACACCTGGGCCGCTTTGAGTCCGTGGGGAGTCAGCGCTGCCTCATAAGCCTGCATCAGGCGGGTCTGGCCAATGGCAGCAGCAGCCTGTTTTTGCGGAATAGTCGTCGGCTTTTCCGTCATGCCCAACTCACTACGCCCTGCAGCAACTGCGCCGGACGAAACCACCAGCACCTGCAGCCCCTTGGCTCGCAAGATGGCAATGTCGTCACAGATCTGCTGGAAGACATCAAGATCAAGGGCACCATTGGCGTCGGTCAACACCTGGCTGCCGATCTTGATCACCAACCGCTTTACATTTTTCAGCAATCCACGGCGTATCACCATTCTTCCTCAGCCTTCCCCCACAGCCGCCTGGCAATCTCATCCAGTAGTTCCCCGACGCCTTCACCCGTGGCAGATGAGATTGGGAAAACCTTGACGCCACGTCCCTCGAACCAGGCCGTAATCTCGGCCAGGTTATCCCGGGTCTGGGGCAGGTCAATCTTGGTGATCACCACTGCCTGTTCCTTCTCGGCAAGCTCGGCACTGAACAGCGCCAACTCACGGTTAACAGCTTCGTATTCGGCAAGCGGGTCACGTTCCGGCATCCAGGAGATGTCCACCAGATGCAGCAGGATGCCGGAGCGTTCAAGATGTTTCAGAAAACGGTGGCCCAGACCGGCGCCTTCATGGGCACCCGCGATGATGCCGGGAATGTCTGCCATCACAAAGGAACGGTAATTTTTGTACGGCACCACACCCAGTGAAGGGACGATGGTCGTAAAGGGGTAATCGGCAATTTTCGGACGAGCCGCGGAGATCTTGCTGATCAGCGACGACTTGCCGGCGTTGGGCAGCCCCAGCAAACCAACATCGGCCATCAACTTCAATTCCAAGCGCAGCTTACGCTCTTGGCCCTCCTCACCCGGCTGGGCGAAGCGAGGGGTCTTGTTGGTTGCGCTGGCGAACCGGGCGTTACCCTGACCTCCCCTGCCCCCCTTCAGCAGGATGATCCGCAGGTTGTCTGCGTTCATATCGGCCAGCACGTCGCCTGTTTCAGCATCCGTGACGACTGTCCCCACCGGAACCTTGATGACCAGATCCTCGCCACCGGCGCCGTGGCGATTCTTGCCCTGACCATTGGACCCGTTCTCGGCCTTCTGGTGCGGACGGTGGCGCAATTCCAACAGGGTCGACATGCCGGAGGTGGCCTGGAAGATCACATCGCCCCCCTTGCCGCCGTCGCCGCCATTGGGGCCGCCAAACTCAATAAACTTCTCGCGGCGAAAGGCAACACAACCGGCGCCGCCATGGCCGGAGGAGGTAAACAGGGTTACTTCATCAATAAACTTCACTTTGATACCTCATAATATTCTCGGGAAACAGGTTTCTCGTAGGGGCGCGGCCTTGGCCCGCCCTGTTGCAATATCCGACATTTACCCATTGCCAACATAGGGCAGACCCAAATGCGAGCCTAAAGGGCAAGCCCACGCCCCTACAATAATTGACAATGCCACGTGTTAGCCCAATTATTTCCCGTCCAGCCACTCCTGGATCGTCACTATCCGTCCTGCCCAGGCATCCGCCAGCCGCTCCTTCAGAAAAGCCGTGAAAAGGCTGTCAAAGAGTTGGACGCCCTGTTCCAGCAGGAACATCCGCTCGTAGAAAGCAGCCTCCCGCTCGCTCATCTCATCCACCGTAGCATCCCGTTCGATGCGCACCTGCGGACATTTGAATGAGGCAAAACCAAAGGTCTCCCCTTTCAGGGTCAATTTCCAGATATTTTCGTCCTTTTCCATGCAGATGGTGGCACTGGTAATCTTCTTGCCACCCTTGAGCGCCGAGATGGCCTCCAGGTAGCTGTCCTGGGAACCGGAGACAGACACCTTCTGGATGCCCCCCTCTTCGCCGCCGCCCTGGAGTTGGATGCGATCATCGATCCAAGCCGAGAAGCGCTCACCGGTGCTGAAATGGCCGGGACGGCAGACTCCGAACTCCCCTTCGCCATTCAGCCCGCGTTGCAACAGCCAGAGCATGAAGTCCCACCCCAGCCATTGATTATCGCGAATCAACGCCACCGCTGAATCTGAATTGGCCTGATTGGCCTTCTCAAGGCCCTCAAGCAATGGGCCTTCCAAAAGCATCCTGGCGCGGGCAAAGGGATGAATGGCCACCAGGTTCAATCCCTCGAAAGTCTTGCGGAAGATATCCTCAAAACGCTCCACAACCTTGCTGCCCAGGCTGAACAGGGTCAGGACCCCTTTACTCTGATCCCAGACCACATCGACCGTTGAAGGAACCGGCAAACATTTTGCCATCAGACGCAGTTGTACCAGTTCCTTGATCTCTGTCCGCTTGTTCTTGGGGGTCCGGCGCAGGTTGGGATGCTGGGCCAGAAAAGCGCCCTCCTCACGTCCGGTGTGGGATTTGAGCACAGCGGCCGGAATTTTGCGCTGATCCCGGCGCAGGGAAAAAACCAGGTAATTGTCGCGCCAGAAGTCCGAAGGCGCCTCGAAAGCCACGTCATCGGGGCGGTCAACCTGGGTCCATCCCTCTGAGGTCTCCTCGGCGGAATTTTCTATGGACTGGAACCCCCGACCAGCCAGTTTTTCAGAAAACCAGGGGAACTGATCACTCTTCGGCAACTCGCCGGTTACGGTGAATTGGGTAATACTTACAGTGTTGGCATAAACGCCCATATATTTAGTACTTCCTTTCGATTACTTGCCCAGCAGGCGGGCATATTCTTCTATTGTCAGTGACGTGTTCCAATGTCCGCTCCACTTGCCGGCCAGCGTGCCGCCCCAGAACAGCAGCACCACCAGCAGGGCGAATATGGCACCCGGCACGGCTAATCGCCCGGCGGCCCGCATGGAAAGCGCCGTGTTGAAGCGGCAATGACTGATACAGCGCCAACAACCGATGCACTCGGGCGACAGCACGCTCTGTTTGTGCATGACATCGATATACGTAGGACAAACCTGGCTGCAGACCCCGCAGGAGACACAACGTTCCGTGTCCCGCGTCACTCGTAGCGGAGAAAGCATGGCCACCAGCCCCAACAGCGCGCCGTAGGGGCAAAGGTAGCGGCAGAAAGGGTTTTTCAGCGGCAGCGAAAGCAGCAGCAGCGTCAGGATCACCCCCAGCGCCACGGGCGAGAGATGCAGGAAGAATTCCAGCAGTCGCACATCGGACACCTTGTGGTAATCGGAGTAAATGAAGTTTTGCAGCGCTGCAACCGGCATGGCAATGACTATCGAATACACGAAAAACAGCAGCAGCAGGTATTTCAGGCCGCGCAACACGATATCCAGCCAGGGGGGAGGACGCAGATTACGCTTGAAGAGTCTGAAACCGGCCTTCCAGGAACATTCCGATATGGTTGCCACCGGGCAGATCCAGGAACAGAAGGAACGTCGCAGCAGGAGCGATACCCCTAGCACCGTCACAAAGATAACGACCGCGGCCGGATGAACGCTGTTGATTCCCAGCCCTTTGAACCAGGCGGAAACACCCATCAGACCAGAAATGGGCAAAAAGCCTTCGATTCCCCCGGGACGCTCGACAAAGGGAGTGCTGCTGCCTGAATAGAAGTAGAGCACAAACTGGTAGAAGCGAATTCCCAGCCAGATCATGAAGCCTAAGAAACAGGATTGAATCAGGATGCGAAGTGGCTGAACATAACGGGCCGACATGGGGACTCCACTGGATTCCAAGAAGAAGCAGGGCGGGTTCTGCAACCCGCCCCATGTATAATTATTCGGCCTTCATGGCCACATAGTGCACACTGCCGTCAGTGCGTTTCAACAACAAACGCACGACGTCGCCCTTTTTTATTTTGGCAACAACGGAAGCGAACGTATCGAGGGTTTCCGGGTGGTGGCCATTGATCTCGATGATCATGGATCCTGGCTTGATTCCAGCCTCTTCGGCCGAAGACCCCGCTTTAACTTCGGTGACAACCAATCCTTTGGTGTCGCGGATGCCGAGGCGCTCCGCACTATCTTTGCCGAGTTCTTCAACGGTAATACCGAGCTTGTCGCTTTCATTGCTGCCGGCAGAAGTTGTTTCGGAAGCACCGTCCTTGAGCTTGGCGACCACTATGAAAACGTCCTGTTTTTTCCCATCGCGGAAGATAACCAGCTTTACCTTCTTGTCGATGGGAGTGGTAGCCACAAATCGCGGCAGTTCATTGCCTTCGTTGATCGGCTTACCGTCATATTCGAGAATGACATCGCCGCTCTTGAGCCCGGCCTTTTCTGCCGGAGTGTCCTTTTCAACGCTGGCGATCAAGGCGCCCTTGTCTTGATCAAGACCGAAGGATTTGGCCAGGTCAGCGGTCAAAGGCTGGAAGCGCACGCCAAGATAACCCCGCGTCACCTTGCCGGAATCGCGCAACTGGGTGACGACTGACTTGGCCATGCTGATCGGAATAGCGAAACCGATACCGCCGGCGCCACCCGAGATGATGGCGGTGTTGATGCCGACCACCTGGCCTTGGGCGCTGAACAGCGGGCCACCCGAGTTGCCGGGGTTGATGG
>Ga0209212_1004596_pt1 | contig 16948 bp, 13 predicted proteins | sample RifGroC2_FD_183996 | JGI IMG/M metagenome (GOLD analysis project Ga0209212, IMG submission 183996) | Groundwater microbial communities from Rifle, Colorado, USA - Groundwater C2 (SPAdes) (version 2) | ecosystem: Environmental > Aquatic > Deep subsurface > Groundwater | place: Rifle, Colorado...
GAGCCGTAGTTCTGGTAGGAGTGGCAGTTGAAGCATACCAGCCACGGCTGCGTAGTCGGGTTGGTGAAGTAGTTGACGCCGGAAGCGGAGGAGTAGGTCTGGCCTACGTGGCGCTCGTCGGTGCCGATGCTGTTGCGCAGCAGGTACTCGTTGTTGGAGCCGTGTGCGCCGATGACAGCTGCGTTCTTCGGCAGAACGCCTACATCAGCCTGACGGTACTGGCCGACAGTGTGGCAGTCGCCACAGTGGAGGACGGAGTCGTCACCAATAGTCTTGTCTGTGCCGTTTGCCGGGGTAAGGGTCTCGTAGGTTTCAACAAACTTTCTTACGTCGTAAGGGGCGTTGTGGCCGGTTCCAGGAGAAGTTTTGATAGCCCTGGAGTCGTAGATGGTGGAACGCTTGCCCGGGAGGGCAGCAGAAGAGTTAGCATCGAATACGCCGGTAGCGGCGCGCGGATCGCCAGGGGTCCTGGTGCGGCCGGAGTATTTCTTGCCGCGAACTGCGTGATGCGACGGGTTGTTGATGTCGAACTGCCCTTTGGCATCGACAACGGCCGGACGCTGCATCTTGTCGTAGCGGTTGGAGATGGTGTCGCCGAAGGGGTTGCCCGGGGAAGCGGTTTTGCCGGCAGCGGCAAGACCGTTGGCGTTAATGAATGCCTGGATGGCGACGCTCATGGTCGAGGTAGCGCCATTGCCGTCATGGCAGCTCATGCAGAAGTTGTCCATGCCGGTGTGGCTCGGGACGGTCGGATCCCATGCGAAATCCGCATCGGTATCTGCGTCACGGAGGTGGGTAAAGGCATCGACCATGTGCTTGGTCTTGTCAACAACGATTTCGCCGTTCTCAGCCTTACCTTCAAGATGGCAGGCAGCGCAGTGAGCGTCGTTCAGGCTGACGCCCGTTACGTGGTGAGACCACTTGGTGAACTCGGTGGTGATGGCGCGGACGCCGGCGTTGTCCTGTACGAAACCTGCACCCGCGTTGCGTGCGACAGCGTGGCAGCCAACGCAGGTCGGCTTAACGATCTGGTGAGCGTCGCCGGAGCCGTTTGCTGTGTGGCAGGATTTGCAATCGACGAAGTTTCCAGCAAGGACGTGCGGAGCTGCGTACTGACCAGTGTGGCAAGCAGAGCAGAAGTATCCGCCCTTAGCAGCCGAACCGTAGGGGCCGAGGACGCCGGAGGTCATTACGGTGAAGGTGGTCTTGTTGACGGTGGTGGTGCTGACGGTGCCCGGGTGGTTCGGAGCTGCTGCGCCGTGGCAAGCTGTGCAGGTGCTGTGGGAGTTACCCTGGCCGTGGACAGAACCGTTGTAGTTCGCCACGATGACTGCGTTCCTCTGGTTGTGGCAGGAGGCGCAGTCATTGTTGGCAAGTTCTGCACCGGAGATGACCGTGATGGGGAGGCTTGCAGATTTGAAACCGGCCGGAGTCGACACCGTGGTCACGGTTACCTGAATGGTGCAGCTCGCCGCAGGGGTGATGTTTACCTTAGGAGCGTTAACACTAACGACATCGCAACCGCTCCAGGCGTAAGTAAGTTTCGAATCAGTTATCTCGCCGTCAACAACGACTGGAGCAACGTTCGAGCTACTACCAGATGCATCAATGGTAATCGTCTGGCCGGCAAGTACGGTGTTCCCGTTGTAGTTGCTGTTGCCGGAGACTGCGGTCTGGCGGGGGACCAGGCTAACTTTCACGGCAGGCACGAACTCATATACGGCCGTGAAGTCGTTAGCGCCAGCAGCGACGGTGACGTCGACGAACTGCGGCACGCCGGCGTTAGCAGTCACTGATTGCCCATTCAGAGTTTTCACTTTGTAGTCGGCATTAGGCAGCGCCTTGATGCGGACGGTGGACCCTACCTTGAGGTTGGACAAACCGGTCCGGCTTATGGCGCCAATGCCCTTACCACTCTTCCAGGCCTGAGCGGTAACGGTACCGCCAGTTGCCTGGGTGACGGTCAGGTTGTAGGTGATCGGAGAGAAGTACGCGACCACGGAATGGCTGGTCTTCGGAGCATCGGGTGCCGTAATGGTGTAAGGCGCAGACTTGGCAATGCCGTCGACCGTCACCAGGGCCACTTTGTAGCCATCAGCCGGATTTACGGTCAGAGTGGCGGGGCCGGCAAGGTCCTTGAGGTAACTAACGGTACCGGCTGCAACTGTTGAAGTGCCATAGCTGATGGTCCCGCCAGCCGTAGCCTTCGCCGCGAGAGTCCAGGCGTTGGCGAGAGCCGGTAAGGTGAGCATCAGGGCGAATAGAAACCCTACTTTTCTCAACATGTATGTTCTCCTTTAAAAAGTGAGTTTTGTACCGCTTCGGGGTGTGCCGTATCTATTGCAACCACGGCGCAACCCCCGAAATCTGATGCCATGCTACTTGATGTGGCAGGACAGGCAGAGAGAAGAGCCTTCGTTGGATGCGAGCAGCAGGTAGTTGGTGACGCCGGCCTTGTCTTTGTTCTTCTTGTTGTGTACGTCGTGGCAGGTCGCGCAGGTCATGATGTAGTCGCCGTTGTTGTTCTGGTAAAGGCGCTCTGCGATGGTGATGTTGGTATTGCCGATGTAGGTTGCCGCTTTGTTCCTGATGTACGGGTCCTTGCCGGCAGCTTTTGTGGGGATGTCATCACCGGTGGTCGGGCCGGTAGCGACGCCGCCGTCAGTTAATCCGTCGTAGATGAACCCGATCGGGTGGTCGTTGTTGTAAGCGCCGCCGGCAGCGATCATCGGGGTGGCGAAATCGGTATCGAGCTGCTGAAGGGTCTTGCCGCCGGTGAAGGCGTAGTGGGTGTCGACGGCAACGGATCCGTCATGGCAGCTCATGCAGAGCTTGCTCGGGCCTTCCATCAGGGTGGCCGGATCGATGAATGCGTCGATGGTCGCGGACAGGTACGGGGTGAACGTACCGTTGGTGGTTATCTTGTGCGACCACAGCGGCAGGTAATCGTTACCCTCGGTGATGGCATGGTGAGGGGTGTGGCAGTAAGCGCAAACGCGGCCCTGCTGAGTCTCCGGGTCGCCGGCGCCCAGTGCGCCGTACTTGGTCATGTCGTGGATGGACCCCGGAACACCGGTGCCGGCGCCGGTATCTGCAAAGGCTACGCTCCCTGCAAGTGCAACGATACTCAATGCGGCTAATACCATTTTCTTGTTCATTACTTACTCTCCTTTTTTGTTTGAATGTAGTGTTGCTGCATCCATGGAAGTGGTACTGCTAACTGCATTTGCCTGCGAGGTGAATTCCCCCCTTTCCTTAGGTTATTTTTTACGTCTAAAAATGAGATCTCCGTGCATTGAAGGACTACTAGGTGCGTCTCCTGCTGCAACGCGAGTGCCGGACAAAACTTTAGACCAAAAAAAAGTTTAGTTCAGGTGTTTTTATGGTTAACAAAAACAAAGATAAAACCGGCTAACCCAAAGCCAGGACTAAGAAAATCATCGGCTAAGGTAAATTTAAAATTAACTACGACTCAGTTTATCTCAGGCGTTTTTTGACGGCGCATGCCGCTCGGCTCTGGGCATCTCGCGGTTATTAGGCGGATTGGCTCAGCCAAAGCACGAGGCCTCGGTCATATGCCGCAGTGAGAGGGGGGCGAAGGGAGGCTGGGGAGGTAAAACCGGGGAGAAAAGGGGGACTAACCCCTCCCGCAAGGGGAGGGGGGACTTGAAGGACGCTACTGTGGTTTATTCAGCGAAGAGCGGGCTTTTTCAGCGGAGTGAAGGGGGACTTGGATCTGGAACGGAGTATGTGCCGGGGCGCCCCGTTGTCCGGGTAGAACTGCTGCTGAGCGACTGTCGTGTGGCAGGTGCCGGCCACGGTGCAGTTCGGGTTGGGGAGGGTCGCATCGTAGACTGCCGTGATCCCGGTGTAGCGGGTGTCGAAATTGACCAGGTGCGCGCCGTTGGTCGCGGTGCCGCCGCGCAGCGCCGGGACGCCGTGCGGGTCGTGGCACGCCGAGCAGGGGGCCTGGTGGTCCCGCACATGGGACTGGTGCAGCAGCACGGATCCCGAATGCGACATGGCGGACGGGTTCAGCAGGTAATCTTGCTCATGACACGAGAAGCAAAGGGGGTAGCTGGAGGCGCCTGAGGGAAATATCTCCTCGTTCTGGAACCGGAGTATGTAACGATAATCGCCGCCGTGCGGCGCGTGGCAGTCGGAGCAGTAGATCCGGAACTGGGTGTTCTTCAAGGTCTCCAGAAGACTCCTGCCGGTCCTCGCCGCGGTGTCGGTGCTCACCGGGTGATACGAGGGGTTGTCCGGCGCGAAACGCAGGCTCTCGTCGTAGGTCGAGTAGAGGCGCACGGGGCGCTGGGCGGATGCGGACTTGAATTCGCCGGCGCTCGCCCCGGCATGGCACCTGAGGCAGATCTCGTACTCGTAGCGGGCGGCCCCGTTACCGGGGAGGGCGATGCCGTTGATCCCTACCCCCCTCACCCCTCGCAGCGCCCCGTTAATGTTCGGCGCCACGGAGGCAGGCGTCACGTCCGGGGTGGTCGAACCGAGGGGGCCTCCCTGCCACCCGGCCTGGTGCGGGTTGTGGCAGTCGACGCACTGCACGTGCTTTTGGTCGCTGATCAGCGGCAGGGTCTCGTTTGCCTTATGGATGTTGGGGTAGTTCTGTATCGGATGCGTGAAGGGCCTGGCGAACTGCGTCACGATGTCCGGGGTGGACGCGATGTAGGTCGCCCCCTTGTGGCAGGTCCCGGTGCAGTTGCTCTCCTCCCCGGAAAGCGCGTCCGGCTGGCGCAGCAGGTGCGTGCCGCGCTGGGCGTTGTGGGGGAGATGGCAGTTTATGCAACCGTCGACGGCAACCGGGGAGGATACCTCGGGGACGTATCGGGTCCCCCCGGTGCGGTGCGTGCTGTCCCCGTCGGTCCATCCGGCCTTGTTGTGGCAGTCGAGGCAAAGGGCGTCGTGCTTCACGGAGGTATCCCGCACCAGGAAGTTGCCGTACTGGTTGTTGTGGGGGTCATGGCAGCTGTTGCACTCGACGTAGGTCTCCTCGGCGAGCTTGATCCCCTTCGCCTCCAGTGTCGCCATGTCGTACAGCTCGGTGGAGAGCCCGTAGGTCATGGAGATCGGGTGGCTGGTGGAGAGGTCTTTGCCCAGGTTGGAGTTCTTGCGCGGATCGACGTCGGGCGGGGGCAGCGGCCCGAGGGTCGAGAGCGGGTAATCGCCGACGATTTTCCCAAGCGCTATGGTGCCGTCGTGGCAGCTGAGGCAAAGGCGCGAAACACCCATAGGCTGCTGCGGGTTTGCCTTTATGGTCGGAGAGGCGTAGGGCGTGTAGATGGAGAGGTTGGACTTGCGGCTCCAGAGCGGCCCGTCGAAGGTTGCGTGATGGGGCGTGTGGCAGAAGACGCAGACCCGGCTTTCGTCGGTCGCCTTGATGTCGTGGGCGCCGCCCCCTCCGGTCACGGAGAGGTTGTGCGGCGTATTGGTGACGTGCAGCCCCTGAAGCGAGGCGGATGCCGTCGTCGCCCCGGTTACCAGGGCGGCCAGCACTACGGCAGTATATGTTCTCAGCTTGCTCGTATTCATGAGGGTACCTGCGGGTAATGCGTGGCTATTTGCTGCTGACCGACGGTCTCGTTACCGGTTCGTCCACCTTGAGGTACTTGAAAACCTGTATCCTGCGGTTGTAGGAGTCGGAAACGTAAATGAAGTCGTTTTTGTCTATGAAGAGCCCCGACGGCATCCAGAACTGTCCGGCGCCGGCGCCGTGGGATCCGAAATCGAGCAGAACCCTCCCCGCCTGATCGAAGATCTGGACCGCATCGAACATGGCGTCGCAGACGTAGATGTGCCCGTCGCTGTCCACCGCGACCCCCTTGGGTTTCGCGAAGCTCCCGGGGGTGTCGCCGGGCTTGCCGATGCTGCTCTTGAAGCGTCCCTGCGGCGAGAAGATCTGGACCCGAGCGTTGAGCGCGTCGGTCACGTACAGCGCCCCTTCCTTGTCCACCACCAGGTCCGTGGGGTAGTTGAACTGCCCGGGACCGGTCCCCCGCGTACCGATGCGCATCCGCTCGTTGCCGTTCATGTCGATCACCACCACCTGGTGGCTCGCCGTGTCCGAGACGTAGAGGAGCCGGTTCTGCCTGTTGAAGGTGATCCCTGTCGGCCTTTCCATCAGAAACTTGCTGAAGCGCTCAAGCTTCTTGCTTTCCAGGCCGTAGCGGTAGACGATCCCGGTCCCCGCGTCCGTTATGTACAGGTTGTTGCCGTCGTCCTCCGTGACTGCGATAGGGGTGCGAAAGGCGGGGACCTTCCCGGCGCCGATCACGGAGTAAAGCTTCTCGGGCTGGTCCATGACATGGATCAGGCCGAGACCCACGTCGACGATGAAGACCCTGTCGCGGTCGTCGACAAAGACGCCGTAGGGCTTGCCGAAGCCGGCATTGGCCTCGCCTGCCACGAAATCCACCACGCGCTGCCAAAACCCCTTGGCGATGCCGAGGTCGCGGTAGTTCCCGATCTCCCTCACCCAGGTGATGCGCGAAGGCATCGGCAGCGGCGGCCACTGCAGTTCGCGGTCCGGCTGGGGGCCGCGCCGGGTGGCCAGAGATATGTCGCTGCAGCCGGCGAGCGATGTGAGGAAGCAGCAGCAGGCTATCAACCGGATTATTAGTTTCATGACCGCACTCTCACGTTAGAAAAACCTCGAAATCCTCATTTGCAGGTGCTGATCGCTGCTCAGGACGCCGGCAGTGTAGCGGAAGTTCGCCTGCCCTGCCACGGATATCGTCATCCTGCGCAGGGTCCACTGAACCCCGAGGCTCATGGAAAGGTTGTCGGTGACGATGGTCCCCCTGCTGTCCATGGCGTTCGCCGTCGCGGTGAGGACGGCGGCGTTCTCCAGCGGCCTGGTGTAGCTTGCCCCTGCCGAGACGATATTCATGGAACGCTTGGTGCCGGGACCGTTCACCAGCGGGTTGGTCTCCACCATCACGTAGCGCTCCGAAGCCGTAACGGAGAGCTTCCCCAGGCGGTAGTCGCCGCCGTAGGTAAGATAGCCGCTCAGCGACTGGTTGCGGTCCTGGTCGGTGGAGGTGCTGCTGTACTCGGTTGAGAACGAGCCGGCCTCGAACCGCCTTTCGGCACCCAGCCGGTAGGCATCGGTGGAGGTCAGGTTCACCTGGTCCGCCTCGCCGGAAACCAGCTCCTGGCTCGAGCCGTCCCAGCTCGCGTAGATCCTGTATCTGTTTTGGAACAGGGAGATGTCCCCCCCCACCCCTTTCGAGCTGTAGGCGTAGGTGATGTGGGTGTTGACCAGATGCTGGTACGAGATCTTCAACTTGTCGCCGGCATGTATCTCGCTCCCGGCCACCAGAAAGAAGATCTCCGTCTGACTCCCCAACTGCCTGACCTGGTAATCCTTGTTCTCCACGTACGCCAGGGTGCGGACGGCGGGGTCGGCGTTGCGCACCACGATGGTCGAGGCGACGATCACCGCCTCGTCGAGGATCAGCGGATCGACGGCGCTCGCCGTGTGCGGTTCGTCCAGGACGCTCAGTTTGTCGTCGGTCAGCTTGTTGGAACTCATCCCGTACTGCTTGCGCCCCTGCAGGTGTATCACGCTCTCGGCCGGGAGAATCTTCTGGTAGGCAAGGCTGACGGAGCCGGATGCGTTCTGTTCTGTGCCGGTATCGAACTTCCTGCTGGAACCCATGAGATCGAGGCGGGTGGAGAAGCTCTGGAAGAGCTTGTGCTGCAGCCAGAACCTCGAGCTGTTCTGCTGTTGGGAGCGCCCGGGGGTCTCCTGCCTGCTGAAGCTGTAGTCGAGTCCGGAGGTCAGCGCCTTGCCGAAGTCCCAGGCGAGGTACTCGCCGATCTCGGCGGAGCGCGACTCGTTGTCCCCCCTCTGGTTGGCGATGCGCCAGCGCGAGTACAGGATGCGATTGAGCTCCTTCGTTCCGATGTGGAAGGTGTTGTTGAGCGTCGCATCCATGTTCCCGGTCCTGTCGCTCGCCCCCCCGCCCCCCTTTATCGTCCCGGCTTGCCGGCTGTTGAAGATGGTGAAGTTCGTGTTGCTTATGTCATGGTAGTTGTGGGCGGCGCCGAAGGAATAGGTGTCGCTCACCTGGAGCCTGTCGCTCTCCAGGCCGTCGGTCTCGCTGCTGGAGCGGCTGAAGTTGAATGCCGCCGGCAGGAATTTGCTGTTCAGCGTGATGCTCATCCCGGTGGTGTCGTTCTTCTGCTGGTAGCTGGAGGCGAACTCCCTGGGGATGTCGGTGATGTTGGAGGTCAGGAAAAAGTTGACCGGATAAGGGAACCTGTCCAGGAGCACGCCGTTTATGTCGTAAAGGATCCCGTACCCCTTGGAGAGGCCGGACGACTTCCCCTGGCCGTCGTGCCTCTGCTGGTCGGCCTTCAGGTCGAGCGACACCTGGCCGTGCAGCAGGCGCGCCCGGTACACGGAGTAATCGATGCTCAGGCGGTAGTCTTCGGTGAGGCCGTTTTGAAAGCTCGAGCCGAGCTGCCCCTCGCTCGCGTCGAAACGGTACGAGAGATCGACCGACTGCCTGAGGTTGGTCAGCGTGAGCAGGCTCGTCACCTGCGCCGCGGCATCGGTTGCCGCCCCGCCCACAACGAGAGTGGTCGCGAACAAAAGGGCGGGTGATTTCATCCACTTGCTCGTCATTTCAAGAAGAACGGACTGCTACCGTAGTGCGGGTTGTGGCAGTCGACGCAGATGAGCTTGCGGTCGGCGACCTTGTCATGAAGGCTCAGGGCCGCCCTCGGCTCCTTGTGGCAGGTGGCGCAGATGAGTTTGGCGCTGGTCTTTAGGAGCGGCCCGTCGGGCGAGTTGTGCGGAACGTGACAGGCAAGGCAGTCGCCGACGGCAGCGGGTCCGTGTTGGTAGGGCCCCTTGAAAAAGTCCTTGTGGCACATCAGGCAGAGTTCGTTCAGGGGGCGCATCAGGCCCGAGTCCTTGCTCTTGTCGTGGCAATCGTTGCATTTCTTCTCCCCGTAGGGGCGATGCACCGACTCCTCGGGTTTGACGCTGTCGGCAACCGCTTTTTTGCCGGAAAGCTCGTCGCGCAGGTCGGCGAGCTTCTTGTCCGTGTACTCGGTGCAGATCTGCTCGGGAGGAGGAAGGGTCGGGACACCGTCGAAAACAGTGGAGAGCACCTTGTGCCTGCTGATCGGATCGCACCCCGCCAGGAAAGCGGCGGATATCAACGCCATTGCGGCAATATGAAATAAAGTTCTCAGCATCTTCACCTGTTTCCCGGTGTCGTCATGGCTATCCCCTCCCCGGCTTCCGCCGCGGGGGGGACCGCAGGCCGCAATACCGCGCCCTCCCCGAAGAAAAACGGGGTCGGCCGGGAGGGCGGCATTGCTACTGCAAGGCTATTTCGCCGGAGCGGGTGCGGCCTGGGCGGCGCCCCCCTTGCCCTCCCCGGCCTTGGGCTTCGGCTCCGCCTTCGGCTCCTCGTAGTTTGAGGGCGGAACGGTTCCCTTCAAGTGCCCCAAGCCGTAGAAGGCGACCTTGACGGGGCCGAACTGGTTGGTCACCACGATGATCTGCTCGAGGATGAAATCCTTGTCGGCGAATTTCTGGAAGTACTCCAGGTTGTCGGTGGAGATGGTCACGCCGGCGGGGAGGTTCAGGGAACCCTCGACGAACCCGGGGTCGCCGAAGAACATCAACAGGCGCCCCTTGTCGTTGAAGATCTGCACGTTCTGGTGCGACGCGTCGACGACGTAGATGCGCCCTTCCTTGTCGACCGCGATCCCCCTGGGGCGGCCGAACTCGGAGAAGGCGTCACCCATCTTGCCGAAGGAGAAGACGATGTGGCCGTCGCGGTCCAGCTTGATGATCTTGCCGCTGCCGACATTGGTCACGTAGAGGTACCCGGCGGAGTCGATGGTCATGTTGGTCGGCATGGAGAGCCCCTGGACCGTCTCGGTGCTCTTCCCGATGCTCCTGAGCAACTCGCCGCTGCTCCGGTCGATCACCTTGATCTCGTTGTTGGCGTAGTCGAGCGCGTACAGGTTGACGTCGTCCACGGCCACGTCAACCGGCTTCATGTTCATGTCCTTGCCGTATGCCTTGAGATAGGCGCCGGAGGGGTCGTACATCAGGATTTCCTTCCGGAACGTGTCGGCGACGAAGAGGTTACCGTCCTTGCTGACGGCCAGGTTGATCGGCTTTCTCATCTTGCCGAGCCCCTTGTTGCCCGGCAGCGACTGAAAGGCCTGCTGCGCGAGGTCCATGATCAGCACGTCGTTGGCTATGGAGTCGACCACGTAGATCTTCCCCTTTTCCGTGCTGATGCCGTACGGCTTCGATATGAACTTGACCGCCTCCTCCTCCACCTGTCCGAAGGAGAAGACGGAGAAGCTTGCCTTCTCCTTGACCACGTCCTTGGAGCCGTTGACCCCCTTCAGATACTGAACGCGCGGCGGGTTGGGAGCCGGCGGAAAGAATACAGGCTCCGTCGATGAGCTTTTTTTGGTGGCGCAACCGGTAAGACCTACCGCCAGCAGCGCAGCCATCAGGAGCATGCTCCGTTTCACATTGCCTGGGACCTTACCAACTAACCTTGAGACCATTTCCTGTTCTCCTTACTGTTTTTTCAACTGCCGATGTGTGGAATGTACCCTATGAAAAGCCGGCGTTTCCAGCAGCGCCCCCGGGGAATCTGCCCGCGTCGGGGAGCCGGCGGCGATCACTTCGTGTAGACCTGCGGCTTGTCGCGGTCGTAGGCGAAGGCGCGGTGGCATCCGGGGGCGCAGCTCCCCCCGGTGGAGGTGATCTTGAAGTTGATGGGAATCTTCCAGTCGCCAAAGGACGCACCTTCGACGTTGATAAGCTTAGGGCCGTTGCTTGCGTGCGGGGCGTGACAGACCCTGCAGGTTCTCCCCTTCCTGAGGTTACTTACATGGAGGTAGTGCAGGTTCCTGTTACCGTTGCGGAACTTGGTGTAGATGGTGGTGTCCGGGAAGGTGAGGAGGTGCTTTTCGTGGCATTTCAGGCAGACCTGGTAGCTGTCCGGCTTGTACGGGGCGTACACCGCTTCCGGATACGCGCCGGCCAGCAGACGGAAATGGTCCGAACCGTGGGGGTCGTGACACGCCTTGCATTGTCCCTTCTGGATCGGGCCGTGCAGGTATTTCTTCCCTTCCAGTTCCTTCTTGATGTTGTGCAGCGGCGGCTTGCCGAGGGTATCGGTGCCGTGGCAGCTCAGGCAGGTGTTTTGCTCGTCCAGGGCGAGGAGCCCCTTGGCCTTCGAGAAGTGGCTCGAGTGGCAGCTGCTGCATCCCGCCGCCTCGACCAGCGGCTTGTGCGGCACCTTCAACGCCACCTTCTTCCCCACTCCCTTGTGGCACCCTACGCAGAGGTCGGGCATCTTGTCGTTGAGAAACATCACGACCGAGGAGCCGTGGGCGTTATGGCAGGCGGTGCAGGCGTCGTTCTTCACCGGCGGGTGGACCACGGCCGCCGTCTTGAGCAACTCGGCGAAGTCGGCGTGGCACTTGAGACAGAGGTCGCGGATCGGCGCTTTCAGCAGGGACTTGTTGGCGGAATCGTGGGGGTCATGGCACTCGGTGCAGGAACCGACGGCGGCGGGGCCGTGCATGTACTTCGCGTTGAGGGACTTGCTGTCGTGACACCCCTTGCAAAGCGGCATCAGGTCGTCGCCGGCGTCGAGCAGGAACCGGCCGCTGGCGCCGTGAGGCTTGTGGCAGTCGAGGCAGGCGCCCTCCTGAACCGGTGCGTGAACCACCTTCTTCTTCCCGATGCCGTCGTGGCAGCTCTTGCAGAGTTCAGCGCCCTTGGCGACCAGCTCGAAGCTTTTGCCCCCCTTCACGGGGTGCTCCTTGGCGCGCTGCACATGGCAGCTGGCGCAGTCGCCATCCTTGACCGGCGCATGCATCTGTTTGAATTTGGCGATATCGGGGTGGCAGGTCGCGGTTACGCAGTTTTCACCCCTGGCGCTGCCGAAGGGGAAAAGGGCGAGGGCGAGAAGCGCAATGGGGACAAGGGCACGAATGTTCATTAATGGCATCCTACCGGAAAGATGAGATGTGTCCTGGCTTTGTCGGGTCCGCATCAAAAATGCAGGTCACCGGTTGCGGAAAAGTCGATACTTGGTATCCTCTTTGTCGTTGCGCTCAAGGCTGGGCCTCCGAGGAAAGAGAGGCTCCCCCGCTTGCGCGCGTCGCACCCCCCATTTCCCCCCTCCGTCATATCCCCGCAAACCACCCGGCACAGGCCGGCATCGGACTGGCGCGATTCACCACCCAGAGCGGGATGGTACCGGCCGCAGAATATGCTTTTCCACAAGAAAAAGCCAGCAAAATTCTCCAGTTTTTTAGCAGAACCAAGCGAAGTTTTCAATATGAAATGACCCCGTTACGGCAGCTTCCCCGATAGTTCGGCAGGTTAAGGGAACGCCGCGCCGGCGGCACATCATGCATGAGATTTAATACCGGGGTGTGCTGCGGATGGTCCGGGGCGGGGCGCGGGGAAGCGGCAGACAACGCCAATTGCCCGGATCGTGAACGGTTCGCTGCGGCCGGCGGGGGAGCGGGGGATCCGGCGGGTGGAATCGGACTTCTACTCCCTCCCGCGCCCTTGATCGGGCTACCCCTCCGGGTAATCGGTGAGCGCCAGGAAGGTCTCCTTCAGTTCGAAGGAGAAGATGGAGAACATCCTTTCGGCAAGCCTCGTGGTGAGGAGCGGCGGGTACAGCGAACCGTTGAGCCGGTAGATCAGGTCGAGCAACCCGTCGTGGGGGTTTTCTTCGAGGAAAAGCGCGCCGTATTGCAGCACCGGGGCGAACAGCAGCGCCTCTTCCATGACGGCGTCGTCCTCGCTGAAGTACGGCAGGATCATCTCCAGCGAGAAACAAAGGCCTGAACCGCCGGCGTCCTCCGAGATGCTCAGGAGCACCTCGTCCTGCGGAGAGCCGAATTCAAGCGACTCGGGAGACAGGCTTCCGGCCGGAAGGACCAGCACCTTGCCGTGAATCGGGTCGATCCCGTAGGGGGCCTCCCTGCCGGCCAGGAAGCGCTCCAGGGCGACATACCCCTTGGTCTGCATTCTCCCCATACCGCGGTAGAAGGCGGTACGGAACGCGTCCCGGTTGGCGATCAGCTCCTCCAGGGGGACGAATTCCTGCTCCGCCCCCGACGGCCTCGCGCTTCGAATCTCGGCGTTATTCACGACGAGCTTCAGGTGCGATCTTTTGCGCTCGTCCTTATCCTTTGTCATCTACCTCACCACCCCCTCGTGCTGCCATGTATCTGTAATACACCGCCCGGGAGACGGGTGTCAAGAAATCCCTCCGTCGGCAAGCCGGAGCTTTCCGCCCATCGCCACCCCTTCCCTCCCTTGAAGGGGAGGGTGAGATTTCGATAGCGGAAGATCATCGCCAGTCAGGAAACCTTCTGAAAGGGACGGCGGCGGCGAGCCGAGCTAGAAGAACCTGGCTCCCGCCTTGAGGTCGGCAACACCGATGCTCACGTTGGAGGCGTCCACCTTGGCCGGGAGGTAGGAGGGGTTGCAGCCGCCGCTCGAAGCGGCGCCGATGCGGTTCACGGCGAACTTCTGGTTGCAGTTCTTGCACAGCATCTTATCCCCCTGCAGTTCGTACCCCTTTTTCTCCCGGAAGCAGACATCGCAGGCGTCGAAAGCGGTGTGAATGGCGCCGTCGCTACCTTTTACCACGAAGAAGCTTATTTCCTTGCCACCGTCGGCGAACTTGAAGTAGTGGGCCTTGCCGTCGCTCACCTTGGCGACCGGGATGGTGACGGCGCCGTTGACCGGCTTCACCTTCTCGGACCTGCCCAGCCCCGGAATGGAGAAGGCAAGGGCGACCGTCACCGCGAAGAGCAGCGACAAAGAGACCAGAACACCGTACCTGAAACCTTTTCCGCACATCCTGAACATGTAACACTCCTTTTCTATTACTGCCGTTAGTGGCGTGCGCTCAACCGGCTACACACGCCTTTACTTGCCGCCGCACCCCCGGGAGCCGCAGCACCCGCCGGCCGCCGCCTGCGCCCCTATATTCCTGCCCACGATGGTCCGGAACTGTTCAGGCGTCAGCACCGCCTGCACCGTCGAACCGAACCCCGTCGCCGCCACCGTCTGCGCCAGCCGCTCCGGGGCTACCTGTTTCGAGTCGTATCCGGCGATGACCACCCCTCCCTCCAGATCGACCTCGGTCGCCACGACCCCCTTTTCCCCCTGCAGGGCCTTGGTCACCTTGCCGACACAGCTGCCGCAGGTCATGCCGGAGGTCCTCAGCACCACCACCGCATCGGCGGTGGCGCCGACACGGACATAAAAGGCGAATACCGCCAGCATGACGGCCGCGACCAGTACCAGGGAGGCGTTTAAAACTCTCTTCTTCATAAGGGCTCCGTCTCCGCCTGCACCCGGGGTGCAGGAAATGCCGCGTGAACGGTATCTCCTGTACAAGGAGCGTGCCAGGGGATTGAGGCGGCGCAACTGCTACATATCATTGCTAGAGAATGCTACTGCGGCCCGGAAGGAGGTGAGGTGTGTGGAATATCCGGCAGCGACAGTAGGATTTTCAACAGTTCATCCCTCTTCCACCGCGACCGGCAGCGCCACCTTGAAGGCGGCGCCGTTGCCGGCCTCGCTCTCCACTTCCAGGGAGCCGCCGTGTCCTTCCACGATCTTTCTCGTGATGGGAAGGCCAAGCCCCGTGCCGCTCCCCTTCGTGGTGAAGAACGGCTCAAAGATCTTCCCGATGGCGTCGGCGGGGATCCCCGGGCCGTTGTCGGCGAAGCGGATCTCGATGCAGCCGCTCCCCCGGTTGAAGGAGGTGGAGATCTCCACCCGCCCCCCGGGAGCGCAGGCCTGAATGCCGTTCAGAATGATGTTCATGAAGGCCTGGCGCAGTTTCTCCGGGTCTGCCACCAGAAGCGGCAACTCCGAACGGTTCAGCCGCAGCTCGACCCGGTCTACCCGGGCCTGCGCCGACAGCAGCGTGATCATGTTGGCCAGTTCCTCGTTGATGTCGCAGCTCTTTTTGCTGGTCGGCTCCGGGCGGGCCATGCGCAGGAAATCCTCCACCACGCGGTTCAGCCGGTCCGACTCCTTGACCAGGATGTCGAGGAACTCCCTTCTGCTGGCTTCCGTGGTCCCGTCCTCCATCAGGATCTCCGCCGTGCCGCGGATGGAGGCGAGCGGGTTCCTTATCTCGTGGGCCAGGATGGCGGAGAGTTCCCCGAGCGCCGACAACCGCTCCGCGCGCCGCAACTGCTCCTCTATCCTGATGATCAGTTCGGACTGCCCCCGCAACTGCCGGTAGGAGTCTTCCAGCCCCTTTGCGGTCTCCTCGAGTTCTTCCCTGCGGAAACGCTCCTGCTGCGACAGGAACCCCGTTATCCCCCCCACCACGTTGTAAAGGAGCACCTCCAGGTACTTCTCCATCTCCATGAAGAGATGCCCGCCCCACTGGAACAGTATGTGCGGCGCGTAGCAGAAGGTGACCAGGATGGCGCACCCTATCCCCCCCCTGAACCCGAACCAGTAAGCGGCCAGGATGATCGGGAGGTAATACAGGCGCTGGAAGATGTCGTGCAGCATGGAAAGCTTGAGAGGGGTGAGGTAGTGCAGCAGGCTTATCCCCACCACGCAGGCAAAAAGCGCCACACCTCTCACCCCGTCGGTTTTTTTCATAGCGGTCCCGGCAAAATGAAGTGTCAGTCAGCCCCGTCCAGCCAGGTGATGCACGAAACAGGGCACTGGTCGATGGCCATGCTCTGTATCACCTCTTCCTCGGCCCCGCAAGGATCGAAGCACTCCGCCTTGCCGCGGGAATCGAAGCGAAAAACCTGCGGGCAGTTGCTCTTGCAGATGCCGCAGCTTATGCACTCCTCTTTGTCTACCCAGGGTTTCCTTGCCACTGCTACCCCCTTTCAGGTTTCTGGTCACCGCCCAGCGCGGCAAACCCTGTCAATATACCGCAAACAAGATGGATCTTCCCAATGAAAAATCATCAGCGACCTTACTCATCGCGCCGACTTCTCACAACGAGACCTGGCGAGAGGGAGTTTTACCGAGAACCGTCTCTTCCGGCCTTGACAGGTTGTCAGGGACCGGTCGCTTGACTTTTGTTCCGCACCACACAAAATCAATTAGTCCGTCCCAATCCGGCACACGGTTCCCTGCGCCCCTCCCCCGCCCGGGAGGGAGGGTTCACCAGCCGGCGAGGATGGAACAAGCGGGAGGACGGATCATGACCAGAGGCTATAGCGCCAGTGCGGCCTATGCGGAGTCGAAGCTGGCCAACGTCCTGTTCACCTATGGACTGGACCGGCGGTTGCAGTGGACGGGATAACGGTGAATGCGGCGGCACCTTTGGCAGGTCAGTCTGGAGATGACCGGGCTTCGGGAGCCGTATAGCTGGAGTTATGCGGAGGCGCGATGATTACCAGAGTGATACTTGCCACGGTCATACTGCTCATGAAGGCAGCTTCCCCGGCATCGGGCAACGGCACCATTTTCAATCCGTACCTGATGTCTCCACCTCCGCCGCCGGCTCGGACCGAGAGCCCCCCGGCGGAGATCGAGCCTCCCGCCGCGAACGAGCAGGGGGGAGTAAAAGCCGCCCCTTTGTTCCTTTACCCGAAGGAGCTTGGCTTCGGGGTGGCTGTGGCGGTCCCTTACGACATGTTCTACCTTTCCGGAGCGTACTACCTGTTTGAAAAAGGAAGCTGGCATCGCTCCCCCTCATACCGGGGTCCCTGGACGGCGACGGCACTGCGCCGTCTGCCGCCGGAGCTGACGAGGTACGACCTGCCGACCGTGCGCCGGTTCAGGGACCGGGAGTTCCGGTCCTACTGGAAGGACCGGGAGCGTTACCGGGGAAAGGTCTTCAGGCCGGGGAGAAACAACGGAATCAAGCGGCCCAACTAGGCCGCGATGCTCCCGCCTCAGGTGAACCCGGCCCCG
>Ga0209212_1004597_pt1 | contig 16948 bp, 13 predicted proteins | sample RifGroC2_FD_183996 | JGI IMG/M metagenome (GOLD analysis project Ga0209212, IMG submission 183996) | Groundwater microbial communities from Rifle, Colorado, USA - Groundwater C2 (SPAdes) (version 2) | ecosystem: Environmental > Aquatic > Deep subsurface > Groundwater | place: Rifle, Colorado...
AGAGAAAATAGCACGTTTCCAATACATTCTTGCCAGAGGCATGGCTTACAGCTTTATCCAGGAAAACCCCGATGTATTCAAAGCTTACGGCAAAGCCGTAACCTATGGCGAGTATCCGACCAGGGTTTACGGCCCTGGCGCCGAGGCTAACATGGTTGTTTTACCCGGCAAAAACCCTCTGATGATCGACCTCGCCTTTGCCATCGGCGAATATTGTGCAGCTCCGAACAACTTGAAAACAAAGTCACAGGCCCGCTACGACTTCGTAAAGAACAATGTAATGGGCGGCGCCACGATTTCAGGCTGGGGCTACAAACCGGTCGATGACGCGGCCTCAAGCACAACCGATCCCGGCGATGACCCCGGCAATGTTGAGATACCGACTGCCAGTGGGGCACCAACGATTCCCGATGGCGACTACCTGCCGATAGTAACCGAAGTCGACGTCGGCACCGCCGCCGCCAACCTGCCGACCGACTGGAAAACCGCGCCAGATCTTCTCAAGAGTGCGATTGTCGAACTCTTTGAAGTATTGCCGAAGTTTTTCTCGACCTGCACCCAGGCTATCGCCTATCTGCCGACAACCGACACCGAGACCGCCTTTTCATCTGAAGGATTCATCTTCATTACCCAGAACTCCTGGTTCATGCCTTCATTTGTAGAACTCGACGATGCGGCCCGTGGCAAGCGTTTTAAAGAGATACTGCTGCGCGAAATGACACTGCGCTTTCTCTATTATCACCCCGAAGTAACCGCAAAATGGAAAGATACCTTCGGCAAGTCCCAAAGCAGCTTCGACGCCTATGTCGATATGCAGCAGGCAGTCATTGGGTATTTCAGCGCAAAAGACTGGCTCAAACAGGTTAACACCGCGCGCTACAACTTCATCAAGACTGAATTCATGAAGGGCACAGAGTTCTAACCAGCAGACATTTTTCAGCAAGCCGGCCAGATAGCAACCCGCTATCCGGCCGGTTTTTATTTTATCCGTGAAACCAGAGCAAACGGCTTCAACTGCCGAATTTGCGGGCAAACTGTTTTTTAGTGCCACGAAAAGCGATGGCACCTTTAAGCTCTTTTATTGCCTGCTGATATCCTGACTGCCAGAATGATGCGAGATCAGCAGTTATCTGCACCGGCTGGCCGCCCGGAGAAAGCAGATGAAGCAGCAATTTGAGCTGGTCATTGCAGATAGCCGGAGTCTGCGGCATACCAAACAGTTCCTGTATCTTGACCGCCAGTATCGGCGCACCAGCATCCTGATACTGAATCCGGATGGCGCTGCCAGAAGGCACCACAAAGCGTTCAGGCACCAGCTTTTCGAACAGCTCACGTTGTTTCCAGCTCAGTTGCTGCAGATATAGCTGTTCCAGAGACTGTTTCTGCAGATCGGCAAAACTGCGACTGCCCGGCGCAAGTTCTCTTATCTGCTCAACCAGCCAGCTATCATCGAGCACAGGAAATTCAGCACCGGCCCGACAGCTTTTGAGGGCAGCCACACGATTGATAAACTCATGATTTTTCTCTTCAGAGCAGGCAAGAGCTTTAGCAGGAAAGGCCATAGCAGCTTTCAGCAGCAATTGAGACGCAGCTTCGGACTCTTCGCTCTGCACAGCCGATTCGCAATCGCTCAATAAAAGCTTTCCATACCAGGACCGCTCACGGGCCAGAATTCTGGCGCGGTCTTCTGAAAAAAAGATCTCTCTTTTCTTCTGGTAAAGAGCCTGAGTCGGCAAAAGGCCCTGATCAATAGCGCAGGCCAGAAAAATGCGGCCGTCAGCCATGCCGGGTCGACTGTTCAGATCAAGCCTGAAGGCCAGAATCAGGCGCTCACCCGGCAACAGTCCGGTATCAGCAATCGTCAACCCTTGCCCGCTGCAGATGGTAAAACTTGGCGAGCGCCCATCACTGCGGCGCAAACAGACACGATCCGGAAATGCTGCCAGCAGCGCCTGCTGCAATTTGCGGCCAGCAGTAGCCGACAGGTGTGCATTGGCAGATCGGCCACCAAGAAGGTCATGCAGTTGCTTCTGCACCTTGTATATTCTTCTGATCGCGCCCTCATCGACGCTAACGTTGGTTGAGCCGGCGGCTTTTCCATCGTTAAGCAATTGCAGACGCCAGCTGAGATCAGCATCACTGCCGAAATAGCCAAAGATCGCACCGGTATCAGCAGCGCCTCTTTTGACAAAATCCTTTTCACAGATCACTGCGGCAGCCAGAGCCGCCATTTCAGTAATTCCAAGGGTGGCAGCACACAAAAGCATTCTTGCCAGCCGGGGTTCTACCGGCAATTCAACCATTTTGCGCCCGTCATTGCTGACTTTACCGTTGTCGTCAACGGCTCCGAGCAGTTTCAGCAAATCAACCGATCTGGCTATCTTTTCTGAACCCGGCGACTGTAGCCAGTTAAAATGCAGCGGGTCGCGGCAGCCCCAGGCAAAGAGTTCGAGAACAGCGGCAGTCGGATCGATTCTGAGAATTTCGGGCTGGTCGTTTTCAGCCAGCTGATTATGTTCAGCCTGGCTCCATAGCCTGAAAGCCTTGCCCGGCCTGACCCGGCCGGCGCGACCAGCGCGCTGTGTCGCAGAAGAGCGGCTGATTCTATGTAAACGCAGCTGTTCAAGGCCGCTTTGCGAATCTATTTCGAGCCAGCGTGCTTCGCCGGAATCTATCACCACGGTTATTCCGTCGATAGTCAGTGAAGTCTCAGCAATGTTGGTGCTCAGAATGATCCGCGGTTTTGCTGCTGGCTGCAGCACCCTTTCCTGATCACTGACACTGAGCGAGCCGTGCAGAAGCATAATCTGGCGACCAGAAGCAGCTCCGCAGCTGTCAAGATAATCGGCAACCCGCAGTATTTCGCCCATTCCCGGCAGAAATACCAGAAATTCTTCACCGGGGCCTGATTCGGCGACAATCTGCCCGATTGCACGGGCCAGCGCGCCGATGTGATCGCGTCCGCCAGAGAATGGCCGATAGTCGACCGCAACAGGGTGTAGAAAGCCTTTGCCCTCGACCAGTTCGGGCTGGTCGAGAAAACTTTTTGCCAGTTCGAGATCAGCAGTCGCCGACATCAGCATCAGTCTGAGATCAGGTCTGACTTCGCGCTTCACTTCTCGACACAGGGCCAGGCAAAGGTCTGTATGCACTGAGCGTTCGTGAAACTCGTCAAAAATGACCAGTCCAACGCCTTCAAGTAGAGGATCTTTCTGGAGACGGCGGGTAAGAATACCTTCGGTCAGGACTTCGATGCGCGTAGAGGCGGTTATATTGCTGTCAAACCGCACCTTGTGGCCGACTACCACACCAGGCGACGACCCGTCCAGATAAGCCATGCGCCGGGCCAGAGCGACCGCAGCAATACGGCGTGGCTGCAGAATTATGATGTGCTTTCCGGCCAGCCACGGCTCATCTTTGAGAGCCAGCGGCACGATTGTCGATTTTCCGGCACCGGGCGCCGCAGAAAGTATTACATCCCGGTTGGTGACAAGCGCAGATCTGATCTGCGGCAGGCTTGATTCGACCGGAAAGCGGATTTCACCAGAGTTCAATATTGACGTCGACTATTCATTGTGTCACGCAGGTTGGCTATAACACTGCTTAAATCATGCTCCCGGCAGAATGAACAGCAGGCGCATAAGCGGTATACAATTATTCAACACTTGAAGTCACTAGTAACAGAGAGTTTACAAACCCTGCACTCTTTGCAGAGTGCCACCAGTAAATTCGAATACTGCGGTTTCTTCGGTCTGAGGTTCAGCTTCGGTATCAGCGTATTGGATATAAACACGCTTCTGGCCGCTGCCGTCACGATCAGCTATCGACGCCTCTCCGGCCACGTAGCCGGTATCGAGCCACACTGGCAGATAGACTCCTTCTTTGAACTGAAGAAGCTCAAATTCACGAAAGCCGCCGGAACCGCCAAGATCCATTTGAACCAGCAATTCGCTGGTGCCGTCGCCATCGAGATCTTCAGCGATGACCTGCTGAATTGCACGACCTTCTGACTCGAATATCTCAACCGCCTCATTGCCCTGTTCAAGGGTAATGCGATCGTTAAAGGCAAGGCCATCTGGTATTATCGAACGTTCGAGAACAAGTTTGCCGTGTGGCAGCTCGGCGATTACCGAGCGCTCTGGCGACTGCGCGGCAAGAGTCGTAAAGCCGGTCAATATAAGAACAAGAGCCGAAGTAATAATTTTCATATTGTTTCCTTATCTGGCAATTCCCTGGGCATTAGCGTAAAACTCATCGGTGAATTCGTCAACCGTCTGACCTTTTGGCACAAACCACTGGTCAGCCAGCTTCTTTTCGTCGGCGCTGAGCTCGAGTCCCAGGGCCATTTTCATTTTGAGACCATAAGACCGGGTTTCTACCGGTATTTTTGCGGTTTTCAGCTGTTCCCAGGACTTTTTCATGCTCTTGGAAAATGGCCCGAGATTGTAGGCGCAGGCGCCCATTATCAGCTTCTCTGCGCCGGTTTTTTTACTGACGCTGCCACTGTTGAAAATTTCGCTAAGATATTTAGCGCCACCCTTGAGATTCTGAGCAGCATCAGACGCAGTAACCTTGAGCCCACGCGCCGTATTCGGCATCAGCTGCATAAACCCAACGGCACCCGCCCAGCTCTTGGTAATGCTACCGCGGTTATTCTGGTGAACACCACGGCTTTCGATCCAGATTATTGCGCGCAGATAATCTTCGCGACTTATTTTCTGGCCATATTTATTGGTAACATCCGGGAATTTCCAGCTTGAAGAAAACTTAGCAGCTTCGGCAAACCAGCTTTTAAACTGGGCAGAACCTACCGAAATGCTCTTGCCGCCGGCCGATTCATGCTTGACCAGTTGCGGAATTTTAGCCTTGAGTGCGGCGGCCTTGCGTTCTACTGCTGCTGTTGCCGAAGCAATCGTGCTCTTTACGGTCGGCCCGGCGCGTTTTTCCTGCTGCTGGGTGTTTACCAGTGATCGTTCAAGCGTGTTGACGATATCAGCCCCTGCCTTTGACTTTGTAGAAAAACCGCCCGACAACTCTTTGAGAAATTCGATAATAGCAGCCAACAGACCTTTTCTGGCCTGTTTGGAGGCAGCGTCACCGTTGTTGCCGGATTCTGCGCTGGAAGTAGCTATTACCGATGCCTTAGCATCAGAAGTTGCTGAATCCACGGCAAAAGGGCTGCCGGCTTGAGCCAGCAAACTGCATGACAATAGCAACATGGCAACCAGGGTTAAATATTTTTTTAGCATAACTCACTCCTGCGACTTGTCTCGACCAGTACATCAATTCTACCTCAAAGAGAAAATTTCAGATAGTCCGCAAAATAAATACCCGCTGAGAATTTAGTCTCTTGATGTCTGCAAAGCTTTTATATGCTCAAGATCTCACTGCTTGCAATATTAAATAGTGTAAGCAGGTTAATCATAGATTCAGAATGTGCTATATTTATGCACACAAAAATTGTCGGCAAGCTGGAGACAGCCACCACCAAATAGCGTGGCAGGAGAAAATGATGAAAAAAATCGTGAGCACATTTTTGCTTGGACTGGCTATCGCCAGCGGACTGCTCTACACGGTGCAGAGTCGTCAAGGTCAGCAGTCCGGAAAAGCAGGTGGCCGGCGAGGATCAGGCGGCGCCAAAGTTGCGGTTGAAACTGTAACGACAAGAAATGCCAGTCTTGTTGACGAAGGGCGTTTCGTCGGTTCGATCGAGTCAAAGTCAAAATTCATGGTCGCCCCCAAAATTTCAGGGCGTCTCAAGAAGCTGCTTGTCGATATTGGTGACAGTGTTGGCAATGGTGACACCATCGCCACTCTCGATGACGAAGAACTGCTGCTCGCGGTAAAGCAGGCCGAGGCCGACCTGGAAATCGCCCGCGCCAATGTTAACGAAAGTTCTGAACTGCTGACGATTTCACAGCGCGAGCTCGAACGTGTTAACACAATGCGGCAGCAGAAAGTTTCGTCGGATGTTGACGTCGAAAATGCCCAGGCGGCCCACAAGACACGCCAGGCCAAGCATCAGGTAAATCGTGCCCTTCTCAGCCAGAAAGAAGCTGCCCTTGAAACGGCAAAAGTCAGACTTTCTTACGCAAAGGTAGATGCATCGTGGAGCGATGGAGCAAGCAGACGTTTCATTGCCGAGCGCTTTCTCAATGAGGGCGCGATGATTTCGGCCAATACGCCGATTGTATCGGTTATCGACATTGCAACGGTCACCGCCGTAATCGACGTTGTCGAACAGGATTATTTCAAGATCAGAGTCGGCCTGAATGCCGAGATCGAGCCATCTGCACTGCCTGATCGAGTTTACCAGGCACGGATATCGCGTATATCGCCAATGCTCGATCAATCATCACGCCAGGCCAGAATCGAGCTTGAGCTTGCCAATAGCGACTTTCAGCTCAAGCCCGGCATGTTCATCAGAGCCAGAATCATCTACCAGGTTCATGATCACGCTACAGTAATACCAGCTTCGGCGCTGGTGCGGCGCAATGACCGCGAAGGCATTTTCCTGATCAATAATGAGAACGAAACAGCTAATTTCATACCGGTTCAGAAGGGATTTACCGAGGGAGACCTGGTTGAAATAGCCTCGCCCACGCTTACTGGCGAAGTTGTTACGCTCGGCCATCATCTGCTTGAAGACGGCATGTCGGTTATACTTGCCGACAGCCGCAGCCAGGCAGAAGTGAACACCGACAGGAAGCGCGGTAAGGGCAATGGGGATACGGCCGCGAAAGGCGGTCAGAAACGATGATTCTTGCAGATGTGTCCGTAAAACGCCCGATCGGCGTAACGATGATCATGTGCATTATTATCATCTTCGGCGTCATTTCGCTGTATAAACTGCCGGTAGACCTGATGCCCGACATCACCTATCCGACAATCACGGTCAGCGCGAAATATTCAAATGCCAGCCCGACTGAAGTCGAAACCCTGATTACCCGGCCAATAGAGCAGGCGGTTGCCGCAGTTCCAGGTGTCGAAGAGATCAACTCGACCTCGACCGAGGGAAACAGCAGAGTACGCATTTCATTTGCCTGGGGAATAGACCTCGACGCCGCATCAAACGATCTGCGTGACCGCATAGACCGCATCATGGCGCGCCTGCCAGATGATGTCGACCGCCCGACTATCCGCAAGTTCGACGCGGCAGCACTGCCAGTATTGATCATCGGCGCCTCAAGCGATCTCGACCCTGTTCAGATGCTCAATCTCATTGAAGATCAGGTTAAGTATCGTATTGAGCGAATTCCCGGCGTTGCCGCCATCGATGTCATGGGCGGCAACCAGCGCGAAATTCAAGTTAACATCGACATAAATCGTGTGCGGGCGCTTAAGATCGCACCGGATCAGGTTATCAGCCGTCTGCGTGCCGAGAACCTCAATCTGCCGGCAGGCATGATCGAGTCAGGTAATTATGAACTGCGACTACGCACACCCGGAGAATTTAAAGACGTCAAAGAAATTGAACGCCTGGTAATTGGTGAAACTGCCGGCAAACTGATCAGGTTACGCGATGTCGCAGACGTGATCGACCTCTGGGAAAAACGACGCAGCATTGTGCGCATAAATGGCAAGCCGGGCGTTCGCGTAATGGTGAACAAACAGTCGGGCAGCAATACGGTAGCAGTTGCCAAAGCGGTTAAAAGTGAACTCGAAAAGATCAATCAGGATATTCCGCAATTGCGGCTGGCACCTATTGTTGACAGTTCAAAATACATCGAACGCTCGATCAATAATGTCAGTTCATCGGCATTTTACGGTGGTCTTCTGGCAATAATAATCTTGCAGCTGTTTCTGGGCAACCTGGCCAGCACCGCAATTATCGGCACAGCCATACCGGTTTCGATCATAGCAACCTTTGCTCTGATGTATTATTTCGGATTTACGCTCAATATCATGTCGCTTGGCGGCGTTGCACTGGGCATCGGCATGCTTGTCGACAACTCGATTGTCGTACTCGAAAACATTTTCCGCCATCGCGAAAAGGGTCTCGGAATGATTGATGCGGCGATACTCGGCAGTTCCGAAGTTGCCATGCCGGTTCTTGCGAGCACCCTTACCACCGTTGTCATTTTTCTGCCGCTGCTGTTTGTCGAAGGCATGACCGGGGTTATGTTTAAACAGCTTGCCTATATCGTCGGCTTTTCACTGCTCTGCTCGATGCTGATAGCACTGACTATCGTGCCCATGCTTACCTCAAGGTTCCTGAATATTGGCAATGGCAAAAAGGGCATATTCCGCCGCATCTCTGAGAAAGCCATCGGCACAATTCTCAGCGCGCATCGCGTTTTACTCAATTACGTGCTGCAACACCGAAAAACAGCGGTATTTGCCCTTGGCATTGCGTCGGCGTTTGCACTTGGCCTGGCCGGAAACATTGGTACAGAACTCATGCCGACGGCAGATGAAGGCGAAGTCAGAGTAAATATAGAACTCGAAGAAGGCACTCGCCTCAGTCTTGTTGAGCGCATATTCATCGAAGCAGAAAATATCATCAGAGAAGCCGTTCCCGAAGCAGAAACGGTGTTTACCAATGTCGGCGGCGGTATGGGCGGCGGCGGCGGCGCTTTGAACAGCGGTTCAATAAGAGTGCCACTCAAGGTAAGCAGTGAACGCAAACGCAGCAGCGCTGACGTTTCTGCTGAACTGCGCAAAAAGCTGGTAAATACTCCTGGAGCCTTAATCAGAATACGAGAGGGTCAGGGCATGTTCATGATGCGCATGGGTTCAGGAAATGCCGACAAACTCGAAGTTCAGATCCGTGGTTTTGATCTGCAGATTGCCGACATGCTCGGCGCCAACGTGCAGCAGGTTCTTAAGAATGTTGAAGGCATTACCGACGTTCAACTGTCTCGCGAAAAGGGAGTGCCAGAGCGTCTTGTCGTCATAGATCGCGCCAAAGCTGCCGACCAGAAACTTACCATCGCCAAAGTTTCCTCGTTTCTTGAAACTATGATGTCGGGAAGCAGTGCCGGCAATCTGCGCGAGGCCGGCGATGAATATCGCATACTGGTTAAGGCGCATAATGCCGAATACATGAAACTCGACGAAATTCTTAACATGACCATCACCAACTCGACTGGCAAGCAGGTCATGCTGCGCAACATCGCGCACATTGCCAGCCAGCAGGGTCCAACTCTGGTCGAACGCCGCGATCAGGAACGGGTACTCAATGTTTCAGCCAATGTCGAAGGCCGACCCCTCGGCTTCGTCATTCAGGAAGTCCAGCAAAAGCTGCGAGAAATACCGCTACCAGCGAATTTCAGCATTGTCATGACTGGCGACTACGAAGAGCAGCAGAAATCGTTCAAAGAGCTTCTTTTCAGCTTTTTCCTGGCACTGATCCTGGTCTACATGGTCATGGCCATACAGTATGAGTCGCTTTACGACCCGATTATTGTCATGCTGACCGTGCCGTTTTCGCTGCTCGGCGTAATTCCGATGCTTTATTTCACCGACACAACGTTGAACGTGCAGTCGTTCATCGGCTGTATCATGCTCGGCGGTATCGTAGTCAACAACTCCATTCTGCTGGTCGACCATATCAACGACCTGCGCAGCGAAGGGCGCACCGATCTGATGGCTATAATCAAAGAAGCAGCGCGCGACCGCTGCCGCCCGATTCTGATGACAGCGCTGACCACGATGCTCGGCCTTCTTCCTCTGGCAATCGGCCTTGGCGAGGGCGGCGAAGTGCAGGCCCCTATGGCGCGCGCGGTTATCGGCGGTCTGCTTTGCTCGACCTTCATTTCGCTGCTGTTCATTCCAATAGTTTACTATGAGTTTGAAATGGTTTTTCGCAGCCAATCTCCCGACAACAAACAAGACAATGAGGCAACCCCATGAAAAAAACTGTTCTGGCCACACTGGCGCTGGCCATGTCTGCAATTATGCCCTTGCCTGCTCAGGTAAACGAACTGCAGAAATCTTCGTGCAAAGAGTTCGGGGCATTTAATATCTTCGCCAGCGACACTTCTGCGCTGCTGATTTCACTCGATGATGCACTCAACAGCGCATTGTCAAACAATATTGCTCTCAACGTCGAGAATTACCGACCGCAGATCAGCGAAACCGTTGTAGAAAAAGAGAAAGCACGCTTTGACCCGGCACTGACTGCTGAACTATCTGGCAGTGAACGCGTCGGCAAATCGCTTTCACAGCTGGGACGCCTCAATGACTCAATCAGCAACACGACAAATGCAGCTGTTTCGCTTGATCAGCTTTCTACTTCTGGCACCAGAACCTCTGTCGAACTCAGCAATTCGCGAAGTCGCTCGGCCACCACGAATGATCTGTATGCCACGCGACTCGGCCTTACGCTTGAGCACCCGTTGCGGCGCGGGGCCGGCCGCACGGTTAACCTGATATCTCTGCGCAAGGCCGAGCTTGACCTTGACTGGTCAGAATTCGAACTGCAGGGCTTCGTGCTCAGCCTCGCCGCCAGGGTTGAAACCCTTTACTGGCAATATTATCTGCGCCTGCGCCAGCTCGAAATCGTCAGCGAATCGCTCGAACTCGCCAAAAGACAGCGCGAAGAAACCGGGCGGCGCATCGAAGCCGGTAGTATAGCCGAATCTGAGGCAGCCGCAGCAGAAGCCGAGGTTGCGCTCAGATATGAAGACCTGATCAATGCCGAAAGCCAGGCAGTAACCGCCGCTGTTGCGCTGTTGCGGGCAATCAACCATGACAGCGAAAATTTCTGGAAACTGCGCCCCGAACTGACCGATGCACCTCTGCTCAGACATCCAGACGAACTCAACCTTGACAGCCACCTGCAAATTGCTTTGCAGAAGCGCCCCGAACTTGCCCAGGCAAGACTGTTGAGCAAAAAAGATGCACTCGATATTGTGCAAAGCGAAAACGGTCTGCTGCCGAAACTCGATTTTTTCGCGACTATCGGAAAAAGCGGTTATTCGAAGGCCCTCGACCGATCAGCAAGTTTTGACGACAGTGGCTCTTACGACATCAGCGCCGGTCTGGTCTACGAGATCAGCCGGGGTCGCCGCGCGGCCCGCGCCGAGGTAAAACGCGCCAGAACTTCACGCGCAATGCGCCTGGAATCGATAAAAAACCTCGAACAGATCGTTAAAGAAGATGTTATCAAAGCCTTCATCGAAGTTAAGCGCACTATTCAGCAGATGACTGCGACCGCCGCAACTTCTCAGAAACAGCTCGAAAAGCTGCGCGTCGAAGAAGTTAAATTCAATGTCGGCAAAACCACGGCCTTTCAGGTGGCGCAGGCCCAGCGTGACCTGACTGCGGCAAAAATTGCTGAAGTCAAAGCCGCTGTCGACTATACCAACGCGATAATTGAACTGTTCAGAGCCGACGGTTCGCTGCTCGAACGTAACCGCATCGCGCTGGAACCGCAATAGCAAACAACGACGGCATTGAACCGAGCAGGTTGCACAAAGAAACCGCCTGAACTATCATAGATTTCTGCATGGGAGGGTTCAAACAATGCGCTTTAAAACACTTTTTTCAGTAATATCACTGTTTTTACTGCTGGCCGGCGCAGGCATGGCCTACGGTCCAGACTATAAAGAGATGATTGCAAAAAATGGGCCGGTCCCGGACGCCATACTTGAGCCGCCGGTTGACGAGGCTGTTGCCAGTGAAAAAAGCTCGTTGTTGAGCAGTATTTTCGGTAGTCGTTCAATCTCGAGATCAGAAGCTCGGGCCAAAGCCTGCTATGCCAACCAGCGCGTGGCGCTGGGTGCAATCGAGATGTACAACATGGACAACGCGACCATGTACAAAAGCCTTGTTTTCAGCGATCTTGCAGACGAGAGAGGCATGCTGGTCACCGCGAAGTATTTGAAATCGCCGCTACGCACGCCAGAGCCAGCCTGCCATCTTCGCAGTTATGGCGACCTCTGCGACGTGGGCATAATTTACTGCGATTATCATGGCTGTCTGCCTGACGATCAAAAGGGACTGCGCACAGCATCCGGCTACACCCCGAAAGTTCGCGCAGCAAAAGCCGGCAACAGCAACACAATGCTGGCAGTTTTTGTCATCCTTGGCGTATTGTCGGTCGGCGTGATGATTGTCTTGAACAACGTTCTGCCCAAAGCCCCGAAATCATAACAACCGCTTGCCATAATCTGGCAATCCACATCAGTTACGGATTTTCAACGAGATTGTCACCCAGCTGATGCCGTCGCGGCCAAGACTGTCTGGTTCTTCCGGGCCGGCACTACCGGTAAAACCGCTGGCGGCAAAAATTCGCAACCACTCGCTGACCGGCATCATGTTGAAAATACGGCCCTTATCGTCAAGACCTGAATTATTGACATCCGGGCGACATGCCGGCACCGAAACAAGCCCGCCAAAGCGCACTACCCTCCGAATTTCGCCCAGCACCGAGCGCAGATCGTCGGAGGGCAGATGCATCAGGCAGGCAACGCTGTAAAAACCGGTAAACGTCTTATCGGCAAATGGCAACTGGCAGGGCAGAGTCAGCTGAAACAAGCGGCCATCCAGTTCCGGGTGCCGCTTGCGAGCCTCAGATAACAATTTAAGCGAGGCATCAATGGCCGCCACATCAAACCCGCTGGCAACCGCACGGGCAGCATCTCGACCTGATCCACAGCCAACTTCTAGCAGACAGCTGCCGGGATCGAAATACCCGGTCAGCGTCTGGTGAAACGAATCCAGGCTGACGCTCTCGTATCTGGCACTCAACTCAGCCGCATTTTTTTCGTAGTATTCTACTGTTTGTTGCATTTTCAGCCAGGTCGGAAGCCGGGCGCCTACTCAATACCTACGGTGATATCACTCTGGCGCCGGCGATATTCAAACTCTCCGCCGAAAACCAGATCATAGACGTCATTGGCAATCTGCAGCTCTTCGTTGGTCGGCACCACAATCACGGTAACCGGCGAATGCGCTTCAGATACGACTCCCTCATTAGACCCTTTCTCCTTGTTTAATTTGTAATTCATGCAGATACCGAGGTTTTCGAGGCGATGGCAGATACGTTCACGCATGCGCCAGCCATGCTGGCCGATTCCGCCGGTGAAAACCAGCAGGTCGAGCTTGACCAGGTTGGCAGCGTAGGCGCCAATATATTTGCGCACCCGATAAGCGTAACACTCGATCGCTTCCTTGGCACGCCGGTTCCCCTGATCGGCCGCCTTTTCAAGATCACGCATATCGTTTGAAATACCACTCAAACCAAGGAGACCGCTCTCTTTGTTGAGAATCTTCATCAAATCCTTGGCAGAATAACCGCGGTCCATGAGATAACCAAAAATCGCCGGATCAATGTCGCCGGAACGCGTTCCCATCATGATGCCTTCGAGCGGCGTAAAGCCCATTGAGGTATCTATCGACTTGCCGTGCGCAATTGCGGTAACTGACGCGCCGTTGCCGAGGTGACACGAAATCAGGTTGGTGTTGATCGGGTGGCGGCGGCAGATGTGCATGGCGCGCGACGAAACGTAGCGATGACTGGTGCCATGAAAACCATAACGGCGAATCTTGAGCTCGTCGTAGAATTTGCGCGGCAGCCCATAGAGATAGGCATGCGGCGGCATGGTCTGGTGAAATGCCGTGTCGAAAACAGCAACCTGTGAAATTGCCGGCATAAGCTCGCGGGCAACCAGAATGCCGGTGAGATTGGGCGGATTGTGCAGTGGTGCAAGTTCAATAAACTCTTCGACGGCGTCAACAACGCTCTGATCGATTACAACTGAAGACGAGTATTTGTCGCCACCGTGTACGACTCGATGTCCGATGCCACTGATTTCGGCAACGCTTTTGATAATTCCTTCATCGGGGTCGGTAATTGCGCGCACCACCAGTTCCAGCGCTTCTTTGTGATCGCGAACAGCCTGTTCGATAACCAGTTTCTTGTCACCGCAACGCTGTTCCAGCAAGCCTTTTTCCTCACCGATACGCTCGACAATGCCACGGCCAAGGCTCATGCGATGCGGCATCTTGATCAGATCGTATTTGAGCGACGAACTGCCGCAGTTAAGCACCAGAATTACTTTTGCTTCAACTTCAGTGACCATAACCGGCCTCCATTTCATTCCCATCTCAAGTCAGCTGATATTATTGTTTACGCCGCATTGTGTCAAGAAAAAATATCTGTTTCCAGGCCAAAACGCAAGACCTCAATCGCCACAACGAGTTGAAAATTGCTGCAAATGCACATTTCACAAAATGGTTTTACCCCCGAATATCTGATATTATATTTACCACATTAAATATTAAGAAAGCAAAGAACTATGCAGACACAAATTCATCAGTTCAACAATGCCGACCGTCAGTGGCTTGCACAAGGCCTGAGCATCGGTCGCGAAATATGTACCAGATATCTGTCGGAAAAGGTAATCGATGCCGAAGCACTCGATCGCGTCTTTGCGCTGTGGGCCGCTTCGCCTGCTGGTGCGAGAAAGTTCAGCGCCAACGATGTTGCCCACGGCCTTGGCTGCCTGTTTGGCGAGCTGCTGCAAAAGCAGTTCAGATTCAGCTGGTGCCGGATCGAAGACCGCTTTGGCAATGAACCGGCCCTGCTCGACGAGGCAACCGGCAGCATTGTCATGCCGGCCAACGCGGTGTACAAGCGCATCGAACCGGAGCTTCAACAGCAGCCATTCTTCACCCCGATGTGGCAGATGATAACCGCCCACCTCGAAAAAAACACGAACAAGCCTGAAGACTAAGAGTCTCGCACAAAGCCACAGAGACGCGAAGAAGATTTTCAGGTTCGCTGCCGAAGAGTCTCACGCAGAGGCGCGGAGATCGCTGAGGCATAGAAATATCAATCCCTCGACTTTATCGGGTCCGAAGATCGATAACGATAACGATAACGATAACGATAACGATTACACCTGGCCGTGCCGTTCACGTGGCGGCGGGTATGTCAAGATCCGTGTAAATACGATTTTCGATTGCGATTACACTTGGCCGCGCCTTTCCCGTGGCGGCCGAGTATGCCCTCGTCCGTGTGGGCACGAGCACGAGCAACCTGCTTCGCTAACCCTGCTTCGCTAAAGCTACGCAGGGCGAGGAGAGCTATGCAGGGCAAGCTTCATTTCAATTGAAGTTTTGCAGCATCTGCCAGGCTGTTTTTACTGCGATCGTTGTATTTTTTTATAAAATCTATTATAATTTAGTGTAGAACAGCATAAAATACAACGAACATGGTAAAAATCTCTAAAACAAAATCTGAGACAGGCAGTCATAAGGCTTTGCACCTTTTGGGCAAAGCGCTAAAGCAGCGCCGCAAAATTTTACGGCTTACTCAGGGAGAACTTGCCCAAATGGCGGGCATGAGTAAAAACCTGGTCTGTCAGGTCGAAAACGGCAAAGCAACAGTGCACTTCTCAGGCAACAAAGTAGCAGGGCTCAAAACCCCAAAGTAAGCCAGGGCCCCAATGACAACAAGGACGACAAGTATGGCCCAGCCATACGTCATCAAAAACTCCATAGCCGCCTGACCTTTATTATGACGCGATATAAAGTGAACCATCTCGAAAACGGCAATAATCGAATTCTTATCAAAGACGAGTTCCTGAAAATATGATTCAGCCGAAAGATATCGAGCGCCTGACCATATTTCGCGGCGATATCGCGGCAGGCACTCTTGAACGCACCAGCAGCGGCTGCTGTTTCAACTTCAACCCTGACTTTCTGACAGATCAGCGCTATCAATGGCTGGCGCTGCGCATAAAAAAGTCGCGGCACCCGATTTCCATCAGCGGCAGTAATCTGCATCCGTTTTTTGCCGGCCTGCTCCCGGAAGGTCTGCGCCTCAACAGCCTTATACGCAACCTCAAAACTTCACCCGATGACCTGTTCAGCCTGTTTGCGGCGGCCGGCGGCAATGTCATCGGCGACGTTTTTGCCAGAACGACCGACAATGGCGCTCCGCCAGGTGTTGAACTACCGCCAAAACTTAAGCAGATTGATTTTTATGAACATCTTCAACAACTGCTTGCCATCAACAGTTATCAGCTGGGTGAAGACAGTATCGCCGGCGTTCAGGAAAAGATTTCGGCATCGATGATCAGCTTTCCGGTCAATATTGCCAGGCAGACCTGTTCCTATATTCTTAAACTTAATCCTGCAGATAAACCCGGTCTCGTCGAAAACGAACTGCATTGCATGGATCTGGCGGCAAAATGCGGCCTGCTGACGGCAAAGGTCAAACTGGTGCGTGACGGTTCAGACAACTGCGGCCTTCTTGTGCAGCGTTTTGACCGCGAATACAACGCGCAGCAAAACAAAATGCTGATGCATCATCAGGAAGATGCCTGCCAGTTTCTCGATCGTTATCCGGCCGACAAGTATCGTCTCTCGCTCAATGATATCGCCAGGGGGATTACAGAACTTTCATCGGCGGCAGAAGTAATGCTGGCAAAGCTGTTACAGCTCTACTGTTTTTCTTATCTTCTCGGAAACGGTGATCTTCACGGCAAAAATATCAGCCTGCTGGTCAGGTCAGGCAGTTCGCTGGTCGAAATGACACCTGCTTACGACCTTATCTGCACTCTAATTTACGGCGACCATAAAATGGCAATCAAGATCGACGGGCGTGACGACAACATCAAACGCAGAAATATTCTTGAGTTTGCCAGGCGTTTCAATCTGCCGCAACCTGCCGTGGAATCGATGCTCGACAAGCTTCTGCACAGGTTTACCCGGCACAGCAGAATTCTCGAAAAGATTCCGATGACCGACAGGCAGAAAGCGCTGCTGTTCAGAACGATTCAAAAGCGCATCATCGACCTGCAATAAAGTAGTCAGTCTCGCACTAAGACACTGAGACACAAAGAAAACTTATTCTTCTCGTTTTTGAACGCACAAGACAAGGCACGACTGATACTGCTCAAGATAAAATCTGCCTTGATCGGCGGCATCACCCACATCCTGTGGGCGACTGCGGATTCTGCCTCCGTGGCTTTGTGGCTCGGTGCGAGCTTTT
>Ga0209212_1004598_pt1 | contig 16947 bp, 17 predicted proteins | sample RifGroC2_FD_183996 | JGI IMG/M metagenome (GOLD analysis project Ga0209212, IMG submission 183996) | Groundwater microbial communities from Rifle, Colorado, USA - Groundwater C2 (SPAdes) (version 2) | ecosystem: Environmental > Aquatic > Deep subsurface > Groundwater | place: Rifle, Colorado...
ACTGACAGAAATATTGAAAATCCTCGAAAGGAAAGTGTCAGGATACGCCGCGCGTTGAGGGGGATATTGATGCCAATGGATATCCTTGTAGTTCAGGAGAAGGACTTGGAGGCAATGGCAGATACACCAGGCCTGATTTACAGAGAAGCTATCAGAAACGGAAAGGTGGTCTATGAATCCGCCTAAGAAGCGAATGCCTGTTTCCCCGGACGAATGGCTAATCCATGCCAGGAGCGATTTGAAGCTGGCTAAGCTTGGAATTGCTCAGGATGTTTTGCGAGAACAGATATGCTTCCATGCCCAACAAGCTGTTGAAAAGTCATTAAAGGCAGTTTTGTTGCATTTCAAGGTTGACTTTCCCTTAACCCATGATCTGGTAGAACTTCTTGATACCTTAAAAATTGCTGGCATTTCAATCCCCTCGAATCTGAATGAAATTGGTGTCTTAACACCTTATGCAGTGGAAACCCGTTATCCCGGATATTGGGGCGAGATATCTGAAAGCGAAGTGATTGAAGCTCTGGAATTTGCAGAAAGCGCTATCAAATGGGCTGAGGAAACTACAAAAAGATTTAAGTAAGCTCAAATCAACTGCATGGGAAATTAAGAAGCACGGGATACGGGTGAAAGTTGAGTGATGCAGAAAGTATTTTCAAATTGTTTATGTTAACAATCCCTTTGTAAAAGAAATTCTGAAGCAAGGGATAGAGGTTCAGTAAAAATTTGTGATTCTTAGCTTAAGTAAAGGGGAAATGTAGGAAGTGTACTTCGCAAAACCCCTGTTGATTCAAAAATCAAGGCCTGACACCTTGACCCCCTCCTGTGACCGACGCAACCGGAAACATACTTTCGCGTCTGAGAGTTACAGGACAAGGTGCTGCCTCTTTCTCAGAGTTCACTAGCGATTTCGGCCTAGCTGGAAGACGCGCCGCCCAAGACGCTTTAGAGAAATTCACCATCGAGATACGGTCAAACACACGACTTCGTTGAACGCCTGACCTCATTGTGGGATACCGTGTCGGGGCTTTTCGGTTCATAGGGAACATAGAGCAGGAAAGAGCAGGAAAGGCGTCAGGCATTGACAATTGAATTAACAGAGGGGTTATTTTAAACTAAGCTAATTACTTAACTCAAAATTCAAGGCCTGACACCTATGATGCCTATGATGTTCCCATTTTCTCATGTGAAAATCTGGATGGATGTGCTTAAAGTATGGGAAGCGCTCCTCAATAATCACGATGGAAGGTAGTCGCAAGATGGTTTGTGGAAAGAGAGTCAAATAATTAAGAATGTCAACGGCACAGAAAATAATAAACACATTAAGAACTGAGTTTATCCAAGAAGCAACCAGTGCCCCTAAACTCTTTAAGGACTTGGCTAAGGTCGAGCATTATATTGCGGAGAGTTACAAAACCAGGTCGTTTATAGAGTTGATCCAAAATGCGGATGATGCGCAATCAACGGTCTTTGGCGTACATGGATTCAATGGCGGGTTGATAGTTGCAAATAACGGAAGGCCCTTTACCTTCGATGACGTCGAAGCGTTATGTCGCAGTGGTTCATCAAACAAATCCAGAGGCAACAATACCATAGGTTACAGGGGCATTGGCTTTAAGTCGGTTGTTAATCTGGCATCGCGTATATATGTGTTCAGCGGGGATTTTGCCTTTTATTTTGAGAAGGCCGCAACAAAGGCGTTACTGCCGGAGGTTGAGGATGTGCCGTTGATAAGGATTCCGCATCAGTGCGGGACTGAAACAAACGAGAGATTCCTTAACATCATTGATGAACTGAAGGGCAGATATAGATACAGCACGCTATTTATTTTCTTGGATATAAATAAGAGAATTGCCGAGGAAGAGCTTTCGGAGTTTGATAGAAGCTCTCTACTGTTCTTGAATAATATAAGAGAGGCGCATTTTGACCGTGAAAATATCAAGAGAACAATCAGCATTGAGAAAGGCCCTCTAGATAAACAGAGTTACGTGCGGATAAAAGAAGCCGACAGCATAGATGAATGGGATATTCTACGCTCTCCAAAGGACCCACGGGATGTTGTTGCTCTAAAGAGATCAGGAGATTCAATTATCCCGGCCCTGCCGGAAGAGTCTGTAATCCACTCCTTTACTCCGACCGTGGAATTTGCCGGTGCATACATCAAAGTAAACGGCGATTACAGCACCGACCCTTCAAGAAAGAATATCGACATGGATGAGTTTTCAAGGAGGTCTTTCGACAACACCGTTTCCTTAATAACCGACACAATCATTGATATTTTGGATGGTAGGTCTGCAAAGAAAGGCTTCTTCAGCCCATTCATAAAGGTAATAAACAAAGAAGGGAACAAATTTAAAGCGCTCCTTTTCAAAACAATAGCAGCCAGATTAAATGAGACTGTTTTAAGGAACCTCAACGGGAAAACGGTTGGTCTTTCTTCGATCAGATTGAGGCCTGAATGGCTGAACTACGAGGATTACGAAAGGCTTTGCAATTCCGACCTGACTTATCTTAGCAAGGAATTGGTCTTGTCATATCCAGAATTGCCTGTCTTCCTTGAACAGTTGGGAATCAAGAAACTATATCTTGATGAAATAATAGGGAAGATAAATTCAGCCGACCTTTCCATAGCTGGCGCAGGCCAGATTGTAACCAAGATAATCAACCAATATCGCTATGACATGACTCAGGAAAGGGTCTCGCAGCTTAAACACCTAAATATATTCCCTATCGGCAATGAACTTGTGTGTAGCGTGTCTGTCAAATCGACGGAAAGTCTTAACAAGGGATTTCTGAATTACATATTGCAGAATGTGAATCAGGGGGATGTCCGATACTTCTTCTTAAAATTGGGGATAACTGCTGACTCAGAGGCCTTGATAAGCGAGAAGGAGAGAGAGAATGGTGTCGCAAAAGAAACGATAACACCCAAAGTCCAATCTTCCAAGGTACATGAAGAAAAGACACTCTTTAAAGCGACGCCCAATATACAAAAATGGCGCAGCGCTGAAAAAAATGCCGAGGAATATTTCAAGTCTCTTGAAGGCGTCTTAAACGTCAGCGATGTAAGCACCGCCAATATGGGTTATGACCTTGATGTGCTCATGGCAAATGGGAAGAGGCTATATGTAGAGGTCAAGAGCGTCACATCTTTTTCTGAGCCGATAAAGCTCACCAATAACGAATACGCCAGCGCCCACAGCTACGGGGCATCCTATTGCCTCGCTATCGTCATTAACGAGGAACCTTTTCAGATTCGCATTGTTCCAGACCCTATTAATGTCCTTTCCTTCCAAAAGCAGATTGAAAGATGGTCGTGGTTTTGTGATTCATACATGGAGGGAATGAAGGATGTTGAGGAATTATTGCCGATTTTAGGAGGTAGAAAATGAAGGTACCTATTAGTGAAGCAATTGACTCAGGAGCATGGCTAAAATGTGTTACGGATACACATGACGGAGAGTTTGTCTTTCAATTCAGAGCATTGTCTTTTAATAAAGTCCTTCCAGACGCTATTGATGAGCCACACAAAATAATATCGGTCATAAATGAAGGAGTCCTATGGCTGTTGAAAATCGAAGTAATCAATCTGAGCAAAGAACCATTTAACGGATATCATGTTCAAAGCAGTATTGTTTTATTGGATCAAGATAATTTTACATTCGATGCGTTATATGATTCTCATTTGCAACTGTGCAAATTCGGTGAATCGGTAGGAATAAAGAGATTTTCAGGTTGGAGCGATGTGCCAAAGCTAAATCCAAAAACTAAAGTTATTGGAGCGGTTCCTTTTCTTTTGCCTGATAGTGATGAGGCTGTGTATTCTTTGTCCGTTAGGAGCGGAAACATAGAGGAAGTTTAACGAAGCTTTTAAAAGTCATTTCTATGAGTACAAAAATTAATCCCACAGACAAATATCTCAAAGTTGATGAGTTCGTAGAGCTCTGTTCTGCTATGCATATTTCCTTAACAAGAAAGCCGGAAGTCCTTTTAGAAGCATACGAAAGGCACGGAGTTATACGGCCATTATACAGGTTGCACATCCCGGCAAACTATGCAAAAGCATATTTTAAATACAGACATGGCACAGAAGATGAAAGGCGCAATATAAGGGCATTACCGGAATGGCATGACATTCGAGACTTCCTTGACGACCGCCTTCAAAATTATAGTGATGAACGCACATTCTTGGAAGGACATCCGCTTGATTGGGCATGTAAGGCAAGAAAAATATTTATTGAGATACCTGATAGTGAATCATATAAATCATGGGAAGAATACAATGTGGTTGTTGGCGAATACGCAGGATATCCCCAACATCGAATGATTGCAGAATCATATTACGCCCAATGGCAGGTCTTTTTATTTGAAGAAGCAGACAGGCTGTTTACAAACAAAATAAATACGCTGTTGCCACAGGAAGCGGTTAGAAGCAGCTTTATGGATAATACTTTATCCCTTTCTAAGTGGATAAATGAATTTAAAGTCCTTGCTGAATATAGGTTTAAAGAGCGACTCCTTTTTGCAAAATACATGCTCCAAAGCTCTAATGATGAATATTCAGCGCAAGTTAAAACATTATCCATTGCTACTTTTAAAAAATTTGAAAAAGAGAAATGGATAGAATTTATAAGAAAGCTTTGTGAAACCTACTTCATCTATGAGGAGAGCGAAAAAGCACGCTTATCAAAATACTTGAAAAGCTATATTAGCTCAACTATTGGAATTTACCTTGAGTCCACGGAGGGGCCTTATTCTCAACTTGTAATGGAAGTTGGTGACGTCATAGATGGATCCAAATACTTTCATCGGCTACCTTTAGAAATAATTCTGCCCGATGAAGAAAACGAGAAAAGAAGAGAAGCAAAAGAATATCTTGACCTCTTCAAAGATCAGTATAATAAGCAGATTCAGGCTTCAACTGTCACTAATTCCGATATTTGCAATATTATAGAGATATGCCTAAACAGCGGTAACGATACATTACTGACCAAAATAATAGAGATTGAAAAAGACTTTAAGGAAGATACTATCTTTTGGAATCAAAAAATATGGTCTCATATTAGGTCACTGGCAGCAGCAGTTGAGACATTTGGGAAAGAAATATTCCCGACAGCAAATAAACTTGGTGATTGCATTGTTGAGGCAAATGGCAAATATAATACCTTAAAAGACCCTTTTGACAAATATACAAACAATCTTACTGGTAGAACTTTTGTAGACATAAAGATTCCTATAGAGGTTGTCCAGAAAATCGACATCATAAATAATCCATCGAAATACGCAATTGCTGTTGCTCCTAACTTAACAGACATAAGATTTTTGCTAACCGCGCATATCACCAGAAATTTCGTAAATCATTCGACAAAGATCGATGGGGAGTTTTTCAGAAGCTATTTTGTTGAGATATATAAATCACTGATATTTACGGTATTTTATATGTTTAAGAATAAATAGAGTTAAAGTGTTATAAGCAGACTGACAGGAGAAAATGGAAAATACTTTTTTATAGCACTTACTTAGTGACGGATGTCCTTAGGAAAGGAAGGGCGAGGGACTTCCCGCATTTATTTTACAGCCCGAAGTTCCTCTTCTACCTTTCCTGCCAAAAGCATCTTGAGTTCTGCTCATTTTATATAATTCAGAAATTCTGCCAATGCCGCTATTTTAGCATCCTCAAACTTTTTTAAGCCAAGAATATGCTTATCTCCTGTTACGATATAATCAGCCTTAACATGACTGGAACATTCAAGGATTCTATTATCAGGCTCATCAGAAAGGATATTTAGTTTGGCAACAGGTTTTACTACCTTTGCAATCCTGCTTATATGTTTTATTGAACTTTTTATGGCCTCATCGTTCCATAAAAACTTTGTCCTTAACTTGATGGCCGTTTCAGTAAGTATGGATACGGATGTGTAGAGTTTAATCTTGCCTTGCAGTGCCAGAAAATACGCTGCTTCCGCTTTTCCTCCCTTTGTTAAAAAGGCGGAGATGTAAACATTTGTGTCAAAGACAACTTTTGGCATTATCTTCCTTCAAAGACCAGCCGCTCAATCTCTTTTTCCGTAATTTTCATTTCCCGCGCCTTTTTTACTCCATACTCCTGCAGCAGCCGAAACTCTTTTGCCAGTTTTTCCTGCTTATAAAATGAAAACATCTCTCTGAAAAACTCGCTTATCGTTTCTCCCTTTTCTTTTGCTATTTCTTTACATTCCTCAGCAGTTTTGGGCGGCAAGGAAACAGTCATTACTACTCTTTGGCGTGACGACATTTTTAACCTCCATTGTATGATTTTGTATTACCATATCAAAATATTCTTTTGTTTTCAAGCATGCTCTTTGGAAAAATAGGGTCAGCGCCATTTTAGCAAGCGAGGGACATTTTCCGTATTTTTATTGAAGGGGGAGTAGAGTGTCAGACCTTGACAGTTGACTTAAGAGGTCTGGGACGATATTTGTTAACCTAAAATTCAAGGCCTGTCACCTTGACTTTATCTATAAGCAAAACCCCTTGTCAAGCCTTATAAAACTTGCTATTATAGTAGCAAAATCAGATATGGAGAAAATTTATGAATACAAAAAAAGTTGCACCAAGTTATGAAGATTATGTAAAGGGAATAAGAGAGCTAAAACCTGAAGAGCAACTAAATCTGGTTGAAATCATATCAGCCCAACTTAAAAAAAGTCTTGCTGAAAAAAAGATAAAGCACAACATTATGGAACTTGAAGGGCTTGGGGCTGATTTATGGAAGGGTATTGACGCCCAGGAATATGTCCGTAAAGAGAGGGATTCGTGGGGTTAGTTGATGAGCTGAAAGAGCGGCGGATTTGTATAGATACCGCTCCCATAATATACTTTATTGAAAAACATCCTAAATATATAACTCATTTACACCCACTCTTTGTTGAAATCAATAAAGGAAATGTAGAGGCGATAACCTCCACAATCACCCTGTTGGAAGTATTGGTTCTTCCTCTAAAAAACAACAACAAAATCTTAGCAGATAAATATCGTGAGATATTGTTATATTCTGAAGGATTTACCACCTTTGAAGTCCTCCATGAGGTTTCTGAATTAGCCGCAAAGCTGCGGGCAAAATACAACATCAAGACACCTGATGCAATCCAGATTGCTACCGCTATCTTATATGGCGCCAGCCTTTTTTTAACAAATGATCCGAATTTAAAAAAGGTTGCTGATATTACGGTGTTTATCCTGGATGATTTTGCAGATAAAACATAGTAGCAAGATTTTCTTAAAGTAAAGTGTATTCCTACCTGCCATATTAGCATAGCCTATGAATATTTCGTAAAGATAGCCATGTCTCTAAAACAAATAGAAAAGTTATTATTTGAAAAACTCAATGACCTTAAGGTAAAAGGAACTTTAAAGGGAGAGGAAAAGGTCATTACAGGCATTATAGCGGCGAAGGGTGGCTTTGGCCCCCGCTATCTGCTCGTTGGACAGGGCGAGAAAGAGTTTTTAAGGATGAATTCAAACTCATATCTTGGTCTCTCCTTAAACAAAGATGTTATACAGGCTGAGGAAGATGCCGCAAGAAAGTTCGGCACAGGTCCTGGCGCTGTCCGTTTTATAAGCGGGACATACGAACCTCATGTAGAGCTTGAAAAAAGACTGGCTGATTTTCATGGAAGAGAGGCAGCAATGGTCTTTAGTTCTGCATATTCAACGGTTATGGGGGTGCTTCCCCAGTTTATTACGGAAGAGACGCTTGTAGTAAGCGACGAACTGAACCACAACTGCATTATCAATGCAATCAGGCTCTCCCATCCTGCGAAAAAGGCCATATATCGCCATTTTGACATAAAGGAATTGGAGCGTATCTTAAAGGAGAACACCGGCCAGGCAAAAAGGGCAGTAGTAATAACAGACGGCATTTTCAGCATGAGGGGAGATTGTGCGCCTTTAGATAAAATTATTGAAATATGCAGGAAATACGAATCTGGATATGAAGAAGGTATTCTTACTGTTGTTGATGACTCTCATGGTGTCGGCGCATTTGGTAAAACAGGGAGGGGTGTTGAAGAATATACAAATACAAAAGCAGATATACTTGTTGCAACCCTCGGAAAGGCTCTGGGAGTTAACGGCGGTTATGTGGTTTCAGGCAAGGCAGTAATAGATTATCTCAGGGAGACAACGCCATTTTATATATATTCCAACCCAATTACCCCATCTGAGGCAGCAGCAGCGCTCAAGTCCCTTGAAATCCTTGACAGCTCTGAGGGAATAAAGCTCCTTGAGAGACTGAAAAATCTTTCTGCCCATTTACGAGAGGGATTGAATCAACTTGGATACGAAACTCTACCCGGCGAGCATCCTATTGTCCCGCTCATGGTGAGGGACACTAAAAAAGCCTCCCACATGGTCAAATACCTTTTTGATAATGGCATCCTTGCCACAGGCCTGAATTTTCCAGTAGTTCCAAAAGGCAATGAAGAGATACGGTTTCAGGTCTCCGCCAGCCACACTGAAAAAGATATTGATTCCCTGATAGATATTTTGAAGAGGTTTAAAGTAACAGCTTTGTAATTTATCCTCTTTCTGCTAATCTATCAGCGATTCGAGACGTTCAAGGTCATTCACAACCTTCCATGTCCCCCCGCCGTCTGTCACTTTTCTTTCCCAATACGCAAGACGATCCAGATATTCTCTTGGGTCCGCCTGGTCAGTTCTCAGCTTTGTAACATTCAAAGCCACCACCCTGTAACCTGACAGCTGAATAGGAAAATCACGGACATGGCCTTTTTTAATCTCTTCCTTGAGGTCTGAAAATATAAGGATGGTTTTTTTGCCTGAACCTGCCTCATTCAGATACTCTACTGCCTGCAGCATTCCACCTGATATATCAGTATAGGCGCTTCCTTTGACTGACTTTGTAAACTCGTCTACCTTCTGTCGAAACTTCCTTTTTTGCTCGTTTGCGGCAGATGGTCGTGTGTCAAATGTTCCCTTTGCGATTATATCCTTTTCACTGAAGCTCGCGCTGTCCACCCGTGCCACGGCAAGCGTATCGCCAGGCTGCAAGGTGGCGGCAAGCAGATAGTTTATAATCGCCTTTGCCTTGTCAATCTCCTGTGTATAAGTACCGGAGGTATCCATCAGCATATATACCCCTCTTGTGTGGCTCGTTGTGTCGGCACAACCGGCAAAAATTAAAAGTATAAGAATCTGTGCAAGTCTTTTCATATCACATTCCCCCTTTGGCAGAATTGATGCCTTCCTTTGTTTTAGAAAATGATTTTTCAACTTTATCGCCTTTCCCAGTATGGATGAGCCTTTCTATCCAGAGAGGTGCAAAAATAAAAAGGTCATATATCCTGATAAGTGTTTCGCCGGTATATCTGGATATATTCCCGATGAGCCTCAGTAAAAATGCTATTCCTCTAACCAAGCCGATGGCAACAATACCCATAACCGTTCGGGAAGCGTGCACAAAAGACTCTAAGGGAATCGCCACAAATGCAAGGGCAAACGGAAGTATAAAACCCATTACCATCTGTCCTACTGTTGGAATCCAGTTATCGGTACGCCCTGCTGTCACTTCAACATCAGCCAGTGTCTGTCTCAATGCCTGAACATCAGCAGCTATCATATCACGCATATACGCAAGCGAAGATTCTATAGCAGCCAGGATAAAAAGGATAGAGAAGGTAACCCATATCATCCTGGTGCGCATCTTATCCTCCATGCTCCCTATGATGGGGAAGAGTTTGGTAATACGCAGCGATTCCATAAGGAAGAGGCCCATTGTAGCCTCAACCATAATGATAACCATGGCAGCTACATTTGAGGTCTTGAATGGTCCTATATAGCTGCCCCCTCCGACCATCTCTGACATTGGAAGCGCTATAAGGTTAAAGTTAATTACTGCGCCGCCGATTGCTATGAGTAGAACGAAGCCTGCAATGCAGAACTGTGTGAGCGATGATGAAGAGAGCATTCTGACAGCCTTGTCTGTACCTTTTCTTATCTCTTCGTACTGCTCCATCTTGCTGTCAATTACCTTTGAACGTTCGAGAAGGCCTGCCATGGTCTTGTCAACAACATCCAGGATGTTTGACATCTTCCTCCAGAACGGCATCATTTTTTTAAGGATGCTATGCCGCTTACTATAGGCCTTCCGGTATTCATCGATTGCAATTTTGTGCTGTTCGTTCAGGGATTTATTTATCTGTTCCAATATCTTGGCGACCATGGTGTCACCGGTAGGCGGAATCTTTGCAACGGCCTCAATTGCAGGGAGCCATGCTGGCGGTGACGGCGGCACCTCGGTGCTTTCTGTATAATCCTCGTCAATTCGTGTAATATGGTCTTTCAATTTGTGCTGTAGAGTAGGATATCCGCTCAAATCACGAGCTACCACCGAATTTATCCTGTAAAACTCCCGCTCTATAATACGCTGAACAGCCTCCTCTCCCGCAGCAAGCAGCACCTCTTTGTTCCTTGCAGCAAGTCTTTTTTCCGCATACATCACCGAGCGAGACGCAATGCGCATTGCATTATGAATCGTGCGGCTTAATGCATGGATAAATTCATGAGCTGGTTTGCGTGCCGCATACAATACGGCCATCGCAATAAATAGCAATACAAATAAAGACAGAACCGGTTGCTCAGACCACAGTGTCAAAATATTTGGTAGCATAAGAAATGCCCTCCTTCCACGCTCAGCGTGCCTTTATATAAATTTAAATCTGTCCTGTATGATAGTATAAAAAGAGGAGAAGGAAAGTGATGTAAGTCACAACGTGTGAGAATACATAGTGTCACTTTAAATTATTTAAACATTTTTTTTCAAGACCAGAACACTAAGTTGCTTCTTAAGTTTCTCTCAGTTTCGGCGTTATTTCACCGCCAAATGTGGTCTTTCTCCGCCAGTTTTAATTGCCTCGCCATTAAACAATTTTTCCCTGATTAATCATATCTACCTGATTGTACAGGATAAAATCATAATTTATATATTGATAAAAATACTGGCACAATTATTGCGAGATATTATATGCCAAAGGATAATTATGTCTGGACATTCTTTTGGGAGAGGAATAGTGTTAGCTGGTTTGTTAGCCTTGGTCGTTGGGTTGGCGCCGGCCTTTAGTATGGATGGTGTTTACATGTCAAAGGTAGAGGCTATAGCAGGAGGATTGACAGTTTATACACAACATGATGTCAAGATTGTTGTAGAAGATTCCATTAATCCAGATGCATATATCCATCCACTTGGGCATATAGTCATAACAACTGGTATATTAGATTTATTTAATAACGATTCTGAGCTTGCCTTTATAATCGGACATGAATTGGCACATATTGTAAGAGGACATTTTGACGATAAATCAGATGTGCTTGGCATCTCTAAGGATATATATCTTCCAGAGAATATCTGGAAAGAAATGGATGCTGATGCATATAGCCTAAAAATTATAAAGGCCGCCGGTTACGAGCCGGCGGCCTCTCTGAGGGTCCTTAATATACTAAGGACAAATAATCTCGGACAATCATCATCTTTAGAGAAGAGGATGAGCGTCCTTGTTTCTAACATCGGTGATTAGCAGAGATTAACCCTTGCGCTGGTTATTTCATTCCCTGATTGGGTCAGGATTACATTACAACCTTTAGCTGATATGCCATATGCTTCAAAGGTTGCATATTCATTAACCAGCCTGAATCCTTCAATACCACCCTTCTCAGTGCACTGGCCATTAAGACAAATGGTCCAGGCAGTATCACTTGTAAGGCTGAGGTTTATGTCTCTTTTCTCAGGGCCGCTTAACCCGAGAACTTCAGCCTTGAGAGTGATACTATTCTTTTGAGAGTCTAAAGATACCAACTGCCCCCTTATCTCTCTAACGTCACTGGCGTAAGTTGTGACAGTAAATAGCACACCTACTGCAAGTAGTAAAAGGCTTATTCCTTTCTTCATTGATATTCACCTCCTTTCATAATTATTTTTATGAACAAAGTTTATGTCACTATTATATTTTAGACTATGATAAATATCAATATTGTCAACTATTGTATAGCTCTATAATCAGACCTATCTAAAAACTCCTACTTCTATATTTTCGCTTTTTTGTAAGGACAATTCCTCTATCAAGAAATAAAAAAAAGAAGTGGAGCTGGCGGTAGTATACCGCCAACTTGGTAATTTTACGCCATTTTTGGGGGGTTGCGCATCTCAAATAATGTGCTATATTTACACAAACTCTTTGTCATTGTTATCAATTTTACTTCATAAAGGGGATGGCATAGATATTGCTACTATATTAGCAAATAGTAAAAATGTTATCCCCTTTACGAAGATATGAGAAGAAATTCTGTTGAAACTCGATGCGTAGAATTCTTAAGAACAATTAGATGGCCTGATGGGATTGAGTGTCCAAGATGTCACGATAAGCATATCATCGAGGTAGGTTATATAAGGACATTTCCAGAGCACAAGAGGTATTACTGTTATAAATGTAGATATACTTTCTCTGATACATCTATGACTATATTCCGGGGGAGCAGATTGTCCCTCAATAAATGGTTTGATGCCATTGTGCTCTGCACAAAGGGGTCATCAGCGATGGATATTAAAAACATGCTGCATGTTACATACAAAACAGCATGGAGGATAAAGCACCTCCTGGAAACAGACCTTTTAGCCCAGGAGATAAGACAAAGACTAATAAAATAAGAGTGAAAAAATTTTTTAACAGAAGGAGGTGAAAGAAGGTATTAAAATGTCGTTATAGCCACTGTTGGCTGGTTATAATAAAAGAAATGAAAATAGTAAGAAAAGGAGGTTAAACAGAAATGCTGATTCAACGATTAAAACAGAGAGTTGTCTCTAATATTGAGAAAATGACTTTGGCGATAATTCTATCCATTGTTATGGCTATGGGATTTGCCTATAAGGTCAATGCCAGTCCTGATTTAGCGCCAGAGGAACTGGAGAAGGCAAAAAAGATATTTTTCAACAGATGTGCTGGCTGCCATGGAACCCTCAGAAAGGGCGCCACAGGGCCTGAGATTACAGATAAGAAACTAAAAGAGAAGAATTACGATACCAATATCATAACGGCATTCATTACCAACGGCACGGGTGGTGGCATGCCGAGCTTCAGCGGCGATTTTTCTGCCGAGGAGATAAATATTATGGCAAGATTTCTCCAGAATCCACCGCCTGTCCCGCCTGAATTTCCGTTGGAACAAATGACCGAGAGCTGGAGGCTTATAGTCCCCCCAGCCCAAAGGCCCAAGAAACCGGAGCATAGCAAAAACTGGCAGAACTTCTTTGGCATTGTTTTAAGGGATGCTGGCAAGGTGGCCATACTTGATGGAGATAGCAAGGAAGTTGTATCTATTGTAGATACTGGCTTTGCAGTCCATATCTTGCGGTCATCTGCTTCAGGCAGATATTTCTACTCTATAGGCAGGGATGGCAAGGCAACCATGATTGATTTATGGATGGCTAAGCCTGATAAGGTGGCAGAGGTAAAGACCTGCAATGAGGCAAGAAGCATAGATAGCAGCAAGTATAAAGGGAAGAAGGGCGACTTCGTGGATAAGCTTGCCATTATCGGCTGCTACTGGCCGCCTCATTTTGTAATCCTTGACGGCCAGACCCTGGAGCCAAAAAAGGTGGTAAGCACAAGGTCATATACATATGATACAGGCGAATATCACCCGGAGCCAAGGGTTGCGGCTATTATTTCCGCTCATCATGACCCTGAATGGATAATAAATGTTAAAGAGTCAGGGTATATATGGGCGATTGACTATACTGATATAAAGAACCTGAAGATAACGCAGATAGAGACAGAGCGATTCATGCACGACGGTGGCTGGGATGCTACAAAGAGATATATCCAGATGGCAGCCAACATGAGAAACAAGATGGTAATTGTAGACAGTGTGACAAAGAAACAAATTGCCCAGGTTGAGACAGGCAACAAACCGCATCCAGGCAGAGGCGCAAACTGGGAAGACCCTGAATTTGGTCCTGTTAGTGCCACACCACACTTGGGGGAAGCAACAGTTGTTGCGTGGGGCAGTGACCCTAAGGGCCATGCGCAGCATGCATGGAAGGTTGTAAGAAAAGTAGAAACCCTTGGCGGAGGCAGTTTGTTTGTTAAGACCCATCCAAAGGCAGCGCATGTGTGGGTTGACCATACCCTGAATCCTGATGAAAATATAAAGAGAAGCATCTGTGCCTTTGGTAAAAATAGTCCCAGTGAAAAGGCCAAGTGTTGGCAGGTGGCTGACCACGGAAGGGTAGTCCATTTTGAATACAATAAGGCAGGTGATGAGGTGTGGGTAGCTGTGTGGGATAAGGTTGGGGAGTTGGTAATCTATGACGATAAGACCCTTAAAGAGAAATCAAGGATTAAGGGCGACTGGCTTGTAACACCAACAGGCCACTTCAATGTCTATAATACAATGACTGATACATACTAATTCTTCCTCCCCTCCTCTCCCCCGTGTTTAAAGGGGGAGAGGATGAAGGTGAGGGGGTAGAGTAAAAAAGGAGGAAACATGAAAAAGATATTTTTATCAGCATTAGCAGCAGCAATGATATTAGCAGTAATGACCGGCAGCAGTTTTGCAGAGGGGAATTACTGGGATAAGTGGCAGAAGACCATTTCTCTGGACATGTTTCCGGACTGCGGCATAAATGTCCTTGGGGCAGGAGGAGATGACATACTTCAGGCCACAGTAGATATCTATTGCGGGGTCAAGCCCGGCGGATATGTGGGCTATGTCAACCCGAAGGTAATAGATATTTATAAAAAGAAAGGAAAAAAATATCCGGATGGCAAAACCGCTGTGCTTGTCTTCAAAAAGATCGGGGCTGCATTCACGACAGATCATAAAGATGGGCAGCCGATTTACGATGTCGTTGCCATTAAAGACGGCAAGTCAATAGCATCAAAAGAGGCAGGGCATCCGTTAAACCCGGCAACCTGTGCCAAGTGCCATGTGGGCTTTAATGATATATGCAAAAAATTAGGCTATCTCTGCGGTAACAGGATGTAGGATGCAATTTTTCTTGGGGTAGCTGGGGCCGCTATCCTGGAAAAAGAGGAGGCTCTTTAAGTCTCATAAGAAGAGCCTCCTCAAACTTGTATTTACCGGCTGTTGAATACCCGCCAGCTTGCTGACGGGATGAAAACAGCCTTCGCCTTACGGCGAAAAGATTTAAAAGATTTTAGCATTTCATGGTAAATCTGCAAATCCCCCCAACCCCCCTTTCCCAAAGGGGGGCGAGGGGGGATTTTCTTAGGTTTTTGCCAAGATGCCCGCCAGTTTGCTGACGGGTGGTTCACTCACGCAACTTAAAAACAGGTGGGGATTTGTAATCCAAGATCCTCACGACAGGGGCTTTGTGGCAATGCAAAAGGCATTAACCATTTTTTTTATCCTTATAGCAGGCATCTTATATTCACCTGATGTGAAAGCCGATGATGGCAAAGGGCTTTCCCTGCTTAATACCCCCGATGGAATCATTCGAGGCCAGGCAGGCAGGGACATGTATATGAAACACTGTGCATCATGCCATCATGCGGAAAGATACGGTTTGAGGGCGCCCGCCCTTATACCGGAAACTCTCAAGCCGTATAAAAAAGAAGAACTCGCAGGTATTATAAAAGACGGCCTTCCTGCGACCCAGATGCCTTCATTTAAAAAGGTGTTAACTGACCAAGATGTTGAAAAACTGGTTTCTTATATAACAATACCTATAGAAAATGTTCATTGGACAGACGAAGACATTCAAAATAGCAGAGAGATTGCAGTAAAAAAGGAATCACCTGCTGTACTATCAGGCATAGACCGTGAAAATATAACACTAATTGTTGAGAGCGGGAAAAGCGTGACTGTGATGGATGGCAGTAATTTTGAATCTTTGGATAAGTTTTCTGTTGGCGCAATCCACGGCGGGCCTAAATTCTCCCATGCGCTTAGATACATTTATGCGCCGACGAGGGATGGCGTAATAACCAAATACGATATTGATACCCTGCAGAAGATAGGCAGTATAAAGGTAGGCGTTAATATGAGGAATATAGCCCTTTCTGAAGACGATAAACTGCTGGCTGCTGCAAATTACCTTCCTAACAACATGATAGTTTTAGACTCAGATTTCAATCTTATAAAGAGAATAGATGTAACTGGGAAAATAGGCGGGATATATGCCCTTCATAATAAAAAAGAATTCGTATGTTCGTTCAGAGACGCAGCTGAACTCTGGTTCATAGATTATAATAAAGGATTTGCCATCGAAAAGATTGCGCTGCCTGAGCCGTTTGAGGATATTTCGATAAGCCCATTTGAGGATATAATTATAGGCGCCTCCAGAAAAGGGACGAAGATATATGTTTACAGCTTCAAGGATAAGAAGATTATAGGCTCTTTTGATACCGAAGGCATGCCGCACCTTGCCTCAGCCACTTACTGGATTGAGAAGGGCGCGCTTTATACGGCAGTGAATCACTTAAAAAGGCCTGTTTTGACAATTCTGGACTTAAACAATCTGAAGGTGGTTAAAGAGATTACGCTGGAGGGAAGCGGTTTCTTCGTAAGGACACACCAGGCTACGCCTTATATATGGGTTGATACAAATACCGATAAAATACAGCTTGTGGATAAAGCAACACAGAAAGTTGCAAAGACATTGATTCCTTCAGATGGCAAAAAGGCAATGCATATTGAATTTACAAAGGATGGAAGATATGCGCTTGTAAGTATTTATGAAGAAGAAGGCGCTTTGGTAATTTATGACGCGTTTAATTTAAATGAGATAAAGAGGCTTCCCTTTAAGAAGCCTGCCGGCAAGTATAATGCCTTGAATAAGACATATCCAGGCCGCATGTTAAAAGAGCATACGGTTCTACAGCGCGCTGCTCATAAGTTAAACTAAAGGAGTCAATCTATGCTTGGCGTAAC
>Ga0209212_1004600_pt1 | contig 16940 bp, 20 predicted proteins | sample RifGroC2_FD_183996 | JGI IMG/M metagenome (GOLD analysis project Ga0209212, IMG submission 183996) | Groundwater microbial communities from Rifle, Colorado, USA - Groundwater C2 (SPAdes) (version 2) | ecosystem: Environmental > Aquatic > Deep subsurface > Groundwater | place: Rifle, Colorado...
CATTGAACCGTGAGATTAGCCCGTTATATCAATCAATTTGCACCTTTGATAACGGTGCTATCTCTTCTTGTGCCGAGGAGAGGACTTGAACCTCCACAGGATTGCTCCCGCTACCACCTCAAGGTAGTGCGTCTACCATTTCGCCACCTCGGCATCTAACAAGTAAGTGAGCGGGATACGGGAATTGAACCCGTTACTATACCTTGGCAAGGTATTATTTTACCGGTAAACTAATCCCGCTTAGTGTGCCTAAAAGCCTGATCCACTCCCTTATTTTAATACTAAGCTCCGTATTTGAACAGTACAGGCTGCAAATACCATACTTTGACCTCCTTCTGGAAATCGGGGTGCGGCTTTCCAGGATCTGGGTCTTTATAAATTGTTTTCTAGAAATTCCTAAAGTTTTTGACCAAAAGTCCAAAATATACTCCTCGTTCAAATCTTTATATATAAATAATCCGACACGAAGTTGATCTTCGGAAATATTCAAACACTCTCGGTAAAAACGAGCCATTATCTTGACCATATTAGGATCAGTATTAACAACTGAAACCCTACCACTATTTGTTTTTTCTCCTTCCCCCCAATACAAGCTTATACCCACCAAAAACAGGGGGTCTTTTTTTAGAACTTCAAACTCTTTTCTAGCTTCATCGAGGTATAACAAATGTCGTTGCTTAACCCTCCTTAGTCTTTCCTCGTTCGCAGCAACGAGGTTGTTGTTTTTATGTCTGACATTAATTAGCTCATCCTTTATGTCGCTAGACCACTTCGAAGCCGAAAACCAATCACTCAAAGTGCTCTTTGGTATCGAAAGGACTTTTGAAATACAAGAATAGCTTTTACCCTCGAGTCTAAGTTTCCTCGCTCTTGATTGTAAATCCATATTTCGAACCACACACTATTGTAGTAGAAGTATCTCGTTAGTTCGGATTACAGTACAAAAAAGTGCCAAGCTGAGGACTCGAACCTCAATTTCGTGTTTTTCAGACACGCGCCGTGACCATCTTGGCTAGCTTGGCAAGCCTCATTATTATATCAATAGTTTACGTTAAAATCTCCCGTCACTCGATTGGTATAATTAGATGTTTGGGCAGGTGGCGAAATGGTAGACGCACAGTGTTCAGAACGCTGCGGAGTAATCCATGGGGGTTCAAATCCCCCCCTGCCCACATAATCGAGTTTGCTATAATATTGGTTGAAAGTAAATTCACAATCGGAGGAACAGTGAAAAACAGACTTCGTGAGTTCTTTGGTCGCGCGCTCTGGGTTATCATCCCGCTCTTGGTCTTAGGTTCATGTGGGGGCCTTTCATACCTTGTGTGGCAGGCATTGGGTACCACGGTTCAACAGATCGTTTTAGGTTTTATCACAGTCGCCGTTTTTTGGCAATGCATCCTTCCATTGTTCGGCCTTCTTCTTTTGTTCGCTATTATAGTCGGCCTTGCTATTTGGCTTCAGAACTAACTTCATCTCCGGGATGTCCCCGGAGTTTTTTGTGGCTGGTAACTAGTCTATAATAATTAGGCATGCAATTTCCCACGGCAAAAACATCAGAATTCGAGCAATTTTTAATATCTGAGTATTTTCGGCATGGTTCAATCAACAAAGTGCTATATTTTCACCGGTTCGGGATCCCCATATCCTATGCCGGATACGACCGTGTACTTACAAAATTCAACATCGTAAAATCAGCCGGTCCGAACAGCAAACTTACAGAATCTTTAAAAATATTGAGTATGGTCGCGGACTACAAGCTTTCTCTAGAAAAAATATACGAAAAACATGCCCCTCGTCAGCTCCGAGTCTCCACCAATACAATTCACAGAATTCTCCACTATATTCGTCTCGGACTGACACGGCGCCAGGGAACAGCCTTAATTATTACCCAAAGGGGGAAGGGGGGATACTTTTTGGTCGGAAATGATCAGAGTTTATCGGACTCAGCTCTGGGCAATAAGGGAGACATATCATTGCCAATGGGACACTCAAGAACCGGTGAAAATCCCAAAGAGTCAATTACCCGAGTTCTCCAGCAGGAAGTATTTACCGATCAGGCCATCACGGGGAACTTTCCCTTTGAGGTAGTGCCACAGCATCCAAGGCCTATCATGTATATGAACATCGCCGATATACGGGTAGCTGTTTTTCATATCGAGCTTACAAAATCGTATCCGTTTTCCAGTAACAAAATCCAAAATATCAGACTTGTTGATTTACCGGAAATAAAAAATAAAAACACCAGACCTGGTGTCTATGAAATCTTAACAAACTATTACCCACATCCATCTTCGTCTTCGATTCCGGAATATTCATCTACTCTCAACGCTCTGCTCTATTCTATGATCAAGAACGAGAAATAAGGTAAAATATAGCCACATTGCCGAGTCGTCTAGTGGTAGGACGCCTCCCTTTGAAGGAGGATATCCTAGGTTCGAATCCTAGCTCGGCAACAAAGAAATCTCGCCCTTGCGGCGGGATTTCTTTGTTTTAATCAGATAGGATTCGAGTGCCGGAGCTGAACCTGTAACAGTTTCAGCGAGGCAGGTCTTGAGGAAATCCGAAGGATTTACCGAAAGGAATCCTAGCTCATGCTTCCTAGCTCGGCAACAGAAAAGGATTCCCCGCCCGTTTTCGGGGAGGTCGCCCGCTTTATAACTTGAGCTATGGATGTTATTTGAAATGAGAGAAACATGAGATTAAGTTTTTGTATGTTTCTTTTTGTATAAAAGTGATGTGCCTATTATGTTTGGATATATAATGTCTTTATGTTTGGTGAACCTATTGATATTGAAAAGAAAGGAATTGATATTTTTCCAGAGATGAAACCCTTGTTGAACTTTGATGGTGGTGAAGTACAGTTTAATCACAAAGAAAAGAAGTACATTATTTCTTCTTTTGCTGATGATACTGAAAAAGGAAAAAAGAAAATGTGTTTTGGCTTATGGGAGGAACTGGGTAGTCAAAGGGTTCCTGTTGGTTTCTTTGATGCAAGTTTTGTACCATCTATAAATAAAGTCTGTTTGGATGTGAAGATGCACGACGAATTTAAGAATTTGCCGGATAAATTTAAAAATTTAGACAATATTGGTTACGATATAACTGAGGTTCACTCGGGTATGGCAGAGAAGGACGCTGTTGCAGTTGATTTGGATTATAGACACACTGGAATAGCTGATATTTTGAATGCTCAAACATTGGTTGTGTTTCAGGCTCTTGGCGCAACTGAAGTGGCATACTTTGAAGATCAGACAGTAAGGTCTGCGTCTTCTAATAAACATATTCCTCAGTTTAAAAATATTGATGGCCTGATTCAAAATCAACACCATACACCTTCAATGAAGTCTAGTTTTTATTCAAAATGGTCTATGAGCCATGAGATTGATGAAATCCCAGATCCATACACAAAGACCCCTGTCTATATAACCAGAATTATTCCACACCTAAGTAGTCTGCAAATATCAATGTTGAATGAAATCGGGATGAAACCTGTTGAGGAGAGAAATGTATCAGAGTAAGGATCTGTAGGTTACCCTGAGACAAGGATTTGGTTAACCGATAGGCCAATGCTGTCTCAATCAGAAATATCAGATAGTAAAATGTTTTCCTAACTATCTGATATTTTATGGCGAAATTGATAATTTAAGCCATATATTGAGATAGCCCGCCTACCGGCGGGTAAACTTCGCCACAATCGCTGGATGTGATCTTGTGGCGAACATATAAGAGCTTGCTCGTCACCTTTTCAATAACTTCTAGAAGTTATTGAAATATTATTCCTGCGCTTCCTCTTATATTCGCTCATAACTTCGTTATGATGCTTGAATATAGATGCGACAGCGATAACTGGCGCTTGCTCGCAAGAGCAATTCATCCCGACCGCAGTCGGGATACATTATTATCGCGCGCAAGTGGTTCCGCCGGCAGGCGGTGGCGAACCGCGAGACGCGAAGTGTTAACCTGCCTGCCGGCAGGCAGGGCGGTGAGCCAATAGATTAGTAATAGTCCCGAAAATAAGTTCGAATTTCGTTATAATGACCTCCTCCCCGGATTACGCTTCGCTGATCCGGGGTTTCCTTTTGCGGCATCAGATATTCAGAAGTTTGACCTGTTTCTCCTTGTTCTGTCTGCCTTGGTAGGCAATATATTTCTCAATCATTTCGTCGTTTAGACCAAGAGTTGATGAGAAAAATCCTACCGCCCATACTCCCCGTTCTAGGTACATTTCCCGAACGAATTTAAATCTTTTCTTAATATTTTTACTGGTCTCAATCTTTAGTTTTTGCACTACCTTGGATACTGCAATATTAGGCGGTATCTCCATCTGGATGTGTACGTGGTCTTTGTCAGTATTGACCGCCCTCAGGTGTAGTGTGGGGTACCTAGCTACAAACCTCTTGACGTAAATGACAAACTCATTCTTAACATATTCCTGAAGAAACTGCCTTCTCCACTTCGTACCCCACACTAAATGGTACTGATGGCAGTAGACTGAGTGATTCAAACTTCTGGATATCATGATGACAGGTTAGCATACTTCGTAAGCTAACCTGAGCTCTTCACCCCCGTACTTCAAAAGCTACAAAAAATCCCCGCCACGCTTTTTGCGTACGGGGTTCTTCGGATGAAGAACAGACAACAAAATCTTTCCTTTATGGGAAGATTTTGTTGCATATTAAGCAAGGATTCTAAAGTCGGAACTGGTTTCGTAACGAACCCTGTGAGACAGGTCCCGAACGAAAGTGGGGGGAATCCTAGCTCATGCTTCCTAGCTCGGCAACACTCTAGTAAATCTCGGCCTGCTAATAAAGTAAGATGTTAAAATAGGTTTATGAAGCCAGGTACAAACTTCGCCATTTTTATCTTGTTTTTCGGTTATTCATTGTTTGAATCTCTTCGTGTGCAAAATTGGCCGTTGACCGCTATTTTTATCATCTTGGGAATGCTTTTTCTCAAATCAGACAGAAAGAAATAAACTACTTCTTTTTCGTGACATTCAGAACCTCTCTTAATGTTTTCAAAGCTTCTATGGCCTGTTCGTCATCCATGTTTTTGGCCAGATCTATCAGCGCCTTCCTTCCTTCCTCGCCAGAAATATCCCCAAGGTAAGTGCCAGTTTCCAAAATCACCGAGGTTTCATCCGAACCCAGCTCAACTTCTGTGCGTTTTTTGCTAAATCTCAAATATCTGGCAGTAAGCCAGACAGCCGCTCCCACCATTCCCGCTGCCCCCGCCAACATCAAAGCTTTCGACCAGTTATTTTCGATAAATGCCTTTGTTGTTTCCGTGTTATTGGGTTCCGACTCGTTCAATCTTAACATTAGTCAATGTAACACATACTCGTATACATGTAATAAAAATCTCATATACAATTACTATAGTTGAAATATACATTTAATTAACCTAATATCCTTGGTAATGCCAAGAAGTAAAAAAGAAAGTGAACCTCTGTCAAATATTGAATTGCTTGAATCACTATCACAAGCTCCGACCCCCATCAATCTCCACCTCTACCAACCCCCCAGACTTTTAAGGCTCGCATACTCCGGAAAAGAATCTTCTGTTTTTGATATCACCGGAACAGCTCCTGGATTCAAGGGCTTCAATCGTCAAATAACTCGAGAAAGCTATCAGCCTCTAATTAATAAAGGTATATTGGCCGACCCCAATGTCAGTTGGGATCTTTACGGGGTGACTGCCGACTGGCTGGAAGTAAACTACCCGGACACCATAAATAACCTCAGATTACAGATGGATCTGGGTGCGGACCCCCCGGTGGGCGACCCCTACCTCCACATTATTTTCCCTTTTATTTCCTCAGACCACAAAGATATGCTTTTGGAGATCGGTAGGACTGTATACCATCAGCGTTGGGGAATTGATCCGGAGACAATCTGGCTGCCGGAATCGGCAGTCGACAATGACACTCTATCGGCCCTAGTGAAGAACGGTTTCAAAGCCGTTCATTTGCGTGAGCATCAGACAAAGAGCCAATCTGCCGGCAATCTTTATGCCATCACCACTCCACATGGGAAAATTCTAGTCATTTCAGGAAACAATCACCTCAGCGGGAAAATTGGGTTTGACAAGCCTTGGGCTGACACGTTCTTTAAAGACTGGCTCAGCCAAGCAAAACACTCCGGGACCGTTCCCAGAATCTCCATCGACGGGGAAACTCTTGGCCACTGGTGGAAAGAAAAAGAGGGTGCTTTTGAATTTACCAAATACCTTCTGGACTATTTAGATAGCGGTATTCAAGATGAGCGGCTAAATTTCTCATCCCCGAAGGTACACGATGCGCATCTTCAGGAAAACACTAGTTGGAGTTGTTTGGACAGTGGACTGGGCCGCTGGAAAGGGGACCAAAACTGCCACTGTGAACTCCCAAAGAGCGAACACCAGGCCAGTCTGGTCCGTCTGGCTAAAAAAGATTTGTTCGATAAGCTAACTTTAGCTAGCGCGCGTATAGATGAAGAACTTGATACGGTTTTGCCTGGCTGGAGAACTGTATATATAGACTGGTTCTTGAGACAAAGACCTAGTCTGGCCAGGGGGTCGGCAATCTCTGCCGAAATAATCGGAGATAAAAACATTGAAAAACTTTTTTTGTCTGCTTATATTAGAGATTTGGGATGGACCAGCTGTGGTTGGTTTTTTGGAGACGTGGGTGGTTTCGAAAGACAAATCCCCACCAACTCACTCAGGGCGATATCTGAAATAATGGGATGGCCAGAAATAAAACCTAACTATTAATAACCTGGAAAGTAATCGGTTTTTATCTCGGACTGCTTTATCCCCATATCCATAAGCAATTTTTTATATAAATCTACCATCATGTTTGGACCGGACAAATAATACACCCTGTCTTCATAGTCTGGTACTTCTTCTTTTATCATATTCTCGTCAATATAGCCCACCTTTCCCCTCCATTTTTCAGAGACTTTTACTATATCAGTCAATGTGTAAACGGTCTTCAACCCAGCCGCTTTCCCTTCGTCAAACACTTCTTTATACACAATATCGTCTTCGAGTTTGTTAACATAAAACAAAATCATCCAGCGCTGTTGTCCAGTGTCGAGAAGCGACCTGATCATGCTTCTGAAAGGAGTTATTCCAACTCCTCCCGCAATGAATACCATTTTCACATCAGGATCTTCCGGTAATACAAACTCACCATCAAGTTGAGAGCCAACAATACCATCACCAACCTTTAGTACTTTCAGGGCTTTTTTAAAACTGCTGGATTTGTCAGAAAATTTTGAGCAGATCCTGACTAATTCTTCCGTGGGAGAAGACGCTATCGTAAAGTACCTCCTATTTCCCCGGCTGTCAGGCCTTTTGTGTTGCAGAGTCCACTCCATGTATTGACCCGGCAAGAAACTAAACTCCTTATTCGGAATGAATACAAACTCAATTGTATCTGGGGACAGTTGGACCTTCGACTCCAGGGTAAATACAATTCGTCGCTTGAAACCTACCAGAAAAGAAAAAAGATTTCCCACAACCAGGGCAAACTCAGGTGACGAAAATATGGGTCCAACTCTAAAGCTTGCTCCAAAAAACAAGCCTACGATAGCTCCATACACTAACCTCGGTATCTTTGTGGGAGGGGTTGTCATTGGCTCCGTTAACATTATGGTTCCAAAATAAAAAACTGGCCAAGAAGTCAATAGCTGAACCGATAGGTCCTTCGGAGCAAATCCATGATTTATCCCCGTTAATAAGATCATTATTATTGCGAATACCACAAAGGTGATAAACAAATGACCTCGCCTAAGTTTTCGGACAATCAACAAACCAACAATTGAAACCACCGGTAACATTATCGAACTCCCCACCCACCAGACAGATAATCCCACACCAAACAGGTTCAATATAAGGAGAGAAATCGCCGCTGGGTTAAATATGTGTTTTCCATTACTAGCCAAAAGATATTTTGATCCCATAGCCAAAACACCAGCTAGCACCAAAAAAAAGATTTCTGACGGTTTTGTGAATGGAGACAGAATAAGTGACAGTATTAACGCAGTTATTGTTGACGACTCTACATTTGTCTGCGCCTTAAACAATCTGGAAAGCAAGTAATTGCTACTTACGCATGTTAAATATAATACCCCGGAAGATAATATTAATTGAGGTCCAGTAAAAAATAAGGCTCCCCAAAATGCCAAAATTACTGCGTAGGCCAAGATCGTTAAAAGCCCATATACCGCCAAGCGATACATGGTAATCGAATTTAGAAAATCATCCAGCCACTTAAACATAATTTATCTTACAATTGTTTCTCTTCATCGGCACCTACTCGCTTGCAATACAGGCTCAACGGTGCCATATTGTACTCATGACTGATGCTGCAAGCGAGGTTGTGTTGAAACAACAAGTTCCTGAACACGAAGTAACCAAACCCAATATTATTTTCGAAATAATTAAGAAAGTTAATTCAAATAATAAAGAATGGCAAGAGAATCGTGCGCTTCAAGAAAGACAGCAAAAGATAACAGCAAAACTTTCTGAAAAATTTCCCACTAGAGAATCGTTGGTTGATTATTTAGCAAATTATTGTCTTACTAGACAAAGAGAACATGTTCAGTTCGCAAAAAAGAAACACTTCTCTGCCAAGAAATTATCTGCATCGACAGTAGCCGTGGGAGAGTTATTCGAAAAATTAGTTGGTGCTGAAAATGATGTGTTTGATATATATTCGGAAATTAATGGTATAGCAAAACAGGAAAAAAGCGAAGAACAACGACACAGGGAAATTGTTTTTATCGATGTCTTAACCCATCCTGAACGGCACGGTTTTCCCACGATCGAATATTTTAACATCCCAGATATACCATTCATTGTAACTTGGCAGAGAGACCATCTCGCCTTGAAGGCTGTTGCAGAAGTGAAGTCAGGCAAACACCTTGACGCTAGAGCATACCAACAATTATTACCATTTGGCATCAGAAATTCTATAAAAATTACTCTAGAAAGGTTAAATTCCTTAAAGCCTGAAGATGCTCGGAGGCGAGGTCTGGATGGTTTTGGAGTTGGAAAAGAAATGTACATGCTAAAAAATTTCGATCACTTAGTGGTACTATGCCGGGATATGAATACGGACGATAAAGAGGAGCTAATCGAACGAAAAGGATTTTCAGACCCCGAAGAATTTTATGAATTCAAAAAAATGCTAGAGGGAAGACACCGGGAATCTAAGGTTACTCTGGTAAAATCCTCGATCAGCCGAGATGAATTAACCGCAATTTTCAGTAGCATAGTTTCTGATATTGTAAAGAAATACAAAGAAACTAGCCCACAAATACGGTAAATACTGATATATTAACTAAGTTAATCCGATTAAATAAAATGGACGACACAAAAACAAACAACCAAACACCACTACCAGAAGGCACAAATGCTGCCGTTACCAGTCTCTACGCAATTGAAAATCTGATAAAGACACACATTTCTCATATCGAGTCGGTCAAGATCGAGCTCCAAAAACAAGCGGAAATGTTCAACGATATCTTGGCCAATGACGAAAAGTTCAAGAAGGCAAATGATGAAGGCAAAGAAATCGCCAAGAAAAAAGCCGAAGCCAAGCAAGACATTCTGAAATCTCCCTCAAACGCCTCTCTCAATCAGAAAATTAAAGATATGCGCCAGGAGCTCAAAGAGCTCAAAGGCGCCCTTAGCAACTACCTGCAACAATATCAAAAAATCGCCGATACCGACCAAATCGAAAGCGAAGATGGGGAGGTAAGACAGATCGTCTACTCAGCCCGGCTAGTGAAGCTCACTGGCCACTTCTCCAAGTAGCAAAATACCCCATAAGAGGGTATAATAGGCGGATAACCGCTTCAATGCGCGTTTTTTAACTGCCAAAAAACCTAAAAACTATGTTAAATATCAGAAACATTGCCGTCATTGCCCACGTGGATCATGGGAAAACCACACTCATCGATGCCTTCATCAAGCAGTCGCATATTTTTCGTGATAATCAGGATGAGATGAACCAAACCACCCTACTGGATAGTAACGTCCTTGAGCGTGAGCGTGGCATCACCATCCTAGCAAAAAATATATCTGTAAACTACAAGGGCACCAAAATAAATATTATTGACACACCCGGCCACTCGGACTTTTCCGGTGAAGTCGAGCGTACCTTGGGAATGGCCGATGGAGCCCTCCTTATCGTTGACGCTCAAGAAGGTCCCATGCCTCAGACACGCTTTGTTCTCAAAAGAGCTTTTGAGCTCGATCTGAAAGTCATTGTGGTCATCAATAAGATAGACAAACCCAATGCCGATATTTCCAAGACAGTCCACAAAATTGGTAATTTGTTCCTTGAGCTCGCCAGTCACGACGACCAGCTTGAGTACCCCACCCTCTACTCCGTAAGTAAAACCGGCAAGGTATTTACCACTCCTCCAACCGACTTCAATCAAGAAGGCAATGTGGTTCCATTACTGGATGAAATCATCAAATATATTCCAGCTCCTACCAACAGTCAGGAGGGGTCTTTCAAGATGCTTGCTTCTTCCTTAGACTACGACTCGCACCTAGGCCGTATAGTTATCGGCAAAATTTTCCAAGGTACAGTCAAACCTGGCCAAAAAATATTAATTCTCGGAACCTCACCCAAAGCAGCGCAGGTTGATAAGGTATTTCTCTCCAATGGTTTGAGTCGTGACGAAGTCAAAGAGGCTTTCGCCGGCGACATAGTCGCCATTACCGGTATTCAGGATATCAAGATCGGTCAAACCATATCCACTCTGGGTGATTCCGAACCTCTTCCATCAGCGAAAATTACGGAACCGACTCTTCATGTCACAGTTGGACCAAATACTTCTCCTCTGTCCGGCAGAGAAGGGGAGTTCACTACGGCCAGACAGATTGAAGAAAGACTGGCCAGAGAACTGGAAACAAATCTCTCTCTTAAGCTCAGAAAACTGGAAAATGGAAAGTATGAAGTTTCCGGGAAGGGCGAGCTTCACTTGTCGGTTCTTCTTGAGACTCTTAGACGAGAAGGCTATGAAGTTGAAGTTGGTAAGCCCGAAGTTATATATAAAGAAGTAGGAGGCAAAAAATGTGAACCTTTCGAAGAGGTTAATATAGTTGTTCCCAATGAATATCTGGGCACTATCTCCCAAGAGATAGGTAAACGTTTTGGCCATCTCGTCAGCATGGAGCCAATTTCAGATCAGGAAACTGAATTTGTCTACCGTATGCCTACCCGAGCTATTCTAGGATTAAGATCTTTGCTTCTAACGGCCACCAAGGGCACAGTCATCTTCAACAGTCAATTTATTGATTTCGAGCCAGTCGGGCCAGTTTTACCAAAAATGCGTCGAGGTGTACTAATCGCCACCAACTCAGGCGAAGCCCTTTCCTACGGCCTTCAGGCTGCTCAGGAACGTGGTATTACCTTCGTCGATCCAGGCGACTCTTTGTACGAGGGTCAGATTGTAGGTATGAACGCCAAGGCAGAGGATATAGAAATCAATGCTTGCAAGGGTAAGCAGCTTACCAACATGCGATCCAAATCCTCAGATGGAGTCATTCAGCTAGTTCCGGCACTTCACTACTCTCTGGAGCAGTGTCTTGACTTCTTGGAGTCAGACGAACTCTTGGAAATAACTCCAAAAAACTTGAGACTCCGCAAAAAATATCTGACAACTGTCGAACGTCGCCGTCATCGCGAAGAGCTCAAAAACACCTACTAAAAAAGGGATGATATTATCATCCCCATCCAAGCCAGGAAAACAAAGCGTGGACCACGGCGACACCAGTCCCGTAAACAGGTGTGAAACCAATAAGTATATCCATAAAGGTACCTATCCATATCCAAAAAAGACCCTGCTTCCACTCATTTTTGTGAAAATATAATCTCACCAAGAGGGTGCCGGTTAACGGACTTTCGCCAACAAACACGACAATAAACCATGGCCATGCAATAGGTAGCCGGTCGCCTTGGAAAAACTTTGTTCTAATCCATTTTGTAACTTTTCCAGGGTGTTTGGCAAAAAAACTATTCGCGATCTCCATAGTATGCTCGAATGAATCGGACTGTAAAAGCAGTACGTAGAAGACGGTTGCCCAAACACCACTAAGCAAAAATACCACCAAAGACCCTTTCCAAATACCCAGCCAAAAGATGATGGGGGAAAAAATAAGGCCACCCATGGCTCTAAATGCTATCAAATAGAACGCCGCCCAAAAAGTAGTCAGGCTCTTTGCTAGCCACGGTTTCACGATGCCTCCGCATTGTCAAAGAATTTTCCTATAGTATATCAGGAAATGTTTTGTGACCCGGGGCGGACTCCCCTCGGTAACTCTTCGAGTTCCTCGGGACCCGTCTCGTCAGGTTCGTCACGAAACTGACTCCGACTTTCGACTCCTGCGACTGACAATAAAAATCTCCCCACAAGGGAGATATTTTTATTGTGACCCGGGGCGGACTCGAACCGCCGACAACCTGCTTAGAAGGCAGGTGCTCTATCCAGCTGAGCTACCGAGTCATGTGTGCCGGGAGTGGGGGTCGAACCCACATGGGATTTCTCCCACAAGTTTTTAAGACTTGCGTGTAAACCATTCCACCATCCCGGCACGCAGGTATATTTTAACTCAAAAATGTTGCTAAAATGATAAACTTATCCTGAAAGGAACAAATTATGAAATTCAATCTCCGCCTTTTGTATCTATATCTATTTTCCTTTGTGGGTTTACTAATCACAGTTATAGGCAGCATCCAGATCTTGGACCTAGGACTAAAAACCTATGTTTTCAAAGTATCTGAATACACCTACTATGCTGAGCCCGTTATTTCACCCGACGGTAAGCAATCACCGGGAATATCCGTAGAAGAACAGAGAAGTCGCAACGAGAATGAACAAAACAACCAAAGGAAACGACAGTTGTCAAATTCGCTTTCCATGATCATCGTTGGGATACCTCTATATCTCTACCACTGGAAAACCATCAAAAAAGAGAACGCGACTCAGAATTCGTAGAAGTTACTGGAAATTTAGAGTACTAATTAGTTTGTCAAAAATCACTTTGGCGGATTCTTTCTCTCCCACGTCGGTAATTAAATGAATTTGCAACAAGTCAGATTGGTTGCCTTTTTCCATAATCACGAAATATTCATATTGGTTGGTCGTCTGCTTGTATTCAAATTGAAGCGCCGGGTAACCACCAACATATCGTTCAACTACTTTTGTTTTTGACTCCCACACTGTCTTCAAACCGGAAATGCCGAATGGCGCATCAATGGGACAAAGAGTAAGCCAACTATTTTCGGAAACTGTGGAAAGTGCTATCCCCGCACAATCATCAACGTTGTCCGGCACAAAACTTATAAGTTTCCAAAAAGGCGGGTAGTAAAAAGAATATAATTCCGATGTGTTTTCGTAGTATATCCAATCACTAGAAGGCTGTGGGGGTGTAAATGCGCTGATATTAACTGTGGCAACGGGAGAAGACTCTGTTTTTCCAACTAAACCAACTAAATATAAAATAAAGCCAATTAAAGGTATCGCTGTAATGAGGGTAAGCCACAAAAAATTGGGTTTTAAGTTAATTCTTCTTAACCGATCTCTTTTAATCAATATATTTTCTACCCTTATCATGTAACTAATTGTACACAAGCAGCAACTACGTCATAATAAAAATCTCCCGACAAGCGAGAGATTTTTCTTAGAGCGGGTGAGGGGAGTCGAACCCCTTTCAAAAAATGGATCAACATCGACGAATCAGTGGTGAAAACTCTCGAAAAGGAGCTGTGTCTCTTGACCAACCATTCAGAGGTTTATAATCAGGGGTATCTACGATGAATAAAAAACTACCAAAATTTCTAATTACTGGCATAGCCATGATTTTAGTTGGAGTTATTCCTGCCATGGTTGTGTATTACAGTCTCTCAACCAAGCAAGCGGTCGACAATTCACGACTTTCTACAAGCCTAGAAGAAATTAACAATAAACTAATCCAGATCGATTCACTAAAGGACAGTGTATCTGCTCTATCAACTGCTTCTGCCACCACTCCAACCACTACACCAATACCCAAGGCAATCGTTTCTCCGACTAAAAAATGGGAATTCAACAAATCTACATACGAAGTCAAAACAAGTAATGTAAGCTATGGAAAAGAAAACTTTTATGGTTACAAAATCGAGTTCGATATATATTTAAGAAACATCTCAATAAACCCTTTTGTTTTGGGATATTCAATTACCGAGTGTACTGTCACTAAAAACGGGAAAAATACTCAGTTTAGAAGCGGTTCGTCTAAATCATTTGACAAAGCTCTTCCCGTGGGTGAAAACAGGCAGGATCGAGTAAAAATGTCCATAAACGGATATGATTACGACGAATCAGGAAACAAGACCGGTCCCTATGATGATCTTCGAATCAAATCGTGTAGCTTCTACCCCCTAACCAAACCTCAACAACCCCAACAACTAAGTGCTTCCGGAACCCAGCCTCCACCAACAGAGAAGAGTGTCGAGCCTACAACCATTTTCTTCTAGCCTCAGAAAGGCAGAAATCTTATTGCCCAACAACCTCCAGATGTATAATCTACCACTGTCAAGTCTGTTATTATTTAAGTAGATGGCGGCCAAAAGATATTCGAGACTGGATTTGACTAAAAATATACCAAAGATCTATGGATAAACTAAACTTCGAAGACTTTTATAAAGTCTTTTCTAGCTTGCCATTGAGCGTTAGGGACGAGATAATTCTGGTTATGCCAGAAAAGGGACCAATTACTTGGAAAGTGGCTTATTTAGAAATATTTAATGAAACAGATTTGGGAAAAGAAATATATAAAAAATTAAAAGATTTAAACATTATATGACACAAGAAGAAAAGCTGATTCAGGACATAGTTATCGCCCGGTTGAATACCATGCCAAGCAATATTGCCATATCCATTGGAAATGAGGGAGAATTTTCTAAAAAAGAAATCATCGATCATGTAAAAAATAATGACAATATTGGTAAAAAAATGATTGAGATACAACTATCTTATCTCCAATCATTAAAGAATCTAACAGACTACCTGATTCCAGAACAACATGATACTTATCACACAGCCTAATTTTGACATAACAACTCAATGGATATCGTGTTGGTCTACTGAAATTTCTAAACTGGCAACAGATAGAAAAATAAAAGTTGTTGTACTAGATGGTATCAGAGCAAATAGGAAAGAATTTGAATCGGTTATTAAAAAAATATCTCCCAAGTTAGTATTTTTTAACGGTCATGGTTCGGACAAGACTGTCTTTGGTCATAAAAATGAGCCGCTTGTAATTATGGGGGACAATGAAGATCAATTGGCTGGAAAAATTGTCTATTCTTTAGCCTGTCTCAGTGCAAAAACACTAGGTCCTGAATGTATTAATAAAGGCACAAGAGCATATATTGGATATATCGAGGATTTTATTTTTTTTCACGATATTACAAAAATCTCAAACCCTCTAAGTGACCAAATAGCCGGTATGTTCTTAGAACCTTCAAATTGCATAATGAAGTCACTAATCAAGGGCCATACTACGCAGATGTCTTGGGAACACTCTCAGCAATGTTTCAAACGAAAAATCACAGAGCTTGTTATGAAAGGGGATAGAGTTTCTATCAATACATATTTACCTCACTTATTTTGGGACATGCAAAATCAAGTATCTCTAGGGGATCCAAACGCTTCTCTTTGACTTATATATCTTAATAAACTCTGTTCTAAGTTACATTATCCAAATTGTTGCTAGTTGTAGGTTCAAAAGTTCGTCGCACAACTTACATTTTGCGACATGAGGAAATAAATAAAATGAGGTAGTAAAATTCATCTTATGGAAGATACTACACAAGAAAATAGTCCCGAGAGTGTAAATCCGACACTCCGGTGGTTTGCTTTCATATTGTTTTCCCTTGCATCACTGTTTTTGTTATACGCATATACAACCGGTCAACTTGGAGAGAACGATGGCATGGTCTGGGTATTCTTTCCACTATTAGCTGTTGTTTGTATACCAAATAAGAAAATTCAGGCATGGTTGAATGGACAATTAAAAAAAATAACTTCTTTATTTAAGGGATTGTTAAGCCTTGGAATAGGTCTTGTTATACTGGGAGTGGTGATTTGGGGAGCATGGGCTGTTCTAAATGGAATAGGAAATGGACTCGGTTCAATTGGAAGATACGAAGGACAAACCGCTGAAGAATGGTTTAACGATTATTCCGAAATGGAAGACAAATATCAACAGTTCAGAAGTTGTGTAGAGGATTATGACAATTTTGACGTCCTCACCCAAATACGATACGGTGGAGTATTTTATTATTGCGAATAGCTCCCCCAATCAATGTGTCAACGTCAGACATACTTTTTGACAAGAGCTTGGTTCGTAGATTAAATTACTAGATAATTATTTATTAGTAATGAACCTGTGAAAAGGGGTAAGACAACAAACAGACAAGGAATATATGCAAAATTTGAGCCTCACGCCCAGAAGGCAATAGATACATTGGTTCTTGCAATGGAAAAAGGTAACTGGGCTACTAGAGTGGGAGCGGCAAAAGTAATTCTAGCCAAACTTGTTCCGGATCTAAAGTCGATTCAGTCAACACCTGAAGAAACTAATCAGATAACCGTTAAAATAGTCGATGAATTTGTTTCGGATAAGTTGACAACCCATTCATAATCAGTTACAATCATCTTTAATGAGCCTTAGTAACATCAAAACCATTGAGCCGAATGCAATTTACAAAGCCGAAGATGCGGCAGAACTGCTACAAGTTGATAAATCATTCGTCTATAAAGCATATAAGTCAGGAGATCTTGATGGTAAAGAAATGGGAAGAGGTGTTAAATTTCTAGGACAAGACCTATTAAGATATGCCGGAACCGCTACACCAATAGATGAACGAAACAAAGCAATTAGCAGTGCAGGTG
>Ga0209212_1004602_pt1 | contig 16928 bp, 14 predicted proteins | sample RifGroC2_FD_183996 | JGI IMG/M metagenome (GOLD analysis project Ga0209212, IMG submission 183996) | Groundwater microbial communities from Rifle, Colorado, USA - Groundwater C2 (SPAdes) (version 2) | ecosystem: Environmental > Aquatic > Deep subsurface > Groundwater | place: Rifle, Colorado...
CAAGGTGGCCGATGTTTTTGAGGAAAAGTTCGGGGTGCGCCCCATGGAAGGTTACGGAGCCACCGAGCTATCGCCTGTTATCACCCTTTCCCTGCCGGATGTGGAGGTTGGCGGGGTGCGTCAGTATGGCGCCAAGGAGGGGAGCGTCGGGCATCCCATACCCGGTGTGGCCATCCGGGTGGTTGACCCGGAGAACAGCACACCGCTCAAGCCGGGTGAAGCCGGATTGATGCTGGTGCGCGGGCCAAATGTCATGCTGGGGTATTTGGGGCAGGCTGGTAAGACCGCCGAGGTGATCAGGGATGGCTGGTACGTCACCGGCGACATCGGCGTCATGGACGATGATGGCTTTATCCGCATCACCGACCGCATGTCCCGTTTCAGCAAGATCGGCGGCGAAATGGTGCCGCACGGTGTGGTAGAGGACGAACTGCATAACCGTTTGGGACAAACCGGAGTTGTGGCGGTTACGGCCGTGCCTGACGAGAAAAAAGGCGAGAAACTAGTGGTGCTGTACGCCCGCGAGGCGACCAATGCCGAAACCCTGCAACGGCACATGGCTGAAAGCTCTCTGCCCAATCTGTGGAAGCCGGGGCGGGATTGTTATGTGGAGATGGAGAGCCTGCCGATTCTGGGAACCGGCAAGCTGGATCTGAAGGGGATCAAGGAGATTGCCATGACAGCACTGGGGGTGGCCGCATCATCATGAACCATGCAGCACTGGCCATAATCATCGCCTACCTGCTGGGTTGCTTCAACACCGGTTACTACCTGGTGCGGATGATGACCGGGCAGGATATCCGCACCCAGACCAGCGGCGGCACCGGAAGCCGCAACGTGGGGCGGCTGCTGGGCGCCAAGGGTTTTGTCCTCACCCTGATCGGCGATGCCGGCAAGGGCATGGCGGCGATCTGGCTGGGGCAATATCTGGCCCTGGATCATGGGCCGCTCCTTGTCGTGCTGCTGGCGGTCACGGCCGGCCACATCTGGCCGGCGCAACTCGGTTTCCGGGGCGGCAAGGGCTTTGCGACCCTGGCGGGAGGGTTGATGCTGCTTGCACCCAGTTTGCTGCTGGCCGGTTTTCTGCTCAGCCTGGCGTTCCTGTTGATCGTACGCCGTACCACCAAGGCCGGACTGCTGGCCCTGGCCTGTTCTCCCGTGATCATGGCGCTCGAACGCAGCCGCAACGGCCAGCCCTGGCTTTCGCCTGAGTTGGGCATCTACTGCCTGTTGGTGGTCACGGTCCTCTACGCCCACCGTTCCAATATTCGCAAGGAATTCTTCAACAGTAACAACAACGCTCCCAAGGAATAGTGCATGCCGAATAGCAACCTGACATACAAGATCGCCTCCGATCCGTGGGAATTCGAACAGATTCATCACCTCAACTACCGTACCTTTGTCGAGGAGATTCCCCAGCATGCCTGCAACGCTGAACATCGGCTGGTGGACAGATTCCATGACGAAAACACCTATTTCATCTGCCTGAGTGGCCAACGGCTGGCGGGGATGATGGCTGCGCGCGCAAAACGGCCATTTTCGCTGGACGAGAAGGTCCCTGATCTCGATTCGTATCTTCCCCCCGGCGCATCGGTCTGCGAAATCCGCCTGCTGGCTCTGGAACCGGAATTCCGCCATTCGCGGGTCTTTGCCGATCTGATAAAGTTTGCGGCCGAGGAGTGTCTGCGGCGGGGTTATAACCTGGCGGTTGTTTCCGGCACCCTGCGTCAGCAGCAACTCTATTCCTCCATGGGTTTCGTCCCCTTTGCCCAACCGGTCGGGACGGAGCAGGCCAGGTATCAACCCATGTACCTGACGTTGCAATCGGTGCTGGAGTTGTTCGAACGGCTGGGGGCACCCAAACCGGCACTGCACTCCCCGACGATAAGCTTTCTGCCGGGACCGGTGGAGATTGATCCCAAGGTACGGAAGGCCTTCGAGGCAGCTCCCGTCTCGCACCGTTCGGACGAGTTTCTGGCAATGGTGGCGGAGGTCAAACAACACCTCTGCGACCTGACCGGTGCGGCGGGTGTGGAATTGCTGCTGGGAAGCGGCACCCTGGGCAACGAGGTTGTCGCCGCCCAGCTCAGACTGCTGGAGGGGCAGGGGCTCATACTCTCCAACGGGGAGTTTGGCGAACGGCTGATCGATCACGCCGAGCGGCAGGGGCTGTCATGTGAGGTGCTGCGCGCCCCTTGGGGAAGCCGCTACGACACGGCGGCGCTGGAGTTGCTGCTGGCGGCGCGCAAGGATATTACTTGGCTCTGGTCGACCCACTGCGAGACCTCCAGCGGGGTGCTCAACGACCTGCAAGAGCTGGAGGCGATCTGCCGGCGACATGGCGTTCGGCTCTGCCTGGACTGCACCAGCTCGCTCGGCACGGTGCCGGTTGATTTGCGCTGCGTCTACCTGGCCACCAGCGTCAGCGGCAAAGGTTTGGCCTCGTTTCCGGGCATCGCCCTGGTTTTCTACAATCATCAAGTTGTTTCTGACCGCCGATTGCCTCGCTATTTCGATCTGGGGTATTACCGGGAGAAGCAGGGAGTGCCGTTCACTCATTCCTCCAACCTGGTGGCCGCACTGCATCAGGCGTTGACCGGTTATGACGCATCGTCCCGGTTTGACACGATCCGGCGCCATCATGCCTGGCTGCGCGGCCGACTGGAGGAGGCCGGCTTCCATATCATTGCCGGTGAAGGGGATGCCTCGCCCGTTGTGATTAGTATTGTCATTTCTCCGGCGCTGTCGTCGCTGCGGCTGGGCGAGGAGTTGGAGAAGCGGGGCTATCTGCTGAGTTTCCGCAGCAGTTACCTGATCGAGAGAAACATTGTGCAGATCTGCCTCATGGGTATTGTGTCGGAGGATGATTGCCGGAGGATGCTGGAGATGTTGATGAAAGTGGCGGAAGATTAATTTGTAACGCCGGGCGGACTATGCAGCAACTAGATTGATCCGATTTGCTGATGCTCCTTAGAATATTGAGCGGTCATTTTTCCATAAATTATAAATTGTATTCTGCGTAATTTTCAAGGTATATACACCACCAATCAATGCATCACATGTACAGCACATATACATAACATGCCCAACACGGCTTAATACTTTCCCCTGATCATCCCCTGCTCACTAGAATTAGCTCAATAATAACATGCAACTACAAATTATTTCCGTTCTGGCACGTTCCCTGTAATACGTTCGGTGAAGCTTAACGAACATTGCCGGGAGGCACACAATGGAAACCTTCATTCTCAAGCTGGCAGTTGCAGTAATCCCCCTTGTTGTCTTGGTTGCTTCCGTCACAATCTTCTCTGCTCTGTCTTCATGGTACACCCACCATCCTCTTGCCTGGCATCGGACCTGCCGCTCGATCCTGCGCTCTATGGCAAGTGGCGTGATGCTGCATTGAACACACATCCATAATTCTGAAAGGAGATTGCTATGTACAGAACAAGAATGACACTTTTAGTAGCGGCAATGATCTGTTGCGGCACGATGAGCGCCTGCGCCGTAATGAACAAGGAAAGCCGGCTGGTGATGAATTCCCTGGATAAAGCCGTGAAGGAAAGTGCCATTACCAGCAGCACCACCGGAAAGGTGCTCGCCGCGCCGATTGCCTTCCCCGTTGGAGTGACCGCCGGGATTATCGATATGGCAGTGGTGACACCGGCCCGCGCTGCCGTTCCGGCGGCAAAGGATACTAACAGTTATCTTTGGGAAAACCCACAGGGCTCCGACTTGAGGCAAATGATGCTGCTGATGCCGAAGGTTGCGGCTACGCCGGTAGTTTTCCTCACGGACTGGGCCTTCAGGTCGGTCTTCACCACCAAGTTCTAACGTGAAAGGAGACCCACATGCGACACATGATTTTAGCACTCGTATCTCTGAATCTGCTTTTCTGCAACGGTTGCGCGGTATTCAACCGCAACAACACGCCGGCACTCAATTTTGTCGAGGAACACTTGCTCCCCAAAGAGAATCCGGTTCGAGCGATGTCCTATCCCCTCGTGGTTCCCGCCGGGTTTATTGCGGCAACATTGGATATGGTCATATTTCACCCCCTCTCGGTAGCCGGTGATGCCTGGGACGACACCAATGAACTGTTGTGGAAAAAGCTGGACTGGGACCATCAGTTCGTGACCACCACTGTATTGAATGCGCCCCGTGTCGCTGCCATGCCGATCGTCTTTACCACTGACTTCCTGGCCCGGAGCAGTTTTGATATTTCCCGGAGAGGAGGAGATGTCCGTCTGAACAAGAGCGGTAATACGAAAGGCCAGGGCAACGATCCAGCCCTTGCGGCAGCAGCTCCGGCTTTTTAAAATGATGCAATGGTTCGAAAAGGAGATACCCATGCCACGACGGCTCATTATTCCATTGATTCTAATTGTACTGGTTGTCGCATCCATGGCGGCTGTTGCTGCTATGGGAACCACATCAACACCCGTGATGAAGGTCACGCCGCAGGTGCATAGGGACGGGAGCGATGGCTATTTCCGTCTCTCTGTTCCGCTGCCGGAAAAGGCTCCAGTGCTGCCTCTTGGCTTCGCGATCAAGGTCGAGGAGGGCGATGTCTGGCTGGTGACCGCCCGGGCGCCATTGCCCTCTAACAGGAACCATGACGAGGATGGTGAAGGTGCAGCATCAGTGCCGGCGAAGCGCGAGGTGATCGTCACCGGCCGCTTTGCCAAGCCCGGACCGGTTCGGTTGGCTATCCAGAGCCGCGCTGCCAGCGACTCTTTCAAACCGCTGATGAGCATCTCCTTCAGCATCCCGGAGGGCAATGTTGCGAATCCGGAGGTGCGCCAAGAGTGGGCGCGCCAGCAGCAGGCAGCCCTGTACAGCGCCGATCCGCATGATGAGGACTCCTATACCCATTACTGGAACCTGGCCATTGCTCCGCGCTTCGGGGTGGCTGCGGATCTGCGCGAGGCATCCGCCCGCTTCCGGCGCGAGCCGCCCGACCTCTACAGCGTCTTCACCGGGGCCGCTGCCATCCAGGAATCCCTGCAACTGGAGCTGCTCGGCAACGCCCCGCAGAGCCCGGTCCAGCGGGCTGCACTTAAAAAAGCCGTTGAGGCAACAGCATCCGAGGTGCCCTTGACCAGTCTGGCCGGACCCGCTGTCAAGTCCCACCCTTTCAAAGAGATGCTCAAAGGAAGGAATCCACAACTGCCGGCCCTGGCCGCATACATACCCGATGACCAGTATGCCGTATTCTTTTCCAACATCAACAAACAGATTGAGCTGGCCGACCTGATGGACGAGTGGGGCGGCAACCTGCTGCACCAGGTGGAGGCCAGCGCCCGCGACTTCCAAGTGCGCGAGAAGGTCAGCCGGCAGCTCTGCCTGGAGAACAGCTGGCTGACGCGCATGTTCGGCGACCGGGTGATTGCGGAGATGGCCTTTACCGGCAGTGATCCGTTCCTCAAGGAGGGAACCGCCTTCACGGTATTGTTCTCCCTCAAGGATCGGGAACGTTTCCGCAAGCAGGTGAACAAACGCTATGCCGAAGCAGGCTCGGTAAAAGGTGTCAAGCGCTCCACGTTCACCATCGACAGCATGAACGGCTTCAGCGTTGTATCACCCGACCGCGGCATTTCCTCCCATACCCTGATCATAGGCAATACCGCCATTGTCTCCACCAGTCTGCCCGCACTACAGAGGATTGTGGATGTATCCGCCAAGCATCTGCCGTCTCTGGCTCAGGCCGATGACTTCCGCTACATGCGGACCATCTTCCCCCAGAACGACCAGGAGGAGGACATCTTCATCTATCTGTCCGATGCCCACATCCGCAACCTGGTGGGGCCGCGCTGGAAGATCGGTGAGGCCCATCGCATGCGCTGTTCCGGCAACATGACCCTGTTGGCTAATGCCCGGCTCTGGTTCAAGGCCGAGAAGCGCCGTGAGCCTGCGATGGATGAGCTGGTCTCGGGCGGCTACCTGGGCAAGAACCCGCTGGCCTGCCCTGATCATGGCAGTTATGCCATCGATAGCAACGGACAGCCGCACTGCTCCCTGCATAACCGCCAGGGTCTGCTGACGCCGGTGGGCGAGGTGGCGCTGGAGCGGGTCACCAGTCAGGAAGCGGCCCAGTACAGGGTCTTTGTGGAGAACTACAACCGCTACTGGACGAAGTTCTTTGATCCGATCGGCATCCGGGTCAGGATGGGCAAGGATATCCGCATCCAGACCTGCATCCTGCCGCTGATCGAAAACTCCTGGTACGATGGCCTGGCTGCCTTTTCCGGTCGCACGCCGGGCGTATTGACGGAGAGTTCAGTGCTGCCGCGCACCATCATGTCCGTGCGCGGGCACATGGCGCAGGAGTGGCTGCAAAAGACCGATCTGGTGCGCCATCTCTCAAAAGGGAACAACCTGCGCCTTGATTGGCTGGGGGACGAGATCGCTCTAAACCTGTGCGACGGCCAGGTGCTGTTCAGCGCCGGTGGGCGCGCCATGGGATTGATGGGTGCGCAGATGGGGCGCTCATCACTGGAGCCGCTGGTAATCGGCTACCTGGTCTCGGCCCTCAACCTCCCCACCTATCTGACCGTCAAGGTCAATGACGCAAAAAAGGCAGAGCAGTCGATACCGGACCTGTTCCGCATGGTGGCTCCGGACCAGGGGCTCGGCGATGAATTCAGCGTCGAAACCTACAGCATCGAGGATCACCGCGGCAAGCCGCTCTATGTGGCCAGCTTCAACCTGTGGATACTCAAGCTGCGGCTTTACTCGGCCGTGGTGGATGACCGGTTGGTAATCGCCTCACGCCGCGACGTGGTGACCGATCTGATGGATGCCTCGGTCAAAGCGGCTGGTACAAAGGTCGTCAAATACGAGGGCAATATGGAAATGACCATATACCGCTCGGCCTTCAAACAGCTGGAGGAAACTGTTAATCTGGGGTGGCAGGAAGACTTGCGCCACGCCTGTCACAAGAACCTGCCGTTGACCGCCATCCTGCTCAATACCATGGGTCTGCCAGCAGCCAGCCTGGAAAACACCGTCGCTGGTCTGCGGGGTTACCAACCCTATTGCCCATCTGGCGGGCACTACGTGATCGATGAGCGGACCGGTGCCGCCAGCTGCACGATCCATGGCACCGCCCGGCAGCCCAAACAGCCGGCTGCCGGAGATAAGTCGTCCCGAACGATCAGCCTGGTCAATTCACTGGAGCGGGTCAACGCCCGCATAGCCTTTACCCCGGAAGGTTTGATGACGACTGTGGATATCAAGAGGACCGGAAAATAGTGTTTTGAGCTGATTTTCATTCGCGCCCCCACTCCCTCTCTGGTGCAGAGGGGATGGGAGCGTTGTCGATGTCTAATACATATAATGACTATCAGGTATTCATATAGTGTACATTTGCCCGCACCAGTTCAATGCGAGGTTTTTTTATTTTATGCAAAACAGCTCTTATTTAGGATAGTTGCGCGATCGCTCTATTCTGGCACGCTCCCTGTAATACATTCAATGAAGCACTAATGAATACAGCAGGGAGGAAGTTATGAAAAACACCATCACCAGACTTGTCATCGCCGGTATCACCTTCATCGCTCTGGCTACCATTTTCACATCGGTTGCAAAAAATGTCAGCCACTACCCTCACGCAAAAGCAGCATACTCGCAATCCGGTCAGGAAATTTTCTACAGCAACTACAATGAAGTGATAAATAACCTTTTTCTAACTGGGAGATAGCCATGAACCTGCTATTTGCTGTCATCGGCGCCCTATTGGGTGGAATGGTGTTTCACTTCGGCGGGGCCGTCTCCGGTGCCATCGCAGGTTGGCTGTTTGGTGACTTCCATGATCTGCGACAGCGCCAGGAAAAGCAGCAGCAGGAGCTGACCTGGCTACGCGGGCGCTTGGCCGAGCATCTGCGTGATACAGCCGGGGAACCGGTGCCGGATAGTGCCACGCAACCGGTTGCAATACCCGCTGCAGAGACCATGTATGGTAAACCGCGTGAGCACCAGACGTGTGTACAAATACCGATGCCAGCAATGGTTGTTGAATCTGCGGCAGCATACGAGAATAATCAGGCACCGGAATTCAAGTCCTCGCCGGAAACCGAGAGCCACTCCGAACCGTCGGCAATCGAAACGGCCATCCGCAATCTGTTCAGCGGCGAAAATCTGCTGGTCAAACTGGGGGTGGTGATCCTCTTCTTCGGTGTCTCATTCCTGGTTAAGTATGCCGCCCAGCTCGGACTGCTCCCGATCCAGCTGCGACTGACAGCGGCTGCCCTGGGGGGCTGCGCCCTGCTAGCTACGGGCTGGCGGCTGCGCCGACAACGGACCGAGTATGCACTGGCACTGCAAGGCGGAGGCATCGGCATCCTATATCTGACTACCTACGCCGCCTTCCGGCTGTTTGCTCTGATTCCTGACCTGCCCGCCTTCGGGCTATTGGTGGCCATCTCGGCTCTGTGTGGAACGCTGGCCGTGTTGCAGGACTCACGCACTCTGTCCCTGTTCGGTGTTTCTGGCGGTTTTGCCGCTCCGCTTCTGGCCTCCATCGGCAGCGGCGACCCACGACCACTGTTCGGCTATTATCTGGTGCTCAACGCCGTCATCATCGGTGTGGCTTGGTTCCGCTCCTGGCGTTCGCTCAACCTGGCAGGCTTCATCTACACCTTTCTGTGCGGGACGATCTGGGCCGCCCGGTTCTACCAACCGGCGTACTTCGCCGCCGTGGAGCCGTTCCTGGTGCTCTTCTTCCTGATGTACGTCGCCGTGGCGCTGCTGTTCGCCTTCCGCCAGCCGCCGGATCTGAAGGGGATGCTGGACGGGACGCTGGTCTTCGGCACGCCGATTGTGACTTTTGCCCTGCAGGCCGGGCTGGTGGAACAGTTCCGCTATGGTCTGGCCTGGAGCGCCTTGGCCGCCGGCCTTATCTACTTGGCCCTGGCCAGCGCACTGCTGCGCTGTGAACAGGTGATGCGCCCGCTGGCCGAGGCCTTCCTCGCCTTTGGCACGGTCTTCCTGACCCTGGCGATCCCTTTGGCCTTCGACGGACGATGGACATCGGCGGTCTGGACGCTGGAAGGGGCCGCCATGGTATGGGCCGGTTTCCGCCAGGAGCGCCGCCTGATGCGCGGCCTCGGCATCCTGTTGCAGTTTGCTGCCGGCGCAGCCTTCCTCATGGAGATCTCCCTGCCGGCCGGAAATCTGGCGGTGCTGAACAGCATCTGCCTGGGAAGCCTGCTGCTCAGTCTTTCGGCCTTGATCAGTGCCCGGACCATCCACAGCAACAGCCACAGGGCCGATGAGCTGGAGACGGTGATCGGGCGCATATTGACCGCCTGGGGTCTAGTGTGGTGGTTTGGAGGCGGCTTGAACGAGATTGGCGAACATGCGCGGCACGAGCTGACCTACAACGCACGCCTGGTCTTCATCGCCATCTCCTGTGGTGCCTGTCACCTGGTCGAACGGCGTCTAATTTGGCAGGACCTAGCCTGGCCGTCTGTTCTGCTGATCCCGTTCATGGTCATATACGCGCTGTTGGGCAATCATCATCATCCGCTGGCCAACTTCGGTTGGCTGACATGGCCACTGGCCTTCGGGATTGCCTGGTGGCTGCTGCATGCCCGTGACGAGGAACTGGACGATACGGTCCGTGGCTGGCTGCACGCCGTCGCCCTCTGGCTGCTGGCCGGCCTGCTCACCTGGGAGTTGGGCTGGCAGGTCTATTTCTTCCTCGCTGACAAGGGGAGTTGGTTCAGCATCAGCCGGGGTATCGTCCCGACCGTGCTGCTGGCCCTGTTGACTGGTTGCAGCAGGCGGATCGCCTGGCCGCTACGGCGGCACAAAGAAATCTACCTAGGTCTGGCAGCGGTGCCGCTGGCCGCCTGGAGCTTGGCCTGGGCCATGTCCGCAGCATTCACTCAGCAAGGCGACAGCTGGCCATTCCCTTGGCTGCCGTTGTTCAATCAGCTTGACATAACTATCGTCGCCAGCCTTGGCGCATTGATCTGCTGGCTGTTACGGTTGCGGGCCATCCCAGCTTTGGCGTGCTATGTGGAAAGCAGCGGTTCCCTGTCGCAAAGTGGCATGGTTGCTGCTGTCTTCATTTGGCTCAATTCTATCCTGGCCCGCGCCCTGCACTTCTGGGGCGGCGTACCTTTCAATGGTGACGCCATGTTCAGTTCCAACCTGGTACAGACCAGCTACACCCTGTTCTGGAGCCTGCTGGCGCTGTGCATTATGGTGGCCGCTGTCCGGCACGCCCTGCGCAAGGTCTGGATGGTTGGCGCCGGGCTGCTGGGAGTTGTAGTGGCCAAGCTGTTCCTGGTGGACCTGGCCAGCCACGGCACGGTGGAGCGTATTATATCCTTTGTCGCGGTGGGTTTGCTGATGCTGGTAATCGGCTGGTTTGCACCGGTGCCGCCGCGAAGCGGTGATGAAAACAAGGCATGAACGCTTGAAAAGAATATTTGATAAAAATTGCAATACTTGTGCTAATAAAGAGCGGGGTGCCCTGACACCCAAGGAGTGTCGTCATGAAACGCCTGCTGTTTGCCTTCACAATCATGTTCTCCCTTTTCCTGACACTGTCGGCATTCGCTGCCGATGCCTGCAAAAAACATCTGGCCGCCGTTCATGGAACCAGCCGCGAGGCGCTGGAAAGTTCGCTGAAGAGGGAAACCGTGGAATTCCGTACCTTGGCGGAGCGGGCCCTGACCCTGCGGGCCGAGACCATCAAGATCGGCAGGTCAATCAAGGAAAAGATGGACAGTGGCAAGCCGCTGACCGGGGTGATGCTGTCGCTCTCGTCTGCCATGCTGCTGTACGACAACTACCTGCTATCCATCTCGCTCTTCGAAGGGGACAGCAAGCTGCGACGCATCCTCAACGAGCGCGATCCCGGTTATGCCGTCACTAGCGCCGCCCTGGTCAAGGTGACCCTCAACTACAACTCCATCTCCAACCGGGCCAGGGTACGCAAGGCCATCAAATTCTATGAAAAAGAATCCACCCGTTTCACTAAGTCACTGGAGCAGAACCCTGATAATAGCTACCTCAATCTGCTGATTGCCCAAAGCCCCTCCTACTCCATGGTCAAGAAGTGGTCCCCTTTCTATGTAGTTGGCCGCAAGCTGGGTTTCCTGACCGGGGTTACCTGCGATACCCTGACCGGCATGGAACGCGAGGGGGTCAGTCTGTTCAGCATGGTCTTCGGCAACGCGGTCGGACTGGTGGAGACCCGCCGCGGCAAGCTCTACCGCAAGGGTGATGTGCTGGCCGACGTGAGCAGAACTCTCCAAGCAGGCGACATCCTGCTGGAGAAAACTCCCTTCCGGCTGACCGACAAGCTGATCCCCGGCTACTGGGGGCATGCGGCGGTCTGGGTCGGCAGCGAGGCGGAGCTGAAGGAGCTGGGAATCTGGAATAATCCCCTGGTGGCCAGCCATCGCGACGAGATCCGAGAGGGGCGGTTGGTGGTGGAGGCGTTGCGCTCGGGGGTGGAGATGAATTCACTGGAGCACTTCCTCAATATCGACAGCATCGGCATCCTGCGCAAACAGGATCTGAGCCGCGAAGCGCGCGCCGCCACGGTGCTGCAGGCGCTCAGGCAGGTGGGCAAGCCCTACGATTTTAACTTCGACGTGGAATCCAAGGGACGGGTCTACTGCTCCAAACTGGTCTATCTGAGTTACAGCGGCATCGACTGGCCCACCAGGAAGTCGCTGGGACGCACCACCTTCACTCCCGATGACGTGGCCGTCAAGGCCGCCAAGGACGGCCCGTTGCAGCTGGTGACATTCTACCATGACGGCCAGCGGGTCAGCGATGCACCCATAGTCCGGATGGCGGAGTTGATGGGGGTAGCAGGTAAATAGAATTATCTGAAAAATATCAGAGGATTGCGTGTTGAGAATGGTTATTTTATCGATACTTTTATGTACACTTTTCTGTCCAGTGCTGGCAACTGCCGCACAAACAACACCGGATCCCACCTTCCAGAAGCGCATTGCCGCCGACAGCAAAGCCTTCGTCATTCTACGGAACAACCTTGTGAAGGCATCGGAATTTGCCCGTTCCCGCCCTGACCTGTTCAATCCGGCCAAGGACAAGAGGAATGGCCTGTTGACGCGAGAAGACAAGCTTGCTATCTGGAACACTTGGAGCAGCGTGCTTGACAGCATTGCCGGCCTTGACCAACTGCGTCGTGGGCATAAAAAATTTGACCAGTTCCAGGATTACGAGCGTAAAAAAACATCCTTCGCCATTGCTAACGCGTCATTTCTGGCCAGCTACCGCCATGCACTGGAGTTCATCGCCTTGGTCGACAGGAATCCGGCCTTGGATATAATCCTGAACGAAGAGGTCCCGGAGTTGGGCATACCGTCACGCAGCTTTGGGCGCTTCAAGTTCCGCTTCCTGAATGTGGCAATTGCCGGCGAGTTCGCAGCTCTACAGGTGATCGCAAAGACATATGGGAACGGTCCTCAGGAACTGCGCGACACTATCGGAGATGACAGCCGGGTTATCTGGGAGATGGGCAAGGGCAAAGGGTATGGGCTGACCCTCAAGAACGCCCTGGCAATAGTTCAAAAGACCGGATTTGCCGCCTGGTTTCCGTTACAGAAAGGGGTTTCGGAGTGGATGGGGAACACCAAGGTTGTGCGGCCGCACAAACACCTGATCTCTAATAAACAGATTGAGGACATGGGCCAGCGCCTCCAACCGGGGGATATAATCTTTGAACGCCATGAATGGTTCCTTTCCAACATGGGACTGCCCGGGTTCTGGACTCACGTAGCATTTTTCATAGGCACGACCAACGAGCGACGGGTATTTTTCAACGATCCCGAGGTCCGTGAGTGGGTCAAGGGGCTGGGCATGGCTGACGGCGATTTCGAGGCCCTGCTGCGTTATCGCTACCCGACCGCCTACGGCAGAAGTCTGATTCCGAAGGAGGACAAACATCCGGCTCGCATCCTGGAGGCAATCTCGGAAGGGGTTTCATTCACATCGCTGGAATACACCGGTTCAGCTGATTCCATCGCCGTGATCCGCCCGCGACTCTCCAAGCGGGACAAGGCCCTGGCCATCCTGCGCGCATTTCAATACAGCGGCCGTCCATATGATTTCAATTTCGACTTTCAGACTGACTCCGCCCTGGTCTGTTCCGAGTTGATCTTCAAGGCTTACGAGCCTGGGGGCGGCATGAAGGGGATGCATTTTCCGGTGACCGAGGTGCTGGGGCGCAAAGTCAGCACTCCCAACAACATGGTGCGCCAGTTCGCCGAACAATCGAGTGAGAAAACTGCCCAGGCTGATTTCGTGATGTTTCTGGATGGATTCGAGAAGGAAAAACGGGCGGTGGAGTCCACCCCGGAGCAGTTCCGCGCCAGCTGGCAGCGCCCCAACTGGCATATCCTGATCCAGGACGCGCCGCTCGAGGCAAGGAAGTAATGACTATGGGTGGTGCTGTCGCCGCAACGACGCAGACTTGATCGTCTAGCCCCCATAACATCTCGCGCAACCATGCTTTTAACCAGATAGCCGCGACGGTTTTGGCCTCTGGAGAGTAATTTCCCAATTGCAAGAAATTGGGAAACGTCCCACCTGAGTGTTAACTGTACCCTGTTTTGTACCCTGAATACTTGACAACATGGTCAACATGGGCATATATTGGCAACAATTGAATCCAAATAAATCAACAACTTCCGTAAGTTAACGGTCGCGAAAATTCGGGCAGATATTTCTCATAACCCGAAGGTCGAAGGTTCAAATCCTTCCCCCGCAACCAAAAAAAACTCAGCCACTTAGGAAATTTCCTAAGTGGCTTTTTTGTTGACTTGTACAAAATGCGTTGTTTGACCCATTTCGGTGTCTAGTGCGTAGAGTTTGGAAGCGAGGTGATCATACCACAAGGTCATCTTGAATGATTTGAGTCCCACGGTGGTAATGTCTACCCCAACCTTTCGTTACCCGCATCAGGAATAGTAACGTAAAGACGGTTAACCGGATAGTGCTGAATTTTTACGAAAAACGTGGACTGCGGTCGCCTTAAACGATGCAAACACCTGAGCGCCCGGTTTTAACAACAGGTTTTCAAGAGATTGGTTGGTAATTGATGCAACCAGAGAAAATCCGCAATCCAGATAAACCTTGGTAAACAGTCCCAGCTGAACTATTTTAACAACAGTGCAGGGAAAAATGTTTCGGGTACTGGTCTTCGCTTCCGGGTTTTTCAGGGAGATCGCCACGTGCTCCGGACGAATACAGATCACAACCGATTCCTGTGGCGCCCCATCACCCATGATCTCCATGATCTGCCCTGCAACTGAGACAGAAAACAATCCGTTGTCTGAATCGGTGACCGTTCCGGTAAAGATGTTTTCCATGCCGACAAAGGTGGCTACGAACTCATTTGCCGGCTGGTTATTGATCACCGTGCTGCATCACCACTACCCGGTCGGCAAGCCGCAGGCAATCCAACTGGTCGTGGGTCGTCAAAATGGCTGTAGTGCCTGATTCCCTCAGGACCAGTTCCAGATCGTCGCTCAAGGCCTGCCGGGTTGGCGGGTCCAGGGCAACAAACGGTTCATCAAGCAGAACAATCTCGGGATTGGTGGCAAAGGCTCGTGCCAGGCTGGTGCGCTGAGCTTCTCCGCCGGACAGTTTGCGGGCGGAACGATCAGCAAGGTGCGAAATACGGAAACGATCCATACAGGATTTTACCCGCTCGTTGATTTCGCTCCGCCCGAGGTGTCGCAGCTTTAATCCTACCGCGACATTATCAAAAACGGTCGTATCAAAAAGTAGAGGTTCCTGAAATACCATGGCCAGCTTCCGGCGGTAATCCGTGGATGCAAAACCCGGAACAATGGGTTGTTGGCGGAAGAAAATATCTCCTGATTCCAGGGGGAGCAATCCGGCCAGCGCCAGCAGAAAACTGGATTTACCAGTGCCGTTCGGGCCGATCAAGGCAACGGTTTCATTGCTGTGGAGGACAAATGACGGTATCTGAAGCACCCTTGAGCCGCCACGTACAACCGAAAGGTTGCGAATCTCAAGCAACGGATCAATGTTGCTCATCGTGGCCGCTCACGCTGCTGAATGACTGTCAGCAGATAGTTTACGCTGAAAGCCAGCACCATAAGAATCAGGGACAGGGCAATAGCCACATCAAAGTTACCTTTTCCTGTCTCCATTACCGTAGCGGTAGTTAACACCCGCGTATGCCCCTTGATATTGCCCCCCACCATGATAGACGCGCCAACCTCGGATATGACGCCGCCGAAACCGGCCATCACTGCGGCAAGCAGAGGCAGTCGGGCTTCACAAACGAGGATCCAGACTGTTTGCAGCCTGGTGGCTCCCAATGCCTGTATCTGCAGCTTGAGATTTGCGGGGAGGTTCTGGATCGAGGCGACCGTAATGCCGGTTACGATAGGAGTGGCGATGACCGCTTGGGCCAGAATCATGGCGGACGGGGTGTACAGGATTTCCAGAAAACCAAGGGGGCCGTTGCGCCACAGGAATAATGTCACAAACAGACCGACCACAACCGGTGGTAACCCCATGCCGGTATTGACAAGACTGATGGCAAGCCGCCGGCCGAAAAAATCGGACAATGCGAGAATAACACCAACCGGAATACCGATAAACAGGCTGGCAAGCGTAGCGGTGCAGGATATTTTCAACGAAAGCATCGTAACTGCCAGCACCTCGGCGTCAAGGCTGACGATAAGATTCCAGGCTTTAATGATGCCTTCGATAAAGAGTTCCATTCGTGCTCCGGGTTTTCAGTGTTCCACGTTGGCTGTCAAGTGCATCAGCAGCGGGATTTTAATCCGCCAAGTGCATAAGGTCTGATTGCAGGGTTTTCAGCTTTAGTCTTCAGTTTTGGTTTTAACAGGCAGATATCGTTAACCTTTTCCTTGGCCCGCCGATAGCCGAGGGCTATGGACAGGCGCGAGGCGCTCTGACAGAGGAGGGGAAGCAATTCGTTTTCGAGCCGGGAACCGGTGAGACGCATTTGGGGACCCAATATGCTGAGCGCGCCGAAAATTGCTCCATTTGAGTCAAAGACTGGCGCCGCAATCTCCATTACCCCTGGATCATGTTCCTGATCGTCCACAGCGTAACCATTTTTTGCAACTTTAGCAAGTTCAAGGTGCAGAGCGTCAGGCAAAGTATTGGTGTGGGCCGTGCAGCCGTAAATTTCCTGCCCCGATAACAGATCCTTCTGTTTTAGCGGATCCATGAAAGCAAGCTGCACCCTCCCCGCAGCAGTGCAGTAAAGCGGCCTGCTGCTGCCAACCTGTTGGGTCACACGTACAGGAAGATCTGATTCAACTCCAACAAGAGAACAGGTATATCCATCCTTGATGACCGAAAAATAACAGGCTTCATGGCATTGCTGTTTAAGCTCGCTTAAAAATGGGTGTGCCTGACTCGCAAGATCAATCTGTCGTGTTGCGACCTGTCCAAGTGTCCGGGTCTTTATCCCCAGCCGATATTTACCGGTAGATGAGTTCTGTTCAATATAGTTTTTTGCCTTCAAGGTGACAACAAGGCGAAACACATTGTTTTTCTGAAGGTTCATACGATTACTCAAATCGGTTATACCAAGTTCCGTATCACCTTCCTGGAACTGCTCCAGCAGATCCAGTGCCCGTGATACAGTCTGAATTATGTAATTTTCCGCAACTGCTTTCATGCCGTTTCCCTGTCATCATAATCTAAGTTAATTATGTTAATCTCCATTGAAAAAAGATCAATCATCATTTGGCGCCCCCGCAAGGACGTCCCTTGACCTAACAGCAGCTTGCATACTTCGGCTACCTCCAGGCTGGCTACCAATGCAGGTGTGAATGACGGGTTTCCCAATGTTTCTTCAATACCCTTGCCGTTTTTCCAGGAACCATAGATGGTTTGCAGCGTATCTTCACCCGGAAACTGGGTGG
>Ga0209212_1004603_pt1 | contig 16928 bp, 13 predicted proteins | sample RifGroC2_FD_183996 | JGI IMG/M metagenome (GOLD analysis project Ga0209212, IMG submission 183996) | Groundwater microbial communities from Rifle, Colorado, USA - Groundwater C2 (SPAdes) (version 2) | ecosystem: Environmental > Aquatic > Deep subsurface > Groundwater | place: Rifle, Colorado...
CGTGCTTGCTGTGGTCGCCTGCTTGATTGCAGCCTTCGATGTGGGCTGCAATACGGCATATCTCGCCCAGGGTGAGAAGCTGTATACCGGTGCAGATGTGAATATTGAGGAGAAGGAAGATATCCCGGACAAAGGCGATCTGGAAGATCAGTTGGAACAGCTTGTCAAACCGGAGCCGAATGGAAGACTCCTCGGACTCTTCCGGTTCAAGCTGTGGATGTACAACATTGGGATCTTCAAGGAGAGTCTGGGTGAACCTCCCGTGTTGCTGCAGTCTGTTGCACCCGATCGGGTTGCAACCAGAATGCACACCCTCCTGGAAAACAAAGGATACTTCTGGTCGGATGTCAACTACATGATACGGGAAGAGGAAAACACCGCGGACATTCAATACAACATTGCAATCACATCACCATACAGTATAAACAGTATCGCTGTGAAGAATGGCACCGGCGTGTTACTTGAGACAATTCGCACCGCCATGGATGAAACACTTCTCGCCAAGGGAGACCCATATGACTTGGAGGAACTCAATCGGGAGCGTGAACGAATTGACGCGGTGCTGAAAGAGAGAGGCTATTTCTATTTCTCGCCTGACTTCATTGTGTTTCAGGCGGATAGTACTGCAGGGAATAAGACGATCGATCTTTCCCTTCAAGTCAAAAGGAACATACCTGTCGAGGCGGCGAGCGTCTACACGATAGGGAATATCTACATCTACTCCGGCTATTCGCTGAATCGCGACAGCGTCGCAATACTCGACGGCGACACCGCGAGCGTTGATGGCTGCTCCTACATTGACCTTGATGGGAAGTTTGAACCCTATGTCGTTGTCAGGTCGGTGTTCTTGAGGAAGGGTGAGATATACAGTAGGACCAACCACGACATCACATTGAACAGGCTCATGAATCTTGGAGTATTCAAGTTTGTGAATATCCGGTTTGTTGATGCCGCTTCGGCAGGCACCCCGCGTTTGGAACCGCATATCTATCTTACGCCTTTATCGATGAAAAGCATTCGCTTTGAGTTGCTGGGTGTTTCCAAGTCCAATAACCTTGCGGGGCCGGTGTTCGACGCCGTCTTCCGGAACAGAAACTTGTTGAATGGGGCTGAGCACTTCAAGTTAACCGGTGAGGTCGGTTATGAGATGCCTCTTGGAGGAGGGCAATCGGGAGGAAACTCGTACGAGATCGGAACACGCGGGGAATTGGAACTGCCGAAGTTCATCACTCCCTTTAGCTTGGGGAATCTGTCGAGCCGATTCGTCCCGAAGACGCACATCATGCTTGGAGTGCGTTTTCTGCATCGGCTGCAATACTATCAGTTGCTTTCGGTGGACGCATCATTCGGGTATAGCTGGAAGGAAACCATCAGCAGGGAGCATATGGTGAGTCCGCTCTCGATGACGTATGCTCATCTGACAAAAAGAACTCCGAAATTCAACGAATTGTTGAGTGCCAATCCGCTGTTGCGAAGAAGTTTTGAAGAGCAGTTTATCATCGGACAGAATTATTCATTCACATACAATACCCAGCACGAGAAGAATCATAAGAACCACGTGTACTTCAAAGGAAGCGTAGACCTTTCGGGAAACCTCCTGCAACTTGTGCAATCGCTGTGGAGCAAGCACAAAGCGACACCGGATGCTCCTTATAGAATCTTCGGAACGACATACTCAGAGTATTACAAATGTGATATCGACGTGCGGCACTACTATAATAGCGCTGATCAAACATCGTCAATTGCCAGCAGATTGATCGCCGGAATAGGCGTCGCGTATGGCAACTCTGCGACACTCCCCTATGTAAAGCAGTTCTATATCGGCGGGAGCAATAGCGTGCGAGCCTACGTTGCACGGGGTCTTGGCCCCGGGTCGTACAAGCGTCCTGACAGCGTTGCCTCACGATCCTTCATTGACCAGGCGGGGGATATCAAACTTGAAGCAAATACCGAATACCGGTTCCCCATTGTCAGTATTCTCAAAGGCGCACTCTTCGTCGATGCCGGTAATATTTGGCTGTTGCGGGAAGACCCAAGCCGCCCCGGCGGCAAGTTCTCCGGCAAAACCTTCCTCGATGAGATAGCCATCGGAACGGGCTTTGGCTTGCGGCTTGACCTCTCGTTTTTCATTCTTCGGTGTGACGTTGCATTCCCCCTGCGCGTCCCATCCCTCCCCAGTAATGAGCGTTGGGTAATTACGAAGATCGATTTCGGCGATCCGTCGTGGAGAAAAAACAACCTTGCGTTCAATATCGCCATTGGATATCCATATTGAGCCTGTTCCTACTCTCCCAAGTAGTTGCCCACAGGGTAACTGAACGGAGGGCGATGCAAGTGTTCAAAAACATCCCGCTTTTGTTTTCTGCCCCGGTGTTCCATTGAGTTTGTCTCGAAAGCTCACCTCGGATCGAACGAAAGTATGACCCCGTCTGCTGTTCCGGTTTCCGTCCCCCCTCGGCGAAGCTATCCCTCCGAGGATAAAATCGGGAAGGAGGGGTTATCACTCCCGAAGAAAAGCATGTGATTTTAGGCAGGATTAACTACTCTTTCATCCTTTCGGTCGATTGGATACCGCAGTTATCATCGGTACACTATGCCAAATAGAAAAAGAGACTATCCGCTCTTGGCCGGTGAAATCATGATAGCCACGGCGACTCCAAGCGTTCTGTCCGGTTTCATTGTTATTGAATGTGAATGCATATCCCCGCGTTCATCGGTCGCTTCGTTGCTGTTCGTTGCAGGGCGGCAACCGTTCTGGTTCGAAAGCGGCCGGGAATAAGTACACAAGGGTGCGACAGTGACGTACAAGGATTATTACAGGGTTTTGGGCGTTGGAAAGACCGCGACGCCCGGAGAAATCAAGAAGGCATATCGGGCACTTGCCAACAAATATCATCCCGATAAGGCCAGGGGGGATCACGCGGCTGAAGAACAGTTCAAGGATATCAACGAGGCAAATGAAGTTCTCAGCGATCCGGTAAAACGAAAAAAATACGACCGCTTTGGCGCGGACTGGAAACACTATCAAGAGGCAGGTGGGCAACCGGGAGGTTTTGATTGGTCGAAGTACGCAAGCGGTCGCGGTGCACAAACACACCGGGCAGGCACGAATGAATCCGATACGACGTTTGCCGATGTTGGCATCGACGATCTCTTTGAGGCGCTGTTTGGACAACGCAGTGGCCGGCGGCAGGGAAGACGGAGCGTTCTCATAAAAGGCGAGGATCTTGAAACAGAGACAACGCTTTCGCTTGAAGAAGCGTATCACGGTACGACGCGGCTCATCCACATCAACGGGCAAACGATCAAGGTGACGATCAAACCGGGGGTCGCTGACCGGCAAATGCTGCGAGTTGCAGGCAAAGGAACGAGTGGGCTGAGCGGCGCTCCAAACGGCGACCTCTATCTTACCGTCAAGATTGCGCCGCATCCGGAATTTCGCCGGAAGGGGAACGATCTCCATCGTGACATCCCTGTCCAACTCTACACTGCTGTCCTTGGCGGAAAAGCGCAGGTCACAACGCTGAAAGGCAACGTCAAAGTCAATATTCCGCGGGGCACGCCAAACGGCAGCGTTCTCAGACTTCAAGGACTTGGAATGCCCATTTATGCAAGAAAGAATGAGTTTGGAAATCTCTTGGTGAAAGTTGACATCGTGCTGCCGGAACAGCTCAGCGAAGAGGAAATCAACTTGTTCACGAAATTAGCAACATGGCGGAAATAGCTCCCCGGACCCGGGAACAATGATCGCTTGTTGACGCTTTGAGGTTTACAATACTGGGCCCTTTGTGACGGAGATTCGAAGCAACCAGAGATATAATGAACTGTGGAACCAAGAATAAAAATACGGTCGATTACCCGTGAAAAGCTTGAAGAGAATTTTCTAGCTTCGGTCTTTGGCAAATTCTTTATCGAAGTAACGTCTCTGGCACTGTTTACCGTGCGTTTCTTCAAGGAAGTGTGGAGGCCGCCGTACGAGCTCAATGAACTGTTGAAACAATCGTTCCTGGTCGGCTACAAATCCTTTCCGCTGGTGGCCATTACCGGATTCATCATTGGGCTTGTGTTGACGATTCAGTCAAGGCCCACCCTGGCAAAGTTTGGAGCGGTTTCGATGTTGCCTGCGATGGTTGCCGTGTCCCTCATAAGGGAAATAGGACCGGTGATTACGGCGTTGATCTTTGCCGGGAAAGTTGGTTCCGGAATCGGAGCAGAGCTGGCATCAATGAAGGTGACAGAACAGATCGATGCGATGCAGGTATCGGGCACGAATCCGTTCAAATATCTTGTCGTCACAAGAGTGCTCGTGGCAACAGTGATGCTTCCTCTCCTGGCTGTGCTGGCCGACGCGGTGGGCCTATTTGGATCATTTGCCGGCGTAAACCTCAAAGGACACGTCAGCCTGTCCTTCTTCTTTTCGCAGGTATTTCAGAGTGTCGATTTCAACGATTTGCTCCCGGCGATTATCAAGACGTTCTTTTTCGGATTTGCCATCGGTCTCATTGGATGTTATAAGGGCTATTATGCAAATACAGGGACAGAGGGAGTTGGGAAAGCGGCAAACTCGGCAGTCGTCTTCGCATCATTAATGGTCTTTATCATCGATATGATCGCGGTGCAACTGACAAGTGTGTATCAGTACTGAATCGAGTAAGTGAAAGAATGACGGAGAATGCAATACCGATAAAGAGCGAACAGGATGCTGCGCAAAACGGTTCTTTTGTTGTTGAGATGGTGCATCTGAGGAAATCGTTTGACGAGAATCAAGTGCTGCGGGATATCAACCTGGTGGTTCACAAAGGAGAGAACCTTGTTATCCTTGGAAAATCCGGAACCGGCAAATCGGTACTCATAAAATGCATCGTTGGACTGATTGACTGTGACTATGGTACACTTGTCATCTTTGGAGAAGATACTTCCCGTCTCTCGGAAGAACAGCTCATCGCGATGCGGAAGAAGATCGGTTTTCTCTTCCAAAGTGGTGCCTTGTATGACTCCATGACAGTGAGGGAAAATCTTCAATTTCCGCTGAGAAGGCAGGAGCGCTCGACCCCAAAAGAAACAATGAACTCGTTGATTACAGAAGCTTTGGAAAATGTCGGACTTGCGAAAGCGATTGATAAGACACCCGCAGAGCTTTCCGGCGGGATGCGAAAGCGGCTGGGTCTGGCCCGAACATTGATTTTGAAACCGGAGATCATGCTGTATGACGAACCGACAACCGGGCTCGACCCCATTACGTCAAAGGAAATAAGCAAACTGATCCTGGAAGTGCAAAAAACGTATAACACCTCTTCCGTGATCATTACACACGATATGGAATGTGCAAGACTTACAGCAGATCGAATCATCCTGATCAAAGATGGAATGTGTGAGGCCGAAGGATCATTCGACGAGCTGAAGAATTCACCGGATGCGTGGATACGGTCGTTCTTTGAATAATCGATTTCCAAACTTGAAGAGTTGATGAAATGAAAAAGGATACCAGCAACAAGATCAAATTGGGGATATTTATCTCCATCGGAATGACGGTATTCATTATCGGAATATATTTTATCGGCGAGGGACAGCAACTCTTTAGAAGCACGTTCCGCATCAGCGGAGTATTCAAAGACGTTGCCGGACTTCAGGCAGGGAACAACGTGCGGTTGTCGGGGGTGAACGTGGGGGTCGTGGACAATATTCAAATTGAAAGCGATTCTTCCACGAGAGTTGAGATGCTGATCGACGAAGACGCGCGCATGTTTATCAAAAAGGATGCAATTGCAGCGATCGGCTCAGAAGGATTGATGGGGAATAAGATGCTCATTATCACTCCAGGGACGGGAGGAAAGAAAGAAATAGAGAACAACGATTCTGTGGCAACGACAATGCCGATGAACATGGATGAGTTGTTTGTGTCGTTAAAAACAACGATTGATAACACTTCCAGCATTACGAGCGATTTGTCGAAAATCACAAACAATATCCAATCGGGCAAAGGAACATTAGGGAGGCTGTTAATGGATCAATCGATGAGGCAAAATGTCGATTCGACACTTGTGAACTTGAAACAAGGCTCTGCCGGGTTCAAGATCCTTATGGACAAGGCAAATGACATTGATGGAATTCTGGCATCGTTGAAGACAACGATTGATAACACATCCAGTATCACGGGTAATTTGTCGAAGATCACAGACAGCATCCATGCGGGCAAAGGAACCATCGGAATGCTGTTAATGGATTCAACGATGAGGCGCAACATGGATTCTACGGTTGTGAATGTGAAAAACAGTTCAACAGAACTCAAGCTCCTCCTGGAGAAGGCCAAAGATAGCTGGCTCATATGGAGTTTCTAAAATGAGGCAATCGCGTCTCAAACAGTCTCCGAATGCATGAACAGGAGTAGATAGTGGTGAGAGTCAAGAAGAGTAATAAACAGAAGATCGTTCTTTTTAGCCTCGAAGAACCGCGTTATGCTCTTTCTTTGTCTGAAGTTGTAAAAGTTGAACGTGCAGTGGAGATCTCGCATGGACCGAAAGCAGGCCAGGCGGTCTTAGGGGCCATTAATTACCATGGGGAGAACATCCCTATTGTTGATATGCGGAAGCTTTTTCGGGTGGCCCGGCGCGATATGCGCCTGGAAGATCAATTCATTATTGCGCGGACTTCTCGACGGCTTGTCGCGCTCGTGGTGGATTCGGTCAACGGCGTCTATGACGTTGAACACCATCAGACAATCGATGCGGGAGAAACCTTCCCATATACAGAGCATTGGTCCGGCATCCCTTCCATTGAACAGGGTGTTTACATGATCACCGATCTTGACAACTTCCTTTCTGTTGATGAAACAGGATTATCGGACCCAGCACGTATCGAAGGTGAGATTCAAACAGGAGAGCCGGTGTGATGACAAAAAGCCTCAATCCCGGACAAAAGAAGAGTGCAGCGATCGATTGGGACGAAATCAAAAGCAGGATGGCGTCTTTGCAGAAAGTCATTGAGCAAAAGGAAACTCTTTTGCAGGAAGAAAAGCGGTCGCTCTTGAAGCAAAGAGCGCGGGCGTTGGCGTCTCGTGAAAAAGATGACACCGCTCAACGGGGAAGTATAGAACTTGTCGTGTTCCGTTTAGGTTACGAAATATACGGAATCGAAACTGCGTTTGTCCGCGAAGTATATCCCCTCAAAGATTTTACGCCTCTGCCCGGTACGCCCTCCTTTGTCCTGGGGATCATCAATGTCCGCGGACAGATTGTCTCGGTCATTGATCTGGAGACATTCTTCACTCTGCCGCACAAAGGCCTGGGGGAGCTGAACAAGGTCATTATCATGTGCAACGAACGGATGGAGTTTGGTATTCTGGCCGATGGTGTGGAGGGGACACGCTCTGTTGCACGTGACGAGATCCTGGCGGTTCCGCCGAGCGTGAGAGGGATCGATGAAAAGTTTCTGAAAGGTGTAACCAAAGAGCATATTGTTTTGCTAAAGGCGGAAAGCATTCTCAACGATCAATCAATGATCGTTAACGATAGAGCACGTTAGACAAAAGGAAAACGCAATGAAACACTTCTTTAGCCATAATGGGGGCAAAGAACGGGCAGCCGAGCTCATTATTGCCAACAAGGAGCTCGCTTTTCAAAACGAAGAAAAGGAAAAACGGGCAGCCGAGCTCATTATTGCCAACAAAGAGCTCATCTTTCAAAACAAAGAGAAAGAAAAACGGGCGGCAGAGTTGATCGTCGCCAACAAGGAGCTTGCCTTTCAAAACGAAGAAAAAGAAAAGCGAGCGGCGGAGTTGATCATCGCCAACAAAGAACTCGCCTTTCAAAACAAAGAGAAAGAAAAGCGAGCGGCAGAGTTAATTATCGCCAACAAGGAGCTTGCGTTTCAAAACGAAGAAAAGGAGAAGCGGGCGGCAGAGTTGATCATCGCCAACAAGGAGCTCGCCTTTCAAAACGAAGAAAAAGAAAAACGGGCGGCAGAATTGGTTATAACGAACACAGACCTGTCCAACGTATTGAAGGAAGTGGGGAAAACGGTCAGTATCCTCACTGTTTCCTCGACCCAGATTCTGGCAGCCACGACCCAGGTGGCATCGGGAATTGCAGAAACAGCCTCCGCTATCAGAGAAACGACCACTACAGTTGAAGCGGTGCGGCAAGCGGCTCAACTTTCAAGCCAAAAAGCCAGCCTTGTTTCCGAGAATGCTCAACAGGTTGCTCAAGTAACCCAGAGCGGTCAAAAAGCCGTCGGTGAAACGATAAGCGGAATGGATGTTATTCAAAATCAAATGGACGCGGTTGCAAACACCATTGTCCGCCTGAGTGAACAAAGCCAGCAGATTGGGGGAATCATTGCCACAGTCACGGATGTAGCCGATCAGTCAAACTTACTGGCCGTAAACGCCGCGATCGAAGCGGCGAAAGCCGGAGAACAAGGGAAAGGATTTGCCATTGTCGCTCAGGAAATCAAATCTCTCGCACAGCAGTCAAAACAGGCTACAATACAAGTGCGAACTATTCTCAGCGATATTCAAAAAGCTACGAACGCGGCGGTAATGGCAACCGAACAAACTAGCAGGGCGGTAGAAAATGGAGTGAAGCAATCAATTCAGGCCGGAGAAGCAATTAAGAATTTGGCTGAGAGCAGCGGCAGGGCGGTGGAGGCGGCATCTCAGATTGTAGCATCGAGCCAGCAACAAGTTGTTGGGATGGATCAAATCAATGTGGCCATGAAAAACATTAACCAGGCCGGAACGGAAAATGCGGTAAGTATGAAGCAAACGGGGAATGCCGCAAAGGAGATAAACGAATTGGGGCTGACATTACTGCAGTTGGTGGAACAGTATAAAATATGACGTCGGCGGCTTTCATGATGACAAAGGAAGAAGAGTTTCTCAAACGGCTTCAGGCAGTGTTTCACGTTGAGGCGGAGGAGCATATCAATGTGCTTTCTTCCGGCCTCATCGCGCTGGAGAAAAATCCCCACAATGTAATGTCGCTGGAATTAATTGAAACCATTTTTCGTGAGGCACACAGCTTAAAAGGAGCGGCCCGTTCTGTCAATAGAAAAGATATCGAATCGTTGTGTCAGGCATTGGAGAGTCTGTTCGCAAAGTGGAAAGACAAGCAGATCGCATCTTCTGCCGAGCAATTTGACGTTGTTCATCAATCGTTGGACACCCTTTCAGCAATGATTTCCGGAACCGAGCCCAAATCCGTTGATGACGGGAGAGAAGTGATAAGAACATTACTCTCAATGACGGATAACACAGGCAACAAAACAAAACACGAGGCAACACGTTCTAAGAGAGCCTCAAGAGGGACGAAGGACCATGCCCAGCCTGTGAACGAGATGGTGGTAGGTAAACAATCACTCAATGAAACAATACAGTCAGGAGAAAGTGCCCAAGGTGCGCTTCCTGCAAGAAGCGCAATTGTATCGGTTGAATCAGTCGAAGAGAAACCGCCGCAATGGGAAACAGTGCGAATACAAACGTCAAAACTGGAGCCGCTGTTTCTACAGGCTGAGCAGATGATTCAATCGAAAATAGCCTCTATTCAAAGGTCAGTCGAGCTGAAGAATATCTGTCATGTTGTTGGAACGTGGAAGGCAGAATCAAGAAAATTAGAATCACGGCGATATAGTGATAGCGGACTTCAGGCAAGAGAGATCATTCAGTGGACAAACGAACAGCTGGATGAAACGGAGCGCAGTATCCAAGCCGTCACCGATGCAATAGAAAGCGACCAGCGTTCACTGGGACGGATGATCGACGATCACGTGGAATCAATGAAGAATATCTTGATGGTTCCCGTGTCAACAGTCATTGAAGTATTTCCGAGACTCGTGCGTGACTTGTCCCGGAGTCAAGGTAAAGAAGTAGAGTTGGTAATTCACGGTAAAGAGATAGAAGTTGACAAGCGGATTGTGGAAGAACTGAAGGATCCGTTGATGCATTTACTGAGAAATTGTATTGACCATGGAATTGCGAAACCGGAAGAACGATTGGGAAGGAGACAAACATCCCACGGGACTATTACGCTCACGTGTACGGTTATAGACGGCCGTAACCTGGAAATACGCATTGCAGACGATGGTATCGGTATCGATGTTGACAAAGTCATTGAGGCCGCTCTCAATGCAGGCATCGTCTCAAAAGCGGCTGTACGAAAGATGAGCAAGGACGAATCGATGGACATGATATTTCATTCCGGAATTACGACGAATGGGATAATCACGGACATCTCCGGGCGCGGACTGGGTTTGGCTATCGTTCGAGAGAAAGTGGAAAACCTTGGCGGAAAGGTCTACGTGGAAAGTCAGGCCGATATTGGCACGGCGTTCCGCCTTGTTCTGCCCTTGGCTCTTTCCACCGTGCGGGGAGTTTTAGTCAAAGCGTCGGAGCGCTTCTTCTTGATCCCGACAGGCAATGTGGAACGTGCCCTGAGGGTCAGCAGCGAAGAGATAAAGACGGTGGAAAAGCGGGAAACTCTTGTAATCGATCAGGCAGGCATTATGCTCACGGAACTTCGTGATGTGCTGCATTTACATGACAAACCAAATGCACTGCTGGCTCAAAAGGGCACGACACCTCCCCCGCGCTTTGTCTACGTTGTTGTTCTTGCCCAGGGTACAAATCGTATCGGTTTCAAGGTTGATGAAATAATCGATGAACAACAAATCCTGATAAAACCCTTAGGCAGGCAATTGAAAAGTGTACGGAATATAAGCGGGGCCGCAGTTCTCGGTTCCGGTACAGTAGTGCCGGTCATTCATGTTTCGGATGTGATGAAGTCGGCATGGGATCATATTGCGACCGGGAGAACAACACAATATGAAATACAGACAGAGGCACAGGTTTCCAGGGTGCTGGTGATCGACGATTCAGTTACGTCTAGAACACACCTGAAGAACACCCTTGAATTCGCAGGATATAATGTTATCACCGCGGTAGACGGCGTTGACGCGCTGACGAAGGCCCTCGCGGGAGAATTCGATCTCATCGTCTCTGATGTTGATATGCCGCGGATGAACGGATTTGAACTCACAGCAAGGATACGCAAGGACAAGAGATTATCGAAAGTACCTGTAGTGTTGGTGACGGCACTTGAATCGACGGAAGATCGCCAGCACGGGATCGATGTTGGTGCCAATGCGTACATTGCCAAGAGTAGTTTTGATCAGAGTAATTTGCTGGACGTCATCAAAACACTGTTGTAGCTGCCCGGGGATGTGATCGGCAAGAACGGGTCCAGGTACAAATGGCGAGCAATACTCGAGAGTCACAAAAAAATGACCAAAGTTCTCATCGTAGAAGACTCACTCGCTATGCAGCAGTTACTCAAGCGGGCAATCAGCTCCGATCCGATGTTGACGGTTGTCGGTATCGCATCTGACGGTGAAGAAGCTCTGGAAGCGGTAAAGGAACTGCATCCGGATGTTATTGCAATGGGTTGGCAGATTCCAAAATTAGACAGGTTGGAGACAACGCGCATTATCATGGAAACAACGCCGACGCCGATTGTCATAGTGACTGGAAGCGTTGCCGCGAATGTTGCGGCAGTTTCCTTCCGTATGATTGAAGCTGGAGCTTTAGCGATACTGCGACAACCGCCGGGTACGGGTCACCCCGATTATCAAAGAGAAACACAACAGTTAACCCGGACACTAAGACTCATGTCAGAAGTAAAATTGGTTAAACGAACGATGCGCGCTTCGCGAGTACATGAGACAGGTAAACTGTCGGTCGACACATTCCTTCAAGTGGAATCGGACATTCAGATCGTTGCTATCGGTGCATCGACAGGCGGACCGAATGTTTTGCAGACAATACTTTCCGGATTACCGAAGGATCTTTCGGTGCCGTTATTCGTTGTTCAGCACATCTCAAAAGGGTTCACAGCGGGATTTGTTGAATGGTTGCAGAATACGACCGGCTTTCCGTTGCATGTTGCTTCCCAAGGTGAATACCCGCTGAGGGGACACGGGTACGTCGCCCCGGACGATTTGCATATGGAAGTTGAACGAGGGCCCAGGATTACACTAAACCATAATGGTTTGGAACATGGTCTGCGTCCTTCCGTCGCCTGCCTCTTTCGTTCGGTCGCACAACATTTCGGTTCCAATGCAGTCGGGGTATTACTAACAGGAATGGGGCGGGATGGAGCAGATGAATTGAAAGTCATGAAGGAAAAAGGGGCGATTACTTTTGTGCAGGATGAAGAGAGTTCTATTGTACACGGTATGCCTGGTGAAGCTATAAAACTGAAAGCGGCGACGTATGTTCTCTCACCTGAAGAAATAGCGGTTGCTCTGACAGCGCTCATAAAGAGAAATGAAAGTGTGATCGTATGAAAGACAAAAAGATTGCCGTAAAAGGGATCGATGTGATCGTGATAGCGGAAGACAGTCCGACTCAGGCTGAACATTTGAAATATCTTCTTGAGAAGCATAAGTATAAAGTACTCGTGGCGAAGGATGGCAAGGAAGCCATAGGAATGGTTCTTGAACATAAACCGTCCCTGGTGATCACCGATATCGTCATGCCGGAAATGAATGGTTACGAGCTTTGTAAAGAGATAAAATCTCGTGAGAAGACCATGAACATTCCCGTCATTCTGCTGACATCGTTTTCTCGATCGGAAGATGTGTTGGAAAGTATTTCTTGTGGAGCCGATAATTTCCTTACCAAACCCTTTCGGGAAGAATATGTTGCCTCACATATTGAACAGATGCTGGCCGACAGAGAAATTCAAAAAACAGAATCGATCAAAGTTGAATTGGAAGTACTCGTGAGAGGGAAGAAGCGGGTTATTACGGTGGACCATCAGCAGATACTGACCCTGCTCATCTCAACGTATGAAGCGGCGGTTCAAAGAAACGACGAATTGGCCCAGGCACAAGATGAGTTGAAGAAGCTCAATGAACGTCTGGAAGAACTGGTAACGGAACGAACTGCAGCCCTTTCGGCAGAGGTCGCCGTTCGCAAACGTACCGAGGAAGCGCTGCGCAAAAGCAAGGAACACGGTCGCGGGATTACTGGCTGAAGGCCCGGGCATTTCTTTTGTATCAATAAAGGGCATGCTATGAGCATGATCGTCATGAAAGATGGTTCACAGGTTTATTACAAAGACTGGGGATATGGACAACCTGTCGTCTTCAGTCACGGCTGGCCGCTCAGTGCCGATGCCTGGGAGAGCCAGATGGTCCACCTGTCGTCGAACGGTTATCGCTGTATCGCCCACGACCGTCGGGGGCACGGTCGGTCAAGCCAGCCCTGGAGCGGCAACGATATGGACACTTACGCCGACGACCTGTCAACAGTCATCGAAACGCTCGACCTGAGGGGCATCACGCTGGTCGGCCACTCGACCGGCGGAGGAGAGGTCGCGCGCTACATCGGGCGCCACGGCACCAGGCGAATCGCCAAAGCCGTGCTGGTGGGCTCAGTGACGCCCCTGATGCTCAAGACGGACGCCAATCCCGGCGGCTTGCCGATGAATGTGTTCGACGGCATCCGTGCTGGCGTCGCTGCCGACCGCTCGCAGTTCTTCAAGGACCTGACAATGCTGTTTTACGGAGCCAACAGGCCGGGTGCGAAAGTCAGCCAGGGCGTCCGCGATGCGTTCTGGTTCCAGGGTATGCAGGGTGGTCTCAGGAACGAACTCGAATGCATCCGGGCGTTTTCCGAGACGGATTTTGCATCGGATCTCAAGAAGTTCGACGTGCCGACGCTCATCATCCACGGTGACGACGACCAGATGGTGCCGATCGACGCATCGGCCCGCGCCACGTCCAAACTTGTCAGGAAGGCGACCCTGAAGGTCTACCCTGGCGGCCCGCACGGACTCGCGGACACGCACAAAGACAAGCTCAATGCCGACCTTCTCGCCTTTCTCAAGGCGTGAGGGTCCCTTCTCTTCGGAAAATGTCGTTGTCCGTCCAATAGTCAAAAGCATTGCCATCATGTCAAAAAGCGGGTGAAGTCATGAAACATACAAGAGAACACTTCGTCGGAGCTCTCTTTCTCTCCGGTGCGCTGGTTCTTGGCGCCGAATCTTCTTTTGGTCAACAGAAAAAAGAGTCAAGTTATTCGCCGGTCATCGAGGATCCGTTTGAAATGGCTATGGCCCATGACAAATCCCGGAAAGCAATGGTGATGAAACGTCAGATGGATTTGCTCAATGAACGCTACGACCTTTCGAAGAAGGTGACAACCGAAGTGACCATGTCCAAAGGAAAACCGCTGCCTGTCGGGCCGACAGCAAGATTGAAAGACGGATGGACATGGGAGAAACTGGCTGATATGACACCGGAGAAGATCAAGGAGGAAGGTCTTTTCCCGTATCTTCCTTTGCCCCATCCCAATCATGTTTCCGGTGGAATGCTGTTCACACAGATTCAGGTAAAGCAGTTCCCGCGCCTTGAGCGGTTTGATTTGGATTTTGACATACCCGAACATTTTCTTCCTGAATTTCCCCCGCCGGTCTACTTGACCACCCACAAAGACATGGGCGACGTTTCCCAGGGTCAGGTGATTTCGCTGGACAACTACTATGAGATATTCAACGGGATCCTAAACCCAAAGCAATTAGAGGGGCTGCGGCTACTGGTCACGCAGTTTCCTCAACAGCAATTCAATGCGACTGCAGGCCGAAAGAGCGAAAAGCCCAGCCAGGGGGTGGCGTGCTTTGATTGCCATGTGAACGCACATACTTCCGGTGCCACCCACCTCGTTGGCGACATTCGTCCCCAGTCTCACCGAAACCGTATTGAAACCCCTTCGTTGCGCGGTGTCAACATCCAGCGGCTGTTTGGCTCCCAGCGGGCTCTCAAGACCGTGGAGGATTTCACGGAATTTGAACAGCGCGGCGCTTATTTTGATGGAGACCATCTAACCGCTGCAAAAAAAGGAGTGAACATCCTCGAACGGGGAAGTCAGGTTCACTTCATGGCTGAATTTCAGGCTCTTTTGGATTTTCCTCCGGCGCCGAAGCTCGATTTCTACGGACGGCTTGATCAAGCGAAGGCAACCAATTCAGAAAAGAGAGGAGAGAGGATTTTCTTTGGCAAAGGGAGGTGCGGCGTTTGTCACGATGCTCCTTACTACACCGACAACCAAATGCACGACCTCCGGGTGGAGAGATTCTACAAGGCCCAAACGATCAACGACCAATACATCAGGGCCGAAGGGCCTATCAAGACATTTCCGCTGCGGGGGATAAAGGACTCTCCTCCGTACCTGCATGATGGACGACTCCTCACTCTGGAGGATGTTGTTGAGTTCTTTAACCTCATCCAGCAGCTCAAGCTGAGCAGCCAGGAGAAGAAAGATCTGACTGCATTTCTCAGGCAGTTGTGATCTGATGACCCATGAATGCGTCGATCGACAGAGTTGATTGGAGTTCAACGGTACGGCAAGGCGCTCAAAGAAACAGCCGCGGGGCCAAAACCGGCGCTGGAAAATGAATCGGATCGTCATGAAAACTCTCGCTGCCAGGTTTAAGGGTTATGGCACCCTCCTGAAAGAAACGTACCGGCGATGGAGAGACATCCGCCCGGAGCTCATGGCGGGAGGACTGGCCTTCTTTGCGATTCTTTCGGCAACTCCCTTGCTGGTCATTCTGATTGGACTTTTGCGGACTGTCGTTGCCAGAGCTGATGTGGTTGCGCAGCTGGATGCCGTTCTTAGTCCGCAGGTGGGTGGCTTGGTTCGGGAATGGCTGCTTCCTGCCCAAGGTTCGGGTTTGGCGACCCTGACAGCGTTCAGCGCCCTCGTGCTTCTTTATAGCGCCTCACAGGTATTTATTCAGCTTCGGGCGTCACTCAATGTCATGTGGAACGTGCCCAATAAAAACCGGCCGAGTTGGCAAGGGTTTGTCAAATCCACCACAGCGCCCTTACTCATGATCCTGGCCGCGGGACTTTTTGTGTTGGCGTTCATCATGCTCGACGCAGGGATCGAAATCGCCAGCCGGAATTTGGGGACGTCTCTCCCGGTATTGGGCCGCATTGTTCCCTGGAAGATCGCTAGTCTGATTTGTTCTCTGGTGCTTTTTACTTTTTTTTTCGGGGGGATATTCAAATTGGTGCCTTCACGCGAACTCCGTTGGCGAAACGTCTGGCCGGGGGCGTTTCTCACCTCGGGACTTTTTGCGTTGGGTAAGTTGGGGCTGACACTGTACTTCAATTGGGTCTCGTTCGATTCCCTCTACGGGACGGCCGGGTCTATGATCGTGATCATGTCTTGGGTGTATGCGTCCGCCCAAATCTTCTTCTTTGGGGGAGTTTTCACGAGCGTTTACTCCAAAAAGATGAGAAGGCTGAATTGAGATCAGTGATACCTCAGTACCATGAGTGGTCGAGGTTGGTCAGGCGAATCGAGATTCGGAAAGATATTCGTACTTTCGATGATTGCTTCGGATGACTTGTCAAAGTGAACAAACGTAGACCTCGCTGTGCCATCTCCCCGAATCCATATTTCGTCGACAGTGGAAGGTTTCGAAATCGCCGCGGGACGCGCGATCGCCGCGGCGATTACGGCGGCTGTTCGTGAACGGCGCGGATGCATGATTGCGCTCTCCGGCGGCTTGACGCCACGGGGTGTGTACCGCCGTTTGGGCGATATGCTGACATCCCAATCGACGGATTTAGGCCGGACCCATCTTGTTTTCACCGACGAGCGGATGGTGAGCCCGGATGATCCCAGCAGCAATTATGGGATGATCCAACGCGAATTGATTTCCCGCGTTCACATCCCCCCTCTTAATGTTCACCGAATAAAAGGCGAGTTGGAAGTGGAGACCGCTGCGCGTGAATACGAGCGGGAATTGCAGGGAGTGTTGCCGCTCTTTGCCGGCCGGTGTGACATAATTGTGTTGGGAGTTGGCGAGGATGGGCATACTGCATCGCTTTTCCCCGGAACCGACATTCTTCAGGAACGGGGT
>Ga0209212_1004604_pt1 | contig 16928 bp, 11 predicted proteins | sample RifGroC2_FD_183996 | JGI IMG/M metagenome (GOLD analysis project Ga0209212, IMG submission 183996) | Groundwater microbial communities from Rifle, Colorado, USA - Groundwater C2 (SPAdes) (version 2) | ecosystem: Environmental > Aquatic > Deep subsurface > Groundwater | place: Rifle, Colorado...
CCATGCGCTCGCGCCGCACCTTCGACTGGATCACCTCAACGCCGCACTTGTCGCAGACGATGCCCCGGTGCTTCATGCGTTTGTATTTTCCGCAGAGGCACTCCCAATCCTTGATGGGGCCGAATATTTTGGCACAGAAAAGCCCGTCTCGCTCCGGCTTGAAGGAACGGTAATTGATGGTCTCCGGCTTCTTCACTTCGCCGTAGGACCACTCCCGGATGCGCTCCGGAGACGCAATCCGGATGCGAATGGCATCGAAATTAATATCCTTGGGCTTTTCGAACAGGCTCAAGGCGTCAAGCCGAGCCTTACTCTCTACCCCGCGTTTCTCTTCCACAGTGAACCTCCATCCCGATAAAGCGGCAGCGGTTTATTTCGCCGCCGCAGCGCCTGTCTTGTCAAGAGTGATGACGCGCTCCTTGCCCTCTTTCCGCTCCAACAGCTCCACGTCGAGACAGAGGCTCTGGAGTTCCTTCACGAGCACGTAGAACGATTCAGGCAGCCCGGGCTCGAGCGTGCTCTCGCCCTTCACGATCGCTTCGTAAATCTTGGCGCGACCCGCCACATCGTCGGACTTCACGGTCAGGAATTCCTGGAGGCAGTAGGCGGCGCCGTAGGCCTGGAGCGCCCAGACTTCCATCTCGCCCAACCGCTGGCCGCCGAACTGCGCTTTTCCGCCGAGCGGCTGCTGCGTGACGAGCGAATAGGGGCCGATGGACCGCGCATGCAGCTTGTCGTCGACGAGGTGGTGCAGCTTCAGCATATACATGTAGCCTACGGTCACAGGCTTGTCAAAGGGATCACCCGTCCTGCCGTCGTGCAGGATGGTCTGGCCTGTGACAGGGAGCTTCGCGTCCTTCAGCAGACTGCGGATCCGGTCCTCTGTGGCACCGTCGAAGACCGGCGTTGCCACGTGCAGACCCAGCGCCTTCGCTGCCCAGCCGAGGTGCGTTTCGAGGATCTGGCCTACGTTCATACGGGACGGAACACCGAGGGGGTTGAGTACGATCTCGACGGGCGTGCCGTCGGGAAGGTAGGGCATGTCCTCCTCGGGAACGATCCGGGACACAACACCCTTGTTCCCATGGCGGCCCGCCATCTTGTCGCCCACGGAGAGCTTGCGCTTCATGGCCACATAGATCTTCACGAGCTTGATCACGCCGGGCGGAAGGTCGTCCCCCCGCTTCAGACGCCCGATCTTTTCGTCGTATATGGTCTCCAGGATGGACAACTGGTTCTCGGAGCCGTCCAGCACCTCCTGCAGCTTGGCGGGATACTCGACCGAATCCACCTTGATCTTGGGGAGTTCCTTCTCCGGCACTTTATCGAGCATGTCGGCCGTCAGTTTCTTCCCCTTGGCTATGTCGGTCCTGCCCGTCTTGGCGCTCACCACCTTGTCTGCAGTGGTCTTGCCGAGCAGGATCCGGCGGATCCGCTTGAACTTGTCCTCCTGGACCGCCTTTTTCTCTTCCGCATATTCCTTCTGCAGCCGGGCGATCTCCTCGCCCTCCTGGGTCTTGAGCCGCTCGTTCTTGTCCTCGCCCCTGCGCGAAAAGACCTTTACGTCAATGACCGTGCCCTCGATGCCCGGCGGTGCGTAGAGCGACGCGTCGCGCACGTCGCCGGCCTTCTCACCGAAGATGGCCCGCAGCAGCTTCTCTTCGGGCGTGAGCTGCGTCTCGCCCTTGGGCGTCACCTTGCCAACGAGGATGTCGCCAGACAGCACCTCGGCGCCGATGCGGATGATCCCGTTCTCATCGAGGTTCCGAAGCGTGTCCTCGCCGAGGTTCGGGATGTCCCGTGTGATGTCTTCCTTGCCGAGCTTGGTGTCCCGGGCCTCGATCTCGAACTCCTCGATGTGGATCGATGTGTAGCGGTCCTCCTTCACCAGCTTCTCACTGATGATGATGGCGTCCTCGAAGTTATAGCCGCTCCAGGGCATGAAGGCCACGAGCACATTCTGCCCCAGGGCCAGCTCTCCCGAATCGGTGGCGGGCCCGTCGGCGATAACCACCCCCTTCTTCACCTTCTCGCCGATGCGATGGATCGGTTTCTGGTTGAGGCAGGTGTTCTGGTTCGAACGGTGAAACTTGGTGAGCTGATAGGTGTCCACGACGGTGCGGCCACGGGCGTCCTCGCCCTTCACCACAATCCGCGTCGAATCCACGGCCTCCACCACTCCGTCCCGCTTTGCCAGAACAATGGCGCCCGAATCGCGGGCCGCAACACGCTCCATGCCCGTCCCGACCACCGGCGCCTCGGGGCGCAGGAGCGGCACTGCCTGGCGCTGCATGTTCGATCCCATGAGGGCGCGGTTCGCGTCATCATTTTCCAGGAAGGGGATGAGCGCCGCGGACACGGACACGATCTGTTTGGGCGACACGTCCATATACTGCACTTCTTCCGGCGTCACCATTTTGAACTCGCCGCCCACGCGGGCCGAGACGGTAGCGGCCGATATCTTGCCGCGGCCGTCCACCGGCGTGTTCGCCTGGGCGATGACGAAATGCTCGCCCTCAATGGCCGACAGATACTCGATCTTGTCGGTCACCTTGCTCTCTTTCATCTCGCGGTACGGCGCTTCGATGAACCCGTAATCGTTCACGCGGGCGTAGGTGGCCAGGGAGACGATGAGGCCGATGTTCGGACCTTCCGGCGTCTCGATGGGGCAGATCCTGCCGTAGTGGGTGGGATGCACGTCCCGCACCTCAAAACCCGCGCGCTCCCGGGTGAGACCGCCGGGTCCCAGGGCCGAGAGCCTCCGCTTGTGCGTGATCTCGGCCAGCGGATTCGTCTGGTCCATGAACTGCGACAGCTGGCTGGATCCGAAGAATTCCTTGATCGCCGCGATGGCCGGCTTGGGATTGATGACGTCGTGCGGCATGAGTGCGTCCACGTCCTGCAGGCTCATGCGCTCCTTGATGGCCCGCTCCATCCTCGCCAGTCCCACGCGGATCTGGTTCTCGAGCAGCTCGCCCACGGAACGCACGCGGCGGTTGCCGAGATGGTCGATATCGTCCACCTCGCCCCTGCCGGTGCGCAGGTTGACCAGGTAGCGGATCACCTCCACCACGTCCTGAGGCGTGAGGGTAGTTTTCTCGAGCGAAACATCAAGGTTCAGTTTTTTATTCAGCTTAAGCCGGCCCACAGGCGACAGGTCGTATCGCTTTGCGTTGAAGAACAGTCCCTGAAAAAGGGTCCGGGACATCTCGACCGTAGGCGGCTCACCCGGCCGCATCTTGCGATAGATCTCGAGCAGCGCTTCGTCCGAAGACTGCACCTTGTCGGACATGAGCGTATCGCGCATGGCCGAGATGACGTGGATGCCGTCCATGTAGATGACTTCCATCTTCTCGACCTTGGCGCCGGGTAGCTTCTCGATGACGGCCTCGGTGATCTTCTCGTTCGCCGGCACAAGCACCTCGCCCGTCTCGGCGTCGATCACGTCGCGAAGCGCCACGCGGTCGATCAGGTCCTCGGCGGCAATGGGTATCTCCGTGATGCCCGCGGACTCCATTTTCTTGATCACCATGCGGGTGATCTTCGCGCCCTCCTTCACGATCACCTCGCGCGACCCCTTTTCGGTGATGGTGACCGGCGCCTTCATGCCGGTAAGAACGTCCGCATTCACGCCGCGCATGAATCCGTCCTTGGTGACCCGGATATTCTCAATGGGATAGTACAGCCGCAGCAGGTCTTCGTTCGAATAACCGAAGGCCTTCAGAAGAATGGTGGCGGGGATCTTTCTCCGCCGGTCGATCCTGACGTAGACGATGTCTTTCACATCGAATTCGAAATCGAGCCAGGACCCGCGGTACGGGATGATCCGGGCGGAATAAATGACCTTGCCGCTCGTGTGCGTCCGCCCCTTGTCGTGGGTGAAAAAGGCGCCCGGCGACCGGTGAAGCTGGCTCACGACGACGCGCTCCGTGCCGTTCACGATAAAGGTTCCCGTATCGGTCATGAGAGGCAGATCGCCGACGTAGACCTCCTGGTCCCTGATGTCCTTGACCCGCTTCGTCTCTGCCTGCTCGTCCTTTTCGAAGAACACCAGGCGCGTCTTGATTTTGAGCGGAGCCGCATACGTGGCGCCGCGCTGCAGACATTCCCAGACCGAATATTTCGGGTCCCCGAGCGAAAAGCCTAGGTATTCCACCATCGCCGTCTCGTTGAAGTCATGTATGGGAAAGACACTCTTGAAGGCCGCCTGCAGTCCCTGCTCCTTCCGTTTGTCCGATGCAATCTCTTTCTGGAGGAAATTGTCGTAGGACCTTTTCTGGATCTCGATCAGGTCGGGAATCTCAAGGATGGCCGGTATGTTCGAGAAATCCTTCCTTACGCGTACCTGCTCTCTTCTCTGCTTCGACATGTACAATCACCTCGCGCATTCAGAATGCAAAATAAAAAATACACCCTACCCGGTCCGCCGGGCCGTGGTGCGCACTTTTTACTTCGCACAATGCAATTTTCCGTGATTCGCCCGCTGCCGGAACAGCAGGACCACGGCCACTCCAAAAACGCAAAAAAGTCCTCTGCCCTCCGGCGCACCCGGAGGGCAAGGACTTGAGCCACTGTGCAGTTCTACCGCCTACTTGATCTCGACAGCTCCACCTGATTCGAGGAGCTTCGCCTTCATGCTCTCCGCTTCCTCTTTGGTGACGCCGGTCTTGACGGCCTTGGGCGCGCCCTCGACCAGGTCCTTCGCCTCTTTCAGGCCCAGACCGGTCAGTTCCCGCACCACTTTGATCACCTGGATCTTCTTATCGCCTGCCGCGGTCAAAACAACGTCAAAGGCAGTCTTTTCTTCGGCAGCGGCGGCACCGCCGGCGCCGACCGCGGCAACAGCCACGGGAGCAGCAGCCGACACGCCCCACTTCTCTTCAAGCATCTTGCTCAACTCAGCGGCCTCAATAACGGTCAAGCCGCTCAGTTCGTCAACTATCTTTGTCAGATCTGCCATGTGATTCATTCCTCCTGAAGAATATTCGGTTGTTGTCGTCAATCCATGAGCTGCTTCTTCGCAGCTCATGACCCGATGCCGTCCCTGTCATCACCCTACCTGCCCGTGACGACCTGCGGCCGGGTCCCTTCCTAGCCCTTGTCCGCCCTGGCCTTGAGCACCCGGGCGATCTGGCCGCCCGGTGCGGCAAGCACACCGACCAGCCGCGATGCGGGAGCCTGCAGCAGACCCACGATCTTCGCCCGGAGGCTGTCGAGGGGAGGCAGGGTCGCCAGCGCCCTGATCTCAGTCTGCTTCAGCAGCCTGCCGTCGAGTACGCCGACCTTCAGGTCGAGCTTTGCCTGGACCTTATGAAAATCAAAAAGGATCCTTGCGGGAGCAATAGGGTCGTCATACCCCAAGGCGATACCCACAGGCCCGACGAAATGCTCCTTCAACGCTTCAAGCGACGTGCCTTCCGCAGCCTTCCGCGCCAGCGTGTTCTTCACCACGCGGAACTCCACCTTCTCCCGGCGAAGCTTGGTGCGGAGCTCGGTGATCTGCTCGACGTTGATCCCCGAATAGCCGGCAATGACCGCCGTCTTGGCTCGGGAAAACTTGTCGTGCAGCTCGTCGATCTGCACTTTCTTCTCTTCTTTATTCACACTGCCCTCCTTTCTTCCATGAATTCCCGATGACGCTGCCCGGGAATCCTGAAAGAAAGAGTCCCGCTCTAAGCGGGATTTCCTCGGTGATTCACCCGGGTCTCGGCAGGCCCCGCGAAAGGATTAAACAGAGGATGCCGACTGCTGTGCCCTGCTCCTCTGTGCCTGCTGTCTCGGACCACCCCCCGTTGGCGGGGGTCGACCTTTTTGTTTACAACTGAATCAATATCCTAAATCCGAAATCCTAAACGTTTGGCGTTTCGTACTTTGAATTTCGGGTTTGCCCTTCGTTACTCTGCAAGCGTCTCGAACTGATCCGTATCAAGCTTGAGCCCCGGCCCCATCGTAGTCGAGAGGGAAGCTGTCTGAAGGTACTTGCCCTTGCTTGACGACGGTTTGGCCTTCAGGATCGATCCCATGACCGAGCGGGCATTTTCGACCAGCTTGCTCTCGTCAAAGGACGCCTTACCCACGGGCACATGAACGATGCCGGCCTTCTCAACGCGGTACTCCACTTTTCCCGCCCGGATATCCTTGATCGCCTTTGCGACATCGAAGGTGACCGTACCGGTCTTGGGATTGGGCATCATGCCGCGGGGGCCAAGCACTTTCCCGAGCTTGCCCACGAGCGCCATGATGTCGGGCGTCGCCACGACGGTATCAAATTCCATCCAGCCCTTCTGGATCTTTTCGGCAAGGTCTTCGGCGCCCACATGATCGGCGCCCGCGTCCCGCGCTTCCTTGTCCTTCTCTCCCTTTGCGAAGACCAGGACCCGGACGGTTTTGCCCGTGCCATGAGGGAGCACTACCGTCCCCCGCACCATCTGATCGGCCTGCTTGGGATCGACGCCGAGCTTGACGGCTAGATCAACGGATTCGTCGAACTTTGTTTTTGCCGCCTTCTTTGCGAGACCGATGGCCTCTTCGAGGCTGTATTCTTTTGCCTGATCTACCATCGCTGCCGCTGCCTTGTATCTCTTGCCTACCATGGTTCCTCCTCGCGGTCCGAACGGTCGCGCCTGCGGCGCGGCCTCCCGCAATGGTAACGATAAAATCATTGGAAATCGAAAATTATAAATGTCAAATTGAAAATTTGACGCTGCACCTTTACAATTTCCAATTTACAATCTGCAATTTACAATTAGTCCGCGATCTCAAGCCCCATACTGCGCGCCGACCCCTCGATGGTGCGCATCGCCGCCTCGACGTCAAGGGTGTTGAGGTCAGGCAGTTTCTGCTGGGCGATCTCGCGCACCTGGGCGCGCGTCACCTTGCCCACCTTGTCCTTGTTCGGCACCCCGGAGCCCTTGATGATGCCGGCGGCCTTCTTCAGCAGCTCGCCTGCAGGCGGCGTCTTGGTGATGAAGGTGAAGGACCGATCGGCGTAGACCGTGATGATGACGGGAATGATCGTCTCGCCCAGCTTCTGCGTCTGCGCATTGAAGGACTTGCAGAATTCCATGATGTTCACGCCGTGCTGACCGAGCGCGGGACCGACCGGGGGGGCGGGATTCGCCTTCCCTGCGGGGACCTGCAGTTTGATCTTCGCTGTGATTTCCTTTGCCATGTGTGCGTTACTCCTGACGTTTATAGTATTTCTCTAGAGCCTGACCTGTTTGCGCGCTTAGTAAACCAATGCTTGCCACAAAGGCGCTAAGGCATGAAGTAATTATTTCGCAAATCGTGAAACCTGCTTATCGTCTTTCTTCGCGACTTCGAGTCTTCCTCCGTCTCCGTCCCGCATCAATAAGATGTATGACACGGAGCGGGGGGAGGGATTTTGGTTGCCTCATTCTGCTCGCGATATTATCTTATCCGCGCCGTTTTAGCTTATTTCCCGCTCCACCTGCAAGAATTCCAGTTCCACCGGCGTGGACCGCCCGAAGATGCTGACCATGACCCGGAGCCTGCCGTGGGTCGGACTGACGTCCTCCACGGTACCGATGAAGCTGCTGAAAGGACCGTCGATCACGCGGACACGGTCGCCCTTCTGGTAGGCATCCTTCGGCTGTACCGGCGCCACCGCACCCTCTTCCGTCTGTTTCAGAATGCGGCCGACCTCTTCCTCGGACAGCGGCGTGGGGTCCGTCGTGCCCCCCACAAATCCCGTGACCTTCGGCGTTTCCTTCACGATATGCCAGGTGGAGTCGTCGAGTTCCATTTCCACAAGGATATAGCCGGGGAAGAACTTCCTCTGCGACTTGCGCTTTTTCCCGCCTTTGAGCGTCAGCACTTCTTCGGTGGGAACAAGGATCTGCCCGAACCTGTCCTGCAGTCCGAGCTTGGAAACCGTCTCCAGGATCCCTGCCCTGACCTTGTTCTCAAAGCCCGCGTAGGTATGTACAGCATACCAGTTTTTCATAATCACTTATCCGCTCTCTCTGCTCTACTTGAAGGCGAGGCTGATGAACCTCGACAGCCCCATGTCCACGATGCCCAGGAACAGGGCGGATATGAGCACCGAGATGATCACGACCCAGGTGGACCCGATGACCTCTTTGCGTGTCGGGAACACGACCTTCTTCAGCTCAAGCTTCACTTCCTGGAAGAATTCTGCTATTTTCCTGAACATCGCGCGTTACCTCTCGGTAAGAATGTTTGGCAGGCCAGGAGGGACTCGAACCCCCAGCAGCCGGATTTGGAGTCCGGAGCTCTACCATTAGAGCTACTGGCCTGAATGCCGTTCCCTTACGGACAACAGCAGACTTACGCCTTGGTCTCTTTGTGGGACTTGTGCGCCCTGCAGAACTTGCAGTACTTCTCCAAGGTGAGCTTGTCCGGAGTGTTCCGCTTGTTCTTCATCGTGGAATAGTTCTTCCGCTTGCACTCGCTGCACTGGAGCAAAATGATTTCCCGCATTGCCTCTTGCCTCTCTCTGTTCAAATTCGCAGTGCCCCGCGCCCCGCGGGATTACGCACTGCCGCTATTCGATAACTTCGGTGATGACCCCTGCGCCCACGGTGCGGCCGCCCTCGCGGATGGCGAACCGGAGCTCTTTGTCCATGGCGATCGGCGTGATCAGTTCAACGCTGCAGCTCATGTTGTCGCCGGGCATGACCATCTCCACCCCGTCGGCGAGCGTTACGACGCCCGTCACGTCGGTGGTACGGAAGTAGAACTGGGGGCGGTACCCCTTGAAGAACGGCGTGTGGCGCCCGCCTTCTTCCTTCGTCAGGATGTAGGCCTCGGCCTTGAACTTGGTGTGGGGAGTGATGCTGCCGGGCTTGGCAAGGACCATGCCGCGCTCCACGTCCTCTTTCTTGACGCCGCGCAGCAGCGCGCCGATGTTGTCGCCGGCTTCGCCCTGGTCCAGAAGCTTCCGGAACATCTCGACGCCCGTGACCACGGTCTTCTGCGTGGGACGGATGCCGACGATCTCGATCTCTTCGCTGACCTTGACGATGCCGCGCTCGATGCGGCCCGTGACCACGGTGCCGCGGCCGGCGATGGAGAACACGTCCTCGATGGGCATGAGGAAGGGCTTTTCCACGTCGCGCTTGGGCTGCGGAATGTAGCTGTCGACGGCGGCCATGAGCTCAAGGATGCTCTTGTACTCAGGGGCGTTGATGTCCTTGCTGTCGCTCTGGAGGGCCTTCAGGCCGCTGCCTTTGATGATGGGCGTTTTGTCGCCGGGGAACTGATACTTGGACAGCAGCTCCCGGATCTCAAGCTCCACCAGCTCCAAAAGCTCGGGGTCGTCGACCATGTCCACTTTGTTCATGTAGACGACGATGTAGGGCACGCCCACCTGGCGGGCGAGCAGGATGTGCTCACGTGTCTGGGGCATGGGACCGTCGGCGGCGGAGACGACGAGGATGGCGCCGTCCATCTGGGCCGCGCCGGTGATCATGTTCTTCACATAATCGGCATGGCCGGGGCAGTCCACGTGGGCGTAATGACGGTTCTCCGTCTGGTATTCCACATGCGCCGTGGCGATGGTGATGCCGCGCTCCCGCTCTTCGGGCGCCTTGTCGATGTTGTCATAGGACACATAGGTGGCCATGTTCTTGAATGACAGCACCTTCGTTATGGCCGCCGTCAGCGTGGTCTTGCCGTGGTCAACGTGGCCGATGGTGCCCACGTTCACGTGCGGTTTTGTCCTCTCAAATTTCGCCTTAGCCATCTCTCCCGCCTCCTGTTGGGAAAATGAAATCGTTGTTGAACCGTTATTTCTTGACCGTTTCGCCCTTTACCTTGGCGATGATCTGCTCGGAAATGTTCCTCGGAACCTCTTCATAGTGGGCGAACTGCATCGTATAGGTCGCACGGCCCTGGGTCTTGGACCGGACGTCCGTCGCGTAGCCGAACATTTCCGACAAAGGCACCTGGGCGGTAATGACTCGGGCCGTGCCCCTCGCGTTCATCCCCTGCACCTTGCCGCGCCGCGAGCTGAGGTCGCCGATCACGTCACCCATATACTCCTCGGGGGTGACGACCTCGACTGCCATGATGGGCTCGAGCAACGCCGGAGACGCTTTGTGCGCGCCTTCCTTGAAGGCCATGGAGCCAGCGATCTTGAAGGCCATTTCCGAAGAATCAACGTCATGATAGGACCCGTCGACGAGGGTCACTTTGATGTCAACCATGGGATAACCGGCTATTACACCGTTTTCCATGGCCTCAACGATCCCCTTCTGTATCGGCATAACGTATTCCTTCGGAACCGAACCGCCGACGGTCTTGTTCACAAACTCGAAGCCCTTGCCCGGTTCCTGCGGCTCGAGCTCAACTACCGCATGTCCATACTGGCCGCGGCCGCCGGTCTGGCGAATGTACTTGCCTTCGGCAGTGACTTTTTTCTTGATCGTTTCGCGGTACGCCACCTGGGGCTTGCCCACGTTAGCGTCCACCTTGAACTCGCGCAAAAGGCGGTCCACGATGATCTCAAGATGAAGCTCACCCATGCCTGAGATGATCGTCTGGCCTGTCTCCACGTCGGTGTTGACCCGGAAGGAGGGATCTTCCTGCATGAGCTTCTGAAGCGAAAACCCGAGCTTTTCCTGGTCCGCCTTGGTCTTGGGCTCGATGGCCACGGAGATCACGGGCTCCGGAAAGATCATTGCTTCCAGAACAACGGACTTATTCTCATCACAGAGTGTATGCCCCGTGAGGGTGCTCTTGAGTCCCACTGCCGCGCAGATATCGCCGGAATAGATCTGCCCGATCTCTTCGCGCTTGTTCGCATGCATTTTGAGCAGCCTGCCGACACGCTCCCTGGTCCCCTTGGTGGAGTTGTACACGTAGGACCCTGATGCCAGCGTTCCGGAATAGACGCGGATGAACGTGAGCTGGCCCACGAAGGGATCGGTCATGATCTTGAATGCTATGCCCGCAAAAGGCTCGCTGTCAGAAGCTGTGCGAACCAGTTCCTCGCCCTTGGGACCAATGCCGGTGACCGGCGGGATGTCCAGCGGAGAGGGAAGATAGTCCACCACCGCATCAAGGAGAAGCTGTACGCCTTTATTCTTGAACGCCGAACCGCAGATGACCGGGAAAATGCTCATCGCGATCGTTCCCTTACGGATTGCAGACATGATCTCCGCTTCCGTAGGCTGCTCACCGTTCAGGAACTTCTCCATCACAGCGTCGTCAGCGTCGGCGATCTTCTCGATCATTTTTTCCCGGTACTCTTTCGCCTGGGCGAGGAGGTCGGCCGGGATGTCTTCCACGACGTACTTGGCGCCGAGCGTCTCATCGTCGAACAAAACAGCCTTCATTTTGACGAGATCAATGCACCCGCGGAACTTGTCCTCAGCGCCGATAGGAAGCTGGATCGGCACCGCATTGGCGCCGAGACGGTCGATCATGGACTGGACGCTCATATAGAAGTCCGCGCCGATGCGGTCCATCTTGTTCATAAAGGCAATGCGCGGGACCTTGTACTTGTCGGCCTGCCGCCAGACCGTCTCGGACTGGGGTTCAACGCCGCTCACTGAGTCGAAGGCTGCCACGGCTCCGTCGAGCACGCGAAGCGAACGCTCCACCTCGATGGTAAAATCGACGTGGCCTGGCGTATCGATGATGTTGATGCGCTTGTCGCGCCAGAAACAGGTCGTGGCAGCGGAGGTGATGGTGATGCCGCGCTCCTGCTCCTGCACCATCCAATCCATAACCGCCGTTCCGTCATGGACCTCGCCGATCTTATAGGACACACCGGTATAATAAAGAATACGCTCGGTCGTGGTTGTTTTCCCGGCGTCGATGTGAGCCATGATCCCGATGTTCCGGGTATTTTCAAGTGAATACTGCCTAGCCAACTCTTCCTCCGCGTCCCTGAAACGGTCCTACCAGCGATAGTGGGCGAAGGCTTTGTTGGCCTCTGCCATGCGATGAACGTCTTCCCGCTTCTTGACCGCCGAACCCGTGTTGTTCGATGCATCAAGTATCTCGGCGGCCAGCTTGTCCACCATGGATTTTTCCGGCCGCTGCAGAGCGTAGAAGCGGAGCCAGCGGTAGGCAAGTGAGAGCTTGCGGTTCTGGCGGACCTCGATCGGCACCTGATAGGAGGCACCGCCGACCCTGCGGGACTTGACCTCCAGCGAAGGCTTGAGATTGTCGATGGCCTTCTTGAACACCACCAGAGGATCGTTCGACGTCTTCTGCTGGATCCGGTCGAAGGCCTGATAGCAAATCGCCTCGGCAACGCTCTTCTTTCCCTTCCGCATCAGCATATTGATGAACTTGGCGACCATCTTGCTGTTGTACTTGGGATCGGACAGCGTCTCTCGTTTAACTACAACCTGTTTTCTCGGCATACTGTTCCCTTACCATATATGATGATTGGCATTCCCGACTGGCGAACCGGCGGGGGTTAATTTTGCTACTTCGGCCGTTTAGCGCCGTACTTCGACCTGCCCTGCTTACGATTCGCGACTCCCACCGTATCGAGGGTACCGCGCACAATGTGATAGCGCACGCCCGGCAGATCCTTCACCCTGCCGCCGCGGATCAGCACGATGGAATGCTCCTGGAGATTGTGCCCGACCCCGGGGATATAGGTGGTCACTTCAAGACCGTTCGTGAGCCGCACCCTGGCCACCTTCCGGAGGGCCGAGTTCGGCTTCTTCGGAGTAGTCGTATATACCCTGACGCAGACTCCCCGCTTCTGGGGACAGCTCTTGAGCGCCGGGCTCTTCGTCTTTCTCTCTGCCTGCGTTCTTCCTTTTCTTACGAGCTGACTGATTGTCGGCACAGACTACTCCTTGCTCCGGCATCGTTGACGCCGAACGGATTGTAACTATTGATATTTTCTGACTTCAACTAGGTCAAGACTGCGGATTATATCAGCAGCCCCCCCTCATGTCAAGACTTATTTCTCCGAATCAGCAACTACTTGAACGATAGCCGCTGCATCTTGCCAGGAGCGCTTTCTGATGCAATCTGCCTAAGCCGCATCATCGTCCGATTCCGACTTCGGGAGGACAAAGGTATTGCGATACTCGGGGATGCCCGTTCCCGCCGGGATCAACCTTCCCATGATGACGTTCTCCTTGAGGCCCACGAGATCGTCAACGGAACCGGTGATCGCCGCCTCGGTTAGCACCCGCGTTGTCTCCTGGAAGGAGGCCGCGGAAATGAAGCTGTCCGTGGTGAGCGACGCCTTGGTGATGCCGAGCAGGATGGGCTTTGCCATGGCCGGCTGCCCGCCCCGGGCGATAACCGCCTCGTTCTCACGGGCAAAGGTAAACCGGTCGACCTGTTCGCCGATCAGGAACGGCGCATCGCCGGCGTCCTCGATCCTGACCTTGCGCAACATCTGGCGAACGATGACCTCAATGTGTTTGTCGTTGATGCTCACGCCCTGCAGACGGTAGACCTGCTGCACCTCGTCGACAAGGTATTTCTGGAGCTCCTTGGGCCCAAGGACGTTCAGAATGTCATGGGGGTCCACCGGCCCGTCCATAAGCGGCTCGCCCGCCGTGACCCAGTCTCCCTCATGCACGTTCACATGCTTGCCCTTGGGAATGAGATACTCCTTCTCGTTCCCCATGCCGTCCTTGACAAGGATGCGGCGCATGCCCTTCACGAACCCGCCGAACTCCACTGATCCGTCGATCTCGCTGATGATGGCCTGTTCTTTCGGCTTCCGCGCCTCGAAGAGTTCGGCCACGCGCGGCAGACCGCCCGTGATGTCCTTGGTCTTGGTCGTTTCGCGCGGGATCTTGACCAGAATGTCTCCGGGGAAGATCTCCTCGTTCTTGTCGACGAGAATGTGGGCCCCCGCGGGAAGCAGATACCGGGCCACGGCGTTCGATTCCGGCAGCCGGGCAGTCTTGTTCTGGGCGTCCTTGATCGAGATACGCGGCCGAAGGTTGGCATCCGGCGAGTCGATGACGACCTTGCGGGACAGGCCCGTGACCTCGTCCACTTCCTCCCGCATGGTCACCCCTTCGACGATATCTCCGAAGGCGATCTTGCCGCCGATCTCGGTCAGGATCGGGATGGAGTACGGGTCCCACTCGACGAGACGCTGCCCCACGTCCACCTTCTGGCCGTCCTTGACCTTGATCCGGGCCCCGTAGATGATGGCGTATTTCTCTTTTTCACGGCCGCTCTCGTCATAGATCGCAATGCCGCCGTTGCGGGACATGGCGACGTAATCGCCTTCCTTGTTCTTGACCGTATTGATGTTCACGTATTTGAGCGCACCGGCGTTGCGGGCTTCGAGAACCGTCTGCTCGACCACCTTGCTCGCCGTACCGCCGATGTGGAAGGTCCGCATCGTGAGCTGCGTACCCGGCTCGCCGATGGACTGGGCGGCGATGATGCCGATGGCCTCGCCGATGTCAACAAGCTTGCCCCGCGAAAGGTCCCGGCCATAGCACATGCGGCAGACGCCACGCGTGGCCTGGCAGGTGAGCACCGAGCGCATCTTGATCCGGTCAATGCCTGCTTCGTCGATCCTTTTGACCACGTCCTCGGTAACTTCCTCGTTCGCCGCCACAACGACTTCATTGGTGAGAGGATCCTTGACTTCCTCGGCCGACACCCTGCCGAGAATACGTTCGGCCAGCGGCTCGATGATCTCGCCGCCTTCGACGAGGGACGCCACCGGAATGCCGTCAGTGGTGCCGCAGTCGACCAGGTGGATAATAACGTCCTGGGCCACGTCCACGAGCCGCCGGGTCAGATACCCGGAATTGGCGGTCTTGAGCGCCGTATCGGCAAGACCCTTCCGGGCTCCGTGCGTTGAGATGAAGTACTGCAGCACCGTAAGCCCTTCCCGGAAATTGGCCGTGATGGGCGTCTCGATGATCTCGCCCGAAGGCTTGGCCATGAGGCCGCGCATTCCTGCGAGCTGCCGAATCTGCTGCGTGCTTCCGCGGGCGCCCGAATCGGCCATCATGAAGATATTATTGAACGAGCGGGCCTCCTGGAGCTCCGACTTCTTTGCGCCCCGGAACTCGACCTCTTCCATGCCGAGTTCGGCCATCATCTCGTCGGCGATCTTCTCGGTCACATTCGCCCAGATGTCGATTTCCTTATTGTAGCGCTCGCCGTTGGTGATCAGGCCGTCCACATACTGCTGATGGATCTCCAGGACCTCCTTCTGGGCGCCGTCAATGAACTTCTGCTTCTTGCTCGGGATGTGCATGTCCGAAATACAAATAGATATGCCCGAACGGGTCGCATAGGTGAAGCCCATCTGCTTGAGATCGTCGATCAGCAGCACTGTGCGCCGGAGGCCGAGCCTGCGGTAGCACTCGTCGATAAGCTTGGCGAGCTCCTTCTTTGTCATTTCCTTGTTCACGTAGGAGAAGGGCATGCCCTCGGGGAGGAGCTCGCTGAAGAGCACCCGGCCGACCGTGGTCTCCTCGAGCTTGCCGTTCATGCGCACCCTGACGCGGGCGTGGATGTGCACCATGCCGTGATCATGGGCAACACGCACCTCCTCGGGTCCGGAGAAGACCTTGCCTTCGCCGGCCACGCCGGAGCGGGACTTGGTCACGTAGTAGCACCCGAGCACAATGTCCTGCGAAGGGACCATGATAGGCCGGCCGTTGGCGGGAGACAAAACGTTGTTCACCGAGAGCATCAGCACCCGGGCCTCAAGCTGCGCTTCCACGGAGAGCGGAATATGCACGGCCATCTGGTCACCGTCGAAATCGGCGTTGAAAGCCGCGCAAACCAGGGGGTGCAGCTGGATCGCCTTGCCCTCGATCAGCAGGGGATCAAAGGCCTGGATGCCGAGGCGGTGGAGCGTCGGCGCCCGGTTCAGCATTACCGGATGTTCCTGGATCACCTCTTCAAGCACGTCCCACACCTCGGGCCGCTCGCGTTCGATCATCTTCTTGGCGCTCTTGATGGTCGTGGCAAAACCCTTCTCTTCAAGCTTGTTGAAGATAAAAGGCTTGAAAAGTTCCAGCGCCATTTTCTTCGGCAAACCGCACTGATGCAGCTTCAGCTCCGGGCCCACGACGATCACGGAACGGCCGGAATAATCGACGCGCTTGCCCAGCAGGTTCTGACGGAACCGTCCCTGCTTGCCCTTCAGCATGTCGGAAAGCGACTTCAGGGGACGCTTGTTCGGTCCGCGCAGCACCCGTCCGCGCCTTCCGTTGTCGAAGAGCGCGTCCACTGCCTCCTGCAACATCCGTTTTTCGTTCCTGATAATGACGGACGGCGCCTTGAGCTCCTCAAGCCGCCTGAGGCGATTGTTGCGGTTGATCACCCGTCGATACAGGTCATTCAGGTCCGATGTTGCGAACCGGCCGCCCTCCAGGGGCACCAGCGGCCGCAGTTCCGGCGGAATAACGGGGACCACGTCCAGGATCATCCACTCCGGCTTATTGCCGGACTTGCGGAACGACTCGATCACCTTGAGCCGCTTGGTCAGCTTCTTCTTGGTGGCCATGGACGTGGCGGTCTCGATCTTCTGCCTGATCTCCTCCGACTCCGGCTCCAGTTCCAGTTCCTGCATCATGCCGCGGATCGTCTCGGCTCCCATGCCGGCCTTGAAGGCCTGCGGGCCGTACTCCAGGACCGCCTTGCGGTAGCGCTCTTCGGTCAGCAGCTCCTTGGCCTTGAGCGGCGTGTCCCCCGGATCGATCACCACATAGGACTCGAAGTAGAGCACCTTCTCCAGATGGCGGAGGGTCATGTCAAGGATCGTTCCGATGCGACTCGGCAGCCCCTTGAGGAACCAGATGTGCGCCACCGGTGAAGCAAGCTCGATGTGGCCCATGCGCTCGCGCCGAACCTTCGACTGGATCACCTCAACGCCGCACTTGTCGCAGACGATGCCCCGGTGCTTCATGCGTTTGTATTTTCCGCAGAGGCACTCCCAATCCTTGATGGGGCCGAATATTTTGGCACAGAAAAGC
>Ga0209212_1004606_pt1 | contig 16923 bp, 11 predicted proteins | sample RifGroC2_FD_183996 | JGI IMG/M metagenome (GOLD analysis project Ga0209212, IMG submission 183996) | Groundwater microbial communities from Rifle, Colorado, USA - Groundwater C2 (SPAdes) (version 2) | ecosystem: Environmental > Aquatic > Deep subsurface > Groundwater | place: Rifle, Colorado...
GCAAAAGGTTCTGGCGCATGGTCCAGTTTGCTGCTGCCTCGGAACCAATGACAGGCAAGCAAGTAGCGCTGTGCTAAAACATGCTCCCAGCCTTTTAGCTCAACTTGAGCCAAGTAGATAACCAGGTTCATCTAATACAATCTCAAGCTGGAGTAGCCACAGGGGGCAGTATGGTTCTCGCAAAGCCGAGCATACATGGAAAATTTGTTGCCCAAGGGGGGCTTAACAGTATCCAGGCGCAGCACAGGCCAAGCCGGTGTGCTGGGCGTTGGAGGTATTTTTGGAGGTATGTTTTAAAATGTGGCTTTGAAAAGTTTTGGAATAGCTAAGATACAACATCTGTTCAATGGCCTGCACCCCCATTAGATCAAAAAGCCCCTGCAACGTATCGACCTTGCAGGGGCTTTTTGCGTTTGTGCTACTCGTCGATAAAGTTACACGGCTCTTTCTTTATGTTCGGAGCAGTGGGGGGACGGCGGGATCAGAACTTCACGAATTCAACCCGCCGGTTATTGGCCCGGCCTTCCGGGGTCTTGTTGGAGTCCAGGGGCTTGCCTTCACCGAAGCCAGCCGTCTTCAGGCGTGCCGGCTCGATCCCCTTTCCCTCCAGCCAGGCCTTGACCGATTGGGCCCGATGCTCCGACAGCGGCTGATTGATCGCCTTGCCCCCCTGATTGTCAGTGTGCCCTTCTATGGAGAACCTCAGCTCCTGGTCCTCGTTCAAAAGTCCCAGTATAATCTTCAAGGTCGGCAACGACTCCCCTTTGATGGTGTCCTGGCCGGTATCGAACAGGATGCCGTGGGTGACGATCTTCCCCTCCGTGTCGAGTACCGATTTGATCTCCTTACCCCCCTGGGCCAATCGGAAATTGCTGAACAGGAGCTTTTCCGTCTTGAAGTTGTTGGGGGTCTGCATCTGCAGGCCGACCTGCTTGATGGGTCGCTTGATGCCGTCCGGGTCGTTGATCACCCGCTGGTTGTCGATATAGGCCTTGACGAAGCTGCCGTTGACGCTGATCGCCACATGGTGCACCCCGCCGTCGCTCAGCCCCACCTCGGTCTTGGTATTGGCCGAGCTGCTCTCCCTCCCCGAGATGTTGACCGAATGGGGGGCGTTCCATTTGAAGAGGTCGGCTCTCTTGTCGGCCGGCACGAACAGCACCCGGTAAACGTTGTGGTAATGAGACCCTTCCTTCACCGGTGCCAGCACCGCGTCGAACTCGATGGTGAATTTTTCCGGCAAATCCCCCTTTTGATCCAGCCGCAGGTACTGGGTTGCCGGTGGCTGGCCCTTGGCACCGGGAACCGAGCGCAGGAACCGCCTGCCTTGGTATTCCACCACGTCGATGGTGTTGCTGTTGCCTTGCTTCGGGCCGTCCAGGGTCCATTTGCGGGGGAACTCGCCCAGGTCGGTGTCGCTGAAGTCGTCAAAGAAGATCATCCTGTCGCCGGGGACGAAGTCGAACTTGGTAAGGGCTTTTTCGGCCTCCTCGATGGTCAGACCGGCTGAGGGGGACGACTCACCTGCCGCGCTCTCCCGCTGGCCATCGCCTTTTGGTCCAGGCTTCCTGGAGGCCGCGTCCTTGCCGGAGGAGCCGTCCCCCTTAAGCGCGTCCTTCGCGCCCCCTTTAGCCGCATCGTAGGCGCTGTTGCCCGCGTCGTTGACCGCCCGGTTGCCGAGCCGCTTGCCCGCCCCTTGGATCGCGTTCTCCAGCCAGCCGGCCTGGCAGATGCCGGCGCCGAAAGCGAGCACCACACTCACAATCGCTATCCCTGCTCTCATGGCTCCTCCTCCCTTCCTGGATTTCGCTATCTCTCCCCCGGCCGGCGTGGCCCGCGCCAAGAGCCGCCTGTTTCGCGCCTACTTATCCGTCAATGCGCCGCTTATCGAGGCCCAGTCGGAGCCATGCAGCGCCTGCCAAACCCGGTATGGGGCGATATCCCCGTGCTCGGTCGCCCCCGGCGCTTCATGATCGAGGTTCCCGGTATAGCTGAAGAGGAGCGAGATCAGCTGGAACGCCGACCTGGGCAGCTTTTCCTCGAACCAGGCGGGATTCACCCGGACCAGCGCCCGTCCTTCGTCGCTGCCGACCGGAGCCAGAGACGGCTCGAAGGGATCCCAGCTGTGGGTGCGCGCCTGCAGCTTCCGCTCGGCGGCGGGCATGCCGGAGAGCACGACCCGGTGCCGCTTGACGATATCGGGGGTAACAGTGTCCTGCGGCGGGGAGCCGGCGGCGTGCTGCTCCCAGTAGGCCAGCCAGGCAGTGACGTACTCCTCCCGGGTCACCGGTATCCAGGCCGGAGACCTGCTCCGGTTCAACACGATGATCTCGTTGCCGCTGTCCAACCGGTAGAGCGGGAATCCCGCCAGTCGGCCCACCTGTTCAGGCTGATAAAAAGCCCGAGTCGGGAACATCACGGCGCTGTAAGCATCGAACCCCTTGCCGGGATCGTTGACGGAGACGAAGATCTCGTCGGTGGTGCAGCAGATATGCACCGGTTTGCCGGTCTTGGCCGCCCGGTGATAGAAATGAAAGCGCAGGTAGCCGAAGCCCGGGACCGGCAGCCGGATATCCTTGGGCAGCGAGTCGTTGGGGCGGAAGTATCCGATGACCTCGACACCAAGCGGCGGGTTGAATACCGGCTGTTTCGCCAGCAGGTCGCGCAACCGCTCCAGGTTGCGCTGGTAAGCGGCCGCATCCGGCTTGCTCAAGAGTTTCCGTGGATGATTGGCGACGGTTACCGTTGCGGTCAGTTTACCGGGATGCTCCGTCAGGAAGTCGAATTCGCCGGCGGCGGCTTGGGATGAGAAAAGGATCGTTGCTAACAGGAAGGAAAGGGGGAGAAGTGAGACAACCTTGGCGAGCCGGTTGGAGCAGATAGCCGTGGGACTGGGACCCGCCTCTTTCATTCGCGCCCCCTGACAGATCCGGGATTAGGGAATTGCCGAGACCACATTCAGAAAAACTGGAGACATTGGAACACAGAGTACAAGCTGTTGACTTAGCGCGCAGCGAAGATTTTTTTATGCAAGGGAAGTTAACCATGATATGGAGGCATGTCAAGAATTGCCTCACTTATAGGCGCCCAGTTCCAGACAGAATCTGGCAGAGAGGAAACCTGCTACAAAGAATCGGCGCACGCATAGTCCGCTATGCGGACGACAGCTCCCGGGAGGAGGGGGACGCCGGTCTGAAGGTTGAGATACTATCGAGGGGCCGATCCCGGACCGGAAGACCGGATAGAGTCGAATTCCATTTAAAAAGGTAATTCTATGCTATAAGAGAACGGCACTTTACTCTACGTCAGGTCATGGAGACAAAGCCGTGGGGATAACAGCGAAAAGGATGGGAAACGGTTTTACCTACAGTGACTATGTAGGTTGGCCCGGTGACGAGCGGTGGGAGATCATCGCCGGAGAGGCATACGCCATGACTCCAGCCCCGTCGATCCATCATCAACGAATTCTTGTTTATCTCACCACCAGGTTCGGCCAATTTTTCGAAGGAAGAGATGGCCTTACTTTCGTTGCGCCTACCGATGTAGTTTTCGATGAGCGAAATGTGGTACAGCCGGATTTGCTGGTGGTCTGTGACAAGAACAAAATGACAGAACTGAACATCCAAGGTGCTCCCGATCTGGTAGTGGAGGTCCTTTCTCCCTCGACAGCGGTTAAAGACAAGAGAGAAAAAAGGGCTCTTTATGAGCGCTTCGGCGTGCGGGAGTACCTGATCGTGTATCCGGCAGAGGAGTTGGTCGAGCGTCTTCTCCTTAGTGACGGCCGCTATGGAGGCCCTGAAGTTTTTGGCTGGGACGAGGTCCTTCCCGTGGCCATCTTCCCGGAACTCTCCCTAAACCTCTGGGAGGTGTTCGAAAGGCCGGCTCCGCAGCGTGAGGCTGAGGAAGGGTGAGGCTTGCAACCCCGGCTCGACAATGTTCCAGCTGGGAAAGGGAAAACCTGCCACGTGCCTCCCCCCCTCGAACTCTCAAGGTCGCGTCGACCACGGTAGAACATTTAACATAGAGACAAAAATGGCCACGGCGGGTAGCCGTAGCCGATTTACCTCTCCCTGGATTGTAGCGTTAACGAATCAAAGCCTTCCCGACTAGACTGTCAACAACGGCTCTGGGGAGAATCTACTCAATCGTGATCTGTTTTGTACGCTGCTGAGCCTCCGTGCTCTTCGGGATTCGAATCTCGAGAACGCCGTCTTTAAAGGTCGCTCTTGCCTTGTCGCTCAGGCATCCCTGAGGCAACTGGCAGCTCCTCAGGAAGGAACCGTAGGACGATTCCATTCTGTAGAAGTTTTCCTCCTGGACCTTGGATTCGCTTTTCTTTTCACCTGAGATGGTGATGGTGTCCCCCGTCAACTGGACGTTGATGTCCTCCTTCCTGATACCGGGAATTTCGGCTTTAACGATGACAGATTCATTGTCTTCGAAGACGTCAACCGGCACGTAAAGCGCCTCGCTTTCCTGTTCCCCACCCAACCGGTGTGACCAGAGAGAGAAGAACGGGCGTTTGAACATCTCATCGAATAACCGGTCCATCTGGGCCATCGGGCTCGAGAACTGGCTACGGCGTTGAGGCTGTTGCCCTTGCTGGCTGGAAGAGCCTTGGCTCAACACACTCCTTTCTTTCCTTTCTAACATAAAGATACCTCCTGATGAAGCCCGCCTTGGCGGCACTCCCGCGTTACCTCCTTCAATTATTTTACTAAAAGATATTTAACGGATCAAGAAGGGACCGAAACCCGACAGCACCCGGGAGTTCGAGAGGATTCCCGGTCTCGCCGTAGAAAACTGGCTCCTACTTACTGTCCTGCCCAATCATCTGCTCAATCTGAAACGCCCTGTTGTACCGGCATTGCAGGTCCAATTGTAGAAATCGATCGGCACAACTTTTCATTGACATAGATTAATAAAATGTGATTAACTGGCGACGCTTTCCGCTGAGACCTTACTCAGCAGATTCATGGGACAGCAGGGGTTTTTGGCGGGTGGGTGAATGGACGGGCACCAGTTGCCATCTGAAGATAAGCGTCATGGAAGTCTTGTAACTCATGATTTTCAGCTCAGGAGAAAACTATATGAAACAACAGAACTTAAAAGTGATTCTTTGTTTAGTATTGAGCCTTACGGTTCTCTATTCCAATGTCGCTTCGGCTGAAGTTCCGCCTCACCCACCTGGATCCATATGCTTTACTCCCTATTTCTGGTGTTGGTTGCCTCCCCCAGGGGTCCAGCCTGGATTTGCCTGCTATTGCTACTCTCCAGGTGGCCCCGTGGCTGGTGTTGCAGGGTAGGCTTCTATGGAGGCATATCCAACGCAGTGAGCTGCGAAGTGATATTAGGGCATGGGAAGACCTGGACATGCCTCACTGTTATTTCGGGGATATTTTTTCGGGGGGGCTATGTCAGAAAAAGATCAAGCTGCTGAGCTACTTATTGATGCACAATTGGTGGTCGACTTCGCATCAAGGGCGGGGCTGCTGGAGCAACCTAATGATCCACTGATTGAAGAAATACACAATGTTAAGAAGCAAATTGGCAATGCGGGTGACCAAAAGGATAACAATATCCATCTCGGTAAGCTTTATGTAGCATTAAGCAAATCAGTGAAGACTATTGGGCCATATATAACTTTGAGGGAACTAAGAGATGGATATAGTCCTTTTGATAAAACTTCATTGGTACAAAGAATAAGTGTCTTGACATTACTCATTTTATTTTCATTCTCTCTAGTATTCACTATAACACTAATTCAAAGACTTCAAAATAACCTCACTCAGTTAAATGAAATTGACGCCATTAATAAGACTGATAATGACAAACAAGTTAAAATCGTTGTCAGGCGCATTCTTGACGGCTCACAAAAAAAGCCCGCTTCAGAGGGCTTCTCTTCATATTTGGAGGCTTTAGAGAACGCAAAAAAAACAACAGCTCAAATTAACGAGATTATTTCTTATGCAGCTATGCAGGACAAAGGTCCACTATATGATACTATCAAGCTTTTTTTCCCTTTTGTGGTTATGGGTAGTGATCCGCCACAGGGCTCAGTTAGTGGAAGTTACACGCCCAGCGAAACGTCCAACCAGATTTACACATCACAGAAAAACCCTTATGGTGATTCAAATAAATATACTTTCGCTGGAACAACACCCTCCACTTCGCTTAGTTGCAAAGATATAGAGCGTGATTTGGCTAAATTAGATGGTATTGAGGCTGCTGAGAAAACTGAAGCATTTACAAAGTGCGTCATTACATCATTGGGATTCTTAAACGAGATCGGCCAACAAAGACTGGTACTGATTGTACGTGAACGAACAATGGAGGTTTACGTCCTCGCTGCCTGGCTTTTGCCTTTATGTGCTGGCATGCTGGGAGCATCAGTCTACTTAATATACAACTACTATTTCGATAAGCTTAGGCCACTCGGTTCTCCTATACTAGTTGTTATTCGTTACATCCTCGGAGGAATTGCCGGATTAATTATAGGGTGGTTTTACGCGCCAGCAAGATATCCCGAGAACGGAGTTGACCTCATTGATTCAATAAGACAGTTTCCATTTATGTTCGCATTTTTAGCAGGCTTCAGTTCAGAATATGCCTTCTCACTGATGACCAAAGTAATCTCTACAAGCAGCAATCAATTAGGGACAAAATTGGTGTCAGGTTACGCTGTCAGCGCTAATGCTTCGCATCATGTAACGGAGAAAAGTGGAAAAGTCGGAGAGAAATCTGGGGACATCGACGATAGGTAACACCAACACATCACTGAGACTTGTAGTTGCCTATCATTGTTCACAAAGAACCCTCTGGTCCGAAAGGCCAGAGGGTTCTTTAGTTTCTGCGCCGCCCAATCTTCTGCTCCGATCTTAAACGCCCTGTTGTACCGGCAGGTCTCTCTTACTGTTACTGCGGGCCACCGGTGTGGCAATCGGAACAGGGGGGCTCTTGCCAGGCGTCGCCGATGTCTTCGGGGTGCCTGAAGGGGAGGCTCTCCCCGATCTTCCCGGTATCCATCCTGTCGGCACCTCCCTGGATCACTACGTCATGGCACAAGGTACAGTCGCGGCTGATGGTCTCGCCGGACTCGGTCCGGTGGGTGCCGTTATGGCAGCGGAAGCATCCCTTGTAGTACAGGTGCCCTATGTTGTCGGGGTAGGCCTGCCAATTCACCTTCATCTCCGGGAAGATGTTTTGCGCGAACTCTCCCTGCAGCCCCGTGATCGCCCGTTCCACCAGCGGCCGCTGGCCGTTGTACAGCGCAGGGTGGTTCGTCTGGTAAAACTGCTGAATGCCGCCACGGATCGCCTGCATCGCCTGCTCCTCAGTGTTGTAGGCCGCAGCGGAGAGCTCCAACGCGAGCTTCTTGATCCCGGGGAGGCTGGCGGGAATGCGCCCGGCGGTCAGGGCCGTGTCGATGAATTGCGCGGGGGGGCGGTAGAGGTGCGAGGGACGGTTATGGCAGTCGATACAGTCCATCACCCGTCCTTTGTCATTCGGGGAGGCGGAGGCGCCGGAGTCCGGGTCGCGGAACAGCTTCACGGAGCCATTCTCCAGGTTCACCAGGCGCACCCACGGTATCTGCTGGCGCCCAGGATTGGTGGCGCCGTACTCGACGCGCACCTTGGGGTGGATGTGCCAGTGGATCCCTTCGCTCACCCCCAGCGCCGACTGCGCCGGACCCACCTTCATGTTGAGCCCCAGGCGCCACGGCGTGTTGGCCTGGTCTGACAGGTAATGGGTGCGCAGCTCCAGCTTGTGCCCGTAGAACTTCTGCGGCCAGTGGCACTGCTCGCAGACGGTTCGGGCCGGACGGAGGTTCTTGATCGGCGTCGGGATGGGGCGGGGGTAGACCTGCGCCGCCACAGCATACACCTGGTACAGGCCGGACAGCTTGGAGCGGGCGTACCAATCGGCGCCGGGCCCCACGTGGCAGGATACGCAGGCGACCTTGGCGTGGGGGGAGTTCTTGTGCGCCGCGTATTCCGGCTTCATCACGCTATGGCACAGGGTGCCGCAGAACTGGACGGACTCGGTGTAGTGGAAGGCCTCGTAGCTCCCGACGGCGGAAATGAGCAGAAAGATCCCGGTGCCGATGACGAAGATGAAGAAGGCATGCCGGTGCCGCGGATCCTCCAGATCGATCCTGGGCCACCCCGGCCGCTCCTCAGCTCCTTCGCGCCCGGCTCGGCGCACCTCCCGCAGCATCCCCAGCGGGATCAGCAAAAGCCCCAGTATCATGACGGAAGGGAGCAGGATGTACATCACCAGCCCCAGGTACGCCGCCTCCTCCGGGAGTGTCAAAGCGATGATGAACAGGAAGATGATCATGAAGAGTGCGGTGACGGCGATGACGGCGCCGCTTAAGGAGAGCCAGTTCTTCGCCGACGCCGGAAGCTGTAGTTTCATGAGTTCCTCCTTGATCAGGTTTACCGCCGATAACTCCGATACTGCTTTCACACTGCTCCATCGGGGGGGCGCCGCTTCTTGAGCAGCGGGGATGGTGCACGTTAAGGAACTCTTGTCGGTTCGCGGGCAGCTACCATTCTACCAAACAATAGCCGGTGTTAATGTTTCCTGGTTGTCACTAATCTCCCGCTGATCTTCACCCCCCTCCCCTTGACGGGAGGGGGTCGCTGGGTGGGTGAAGCCGTAAGGTATGGGAAATAATGGCACCTTCCCCCACCCCCTAACCCCCTCCCGCAAGGGGAGGTGGGACTTATCGAGCTGTTGGTGCTCTTTAGTTAGCGCGTGAGCTCATCAAGGGGCAGGGGGGGCTTGTGTAGATCGGTGGGGGCGCTGGGCGTACCGGGTGTGCCCGGCCAGGGAGGGCTAAGCCGTGAATTATTAGTTGAAAAAATAATTATTAGGACTATATTGTATACATTTTTTGGCTCGGCCGGCCTTGGCTTGAAGATGGTGCGACGAGCAGGCGCAGCTCGCGTAGTTAGAGATGATGGCACAAGCGTCAGGAGCCGGGTCGGAGGGAAGAGTGCCGTGATGGCGGGGCGACTATATCAACAGGGGGTGAATTGTATGGGCTCGAATGAGGATCTTGGCTTTCAGGTGACCGTGGTAGACATATCTGACAGCAGCAACCATCCTGTTGTGCGCCATGAGAAGTCCGATGGGGAAGTGGTTTGCGGGGCATGGGGAAACGGCGGAGTGATAATCAAGTCGATGGTGGATTTGAGAAACGGCAAGCAGCAAATGGCCGCGGTAGCCATAGATCAGAAGGTGCTTAAGGCAATATTGCAGTATGCAAACCTTACCGACTAGTTGAGATCTATGCTTGGACACTGCCCGGGATGGCGCGCCCATACTTGAAGTCCAGGCGCCGGTCTGGTGGGGTGCGAGGGGCTCAGGTGATGTTGTACTCCACCTGCTTGCGGTACAGCGTGTTGCGCCCGATGCCGAGCTTTGCTGCTGCCTTCCGGATGTTCCCCTGGTAAAAGTCGAGCGCCTCGCAGATCAGTTTTTTCTCGGCATCCCGCAGCGAGGGTATCTCCGACGGCTTCGGCGCGGTCTCCGCTGGCCGCGGGGCCAGGTCGAAATCGAGCAGGTCTGAGCTCAGCACTCCGTGCACTCCCGACCGGATCAGAGCCCTTTCCAGGGCATTCTCCAGCTCACGGATGTTCCCCGGCCAGCTGTGGGTCTTGATCTTCTCCAGAAAGCCTGCTTCAATCCGGACCGGACCTTTGCCCATCTTGGTGACGAGCTTTTGCACCAGGTGCTGGGTGAGGAGCTCCAGGTCCCCGGTCCTTTCCCTGAGAGCCGGGATTCGCATGCAGAGCACGTTCAGCCGGTAGTAAAGATCCTGCCTGAAGTTCCCCTCTTGCACCTCGGCCTGCAGGTCCTTGTTGGTGGCGGCGATGACCCGGATGTCGACCGGCTTCTCGCTGGCCGAGCCGATGCGGGAAACCATCTGCTCCTGGAGTACCCGCAGCAGCTTGGCCTGTACGTTCAAGGACATGTCCCCGATCTCGTCCAGGAAGATGGTGCCGCCATCGGCGATTTCGAATTTTCCCGCCTGCCCGCCCCGCTTGGCTCCCGTGAAGCTCCCCTCCTCGTAACCGAACAGCTCGCTCTCTACCAGGTTTTCCTGCAGCGCCGCGCAGTTCAGGGCGATGAACTGCCTGCCCTGGCGTGGGCTCGCGTTGTGGATCGCCTGTGCGAAGAGTTCCTTGCCGGTCCCGCTTTCTCCGGTGATCAGGACGGTGGAGGAACTGCTCGCCGCAAGCCTCGCCCATTCCTTGGCCGAGGCTATGGCCGGGCTCTCTCCTATGATGTCCTCCAGGCTGTAGCAGCGCGAATGGACGATCGTGGGGCGCTTGGTCGTCGGGCGGTTGTCGTTTTTCCGGAGCACGGCGACCACGCCGATCACCCCGCCGGCATCGTCACGGATAAGCGAGGCGGAGCTGTACACCTTTTGCCCCACCTTCTCGATGATGATCTCGCGGTCCACGTACTCCTTGCCGTCGGAGAGCACCTTCAGCATCGGGGAGTGCGCGCCGCAGACCTGCTCGATATGGCGCCCCTTGGCGCGGGCCGGGTTGACGGCGAAGATCTCCGCACCTTTGGCGTTGATCTCGGTGATTATGCCGTTGTTGTCGATGGAGAGCAGGCCGTCGGAGATGTTCTCCAAGAGGGCGTTGGAATAACGGTATGCCACGTAGAGCTTCTCGGTGGCGCGCATGAGCCGGAGCTGGTTTTCCACCGCGTTGACCGCGGCCACCACCATACCGAGGGTGTGGGCGTTGGCAACATGGTAGTCGCCGCTTATGTCGAGGGTGCCGATCAGTTGTCCGTCAGGGTCGAAGATGGGAGCGGCGGAGCAGGTCAGGAAGTGGTGCTGCTTACAGTAGTGTTCCCAGGCATAGATCTGGGTCGGCCGTCTCTCGACCAGGGCCGTGCCGATCGCGTTGGTCCCCTGAACCGCCTCGCTCCAGGTGCCGCCCGGGCACAGCAGCACCTGCTTGGTGCGGGATACGATTTCGTTATCGCCAAGCACCTCCAGCAGGTAGCCGTGCTCGTCGGTCAGTACCACCTGGAAACCGGATCCCTTGACGAAGTTGTACAGGTTGTCCATGAAGGGGCGCGCCACCTTCACCATCTGCTGTTTCTTGTAGAGGCGCTCCCGCAGCTCGGGGAAGTTGACGACGCACTCCTTCTCCTTGGCGGGGTCGATCTTCAGGCTGCGGCAACGCTGCCAGGAATTTGCCACCTCGGGCCGCAGCTGCTGCAGGTCGAGGATCCCCTGTTCGACATAGAGATTCCAGGCCTTCTGGGTTGCTTCAAAAGCGTGTGAGGACATCGGTGTACCCCCCCAAGTTCCGGCGTTGAACGGCGCGCAGCTTATTTATTTATTCCCAGTCTAGCCCTCATGTCAACGATTTTGCCTCGTGGTTCCGTATACTTTGGCCGCTGGCCTCGAGTCGTGCGTTGGCGCGATGGTGTAGGAATTCCAAATTGGAACAATGGCTGGAAGGGCAGGGCGGGGGCGCGTCGCAACGGTCCCGTAGGGTGGGCCATGCCCACCGTGACGGGGTTGTCCTCGTCAGGAAGGACGGTGGGCAGGGCCCACCCTACGGGACAGAGACAAGGGAAAGGCACCTGCGGAGGAAAGACCTTCACCATGTGTAGGGGCGAACCTTGTGTTCGCCCGGCTTCGCCATCACCCTCCCCCCCACCCCCTCCCATCAAGGGAGGGGGAGCGGAAGATCAATAGCAAGGAGCGAAAGAAAAAGGGGACAGGCACCTGCGGAGCCAGTCCCCCTGTCGGGAAAAGTAGGGCAAGGATAAAGAAAAGGGGACAGAAAGAAAAGGGGACAGGCACCTGCGGAGCCAGTCCCCCTGGAAAGAAAAGGGGACAGGCACCTGCGGAGCCAGTCCCCCTGCCAGGAAAAGGGGGACAGGGAGAGGAAAAGGGGACAGGCACCTGCTGCGGAGCCAGTCCCCTTAGCGGTGCTGCCGGCAGAGCTCTTGGGCATGGGGGAAGGGGCCGAGGGCGCGCTCCAGGATGCCCAGGGAAAAGGCTATGGCGAGGCCGTAGTTGGTGATGGGCACGCCGGCTCGCTGGCAGTGCATGATGCGCGACAGCATCTCGCGCCGGTTCCACATGCAGGCGCCGCAATGCACTACCAACTTGTAGCTGCCGAGGTCCTCGGGGAAGTCATGCCCCCGCTGATGGGTGAATTCCAGCTTGCCGCCGACGTACTGGGTCAGCCAGCGCGGGATCTTGACCTGGCCGATGTCCTCGCCTATCGGGTGATGGGTGCATGACTCGCACACCAGCACCCGATCGCCCGGGCGCAGGGTGTCGATGGCCAGCGCACCCGACACGAAGGCGGAAAGGTCCCCCTTGCTGCGGCCAAAGAGGATGGAGAATGAGGTCAGGGGGACGCCGTCCGGGGTGTCTCCGGCGACCTTGAGAAAGGCCTGGGAATCGGTCACCACCAGCGCCGGCGGCCGGTTCAACATCCCCAGGGCATCGCGCAGCTCCCGCTCCTTCACCACCATGCAGAGCGCGTCGCTGTCCAACAAATCGCGGATGGACTGGACCTGGGGCAGGATCAGCCTCCCCTTGGGCGCCTCGGTGTCGATGGGAACCACCAGCACCGCGAGCTCCCCGGGTCGCACCAGGTCCCCCAAAATGGCGGGCGCGTTGAGAAACTCCTCGGGCACCAGGCCGATCAGGGCCTCGCGCAGTTCCAGCACTCCTGTGCCCAGACTGGCGACGGTCGACAGGCAGGGGATGGCGTCGCCGGCGAAACGCTCCCGGTGCCCAGCGGATACCGGGGCGAGGTCGCTCTTGTTGAATACCACCAGGGCCGGGATCTTGCGCTCCCGGAGCTCCCCCAGGATCGCCTCCTCGAACTCGCCCCAGTCACCCGCCAGGGCTACCACGATAGCGAGGTCGGTGCGATCCAGCACCTGGCGGCTCTTTTGGACCCGCAGCTCGCCCAGCGCACCCACGTCGTCGACCCCCGCGGTGTCGATAAAGAGCACCGGCCCTATGGGGAGGAGCTCCATCGGCTTTTCCACCGGATCGGTGGTGGTGCCCGCCACGTCGGAGACGATGGAGACGGTCTGCCGGGTCAGGGCGTTCAACAGCGAGGACTTGCCGACGTTCCTGCGGCCGAAGAGCCCTATGTGCAGACGGATTCCCTTGGGTGCGCTTTTCACGATGCCTCCTTTCTGGCCGGCGATCCCAGCCTGGTCACGCTCTCCGGCGAAACCAGCTCACTGAACTCTGCCATGCTCATGAGCCCCTGCTGGACCACGATTTCGGCGATGCCGGAGCCGGTTTGTTTTGCGGCCAGCGCCACTTCCTGCGCCGCCTGGTAGCCGATCCGGTCCACCAGGGCGGTAACCGTCGCGGTGGAGCCTGCCACGTGGAGCCGGCAGCGCTCCTCGTCCGCCGTAAGACCGGCGACGCAAAGCCTGCGCAGCATGGAGCAGGCTCTGCCCAGGAGATCCAGGCTTCCCAGGAGGGAATCGGCGATCACCGGCAGGAAGGCGTTCAGCTCAAGGTTCCCAAGGCTCGCGGCAAAGGCGATGGTCTGGTCGTTCCCCATCACCACCAGCGCCGCCTGGGTGACCGCCTCCGGGATCACCGGGTTGATCTTGGCTGGCATGATGCTGGAGCCGGACTGGCGCGGCGGCAGGCGGATTTCGCCCAGACCGGCATCGGGGCCGGAGGAGAGCAGCCTCAGGTCGGTGGCGGTCTTCATCAGGTTGCTGGCGCAGGCCTTGAGGATGCCGCTCACCTCGACAAAGACGTCGGCGTTCTGGGTGGCCTCGAAGAGGTTCTCGGCCCGGGCCAGCCCCATGCCGGTGATGTTCTTCAGGTTTTCGGTGACGCGGAAGATGTACTGGCGCGGCGCGGCGAGCCCGGTGCCGACCGCGGTCCCCCCCAGGTTCAGCACGCGCAGCCGCTCCTCGCACTTGTAGACGCGCCAGCGGTCCCGGGAAAAGGCCTCGGCGTAGGCCGCCATCTCGCGCCCCAGGGTGACCAGTACCGCATCCTGCAACTGGGTGCGCCCGACCTTCACCACATGGGCAAACTCCTTCTCCTTGACCTGGAATTCCTCCTGCAGCGCCACCACCTCCCGCTCCAGCACACGCAGGAGCGTTATGGCCGCGACCTTCAGGGCGGAAGGGTAGGTGTCGTTGGTGGACTGGTGCAGGTTGATGTCGCCAAGCGGGCTCACCGCGGCGTAGTCACCGGGGGGGCGTCCCATAAGCTCGAGGGCGCGGTTGGCGAGCACCTCGTTCACGTTCATGTTGGTGGAGGTGCCGGCGCCCCCCTGCAGGGCGTCCACAAGGATGTGGCGGTCCAGTAGGCCCGCCATCATCTCCTGGCAGGCGGCCTCGATGGCCCGCGCCTTGTCATCGGGCCAGCACCCCAACTCGTGGTTGGTCCGGGCGCAGGCGAGCTTTACCGCCCCGAAGGCGTGAATCAGCGCCGGGTTCACCGGGCGCCTGGCCAGGGGGAAGTTCTCCAGCGCCCGGTCGGTGTGCACGCCGTAGAGGGCGGCGGCAGGGAGCCGACGCTCGCCCAGTAGATCTTTTTCTATGCGGAAATCCGTCATGTTGTTTCCCGTCGACACCAAAAGCTTGAACCGCAAAGATCAAAACTCCTGCAAACTCCCCCTCCCCTTGCGGGAGGGGGTTAGGGGGTGGGGGTAGGTGCCACATTTTTCGTCGTTGGCAGCTTCACCCACCCCCCGACCCCCTCCCGTCAAGGGAGGGGGGGCGATGCAAGCACCTAACCTGACCCTACTGAGGTTTTACAGTATTCAGGGTCTCTCTTTGCGCTCTTCGCGCCTTTGCGGTTCAAGCCTCTCAGGTCTTGGCTTGTTTGCCCCTTACCCTAGAAGGTCAGGTCGCGCGTCCCCTGGTCCCGCACCTGGGCCAGCCAGGCGAGCACTTTTTCCTTGATCTCCCCCTCGGGCAAAAGGGCAAGCTCCTCTGCGATCAGTTTCTCGCCGGCGGCGCGGGTCTGCGGCGAGGCGTAGTCGGAGAGGTACTCCTGCAGCGTCAAGAGCGCGTTGGGGGTGCAAAACTCCTTGATGAAGCCGGGGATGCTGAATTCCATGAAGTGCTCCCCGGTCCGCCCCAGTCGGTAACACGAGGTGCAGAAGCTCGGCACATAACCGTCGGTCATCAGCTCGCGCATCACCTCGTCCAGGGAACGCACGTCCCCGAGGACGAACTGCTCGCGCTCCATGACCTGGCTGTCCCCGGCCTCGGTGTACCCCCCGATCTCCACCCGGCTGCCGGCGTCGATCTGGGACACCCCGAAGGACATGGCTTCCCGGCGCAGCTGCGCGTTCTCCCGAGCGGTGAGGATCAGGCCGGTGTAGGGGACGGCCAGCCTCAGGATGGCGATCACCCTCTTGAAGTCGTGGTCGTTCACCAAGAAGCGCGGGTCGAGGTCCACCCCGGAGGCGGGGCGCAGGCGCGGGAAGCTTATGGTGTGCGGACCGACGTTGTAGCGCTCTTGCAGGTGCAGGGCGTGGGTCACCAGGCTCAGCACCTCGAACTTCCAGTCATGCAGCCCGAAGAGCACCCCCAGTCCCACGTCGTCGCAACCCGCCTCCAGCGCCCGGCTCAGCCCGTCCAGGCGGTACAGGTAGTCCCCCTTGCGGGTCTTGGGCGGATGGATGCGGCGGTAGGTGTCGTGATGGTAGGTCTCGTGGAAGATCTGGTAGGTGCCGATGCCGGACGCCTTGACCACGGCGTACCCTTCGCGGTTCAGGGGGGCGGCGTTGATGTTCACCCGCCTGATGGCGCCGTTGCCGGTCCTGGTCTGGTACACGGTCTCGACGCTGGAGGCGATGAACTCGGGGTCGTAGGCCTCGTGCTCGCCGAAGACCAGGATCAGGCGCTTGTGCCCCTTGGACTCCAGCGCCTCCACCTGCCCGCGGATTTCATCGGGTGTGAGGGTACGCCGGATCTGGGAGAGGTTGCTGCGCTTGAAGCCGCAGTAGGAGCAGTCGTTGACGCACTTGTTGCCGATGTAAAGCGGCGCGAAGAGCACGATGCGGTTGCCGTAGACCCGCTTTTTCAGCTCGCGGGCGGCCTCGAAGATCTCCTCGACCAGCTCGGGCTGGTCCGCCCGCAGGAGAAGCGCCGTTTCCTCCGCGCTAAGCGCCTCCTTGGCGAGGCTCTTGGCGATCACCTCGCGCACCTGCGCCGGTTCCGGCAGGCCCCGGCCCAGGAGCCGCGCCATGTGGGCTTCGTTTATGAAATCGACCGCATCATTGCCTAGTTTGAAAGCCGGTAATCCACACATCCCTGCACCTCGCGCTCTGGGTTAGTTTCCGGATGGTTTTTTCAGGCGCCCCGCCTGGAGTCGCCGCGACCTTGCCCAACCGTCCGCCCGATGGAGTGGATCCTCCCCCGCATGCAGGAGCGGCACTCGGCAGCCGTCTCGTCCAGGCAGGCCTTGGCAGGGTAGATCTCGTACAGCGCCCGGTATTTCTGCGGGCTCAGGTTGGGCATCACGATGTTGGCGCCGCGGCAAAGCCCCAGCTCCCTCCCCTGGGCCTTGTTCAGCGTGGCCAGCGCGGAGGTGCTGGGTATGTTGGCCTTGGGGCAGGCCAGCCGGGTGAGGGCCACGGTCTTGTAGGTCATCAGCTCGCCGCCGGGCACCTGCTCCGATTCGGTCAGCGCGGGGAAGTGCGGCCCTCTCCCCAGCGGCGTGGCGGGGTGGGGGATGAAGGGGCCCACGCCGATCATGTCCAGGTCCAGGGCGCGGAACGTCTCGATGTCGTGGGCCAGGTCGTCGAAGCTTTGGCCCGGGATCCCGACCATGACGCCGCTGCCGATCTCATACCCCATGTCGCGCAGCCGGCGAAGCAGGGCGAAGCGGTCCGAGCGGCGTCCGGGAAGCGGCGGGTGGATGCG